>SESF01016437.1_pt1 | contig 10166 bp, 14 predicted proteins | sample 3171521 | NCBI WGS metagenome assembly SESF01 (sample SAMN10866945, study PRJNA518727) | freshwater metagenome | biome: subpolar coniferous forest; feature: holomictic lake; material: water; isolation source: holomictic Lake 227, 6 m and 8 m depth | place: Canada: near Kenora, Ontario | collected...
AATCGTCCATTTTCTACAAGCGGAGAGATGGATGCTCAAATTATTTCTTCTATAAACGAAAAGGTTGCACAAAACGATATTCTTTATGTTATAGGAGATTTCTGTCATAAGGGTGGGGCTGCTCTATCTTATAGAGAAAGAATAGTCTGTGAGAATGTTCATATCATTCTTGGTAATCATGATGAGCCAAATAAATTCACTAGTGGATTTTCTAGTGTCTCTGATCAAAAAATGATTCTGTATATTAATCAAAAAATATTTATGTGTCATTATCCTATGAGGAGTTGGCCTAGCAGTTATAGGAAAAGCTGGATGCTTTACGGGCATCTGCATAGCAGACTTCATCATGAGGATGTTGCTTCTGGAAGTCTCACGCTTGATGTAGGAGTCGATAATAAAAGAGATGGGGTAGAGTTTGGTACTCCTTGGAATTTTAAAAACGTACAGGAAGAATTTCTGGCTAGAGGCAAAAAAAATTCAAGACCGCCAGTTGACAATGCCGATGAGCTACTGTACAATAGAAGGAACAATGTGAGGTAAGATCAGTCGTGCGACTGAGCCTCTAGTTGAAAGATTGGTTAAGTATTTGGAGATTAATTATGGCTGAAGTTACTACGACAGAGAAGCAGACCCGTATTCGTTGCAGCGATGAGATGTTCCTTGCTGCTGTCTATTCCAGCAAGACCTACGCTGAGATTGCTTCAAAGACAGGGCAGAAGATTCCTAGCACTATGGCTCGATACGCCCGTGCGAAGGCTGATTTGTCGAAGAAGGATATTGAGCTTCCTACGATGGACAGGGCCAAGCCAACGAAGACTGTGGATCATGTGGAACACATGGCAGAAATTGTTGCTAGACTCAAGGCTCATGCTCAAGGTTGATTCAGGGTTGATTTCAACCTAAAACTTCCAACTACATTCTTCATAAATATCAGTAGAAACAAAATAAAATACTCTCACTAATGGTTATGATATGTAGTTCGGAAGTATATGGCGGCTTAGACCAACTGGCAGAGTCACGAAACTTAAAATTTCGACAGTGAGGGTTCAAATCCCTCAGCCGCTACTTCATCTTTTTTAAATGAGTTTACTCTTATGACATTCGACCACTGGATAAATGAAGTTGAAGGATATAGCGTCAGACACGAATGAGCTATAAGCGACATAAGAAATTGTGTTGCAAAAGGGAAAACTGACGATATAATCAAATGGCTGATGGCGGCTTATGCCGTGGGTCACGAACAAGGTTATGATGTTGGATATTATAATTGCTCTGAGAGAATAAAATAATTTAATATGAATAAAGACGCTAATCCTATCGAATATGTTATTGAGTTTGCATGGGCATCTGGTGCTGATCGTTTCGTGATCAACAATGCTAAAGATGAACTTCAAAAGCTCGTAGATAAAAGCAAGGAGATGGCTATTGAGGCATTTAAAGCTAATCAATTTGCCACAGAAGAAACCCAACGCTGGCTTAGTTGCGAAAAAGAACTTACGCAGATAAGAAGCATCGTTGACACTCCTGTTGCTTGGGCTAGAATAAACTCTCTGGGCGACTTATTTGATCTTAGACTTCAAAACAATCCCCATATTGATCAAAAGACTATAGTTCCTCTTTATAGAAAACCATGATGATGGACGAATATTTTAAACCTTATTCGGGACAAAAGACAAACAGGCTGTGTAAAGCTATAGTTAAAAACAATAACCCAAAATCTAACATAATAGAATTTGAACTTGTAACTGTTAGAGAATATAATGACTATAATGGCGGGACGTATATAGAAGAAATTAAAACTGCCAATGATTTTTTAAATAACGAAGAAAATGCATATGATGAACCATACTATCATATTTACGGGAGATGTAAGGGTCGTAGCATATTTTTTGGTGAATTTTTTGATATTGATAAAGCACTAGGTCTATTGTTAGACTTAACCGGAGAACATCCTCAACTAATTTCATATTAATATGAGTAGAGAATATCTTATTAATAATGCTGGCTGGTTTGATGAGGGTGGCTATTGTCAATTCTATCCCATCTTAGGGCGACGTAAAATAGGATTCAAAGAATTCTTAAATAAAAGTCGTGCCCAATATGCCCTAAGTGTCCAAAAAAAACTATCTAAATATGATCTAGCCCCAAAGGCATACTCTGGTATTTGTAAATTAAAGTTTGCAGCAGAACAAGATCATTGGGTTCCAGAAGTGAGTGAATGGGGATTTATCACAGAATTAGTAAAAACTACTAAAAATAAAAAACTAATGAGGATGAATAAAATTCAACAATTGGTTGATGATATTTATGCTAAAACTGGTTTAAAGTTCTGGGATTGTCATTATGATAATATTGGTCTAATAAAAAGAGGATCATCTTTTAAATTGGTTTGTATAGATACTGGGCGTGAAAGTTTTACTGGAGATTCAAACTACTGGGGAGATGTTTCTCCCGGCCCAAGGTGTTCTTATTGTTGTAAATACAAATGTAAATGTGGAGACTAAAATGACTTTAGATGAAATATATTATGAAAAGTGCATAACTCAATCCGATATTAATGAACATCTTCCAGTATTGAGAGAATATGGAGATAAGGTTGACCATATTACTGAAATGGGAGTAAGAGGAATCGTTTCTACTTATGCCCTGTTGGCATCTAGACCCAAAAAGATGATATCATATGATATTGTATATGTTGATACTTCTCATATTCACGCCTTAGCACCAGCAACAGAATATAATTTTATTGTTGGAGATACAAGAGAAATATCAATAGAGCCTACAGAATTACTGTTTATCGACACTTTACACAATTATGAGCAACTTAAACACGAACTGACACTACACGCACCAAAAACTTCTAAGTTTATTGTACTGCATGATACTGAGACATTTGGTATTCGTGGTGAAACACAGCAGATAGGGTTGCTAAAAGCGATTGATGAGTTTTTAGAAATTAATACTGTGTGGGTCAATCATTTACGTCTTAAAAATAATAACGGTTTAACCATCCTTAAAAAGAGTATATAAATATGCCCTATATTAAAGAAAATAGACGAGAGAATCTGGATCATGCTATTCGTAATATGATTTTATCTTTTAAGGCTAATTTAGGCGAAAAGATATTTGAGAAAGATAAGTTAAGTAATGAAGAGTTTTTAAATCTTTGTGGCGATATTAATTATGCATTTAGCTCTATACTTATGGGATTAATGGGATATTCTTCTTATGCTAAGATTGCTATGATTACTGGTGTATTAGAGAATATTAAGCAAGAATTTTATAGAAGAGTTGGTGGTTTTGTTGAAAATCAAAAAATTGTAGAGAATGGTGATATTAGGGAATACAAAAACTTTCCTCCTCCAAAACACTGAGATAATTATGCCTAAAAATATTGATGATGTTATTAAAGAAGTGATGAAAAATAATAAAGATCTTCATACATTAGATGCTCGTACTTTAAAAGACATCAAGGAATTAAAGGCAAGTATAAAAAAAATAGATGACAAGATTAGAAAGATAGACGACACTTTACAAAAAGCTTTTAGCATCTTACAAGACATCACTGTAGTCCTTGATGAAGTAGATGAGCATAATGATTATAATGACGAAGAGAATGAAGAATCGGAACAATGGACTCCGTATGATGATAAGAATTTTGATTTAGAAGAAGATGACGACGATGAAGATGAAGAAACTCTATAATGGCTGGGCTGGCTCTATTGGGTTTCTTCATATTAATCTCTGTTCTAGTCGTCGGCCCAGTTAGTTATTTGCTTGCATCTTTCAGTTGGATGCCTACTCTCATCAAATATCTTCTAGCATTAATATGCATCTTTATTGGTGCATGGTGGTTTCTCATGCCTATTCCAGCCATCAGATATTTTGGATTGATTGATATCTATATAGGAATCAAGATAATCTCTGACTGCTCAAAAAATAAACTATAGCTTGACAAGGGTGAACTCCGATGATATACTTAGAACATCACGGGAAACGATAACACTTTTGGAGAGATGGTATGAAACTTGCGGACAGAACTATTGAGTCTCACAGTGCTGGAATTGTTGCAGCGAACAAGTTCTCTATTCAACAGTCTAGTAAGATGTTTAAGATCCTATCAGACTCGCTTTATTCTGATAAGGTGATGGCGGTTATTAGAGAGTTGTCTTGCAACGCCAATGATTCTCATATTGCATCGGGAAATAAGAATCCCTTTAAGGTCACTCTTCCAACAGCCTCCAACCCCACCTTTATGGTGAGAGATTATGGCACCGGACTCAGCAAGGAAGACATGGAGAATCTCTACACCACTTATGGTGCCTCCAACAAGAACGACAGTAATGATTTTGTTGGTTGTCTTGGTCTTGGGTCTAAGAGCCCGTTCGCTTACACCAAGAGCTTTACCACTGCGTCATATTTTAATGGTAAGAAATATACCTATATTGCTGCGATTGACGAGAGTGGTGTTCCGACCCTTAATCTTTTCAATACTTCTAATACGTCTGAACCTAATGGTCTTGAGATTAGTTTTGCCGTTAAGCAGTATGACTTTCAGGAGTTTACAGATAAGGCTAAGAGAATTTTCCACTATTTCCGAAGCAAGCCACTTCTCGTTGGTGGTGTTGGTAATAATAATCTTCAAGACCATAAGTATAGTAATACCAATATTGTTCTTAGTGGAGAAGACTGGAGAGTCTGTAGACTGAATAATGATAATCAGTATTTTCCTAACGGTTATCATAAGATTGATAGTGGTATTGTAGCTATCATGGGTAATATTGCATACCCTGTTCAGACAGCACAAATTGTTGGTCAAGACAAGGAAGAAATGCCAGACCATATCCAGAAGTGGAATAGGGCTTTTCAAAAGGCAGATATTGATTCTTGGAAGAGTTTTGTTAGTGAAGTTCTTAGCTCTGGTCTTTATTTGGAGCTTGATTTTGGTATTGGAGAACTCGAAATGGATGTTTCGAGAGAAGGTTTGCAGTATACCAAGGATGTTATCAAGGCACTTCGTAAAAAGACCCAAGAAATTTACATGGAGATGAAGGCAGAATTTTCCAAAAAGATTCAAGCTGCGAAGAGTAAGGTAGAAGCTATTGGCCTATACTATACCATGAATGAACTGTCTGGGGGCTGGGGAGTCGGTGCTTCTTGGACTGACCCAAATGGTAAAGATCATCTTATTAATTCGGGCGGCGACTTGGATTATAAAATTCCAGCGGGCAAGAGTCTGTATGTTTTTAATTATAAAACAGCTACACATCGTTCTCGTCGCTTGGTATCGTCAACAGATAGGATTCATAGTCAAACCCTTTCGGGTAAGGGATACGGATACTATGGAAATCAACAGAAGAAAAAGAATGGGGCATTGAGATTCTTTGTCTGCGACATCAAAGGAGAAGAAACAGCTAAAAAGATCGTTACTAAGTATTGTAATCAGAACGATTGTTTCGCTTATCTGCTTGTTGATACAAAAGATTACACAAAGAGCGGAGAAGGATTTGACCAGCTAGTTGAAGATGCTGGAATTGAAAATCTGCTAAAAGTTTCAGACTATAAGCATCTTACTCAGCATACAGGCCCGCGTAAGGTTGGAGTTAAGAATAGTAAGGGAAGTGTTAGCGATCAAGATGTGTTTTTTATTCATGGTTATGATAAGAATAATGATAATATTACCAATCCTTATAATGATGCTACATATCTTCGACTTCTTTCTGAAGATCAACTTCGTGATTTTCTAGAGCAGGATGAGATCGTGTATGTCCCGATTCTTCGATATGGAACCGAACCTCAGTCTGGTCATCCAGAGGTTCATAGTATTAGTAGTACAGTTAATAATGATCGTATTAAGACTATAAGCAAAGACCTATTTGGTAATCATAAAATTTATGCTATCAAGAGTGCTTTTCTTAAGAAACTTAAGGACGATGGATATAATTTGGTTAGTTTTAATGACTTTTTTCAAAGACAACTGAAGATAGTTACCCAGAAGCATTTTGCAGACTTGGGTTCTTTCAATACTCTCGTGACATTCTGCACTACAGAATATAGCAAAGAAGAACACAAGGATGGGGCTTATAGGTACTATAATAATGGGACAACAGATAAGCAGTTTATGTTTCATATGCTGAATATCTTTGGATTAGATTATGAAAAATTTATTACAAATAAAACTCTGGTTGAGTGCGTTGATCATACTATGCTTATGGAGTTTTTTGCTAGAACTGTTCATGAGGAAAACTTTAGGATTGAGAAATTCAATCAAGCAGAATATTTTGCTCATATCTCAAAACTAATGGAGAAAGCAAGTATCCGATCTGTGGATAGCAAAGATATTCGTAGTGCTAATTTAGCCTATAATGCTTTGACTGCTCTAATTACTAATCTATATGCCGCTTATGATGATAAAACATATCTAAAGATTATTAAGGGGGAGTCTACGGAAAACTTTAAATTGCCAGCTATTGACACTGTTAGAAAAACAATGAAGACCGAAGTAGATAAGAATCCTATGCTCAAATATATTCTTGGTAGTCATCAAGTGAGCGGAACTCTTACTGAACTAAAGTCAAATAGGAATCCTATTACTCAAATTGTTGAATGTACCCATAACTACAACAAGAATACAGATTGGATTATGCAGATGAGCCGGGAGAATATTGACCTGTTTAGAATTCAGCTTAGTAGTTTGATCAAGTAGTCTAGAATTTCTCAAGACCCCTTGACAAGCTTGCCGATTAGTGTAAAATGACAGTATCACAGACATCGAAACTTAAACTTTAATAGGAGATTGGACAAATGGCTAACGTGCCCTTTATTTTTGTGGATGGAAATCTGACGCTGGTTATTAATAATCAGAGCTATCAGGTATTGCCAGATCATTTGAACTATAAGATGATTCTGGAAAAGCTACCAACAGGAACTCCAGAGGATCTTCTGGAACTGATTGATATTCAGAAGGCTGTTGCTATCTTTAGTGATGGAATTGTAGAGATTAAGAATGGACAAGTTCTCTATGAGGGAGAGGAAGTTCATGGTAGTATTAGTAAGCGTATTCTGGAATTTATGAGTAATGGACTGCCCTTCCAGCCCCTTATTAATTTCCTGAATAATATCATGGAAAATCCTAGTATGCAGAGTCAGAAGGAATTGTATGATTTTCTTGAGCATGAGAATCTTCCTATCACTGAGGATGGTCATTTTCTTGCTTATAAGGCTGTTCGTTCAGACTTTAAGGACAAGTACCGTGGAACATTCGATAATAGTGTTGGACAGGTTTGCACAATGCAACGAGCGAAGGTTGACGATGATCGCTCTAGGGGCTGTTCTGATGGACTTCACGCGGGTGCCTTGAACTATGTTGCTGGATATGGCAGTCTTGAGGGTGGAGATAAGATCGTGATCGTTAAGATTAATCCCAAGGACGTAGTCAGCGTCCCAAGTGATTCTAATTGCGAAAAGCTTCGTACTTGTCGCTACGAGGTGGTTGGAGAATATGCTGGTGAACTTCTCAAACCTCTTTATGCTGAAAACTTCAGCTATGAGGATGATGAGGACGAAGATGATATCTCTGATTATGATGAGGCTTACTGGTCTAAATTTGATGAGGATGAGGACGATGAGGAAGAGTGCATGGATGATGAGGGATATTATAACTGATTGACAAGGTGGTGGTCTGGTGATCTTGATGGTAGAACCTTAATAGTTTTTGCTACTGTCTAATAGCGGTTCGATTCCGCTACCATCTTTTAAAGATAGGAGATTAATAATGAACGAACCTTATGAAGACGATAATTATGATGAAGAAGAAAATTATCATAGTAGTCAGAACAATTCTGGGGGTCAGTATAACTTTCAGTTTGATGTTAATGCTTGGGATAACTGGCTATCTGAGGTCGTTAAAAATCTAGATCAATCTGGATGGTCAATAAGCCAAGCATATGTTCAGGGTCTGCCTGTGAATGATTGGGTTTCCAGTGCAGGGGGTAATAAAAACTCCCTGTATCTGGGAAACAATCAACATAAAGAACCTGTGTTCAAAAATAAATACTTTATTCATGATCAATTTCATACAGAGTATAAGAATCATTTGATAGCTCATGCTGTTCATTTTCTCAAACAACCAAACTATTATGAAGGAATGTTCGACATACTGAACTAATTATGATACCAGCTTTTTTACTGTTAGTTGCTATGGCAGCATCTTCAATAACAGACACCCCATTTGTAGCATATGACTTGGCCCAACATATGAGTAAGTGTCAGAGAATGGAGTGGACTAAAATGAATGATGATGATGGTAATGTCAGGTTCACTATCACTTTTCATAAGATGCCCCTTATGGTAGAGTTGGGTTTTGAAAGAACTTTCGTAGATAAGCACAATTGCTGTCAGTCCAAAATTAAAAAATAAGGAGACTAAAATGAAAACATACTTCATAGTGAACTTTAGGGATGGATGGAATATGAGATACGAATCTATGCAACAAGCAAGAGATGGAATCTCTGCTGTAATGAATAATATGTCAGATATAGTAGATACTGTAATAGAATATGACACAGAGAACAATCCAATAGTAGAATATAAAACAGAATATACTGCCAAGCTTTTGTGGACACATTTGATATCTGTAGAAACTCAGGAACTATAAATCATGAAACATCAGTGGTTTAAACTTAATAATTTACATGATTTTGTAGAACACTCAAGATCTTTAGTGTTTACCTGTTTCGGAGATAGCAATCAATTGGCAGAAGATTATTTTACTGATACTCTATCTAATATTGATCCTAAAGATAAAGAAGAGATGGATCGAATTCTTACTCATGAAGAATCTCTATCCATTACAGAAAGCCTTATTAAAAAGAGAATATCTAAAAAAACAAATGAGCCCGCTTACTATATAACAGACAGTATTTTAGTGAGCATAATAGAAGAATTAAATAGCAGACTTATCAGCAATCTGCTTAATAAATTAGTTAATGACGAAGTGTTAGATTCAGCATACGATACTGAGGCAAACGATTTCATTTTCTGGATAAAAGAAAAAGATGAAAAAACAGACCTACCTGAAACCGATTGATCAAGATATTCATCTTAAATATAGATGCGTACAGTGCTGTCAAGATCATTGGCTATCATATCGAGAGGCATCAACTAAAAATTTTAAAGTTGTATGTGATTGTGGAAAAGTATTTAAAGTTACAAGAGTCGTATCTTTTGATATACAATATGAAACCCAAACTGTTCCGTCTCAACCCATTGAAGTTGTGGAGCCAGTAGTCTCAACAAAGCATCTTGACATTCTAGAAAAATCTGCTAAACTCTTGGTAAGCTTTGGTTTTTCTGAAAAGGAAGCATTTGCTTTAGTTAGTGATTCATATAAGAAAAATGCAGTAGAAGATTATGCTACTTTGGTCAAACAAACTTTGGAATCTATAAGGGATTAATATGAGTAATGGTGTTGTTCGTCCTTCTAAATTTGCGGATATCTTGGGTCAGTCTGATGTTCTTGATCGTCTGAGAATATCTGTTCATGGTTGTAATATTTCAGATGGTGTAATGCCTCACGTTTTAATAGATGGCCCTCCAGGTCTTGGTAAAACGACCATAGCTAGTGCAATAGCAAATGAATTAAATGTTAATTTGTACACGGCTAATGCTGCAAATTTGAGAAGTATTAAAAATTTATTACCATATCTCATGGGCATATCACCAAGGTCTGTTCTGTTCATAGATGAAATCCATAGACTGCCTAAAATAGTAGAAGAATTTCTATATCCAGTTATGGAAGATTTTGTTCTTAATATTAGTGTCGATGATAAACCTGAAAAAATAGATCTTCCTATGTTCACTTTGGTTGGTGCTACTACCAGTGGAGGTAGTTTGAGTCAGCCATTTTATGATAGATTTCAAATCAAAGAACATTTGTCTTTTTATAGTGATGATGACCTAGCTAAACTAGCGGGATCGACATCAAAAAAGCTAGGATTAGATATTTCTGATGTTGATCTATTAGAAATAGCCAAAAGAAGTAAGGGAACACCTAGAATTTTAAATGGTAGACTTCAATGGTACAAAAATTGCATCGCTTATTATAAAGATAAGATCATGTCTGTTAATGAGATATTTGATAGTCAGGGAATTGATAACCATGGATT
>SESF01033153.1_pt1 | contig 10161 bp, 11 predicted proteins | sample 3171521 | NCBI WGS metagenome assembly SESF01 (sample SAMN10866945, study PRJNA518727) | freshwater metagenome | biome: subpolar coniferous forest; feature: holomictic lake; material: water; isolation source: holomictic Lake 227, 6 m and 8 m depth | place: Canada: near Kenora, Ontario | collected...
TGCGGCTTTTCCCAGATGCTTCCACCAGGAGCGATCATACTTCCCCATAACGATTAGATCGCTGCGCAAACGGCGGGCCGCTTGGACGATGGCCTCGGCGTCGAGTTGGGCAATCTCGAGTGACTTCTCAAACGCCTCCGTCCGCGGGGTCTCCGGGTGAGCCTTCACCCCAACGGGACGCTCCGCCAAGGATCGTGTCTCCTCGTGGGTTAGGCGTAATTCCCTTGTCGCTCGGCTCCCGTTGGCCCACCTCGTTCCTGCTGCATAAAACAGTGTGATACTGCCCCGGCAATTCTCCGCCAGGGCAGCGGCGTACTGCAGCACAGGTCTGGCCGACTCCGCTAGGTCAACAGGCACAAGAATGCTCTTCCAAGTGACGGGTGGCCCAAGCCCCTCGTCGCTCTTACCCTCGAATAGAGCCTGGTGGACCGTCAGCACTGGGCACACGGAACGCCCCACGACCCGCTCCGCAATGCTGGGATGACCTACGCGCCGGAGGCCGGTGTAGCCATGAGTCGTCATGACAATCAGGTCAATGTCGAGGGAGCAAACCGCCGCGGTGATCTGGCGCACAGGTTGACCGATGCATACCACTATTTTCCCACGCCGTGATGCATCGACTGCCTCCCGGCAGAACCGGGCGAGCAGTTTTGACGCCCCCTCGGCCGCCTCGGTGTCCGACACCGCCATGACCACACTTTCCATGCCACCGGTGAAAGGCGCAGGCTCCTGGACATAGATGGGCCAAATCGAACCCCCAAATGTCGGAACAACTCTTGCCGCGTATCGCAATCCGCTTACAGATGCGCGCGAGAGGTCCATCGGCACTAGCAACCTCCCAAACTTCAGCGGCGCGGCGGGCAGGCAACTCCCCTGCCCTCGCTCGGAAAGGAACCGTTCCGAGTAGCTATTCATGTCGCTATCGAGAAGCGGGTTCATAGTCTCAGCGGGTGGGCGGAGCGCCACCCTTTGCGGGAACTATTCATTGATCCCCCAACCGCTGCAACATCTCACGTGGGGCAGCTTCTCTGGTGTCTTATGCGTCACCTCTGGATCTGCATCCGGGCACGCGGTTGAAGCTGTTCGACGACGAGGAGCGTAACGCACGTCGTTGTTCAGCCCGACCAGTCGCTTGAGCCGAGCCTCCGCCGGTTCGACCAGCAGGGCGGCGATAGTCTGGAACAGCAAGGGCACATCCAGCGGTTTCTCCATCAACGCGCCGACTCCAGCCGCAGCCGCCAGGTTGTACTGATTGTGCCGCCCGGTGATGATGATAATCGGCAGAAGCGGATTGGTGGAGCTGAATCGCTCGAAGAGATCCCAGCCACTTTTCGCCGGCAAGTTAAGATCGAGCAACAACAGGTCAATGTGCTGCGAGTCAAATTGCTCGAGGCCCTCCTGGCCGTTAGCCGCTAACATCACCTCGTAGCCCTCAGCCTGCAATACCTTGCGCAGGGATTCTCGGACTTGAGGGTCATCATCCACCACCAGAATGTTCTTTTTCATGCCTGGCGTGGTTGAGCCCGGACGCCGTGCATCGCGCATTCGCTCCTCACCTGGGTTCGGCTTGGTTGTTAGGTTCTCAGTCATGGCATTGGGAGGTCAGGTGTCCTTTGGAGCGGGACACAAGTAGGGGGTGGGGTGGCGTTCGCGCAACATTTCACGCAAAACCTGATCATCGCACGGTACATATCGAAAGCTGGAGGCGCGCCGACTCGCTCGCTGGGCGCGCCGCTCCATCGGCTCATTCATTAAGTCGCGAATTGTTTGCAACAAGCGTGGCACATCGAGCGGCTTATCCATCAAGGCATCCGCTCCCATCTTCCTGGCTAGCTCCCGTTGATTCCAACGGCCAGTGATGATTATGACAGGCAAGCGCGGATTGACCTGGGCCAGCCATATCACAGTGCCCCAGCCGTCCCTCACCGGCAGGCCGAGGTCCAAAAGCATGAGGTCAACCTTCTCCGACCGTAATTTCTCGATGGCTTCCTGGCCGTTGGCGGCACAGAGGACCTCGTAATCCTCCCCGTGCAGGACTTTGTGCAGGGCCTGGCGGATCGGAGCGTCGTCGTCCACAATTAGAATGTATTTCTTCATATTCCACATAGGCTTGCTTCAAAAATTGTCGCCATTTTCTTCGCTTTGGCACCGCTTATGTTGCACCATATTTTCATAATGAATTCGAGCAGTTTTCTATTTAGCTGGACGCGTGCCAATGCGGGCGTGAGGCTGTATTGGCTTAGGGGCAGGTGTTTATGAGTGCTGGGCACCGGTCAAAGTTCCGCCGGGGTGGCCAGTGGGCGGCCACCGGTGGTCAGTGGCTGCTCACCCTATGAGTGCGCGCAACCGATGGATGGGCTTTGTGCTGGCGGTGGTGCTGCTGGCCGGTCTGGTAGGTTGGGCCGCTCGCGCCACTTGGCACGACATGAAACAGTTGCGCCGCAGTTACGCAGCAGTTGAGAACGATGCCTTCCACCTCTCAGAGTATATCGAGGCCTCGATCCGGGATCTGCAAGAAACCATACTCCGCTTCGATTCGCGCAAGGATCCTTCGGATCGGGCCAGGTTCCTCAGCAAGGGTCAGGATTTGAAGAAATGGATCAGCGCGCACAAAGACCCTCTCACCACCTCCTTGGAAGGCGAGTTGATGAAGCAGATTCAGGCGGCATTTGAAGTTTTCCTGGCTCGGGGCAGCACCCTGATGGACGAAAGAGCAGAGACCGGAACGGCCTCGCCGGCCAGCACGGTGTTTGACACCTCGGAAAGCATTGCCGCCCCTATGCTTGGACTTTGCCGGAAGTTGTCCGAGGCTGAACGGGAGTCGTTGGCGCAATTCTTAGAGGAGTCGCGTCAATCTTTGGGTTGGCTGCAACGACTCCTGCTCGCCTTGTTCGTGCTGCTGCTGAGTTTGGCAGGAATCGTTGGGCTTTCAATTTACCGAGAGCTGTTGGCGCCGCTGCGCAACCAGTTGCGCCAAAGCCGTGCCATTATCCAACGCCATGAGAAACTGGCTTCGCTTGGCACGCTCGCCGCCGGCTTGGCCCACGAAATCCGCAATCCGCTTACGGCCATCAACGTGCGTATCCATAGCCTCAAGCGGAGCCTGACCCAGGGCTCCTCGGAACACGAAGATGCGACCGTGATTGACAGCGAAATCCGGCGCCTCGAAGGTATGGTGCGGGAGTTTCTGCGGTTTGCTCGGCCCGCCGAGCCCAAATTCGTCACCGTCTCGGCCGACAGTCTGCTGGCAAGAGTGCAAAGGCTTTTGGCGGGCCAGTTGGAGAAGGGCTCCATCCAGCTCACCCTGGAATCGCCGCCGGATGTGTGGATCCGGGTGGACCCCGAACAGATTGAACAGGCGCTGATCAATCTGGTGCAGAACGGCGCCGAAAGCATTGGACGCGACGGCAAGATTCGCCTTTGCGCCCGAGCCGAAACGGCCCGGTTGGCGGGACGCGCCCGGCGCGTGGTGGTGCTGGAAGTGCGCGATACAGGCAAGGGGATTCCTCCGGAAGTTCAGAAGCGCTTGTTCGATCCATTCTTCACCACCAAAGAGGAAGGCACCGGCCTGGGGTTGTCGATCGCCGCCCGAATTGTCGAACAACAGGGCGGTGCGCTGCAGTACAAAACCGAGCTCAACCGCGGCACAACTTTTACTATCATGCTGCCCCTGGCAGAACACAATCCAGATGAACCCACGACCCAAGATTCTCCTCATTGAAGATGATGCCGGGATTGCTGCGGCCCTGAAGAAGTACCTGCAGACCGAAGGCTACGAGGTGGCGGTGGCCGCCCGCGGTGACGAAGGGAACGCCCGGGCTCAGAACGAACCCTGGGACGTCGTCATCACTGATCTGAAGATGCCTGGCCTGTCGGGCCTCGACCTGGTCGCACAACTGCACGTCGCCAAACCGAAGTTGCCGATTATCATGATGACCGCTTTTGGCACCACCGAGACGGCTATTGAAGCCACCAAGCTGGGGGCTTACGATTACCTGCTCAAACCGTTCGACATGGCGGAGATGCTCGACGCGGTGGCCAAAGCGGTCGCCAGCGGCCGGCTCATGTCCGAACCCCTGGACATGGGCGAAGTTCGTACTGCCCAATCCGCGATCATTGGAAATGGCCGGTCCATGCAGGCCATCTACAAGGAAATTGGCCGGGTCGCCGCTACTACCGTGACGGTGCTGATTCGCGGCGAAACCGGAACCGGCAAAGAACTCGTGGCACGTGCTATCTATCAGCATAGTGGTCGTGCGGGCCAGCCCTTCATCGCCGTCAACTGCGCCGCTATCCCTGAAACCCTCCTGGAAAGCGAGTTGTTCGGCCACGAGCGAGGTTCATTTACGGGTGCCCATGCCCGTCGAATCGGGAGGTTTGAGCAAGCCAACCGCGGCACGATTTTTCTCGATGAAATTGGCGACCTAAGCCTGAGCACGCAGGTCAAACTCCTGCGCGTGCTGCAGGAGAAATACATTCAGCGGGTGGGTGGGAACGAGAAGGTCCCGGTGGACGTTCGGGTGTTGGCGGCAACGCATCGCGACCTCGAAACGGCCATCCGGGAGAGACAGTTCCGCGAGGACCTGTTCTACCGTTTGAGCGCGGTCACCCTCACGCTGCCGCCTTTGAGTGAGCGGACGGAGGACATACCTCAGTTGGTGAGGTACGCATTGCTCCGGGCGGCAGCCGAAATGGACGTGCAGGCACCCTCTATTCAACCCGAGGCGGTGGCGTATTTCCAAAGCCAAGTCTGGCCAGGCAACGTGCGGGAGTTGGAGAATGTAGTGCGACAATCGCTTTTGCTGGCCCGAGGTTTCCCGGTAAACACCGACCATGTGCAGCAAGCATACGCCCGGACGCGGAAACCGGTCGCCACCCCGAATCAGACCATCGCCGGCTATCTGAATGACCTGCTGGCCCGGGCCCAACAGGGAGAGTTGGTCGAAGCTCGCAGCCAAATGATCGAAGAAATGGAACGGGAACTATTCACTCGGGCCATTCAGTTGGCCCAAGGCAATCAGGCGAAGGCTGCTCGCTGGCTGGGGGTCACGCGCACGACGATGCGGGAGAAGCTGGTCCATTTTGGCCAGCACCCGGCGGCGGACGATCCGGGTGAGGCATAAACCAACGGTCATTGGCTGACGACAGGAAAACAGCCCAGTGAAGTAAAGGAAAGACTTCACGGGGCTAGCCGCGTGGTCAGCAACGCGATCAACCCGAAGCGGTGGGGGAAATGGGCGGGGCCTGGGGGGCGAGGGGCGAGGGGCGGAGGTCCTGTCTGGTTCGGGAATTCGTTCGCAACACCCAGGCGCGGGCACGCCGCAACCACCGCCTGGCGCGCACAAACTTGAGCATCAAGATCTCCAGGCCACCCGGGATAAGGAACAAGACCAGGAGAGCGAGCCCGACCAAGACAACGCCGACGGCGAACGCCGTTCCCCCCGCCGCGGCTGCAATCAGGGCTTTGACTGATCGAAAAGCCATCATGCAATTAACTCGCAGTGATGGCCGACATCACCGTGTTCCATGTGCGGGGGTGACGTTGGTGGCGGGGCGGGGTTGCGGGCTGCTGAGGTAGCGGAACAGATCGGAGTCCGCCGGCAGCACCAAGGTGCTGCGTTTGCCCAGGAACTGCTCGTAGGCCTGCAGGCTGCGCACGAAGGCGTAGAACTCGGCGTCCTTCCCGTAGGCCTCGGCATAGACGCGCGTGGCCGTGCCGTCGCCTTCGCCGCGCAGTTTGTCAGAATCCTGTTTGGCCTGGGCCAGAAGAATGGTGCGCTGTTTGTCGGTTTCGGCCTTGAGCTTGGCGGATTCCTCATCGCCTTCACTACGGTAGCGTTTGGCCTCGCGCTCGCGCTCGGCCACCATGCGTGAAAAGACACTCTGTTGCACCTCTTGCGGCAAGTCGGCGCGCTTGATGCGCACGTCCACGACCTCGATGCCGAACTCCTTAGCCTTCTCGCGCCCGCTCTTGGCGACGTTCTCCATGATGGTTTCGCGTTTGCCCCCGATGACGAGGTCGAAGTTGTGGCTGGCCACTTCGCGGCGCAGTTCGGACAAGACCAGGTCGTCGAGCCGGGCGCGGGCGCCGGACTCGTCACGCACGGTCTTGTAGAACAGCAGCGGGTCGCTGATGCGCCAGCGGGTGACCGGGTCGGCCACGAGACGCTTCTTGTCCTGCGTGAGGTATTCGGCCTTGGGCGCGTCGCTGGTGAGGATGCGGCGGTCGAAGCGGTTGACGGTTTGGAGGAAGGGCATCTTCCAGGCCAGACCAGGTTGTTGAATGGTGCGCTTATACTCGCCGAACTGGGTGATGATGACCTGCTCGGTCTCATTGACCGTGAAGAAGACCTGGCGGGTAACAATGAAGGCCAGGAGGACCAGCACGAAGCCGCCGACGCTGAAGAGTTTTGTTCGCATAAGAGTAATCTTGGGGGCTGAGGTTACTTGACGGGAGTGGGAGCAGCGGCAGCGCCCGGATTGAGCAGGCTGGCCGCGCCGGGGGTCAAAGGCAGCAGGGGCAGCAGGCGCTGGTTCACGTCGCCGCCGATGATGATCTTGTCAATGTCGGGCAGGATCTTCTCGACGGTTTCCAGATGCAGGCGGTCGCGGGTGACATCCCGGGCTTTTTCGTATTCGGCCAGGACGCTGAGGAAGCGGGCAGCTTCGCCCTGAGCCAGGAGAAAGCGCTGTTCCTTGTAGCCCTCGGCTTCGCGGAGGAGCTTCTGGGCCTCGCCGCGGGCCTTGGGCAGGATGTCGGCTTGGTAGCCCTTCGCCTGGTTGATGAGCTTTTCCTTGTCCTCGCGGGCGCGCACCACGTCGTGGAAGGCGTCGCGGACGGCATCGGGCGGATCGGCGGCCTGCAACTTGACCTCTGTGATGACCAAGCCGGACTCGTAAGCATCCATCAGCCGCTGGATGAACAGGCGGGCATCGCCCTGCACCTTGGCGCGCTCCTCAATCATGACCTGGTCAATGGTCATGCTGCCGACGGTGCTGCGCAGCGCCACCTCCGTCGCCGCGAGGAGCGCGGCTTCCGGATCACGCAGGCGGAAGAGGTATTTGGAGGGGTCGGCTACCCGGTACTGCACGACGATTTGCGCCTCGACGATGTTTTCATCGCCGGTGAGCATGAGCGCCTCCTCGGCAACCCGTTGGCTACCACGGAAGCCTACTTCGATGCGGCGGATCTGTTCGACGCTGACAATGTCCACGCGCTGGAACGGCCAAGGGTAGCGGTAGTTGAGCCCCGGCTCGGTACGAGCCGTTTCCTTGCCGAAGGTGCGGACCACCCCCTTGTGACCGGGATTGACGGTGTACACGCCGGAGGCCAGCCACAAGAGCAGGATGGCACCGGCAGCGAGGGGGAGGATTCTAGCCAGATGATGCTGAATCCACCGGCTGGCCTGCTCGAAGGCCTGGAACAGTTGTTGGGCCGACTCCGGTTGGTCGTGTTGGTAACTCATAGTGTTATGTTTGGTTGACGCGGCTAGAACGGCGGCCGAATCAATCGGCCCCAGCGCAACAGCCGCAATAGTTGCACAAAAGTCATCGTGAACGCCGCGATGTATGTCCAAGCCGCGGCATGGAGCACCTCGCCCACCCCGACCAGCTCCCGGGGACTGATCAGCCCGCGCTCGCGGAGCAGCCGGCCCGCGCGCCGGCTGGCGTCGAACTCCAGTGGCAGGGTGATGAGTTGGAACGTGAGCAACACCAGGAACGAACCCGCCCCGATCACCATCAGCGGCGGCACTCGCAACAGCAGACCAGCCACCATCAACGGCAGGGCCAGCCACGCGCCGAGCCGCGTAAGCGGGAGCAAGCGCAGGCGCACTTGCATGGGCCAGTAAAGCACCTGGTGTTGGAGCGCATGGCCCGCTTCGTGCGCCGCAATGCCCACCGCGGCCAGCGAGTCGGTGTCATGGACTACGGCGGAGAGGCGCAGGGTGCGCGTCTGCGGGTCGTAGTGGTCGGTCAGGTGACCACCGGTGCGCTCGATCGGCACGTCGGCGAGCCCGGCGGCATCCAGGATATCGCGCGCCGCGCCTGCGCCCGTCAGGGGCCGCGCGGCGCGGGCCTGGCCCGACCAGCGGCGATAGGCCGAGCGCAATCGCCACTGGGCCCACAAGGCCAGCAGCACACCCGCTACTAAGAACCAAGAGAGGTAAGCGCGCATATAAGCCTTACCAGGCTCGGTCGGGCGGTGCCTTCCGGCCCGTGGCGGTCACGGCGGCCCTCGCAGTCTGAAGGAGCGGGTTCACTGGTTAGGCCCAATGGGTCGCAGCCGGCTTGGCCGTGAGCACAGTCAGTCTGAAACGTGGTTAGCCCAGTGAGGTAAAGGAAAGACTTCACGGGGCTAGCGCCGGCGTATAATCTTTAGGCACGTGTGGAAGAAACTGCCTTGGCCCGCGCTCTCCACGATGGTCCCCAACTCACCCGCGTCCAACCACACACCCTTGCAGCTCGGACAGACATCCATCTCCACCGATCCGCATTTCTCCATTGCCAGCTTCTGGCCGCACTTCGGGCAGTGCATCCAGTGAGCCTCCTTCAGGCGGAGCTTCTCCGCTTCCGATTCCGCCTGCTGTTCCTTTTCCAGCTTGGCCATTCGCTGCTGCAATTCCTGCACCCAGATGTATTCGTCTTCGTGTTTGTATGGTTTCGTAATCATAGTGTCTCTTGCGATCTGCGGTTTGCCTCCCTGTCCCCATTTACTCTCAGAACGGAGTTGCTTTCCCCGAATGGGTTGGACACGGTTTCGCTGGCCCGTGGATCCGGCATCCATTCGCCATCCACCACCAACCGGTATTCGTAAGCGCCGGGAGCCAGGACCAGCTCCTTGAGCCAGCGACCATCACCCACAGAAACCATCTCCGTGGCCCCGGGGCGCCAATCGTTGAAAGTTCCCGCAACCGCGACCGACTTTGCGGTATCGTGAATGAATTCCAAACGCACGGATTGGTTTGCCGATCCGTTTCCATTGGCCTTGTGTCTTTTGTTTCTTTTCATAGATGTTGTCTCTACTCGTTCAGAGCCCAGAACCGGTGCGCCAGCGTGACTGGAACCGACCAACAATGACCCAGGCACTGAAGGATTTCTACTTCGTGTTTTCATAATGTCGTGATTGTCTTGTTTCCGTTTCTCCCGTTCATGCCCTGCATCCTGCCAAGGTCAGTGACGAACGCCCCGGCAGCAGCCCGAGTCGCACGTTAGTTTTCCGCTTGTCTGCCTGGCGGCTCTTCCGCACCCGGATCTGTCGCTCCAGGTTCTTCACCACCTTCAACAAGGCCGCTTGAAGGGTGTAGTCGCTCGCCTCCGCATGGAAGTCCGGGCCGGGGACCTCCAGTCGCGCCAGCACCCGGAAGGCGGGTTTGACTTCGTGTTGCCACTCGAGGGTCACCCGGGCAGAGGCAATCGCCACGAGGTCTTGCAACCGCTTGATTTGGGCCTCTACCAGCCCTCGCCAGAAGTCGCGGGCGTGAAGACCATGGCATCGCACAATGACGTTCATGGGCGATCTTACATTGTTGTCTGCGGCCATTTCCTGTCGCTGAATCTGCATTTCTCTTACGTTTGATTTCATAATTTCTCTCATTTAAAGGTTATTAGTTTCCATTTGTGCCACGGATGCCGTGCCGAGTTGAAAGGCTAAAGGCTAAAGACTAAAGGCTGAATGCTGAAACCGGACCGATGATCTCTCCCTTCCGCGCTTTTAGCATTCAGCCTTTAGCCTTTGCTTGCTGGGCGTGCCACACACGTGGCACGCTAAGGCCGAGCGGGAGGGGAATCAGGAAACCGAGGAGGGAGCGCGCGGCTCAAGTGCCGTGCGCCAGTGAAATTGCCAAGACTTGGCCAGGCCAAGCGGACCATCGCAAATGGTGAGAGGGCCGTCAGCTTGCGGCAAGCTGGGAAGCGCCAAATCGGAAGCAGCAAGAAACACGGGGAACCCATCCGGCCCGGAATGGACCCAAACCCGGCGGTTCCAGCATCGGGCCGATTGTTCGAACGAACAACTGTCTTGAATGGGAAAACGGGGGCCCGGTCGAGTGGCAGCAATGGAAGCGACCTGGCGGTCGCCAGCATGTTCGCTTATGGACTCGAGAAAACAATACCCGGTTGCCAACAGCAACAAGGCTGACATCAGCGAACCGAGCATAACTC
>SESF01007197.1_pt1 | contig 10160 bp, 11 predicted proteins | sample 3171521 | NCBI WGS metagenome assembly SESF01 (sample SAMN10866945, study PRJNA518727) | freshwater metagenome | biome: subpolar coniferous forest; feature: holomictic lake; material: water; isolation source: holomictic Lake 227, 6 m and 8 m depth | place: Canada: near Kenora, Ontario | collected...
TGAGGTGAACAGGGTATACCCTAATCAGGATTGCGATTGTAACGATTATTGTGCCTGCCGCGACACAGCACGGCCAGGAAGCCCGTTACGATCCATCGACTTAACGGAGTCTTAATAATCCAACGTGCACACCACTCGCGAGACAGGATTGCGACATCTGGTCGCGTTTTTGTTGCGGTGCGGTGAGCACATCGGGGCCGCCGGCTTGACCTCTGTCAAGGCCGGATGGACGGCTCACTGAACCGGAAACATTGACTCGAGATGGTCGGCCGCCGCTCACAGCCGCCGGAGAAGGCCGCGCACGAAGTCGGGGACAACGGTGGTGGCCAGCCCCTGGATGGCGTCGTCGAACAGGCTGGCCCCGGCCGAGGGCTCAAGGTTCAACTCAACGGTGTGGGCGCCATGGCTGCCGGCGGCGCTGACGAAGCCGGCCGCCGGATAGATGTGGCCCGAGGTCCCGATCGAGAGGAACAGCGCGCACTCCATCAGCGCGCCGAAAATGCGTTCCATCTCCAGCGGCACCTCACCGAACCACACGACATGGGGCCGGACGCCGCCGCGCCGGCCGCAGCTCCAGCAGACGTCCTGAACCGACATCTCGCCCGCCCAGGGCTGGACCGTATCGCAGAAGGCGCAGCGGGCCTTCAGCAGTTCGCCATGCATGTGGATGAGATTGCGCGAGCCGGCGCGCTCATGGAGATCGTCGATGTTCTGGGTGACCAGCAGCACCTCGCCCGGCCACGCCGCCTCGAGATCCGCCAGCGCGGCATGGGCGGGATTGGGCACGACATCGCTCAGACCGCGGCGCCGGTCGTTATAGAACTGGTGCACCCGCTGGGGATTGCGCAAAAAGCCGTCGGACGTGGCCACATCCTCGATCCGGACCCTGGCCCAGATGCCGCCCTCGTCGCGGAAGGTATCGAGGCCGGATTCCTTGGAGATGCCGGCGCCGGTCAGGATCACGATCGGATCATGGGGGTCTAATTTCATGCCGAACCTCGGATCTCGTCAGCAATGCGGCTTCGGCAGCGGCTCCAGGGTTTCGAGCACGGCGTTGACCGTGAAGTCACCGTAATCGATCTGCATCGCCTCGGCGATGCCATTGTGAAGCAGCAGCATGCTCATTTCGTATTCCGGCGCGGCGCTGTCGCTCTTGGCCGGAAAGAAGGCGAGACGCACCGGCCACGCCGCCCCGGCGAGCAGGCGCGGCTCGCGTTTGGCATCGGCCTTCAGCGCCTCCGGACTCGGCCGGTCCTTGGCGGCGACCCCGGCGGCCAGTCCGCCCTTGACCAGCAGGCGCTTACCGATCACGGCGCTGATCTCGGTGGCGCCGTCGACGTCGGCACCGTCGAAGACCGTGCGCGAGACAAAGCGCTCGCCCGCCAGGGCCTGCTCCAGCAACACCAGGGTATGGCCCGTAGGATAGAGGGTGCCCGGCGGCAGCCGCAGCTCGTCACCCTCGGGCTTGGCCAGACGCACGACGGCGCTGCGGCTGCCCCGGGGATCGGGAATGGCATCGCCCTTCAGTTCCTCGTCGAGCTGGCCATTGACGGTCTTGCGCACCATGAAATGGTATGTTGCGCCCGATTTGGCCTCCCAGGTCGCGTAGTTGGTGGTCATGTTGACCTCATCGCCCTCGGCGTAGAGGAAATTCAGCCGGAAATGCTGCTCGATCGCCCAGGCGTCGCAGGCGTCGGTCCACTGGAACATCATCCGTCCGCTGGCATCGACCACCGGACTGCTGTTGCGCGCGGTCAGCAGCGACAGCCGGTAAATCGCGCGATGCGGCACCACCGCCAGCTTCACCGTTCCCGGCGCAGCGGCGTGGCCGGACGGCGACGGAAACCAGGCAAGAACGGCGAGCGCCACGAAAGCGGCGCGCGCAAAACGGCGACAATGGGACAAGATGGTGACCACGGCTGAAAGTTCTGAGCTTGACGGCCGCGACTATGGCGGCTTTCAATGGCTTTCGAAAGTGCCGCACCGGCATTTTCCGAGAACGGGGCAAGGATGTGACAGATCGGCAAACCCCCAGCAGGCAAACGGTTGTTCTAAGCCGAAAGCTGCCTCCGGAAGTTGAGACGGAAGCTGCCAGCCGCTATATTCTGCGCAGCAACCCCGACGACCTGCCGCTCGATGGCGCAACCTTGGCCGCCCGCTGTGCCGGAGCGGCGGCGCTGGTGGTCTGTCCGGCCGACCGGATGACAGCGGCGGTGATTGCGGCGCTGCCGGATTCGGTGCGCCTTCTTGCCACCTATTCGGTCGGCACCGACCATATCGATCTGGCGGCAGCCCGGGCGCGCGGCCTCGTGGTCGTCAACACCCCCGACGTGGTCACCGAGGCTACCGCCGAGATCGCCCTGCTGCTGATGCTCGGCGCGGCACGACGGGCGGTGGAGGGCGAACGGCTCGCCCGGGCCGCCCGCGGCAGCACCGGAGCCTGGACCGGCTGGGCACCAACCCAACTGCTCGGCCGTCAGCTTTCGGGCAAGCGCCTCGCCGTGCTCGGCATGGGCCGGATCGGCCAGGCGGTGGCGGCCCGCGCCCGCGCCTTCGGCATGTCCATTCATTACAGCAACCGCCGGCGTCTGCCGCCCGACCTCGAAGCGGGTGCGGTCTATCATGCCGATGCCGAAGAGATGCTGGCGGTGGCGGATGTGCTGACCCTGCACTGCCCGGCCACCGCCGAAACCCGGCACTGGCTCGATGGCCGCCGCCTCGGTCTGATGCCGCCCGGCGCCATCGTGATCAACACCGCGCGCGGTACCGTGGTCGACGACTCCGCCCTGATCGCGGCCCTGACATCGGGCCGGCTGTTCGCCGCCGGCCTCGACGTCTATGAGGGCGAGCCCAACCTCGACCCCGGGTATCAGGCGCTGCCCAACGTCTTCCTGCTGCCGCATCTCGGCACCGCGACCCGGGAGACCCGCAACGCCATGGGCTGGCGCGCCCTCGACAACCTCGATGCCGCCTTTGCCGGCCGCGAGCCGCCCGATCGGGTGATGTGAGTGTGAAAGTGAGCCGGCACAGGCCGGCTCTCACATGCCGTAAGCCACCCGGCGGTCGTTTTTGTTGATCAGCGAGCGATAGCGCGCCACCGCCCAGAGCGGGAAGTAGGCGGCGTAGCCATGGTAGCGCAGGTAAAACACCCGCGGAAATCCGACGCCGGTATAGAGCTTCTCGTCCCAGCGGGCACCGGTGCGCGGCGCCTCTTCGAGGTAGGCGACGCCGCGGCGCACCGCCTCGCTGTCGACCTCTCCCGCCGCCATCAGGCCCAGCAACGCCCAAGCGGTCTGGGACGGCGTGCTGGATTTGACGTCGGTCTTGCGATCGGCCCAATAGGTCGCGCAGTCCTCACCCCAGCCGCCGTCGGGCAACTGGCGCAGCAGCAGCCACTGCACCGCCTTGCGAATCGCCGGATGCTGGTGATCCATGCCGACGGCGTTGAGCGCGCACAGCACCGACCACGTCCCGTAGACGTAATTGGTACCCCAGCGCCCGAACCAGGAGCCGTCGGGCTCCTGTTCCTTCAGCAGGTAGTCGATGCCCTTGCGCACCGCCGGCAGTTCGCGGCCATGGCCGACCTGGGCCAGGAAGCCGACGCAGCGGGCCGAGACGTCGGCGCTGGGCGGGTCAAGCAGCGCCCCATGGTCGGCGAAGGGAATATGGTTGAGATAGTGATGGGTGTTGTCGGCATCGTAAGCGCCCCAGCCGCCGTTGCGGCTCTGCATGCCGATCACCCATTCGGCGGCGCGTTCCCAGGCCTCGCGGTAGCGCTCGTCGCCGGTGCGATGGAGTGCCATCCCGACCACCGCGGTATCGTCGACGTCGGGGTAATAGGCGTTACCGTACTGGAAGGCCCAGCCGCCCGGCCGCAGACCCTTCCTGGTGCTGTCGGCCCAGTCGCCGACGGTGTCGAGAATCTGGCGGTCCTTCAGCCAGTCGAGGGCGCCCTGCACCACCGCGCCATCCGGCCGCTCGCCGGCTTCAAGGAGAGCGTGGGCGGCAAGGCTGGTATCCCAGACCGGCGAGACGCAGGGCTGGCAATAGCCGCCCTCGCGATTGCGCACCAGCAGCTTGTCCACCGCCCGGCGGGCGGTCGCGAAATCCGGATGGTCCTTGGGATAGCCGAGGGCATCGTAGGCCATGACCAGGAAGGCCATGGGCGGGAAGATCGCACCCAGCCCATCCTCACCGTTCAGCCGCTCCTTGATGAAGGCCAGCGCCTTGTTGATGGCGTGCTGCCGCACCCGCCGCGGCAGGTGGCCGTCGACCTTCTGGAGCACACCGTCGACACCAAGCAGGATATCGCCCCACTTCGAACCGGTGGGGTTGATGTTGTAGACCTTTTCCAACTCGGGCGGCGTCGTGAACAGCTCGCGGATATCGACCCGGGCGCAGTTGCGCGGCACCGGCTTCAGCGCCTGCAGAATCAGCATCGGGATCATGGTCACCCGGGACCAGTACGACACCTTGGAGAGATGGAACGGGAACCAGCGCGGCAGCAGCATCACCTCGACCAGCATCACCGGGGTGCCGCGCCAGGGAATCTGGCCGTACAGCGCCAGCAGGAAACGGGTTAGCACGTTGCTGCGCGCCGCGCCGCCAAAGGCCAGGATCGCGTCGCGCGCCCGCACCATGTGGGGCGCTGCAATGTCGTCGCCGATCAGCTTGAGGGCGTAGTAGGCCTTGACCGAGGCGCTGATATCGAAATCGCCGTCGTGAAACAGCGACCAGCCGCCATGCACGCCCTGCTCCCGACGCAAATAGGCGCCGATCTCGGCCTCGATCTCCGCTTTGGGATCGCCAAGAAAATGCTGGAGCATGACATATTCGGCGGGAATGGTGGCGTCGGCCTCCAGCTCGAACACAAAGTGGCCATCGGGCTTTTGCAAAGCCGCCAGCTCCGACCGGACACGGCCGATCAGATCGTCAATGGTGTCCTTGATGCCGAAACCGAATGCCAAACCATCCATGGCTATTCCCGATCTCTTTTTAACCATGATCAACCGGGCCGTAATGAGCGCCGCGTAGAGTGTTGATCTTGGTAGACGAACAGCTTGATGCATCGCAAGGGTAGCAAGAGGGGTTGCCACGGTTTTCGGTAAATTGTTGCCAAACTGTCATAGCGGCGTCCCCCCGGGGCTCGCAAGATATGGATTCGCGCTCCCATATCTGGTAAACCATCGGCCATTCGGGCACAGGGTACGAAGGCAGCGACGACGCCATGGCCGGCCATTCACAATTCAAGAACATCATGCACCGCAAGGGCGCGCAGGATATCAAGCGCGGCAAGATGTTCAACAAACTGGCGCGTGAAATTTCCGTGGCGGCCAAGGCGGGCCTGCCCGATCCCGCGGCCAACCCGCGATTGCGGGCCGCGATTCAGGCGGCGCGCCAGCAAAATATGCCGCGCGACCGCATCGACCGCGCGGTCAAGAGCGGCGCCCCCGGCGGCGACACCGCGGCCTATGAAGAGGTGCGCTACGAGGGCTATGGCCCTGGCGGCGTCGCCCTGATCGTCGAGGCGCTGACCGACAACCGCAACCGCACCGCCGCTGAAGTCCGTTCGGCCTTCGTCAAGCACGGCGGCACGCTGGGAGAGACCAATTCGGTCAGCTTCATGTTCAGCCGCTGCGGCCTGATCTATTACCCGGCCACCGCCGCCGGCGCCGATGCGATGTTCGAGGCCGCCCTCGAGGCCGGCGCCGAGAATGTCGAGTCGGATCAGGACGGCCATGCCATCACCACCTCGATCGAAGGCTTCGCCGGCGTGCGCGACGCCCTCGACGCCGCGTTCGGCCCGGCCGAGAGCGCCCGGCTCGGCTGGGTTCCGCTTAACACCGTGGCTCCCGACGAGGACACCGCCGCGACGCTGCTCAAGCTGATCGACACCCTCGAGGACAACGACGACGTCCAGACCGTCGAAGGCAACTTCGAGATCGCCGAGGCGCTGATGGAGAAGCTGGCGGGATAGCCGGCCGGACCGACAAAAAGGACCGCGACGAGGTGGCACTTCAGGGCAGCGCACGGCTGATCGGGATCGACCCCGGCTTGCAGCATACCGGCTGGGGCGTCATCGACGTCTCGGGCAATACCCTGCGCCACGTCGCCGACGGCGCCCTCCATTCCGACAGCGAACGCTCGCTGGCCGATCGCCTGTGCCAGCTACACGACGCGCTGGTCGCGGTCATTGCGACCTGGAGCCCCGACGAGGCGGCGGTGGAGGAGACCTTCGTCAACAAGAACCCCTCATCGACCCTCAAGCTGGGCATGGCACGGGCGGTGGCGCTGCTGGTGCCGGCGCGGGCCGGGCTGCCGGTCACCGAGTATCCGACCAATCTGGTCAAAAAGTCGGTGGTCGGGGCGGGGCACGCCGAAAAGGCCCAGGTTCAGGTGATGATGCGGATGCTGCTGCCCGGCTGCGCGATCAAGAGCGCCGACGCCGCCGACGCCCTGGCGGTGGCGGTCTGCCATGCCCATCACCGGGCGACCCGGCGGGCCTGGGCGGAGGGCCGGTGATGATCGCCAAGCTCAGCGGCCGTCTCGATTCGGCTGGACCCGACCACGCGGTGATCGATGTCGGCGGCGTCGGCTATCTCGTGTTCTGCTCCGGCCGCACCCTGGCCCGGCTGGGGCCGCTGGGAAACGCGGTCTCGGTGCTGGTCGATACCCATGTCCGCGAGGACGCGATCACCCTCTATGGCTTCGCCGAGAGCGGCGAGCGCGACTGGTTCCGGCTGCTGATCACCGTCCAGGGCGTCGGCGCCCGGGTGGCCAACGCACTCCTGTCGGTGCTTGCCCCCGAGGACCTCACCCGCGCCGTCGCCGCGCAGGACAAGACCGCCCTCACCCGCGCCGATGGCGTCGGGCCGAAGCTGGCCACCCGCATCGTTTCGGAACTCAAGGACAAGGTCGGCGGCATCGCCCTCGGCCCCGCAGCCCTGGCCGGCGCCGCCGCTCCGGCCGGGGCCAGCGTGCCCGAGGGCGGGGCGCTCGGCGACGCCGTCTCGGCGCTGGTCAATCTCGGCTATGGCCGCACCGAGGCGTTCGGCGCCGTGATGGCCGCCGGCAAGGAACTGGGCAGCGCGGCCGGCGCTTCGGCGCTGATCCGTCAGGCGCTCCAGAACCTGGGACGTGACCGATGAGCGCCGCCGCCGCACCCGCGGAAAAGAAGCCGGCCGAGCGCACCCTCGACCGTGCCGCGATTTCGGGCGATGGCGCCGAGACCTCGATCCGGCCGCTGACTCTGGCCGAGTTCGTCGGCCAGCAGGGCGTGCGCGAAAACCTAGCCATCTTCATCTCGGCCGCCCGCGAGCGCGGCGAGGCGCTCGACCATGTGCTGTTCCACGGCCCGCCCGGCCTCGGCAAGACCACGCTGGCCCAGATCGTCGCCCGCGAACTCGGGGTCGGCTTTCGCGCCACCTCGGGGCCGGTGATCGTGCGCGCCGGTGATCTGGCCGCGCTGCTGACCAACCTTCAGCCGCGCGACGTGCTGTTCATCGACGAGATTCACCGGCTTTCCCCGGCGGTCGAGGAAATCCTCTATCCGGCGATGGAGGATTTCCAGCTGGATCTGATCATCGGAGAGGGACCGGCGGCGCGCTCGATCCGGATCGACCTGCCGCCCTTCACCCTGGTCGGCGCCACCACACGCTCGGGCCTGATCACCCGCCCGCTGCGCGAACGCTTCGGCATTCCGCTGCGCATGAATTTCTATACCCCGGCCGAGTTGGAACTGATCGTCAGCCGCGCCGCCGGGGTGCTGGGCATGCGCATCACCCGCGACGGCGCCGCCGAGATCGCGCGGCGCGCCCGGGGCACCCCGCGGGTCGCCGGCCGGTTGCTGCGCCGGGTGCGCGACATCGCCGCCTTTCATAAGGCCGCCGAGGTCGACGCCCGCATCGCCGACGCGGCGCTGACCCGCCTCGATGTCGACAAATCCGGCCTCGACGCCATGGACCGGCGCTATCTCGGCTGCATCGCCAGCCATTACAGCGGCGGCCCGGTCGGAGTCGAAACCCTGGCCGCGGCACTGTCCGAACAGCGCGACGTGCTGGAAGAGGTGATCGAGCCCTACCTGCTCCAGCAGGGGTTGCTCCAGCGCACGCCGCGCGGCCGGATGCTCACCGATCCCGGCTTCCGCTATCTCGGCCTGACGCCGCCGCCCTCGCTGATCCGCCAGCCCGATCTGCTCGATACCCTGGCCGCCGTGGCGGCGGATGACGAGGATACCGCCCCATGACCAACGCCTCAGGGCGCCTCGACGGCACCACCCACCATTTCCCGGTCCGGGTCTATTTCGAGGATACCGACGCCTTTGCCGTGGTCTACAACGCCCGCTATCTGGGATTTCTCGAACGGGCCCGTACGGAAATGATGCGCCTCCTGGGAATCCCCCATGCCGAAATGATGGCAGACCACGGGGTGTTGTTTACGATACGCAGATACGAGATCGACTATCTCGGTCCGGCCAGGCTCGACGATCTTCTCGATGTCCGCACCCGGGTCGCCGAAATGGGCGGCGCCACCCTGGCCGTGAAGCACGAAATCTGGCGCGGCGAGGCCAAGCTGGTGCAGGCCAGGGTCCGGCTCGGCTGCGTCAGCACCGCCGGCAAGCCGGCACGGATACCGCCGGTGTTCAGCCGCCGTTTTGCCGAGTGGTCGGCCGGGAGCGGAAGCGGCGACCAAGATCAGAAGCGGCCGGACTAAGGCCGACGGCACCAAGAGACGACGAGAGACATGGAGCAGACGATGATGGATGCCGCCCAGGCCGGCAGCGCGCTGGTACACCACGACCTGTCGGTCGTGAGCCTCTTTTTGTCGGCCGACCTGCTGGTCAAGCTGGTGATGCTGATGCTGCTGACCGCCTCGGTCGGCTGCTGGGCGATCATCTTTGAAAAGTCGCTGCGCATCCGCCGTCTCAACGCCGCCGCCGCCGATTTCGAGGACAGCTTCTGGTCGGGCGGCTCTCTCGACACCCTGTTTGACCAGATCGGCAAGACGCCGTCGGATCCGATGTCGGCGACCTTCGCCGCCGGAATGCGGGAATGGCGCCACGCCTCCGACCGCGGCCTGACCGCCTCGGGCACGATGCGCGCCAGCCTGCAACAGCGGGTCGAGCGGGTGATGTCGCTCTCGATCGGCCGAGAAATGGCCGAGGTCGAAAAATACATGACCTTCCTCGCCTCGGTCGGGTCGACCGCGCCCTTCCTCGGGCTTTTCGGCACCGTCTGGGGCATCATGAACAGCTTCACCTCGATCGCCAACACCAACAACACCAGCCTCGCCGTGGTCGCCCCCGGCATCGCCGAGGCTCTCTTTGCCACCGCCCTCGGATTGGTCGCCGCGATTCCGGCCGCCGTGGCCTACAATAAGTTTTCCACCGACATCGGCCGCTACGGCGACCGGCTGGAAGCGTTCTCGGTCGAGTTCGCCGCCATCCTGTCGCGCCATCTCGAAGAGCGGGGCTGAGCCATGGGCGTGCAACTCGCAAGCGGCGGCGGCGGGCGGCGGGGCTCCCGGCGCAAGGCGTTCCGCCAGATGTCGGAGATCAACGTCACCCCGTTCGTCGACGTCATGCTGGTGCTGCTGATCGTGTTCATGGTCACGGCGCCGCTGCTGACCGTGGGCGTGCCGGTCGATCTGCCCAAGACCAACGCGCCGCCGCTGGCGGTGGAAAAGGACAAGGAGCCGCTCTACGTCTCGGTCAAGCCCGACGGCACGATCTGGGTCCAGGAGACCCCGGTCGACCTGGCCGCGCTGGCGCCCAAACTGACCGCTGTCACCGGCGCCAACCCCGAGACCCGGGTGCTGGTGCGCGGCGACCGCGCCAACAGCTACGGCCGCATGGTCGAGGTGCTGGGCGCGATCAGCGGCGCCGGCTTCAAGAAGATCGGCCTTGCCGCCGAACTGCCCGGCGCGGGCGCTCCGGCCAAAGCCGCCGGCGGCAAACCCGCCCCCAGCCATGCCGCCAAGGCCAGCCACTGATCCGTCATGCGTAAAGCGCTCACCGCCTCGGCCGTCCTCCACCTTGCCGTCATGCTGCTGGCGGTGCTGGTGGTGCCGATGTTCGACGAAAAGCTGGACCTCGAACCGGCGATGATCCCGATCGACATTGTCGAGGTCGGCCCGATCGCCAGCCCGCGCCAGGGCGAAAT
>SESF01033126.1_pt1 | contig 10159 bp, 8 predicted proteins | sample 3171521 | NCBI WGS metagenome assembly SESF01 (sample SAMN10866945, study PRJNA518727) | freshwater metagenome | biome: subpolar coniferous forest; feature: holomictic lake; material: water; isolation source: holomictic Lake 227, 6 m and 8 m depth | place: Canada: near Kenora, Ontario | collected...
ACGGGAAGGCCGGAAGAAGCAGACCTGACGTGCCGGAAATGCAGCGGCCTTGGCGTATTCTGGATTGATCCCATCACCATTGTCGCGCTCATTCACGGACTTGATTCGGATCGGTCAGGCAGGATGTGGCTGCAAACCGGCATTGCGCTTCCCGAAGACATGTCCTGTTCCCCATTGCCAAATGCGCCGAGAAGATTCAAGGATTATGACAAGGTCATTCCAACATGGCAGAGAGGGTTTCCGTACCCTGGGGAATTGCTTATTCGCGGCCAAAAGGATACGCTCATCTACAGGCCTGTCGGAAAGATCCTGCGTGTCTCGCAAGTCAATCCTGTCAGTGGCAAGGAAACGCTATGGGAAGAAGGTGAAGACTTCGAATTGCTTGGTGATGACAAAAAGAAGGTCGGATGGAAGGAAAACAAGGGTCCAGCGGCAAGCACGACCTACGCGGTTCAGTATGAGCCTCGATTCGAATTTGTCGCGTGGAATCCCCCGGCTCCCAGATGGGAGCGTGGGCGCGATCTTGGGTTGCGGGTGTTGCTGCGAAAGATCCATCTCCCGTGGCCGGTGACCAACTGGGGGTAACTTGTATCCCGGCTGCATTCATGGTATATTCGCGTCAGGAGGACCGCAATGGTCGCAAACAGAGGCGCATCGCAACCGTATCGCTCACAATCAGGCGGGAGGGACTCTGGCCCTTCCTACGATCAAGTCCTGCAGGAAGTCCGCAATGCAGGGATGATCTCCACAACCACCTCCGTTGACGTGGCACCAAATGCAGGGAATGAATATCTCTGCATTGTCCGCGCCGAATGCACGATGCCCCCACTCCGCGAAGGCGATCAACCCCGTGTTTACTCCGGCCTTGGTGCGGCATATCCGCGCAAGAATGGACAGAATGTTGTCCATGGGGTTAGCAATCCTGCGTTCTACATGCATATTGCAGAAAGCCGCGCGAAGAAACGGGCGTGGATGGATGCAGTAGGACGTGGCGACGGACTGGAAGAGAACATCCGTGAGGATGTCATGATGGAACGCGCTCACACTTCTGCTGCCCGAGACGCAGCCGCACTGCCTCCGCCCCCATGGCAGATGTCTGACGAAGCGGCGCATCGCCTCGTTTCGCTTAGCACCTACACATTTGAAGAGGCGAAAGCCATGACCAAGGAAGAGGCAAAAGCAGCCGTGCAAGCCATCAATGCACAAATGGCTTCAGCCGAAAATCAAAATTGATAAGCCCCGGTCACTACATGAATAGGGTATGATTAGTAGTGTAAAGAATTAGGGTCAACGCATTTACGCGAAGGGGCCGCCATTTACGCATTCTGGCTTGATATATGCAAGCCATTCTGCGCAATGGCGGCCCCTATTAATTTTGGGATAGAATTGATATATGAATCAAACAGATACCATTAGACAACATCGCAAAAGCCTGGCGGAAATGGACGGAGTAAGTGCAACCTTTGAGGTTCCTCTCACGTATATCAAATCGTTTGTCGGAAACTACACGACATCGATGGGTGATATCAAGAAGGGAAGAATCATCGAAGGCATTGCGTCTACCGAAGACATGGACCAGCAAGGCGAAATCGTTGTACAGGACAAGATGGATTGTTCATACCTGCTTGAAAAAGGATATCTGAACTGGAACCATTCCCACTCCCCTGAAGACCAGATCGGCAAGCCGCTTGAGGTGATCAAGCTTGCCGGAGGGCCGTCGACACCAAAGGGACTGCCGTGTACATTCTTCCGCGCCTTGTTATTTGAAAGCATGCCTCGCGCAGAAGCCGTGTGGACATTGAGCAAGGCGCTTGAGGAATCCGCAGGGGTTGGGGAGGATCGACATTTGGGGTTTTCCGTAGAAGGCGGCGTCCGGGTACGTCACAACAATATCCTGATGGAGACCATGGTCAGGCACATGGCCGCTACGCATGAACCGGTAAATGCACAAGCTGTGGCACGATGCGTCCTTGCGAAAAGCCAGGGATTCAAGGTAGATGATTCAGTACTCATCGATACCCTTGATGACAATGTTCCGCATTTTATCTTCAAGAGTTTTTCGCAGCTTTCAAAATCACTGCTGTTCTCGAAGAACATGATGGTTGATGCAGCACCTGAGGCATCAATGAATCTTGGAGATGCCAAGGCGCTCTTGACAGAAAACCTGTCGATGAACGGACATGGTAGGGCGCGGCATAAAAACAAGTCCCGGAAATCCTTTGCAGATACGCTGTATAGCGAATGTATCCACGGAAATACGTGTAAATCCGGAGATACATTCAAGAAGGGATATCAAGGAGCACTTGATCACCTAGTGTATTGCGGAGGGATGAATCCTGTGGATGCGGCAAATGCACTCTTGTCGCATATCCGTATGTTAAAATCCAATTAGAATCTTTAAGGAGGAAATAATGGTTAGTGAAATGCAGTTAGCCAGAAGACAGCTCGACAAGGAGCTTAATCGGCATAACATCCCAGATGCGCTGCAAGTCCTTGACCGTGCTGTTGGCGGGTTGATCGACCTTGCCAAGAGCCGTGTCGGCGATGGTGTGACAAATGCCAAGGAAGTCAAGAACCCGTTTGGCGATCCGCCCGGTATTCCGGGAGCGGGGAAGGCTGATGGGAACTACCGCTTGCCGAAGTTCGCTGGCGTCTACACCAATACCCAGAGTGTGCCGAAGAAGAAGGTGAAGGCCAAGTCCGAGTCTTCGACTGCGCTGCCGACCGCAGCCGGAAGCATGCGCCTTGGCAAGGCGCAGTTCGGCGGCCAGGAAGAAGACGGATACGGCAACGATGATGATCAGGGCGACGATGATCATCAGGGCTATGGTCCGGACGATGGTCAGGGCGATGGTCAGGGCGATAGTCAGGGCATGGGGCGCCAGCGCAACAAGGCCATGCGAAGGAACGAAGAGCCTGAAGAAGAAGAAGAATACGAAGACGATGATAATGATCAGGATGACGATGAGGAAGAAGGCAATCCCGACGATCCTGATGGTGATGGGGACGAATACGACGATGATGACGATGACGGGGACGGAGGAAATCCCGACGACCCTGACGGCGACGACCCTGATGACGACAACGACCCTGATCGTGATCAGGATCCGAACGATCCCGAAAACGGCGAGTCGGACAGAAGAACAGCCTTGGAAGCCTTGCTTTCCCGCAACAGCAAGTACGACAAGGGACCGGGCATGCGGCCTCGTCAGCCAGTAGCCCCGCCAGCCACACCGCAGGGTGGAGCTCCGGGCATGCCTCCGGGAGCAGGACCAATGGCAGGAGGAGGTGCGCCTATGGCTCAGAGTTTCCAGCGTAGCCGCAAGGCCAAGCTTGGCGATATTCACAAGGCTCTGGTTTCTGGCCCTGATGGGGCACAGGTTGCAGAAGTTGTGGAAGCCAGCAAGGAACTTGCACAGATGGTGAATGTTTTCGGACGATTCCTCGCGGACATCTCGACACAGGTCGAGTCGGTTCGTCAGGAGCAGTATGAGAGCACCGCCATGCTGGCCAATGCGGTCAGCACAGTCGTGAAGAGTCAGGCGGCCATGGCCCTTGGTCTTGAGCGAATTGCCAAGTCGGCAACGGCATTGGCGCAGAACAGTGCCCCGATGCAGAAGTCTTTCCGTGAGGAACCTGCTTCTCGCCCGAATCCGGGAGTGCTGATGAATGGGAAGGTTCTGTCCGAAGGAGCGCAGCTCCGTCGTTCGAACACCACCGTTCTTGATGACTCGGGATACGCGATGGTGTCCGGTGCCCAGATCGAAGGGCGTCTGACAAAGTCCTTGGTTGGAACGGTTATCCAGCAGTCAGTGCTGGACGGGGAATACTCCCCGAAGGAAGCGCTCCGTTGGTTGACTGAAACCGATAGCCCGACAACGGGTCCGGTTGGCGTGTTCCAGCAGCTTCCCCCGAAGCTGCGTGATCGCATCATCGCGAAGACACAAGAAGCCTAAGAAAGAAAGAAGGAGGATCGAAAATGGCACTTTTGACAGAGTTCCCTTCGGGGTACAGAAAGCCAGAGCCGCTTAACAAGTCGTTTGACATGGTTGTTCGCGACTGGAGTCGGCAGCAGTTCGGAGGCGATGATATCGTCGACGAGATTCGCAAGGCGCTCAGCACAGGCGTTGCCGCCCAGATCACCGCTGGTGGAGCGGTCACCGCTGGCAACAACAATCCGGGTGAGACCACTGCGTTGCGTCTTGAGAACCTCGACAACACCATGACGAGTGTTCTTGCGACCGCGGAGCATCTCAAGATTTTCCGCTGGCTTCACAAGGAGCCTAGCAAGCAGCCGTTCTATCAGTGGAACCGTCGCGAGTCGTATGGCTCGACAAGAGGGTTCTTCGGATTTCAGGAAGGCGGTGCTCCCACTGGTGGCAAGGGCAATTGGTCGAGAAACGGTGCGTACGTCAAGTTCCTCGGTACCAAGGGCGGGGTAACCCATCCTGCGGTCTTGACGAACATCCTCGGTGGCATGTCGGTTGACCCGGTTGCCGAAGATCAGCTTGGCCGTACCATGGACTTCATGCAGCGCATCGAAAGAGCCGTCATGTATGGTGACGAGGATATCTATGACAATAACAAGCTCGATGCGAACTACGACGGAATCCTGAAGCAGCTCACACGTGCGCGTTCGAAGAACATCATCGACCTTGAAGGCAAGCCGCTCACGCTCGACGTGATCGCGAATGTCGCGTCGCGACTGGTCAGTGAGGGCAAGCTTCTTTCCTTCAATGACATCTCGCTCTTCATGAGCCCCCAGAACATCGAGGACTTCGGCAAGCTGCGGTACTCGACCATTCTCGGCACTGGCAACGATGTGGGTGGTCCGGGTACGCGCGTGGACCGTGCTGACCTGACAACATCGGCTCGTAACAACCTCATCGCCGGTCTGTCCATCGTTGGGCAGGCGACATCGTTCGGCGTGATTCCGTTCGAGTGGTCGATTTTCACCGAGCCGGTCGAAGGCAGCGATCCGCTGGTTAGTGGCGATCCCGGAGCACCTGCTGCCCCCCTACAATCCTCGGTTTTGTATGCTAACCAGAATGGTGGCACCGCCCTCGCCGGAGGAGAGACGGGTCTAAGCACCTCCCTATCGGCGGGTGCAATCGTTTCGGTCTACAAGCGAGTCGCTGGAAGTGTCGCTTCCGTTGCCAGTCCAAACTCAGCACTCTATTATCGAAGAGGCATCGCTCCGGGATATGGCGGCGGCGTTGCTGACCGGGATGGCACAGGGCTTTCTGCGCAATCCGGTCTGTCGACGAATACTTCTAGTACGGCTCAAGATGAAACTATCATTTGTCATAACATCGCACTGGTTCTTTCAGCAAGCAAGCATGATGCCATTTATGACTCTGCGACGGGAGGAGTCAGGCAGTTTTATTGGTACCGGGCATCTTCAGTCAACGATATTGGGGAATCTGCAGCCTCTTATGTCTCTACAGGTAGTGTCAGCCCTGACAAGACCATGACCGTGAAGTTCCTTATTCCTCGCTCCGATACCACCGCTCGTGCATATCGAATCTATCGATACACATCTTCGAGCGAGACTATTGCCCCGGCGCTCAGTTCCACCACCACTGGAGTTGGGACAGCAGGATGGCAGTTTGTCGGGTATGTCGCAGATCCTGACGCTGGTGAATGGGTCGAGTTCACGGACTCGAACGGAGCCTCTTCGGACTACACCAACTTCCGACCGGGCACCAACATTGCCCCATTGCTCTGCCGCAACAGTGCTGACCTGTGCATCGCGCAGATGTCGCCGCTGCTCAAGATGCCGCTTGCTCCGACAAGCACAACCTTTGAGTATCTGCTGCTTCTGTACCATACGCTGGTCCTCAAGGCACCGGAGCGTCAGTTCATCTTCAAGAATGTCGGCAAGCTGAACTAATACCTGTTATACTTACACTAATGAAATATTGCCGGGAACGGGGAACCATTCTGGGTTGCCAGGTTCCCGGCAATATTCTTTATACCCATTAAAAGAGGTGCGAATATGCCACGAATGAATGCCCAAGAAAAAGCAGAAGAGATGAAAGCACGATTGGAAACTGTGCAGCGTGAACAGCAAGCGATTGCACTGGCCGCTATTGAAGCAGTGGAAAAAGGTGCTGATCCCGAATTGGCCGTAAAACTTGCTGAAGCAGCGGCGAATGAGATCCCCAGCGTATCCAATTATCGAAATATTGATATCAATCGCTTGCCACAAGCGCCTCGACCTATCGAGACTGTCGCCCCATTCACTGAAGGAATCCGCATTGTCCGACGCGATAGGCAAGGCGGAGTCTATCGACTCACGTACGAGGGTGCACGAGTAGCGGTTGCATTTGACGAGAACGGGCTTGGTGTTGCTCCTGAAGGAGTGGCCGTTCTTCTTTGTCGCTCAGGACAGTGCAGAATTGCAGAGGATCAAGCATAATGCCATACCCGACATTCTCTCCCAATGCATCTACCGTAAACATCCTGAATGATGTCAGCAGCAACAGTCTCGTTGTTCATGATATCAATGAGGCGCAGAGACAGTACTTGATTTCTCGCGCCCCGTTTATCGTGCGTGATGTTCTTCTCTGCGCGGCATATCCCCTGCGATTTGAGCTGCCCGGACGCACATCATTCCTTATTGAGAAGCCTTATCGAAGCACTGCGTTGACGGTATCCTTGACCGGATCTATCTCCAACTATGGCGGCGTCGTATTGTCTGCCACAGAACTAGTGGCTGGATCATCCGCAGCTCCTACCGTGAATGGGCACTCGACAACGTATCCGTATCGGTTTTTTTCAGCAGCACTGTCCTCGGGGAACGGCAGTGGTTTTACGATAGACTTGACTGCAATATCCGGCAACAGCGGCTCTTCGCTCAATGACTTCACTCTTGTGATTGGAGCAGCAGGAAGTGGATGGGCAGTTGGAGATTTGATTGTTATCGGAGACCCATACTTCAACGGCGGGGTACTGCGAGTTGCCGCTATTGCTGTTACTCCGTATGGTGTCGCTACATTCATTGTCGTGAAGCCAGGAAAGGGCTATGCAGCAGGAGCGGCGCAAATTGGCACACACGCCACGTATATCAGCCTGTCTGCGATGAGGTTATAAGATGTCCCTGCCCGAATTTGTATTCCACTCCCGTGTAGTGGACTTCTACGAAAGGATACGGGCAGGCAAGAACCTGCAAAAGCTCGATGAGATATTTTTTTATCTCGATGAGAAGAGCCTGTCCATGACCAAGAAGTGGATCATGGACGAGCGGTTCCCGTGGACCATCGGCAAGGGGTGGTCTCTCCTCTCCCAAACCCCTCCGTTGATTGCCATGACCATGGACACGGATAATGATCGTCCCGGCGGACAGTTCCTCGGAGACGTGGCTGGGGAGCCATCCATTTCGTACGAGCCTGATGGCGTGACTCCGCAGTTCTACTTTGAGACCAGTGGACGATTGAAGACGGCGACGTACAGGTTTTTCCTTGTCGCGCCAAATCCCGACATGATCTCTGCCATGTATGCCATGGTCCTTCGCGCATTGATGGAAGGTGAGCAGCCTCCCATTGACGAAACGCATATCATTCCCTATGAAGCGTATGGCATCGCGGAGTTGCACTATAGTGGATCGGACATCAGCCCGAATCAGAGTTTCCTGCCAAATGTCATGTTTGCGCGAAATTTGACCGTGAATTGCACCTATCTCTCCACATGGAGAGGGAGGTCTTTTGGGAAAAACGGCTTTGTATCAAGCATAGATATAGAACAAAAAATACCGTAGGATACATATGAGGTTGAAAAATGGCCAGAACAAATAGATCTTCACCCAACGTTTCCGAAATTCCGGAAACTACCCCAAGCGATGCCCCTCTTCCTGAAGAAGTGATTGAGGATGCTTCACCCCCACCAGCACCGTTGCCGGAACAACCACACATGGAGTGGGAAGTTCCGGGCGAAATGGAGGATCTCACCAGCCTTGAGACATGGGGCAAGGATTGCAAGACAATCAGCCCGGAACTCATTGGTGGATTCACCCATCATGCCCGGGCGATCAACCTGCGGTATGACACCCCTTCCGGGTGGAAAGCCAAGGCAATTGCATGGTCAAGAAAGCCCGTATAATAAAAAATATTGAGTACTGAGTGATGATAGGAGGAAACAATGTCTGTTGCTTTTAATGGTGTGGTGCTCGTTGCTCCAGGAGTCGCTTCGTATATTGACGATTCAGCCTCCAGTAGTTCCCCAACGACGACTGCAAATGCTATTGCGATCTTGGGAGAGTCCGAGCGTGGAGAGACTGGGCAGCCAGTAGTCTTCACGGACTCGTCTGCCGTTCGCGCGTATTATGGCACAAGCAGTGTCGATTTGCCGCTAATCTATGGCATCACAAGAGCCATGAATGCCGGTGCTTCCCGTGTGTATGGGCTGCGCGTTGGCAATGCGACGAAGGCTTCGGTGTCCATCAAGTCCGGAAACCAGAATCTCATCAACATCCTGACGAAGGAGTGGGGGAACACTGGGAACGCATGGAATCTTGAAATTACCACCAATGCGTCCGATCCCCTTGCAAAGGATATCAAGCTGACTTTGCACGATGGAAGAGTGTACAGGCAGACGAAGATCGGCAAGAATGTCGCGCAGATTGAATATTTCTCTCCAGTGTATTCCTTGGGCACAGGAACCATCTCGCCCAGTGGTAGTAACTCTAACTCTTACTTATTGAGTGTGGCGGCGACACAGGGTGTTCAAGTGGGTTCAGTATTGTCTGCAACGGGAGCCAGTAGCGACAGTGGGAGTTTCGGCTCGGGGAAATGTGTCGTTACGGCTGTGGCCGCGCCCACATGGCTCAACGGTGCCGTTGTTCCAGGAACAATCACTTTCACAAGCACAGTAACAACGAATCCTGGCGCACCGCGCGGGACTGTGTCAGGGATCATGGCGCAGAAGACCACAGCGAAGGATGCATCGGGCGGATACACGTTCCAGCCAGCTGTCGAGATTGCCGTGTTGAATGGGGTTGCCAACCTGAGGCTTTACACACCTGGAGAACCTACAGCAGTAGCCATTCCGCTGCAACCCTACGACACATTGGCGAAGTTGACCGCTCGCGTCAATCAGTATTTCGTGGTCTCAAAGGCCGGTCAGGCAGCAATTCCACAGGTTGCCGGTTCCGCGTATGGATCTCCATTGAGTGCCAACCTTCAACGATTAGGAGTGACAGAGGATTCCGGATCAGTGGTATTTGGAATTACTGACAATGGGGGTGGGAATCCCTCTTCCGTCAGCGTTCCCTATACAAAGACGATGCTGCTTTCAGAATTCCGCAATGCAATGCAGGACAGCTTGAGAGCAGTGAATAACAATGGGCTCGTTGGTTCAGATAGTCTTGTTAACGCAACGGTCGACTATCTGCAGAGGGCAGGCGATGTCATTGGGAAGTCTGGCCCGTCAAACGTCATCACTCCGGGCACAGCAACCATCGTCACCGGCGCCACAGGTGTGATCACCTCAGTGGCTGTGAGCAGCAATGCGACGGGATGGGAAACCGATGACCTTGCAACGCTTACTCAGGGCACAAGTGCTGCAACCATCAAGTACAGCGCAACTCCTACGCCAGCTTGGTCGGTCATTTTGGGCGGTGCCGGATTCAAGCGTGGAACACCGGTTACTTTTGCCGGAGGTCTCACCAGCGGCGCACTGACATCTATCGGCACCGTTACACCCGGAGCATTGAATCATCGAGTCGGCGATGTCCTGTCAACAACAGGGAGTACTCCTGCTACCGTAACCGTTGGGTCAGTGGAGGTTCTCAAAAAGACGGCTACAGATCTTGCCAGTACTACATCTGTGTGGATGATTGATAAATCTTCAAACACACTTGATACCGTCACCACATACACGTATACGTTCTCGGGCGGCAGCTTGGTTCCACTCGATCTTGCCAACGTGGCGGTGGGCGATTCTGTTGCCGTTAGTTTTGGAACACCAGCAACCTTACTTACGAGCGCATCGGTATCCAGCGTAACCGTGACGCCTGCTACGTTCTCAGTCAGGTCATTGGTGAATGTCACATTCTATGCATCAGTAGCAACAGGAACAGGCATCACAATCACATCAACCAGATCGGGCGCTCTCGGTGCAGCTGTCTCATTAAGCTCGCCCACTGGGGGCGTCGGCCTGT
>SESF01028922.1_pt1 | contig 10155 bp, 9 predicted proteins | sample 3171521 | NCBI WGS metagenome assembly SESF01 (sample SAMN10866945, study PRJNA518727) | freshwater metagenome | biome: subpolar coniferous forest; feature: holomictic lake; material: water; isolation source: holomictic Lake 227, 6 m and 8 m depth | place: Canada: near Kenora, Ontario | collected...
CAGCCACGACCGCTGGTTCCTCGACCGCATCGCCACCCACATCCTGGCCTGCGAGGGGGACTCGAAGTGGAGCTTCTTCACCGGCAACTACCAGGAGTACGAGGCCGACAAGCGGCGCCGCCTCGGCGAGGAGGGGGCGCGCCCCCACCGCATCCGCTACAAGCCCATCGTGCGGTAGGGGCCGCCGGTCACGGGTGCCTCCGGGGGAAGGGGGAGATCCCAGGAGACAGGGTCGGCTCGTGGCTGGCAAGACCCTGAAAAGGGTGGGTCCAGCGCGGGACGTGGCGCTAGACTCCGGGCGTGACCGACATCCTGAAGCGCATCGAGGAGGGGCGGGCCATCCTCCGGAGCCGCTTCGGCGAGGCGATGGCGGGCACGCCGTCGCTCTCCGACCGGGAACCGCAGGGCACCGGCCCCAGGAACCGGCACGGCATGCCGCAGGTCCCGCCCCGGCAGAACGTGCTCTCCACCTGGCCGGTGCTCGACTGCGCCGACCAGCCGGTGGTCGGGACCGACCGCTGGGAGCTCCGCATGGAGGGGGAGGTGGAGGAGTCGATGCGCCTCACCTGGGACGACTTCCTCGCCCTTCCGCAGGCAGACGACGTCTCCGACTTCCACTGCGTCACCGGCTGGAGCCGGCTCGACATGCGCTGGGAGGGGGTCCGCTTCGAGACCCTGGCGGCTCTGGCGCGCCCCACCCTGGCGGCCACGCACGTCATGTTCCACTCCTACGACGGCTACTCCACCAACCTGCCGCTCGAGGAGGCGCTCAAGTCCGACGTGATCCTGGCGCACCGGGTGGACGGCGAGCCCTTGTCCACCGAGCACGGCGGGCCGGTGCGGGTGGTGACGCCGCAGCTGTGGGCCTGGAAGGGCGCGAAGTGGGTGCGGCGCGTGGAGTTCATGCCCCACGACCGGCGCGGCTACTGGGAGATCCGCGGCTACTCCAACACGGGGCACCCGTGGCGGGACGACCGCGACTGGTGAAACCGCCGCCCGCCTCGGGCGGGGCGCCCGGTCACTTCCGGGCGAAGCGCCGGTAGAAGCCCACGATCTCGGCCGCGGCGTCCTTCCACGAGACCGTCTCGGGGACGTCCCCCTCCTCGGGGCCGTCGATCCAGATGCCGCCGCACGACTCGCAGGTGTCGTAGCGGAGCGACTTCTTCTCGCCCCCCTCGATCTCCACGAGATCGACGTTGCAGGCGGGGCACTGACCCGCCATCACGTCGGCGTTGAGCCAGCCGCCGATCGAGGTCAGCGCGGGGAGGTTTCCGTGGACGAGGAAGCGGTTGACGTCCGACACGTCCACCCAGAGCCCACCGCAGTCGGAGCACCTCTGCATGACGTTGTCGTCACCGGCGATCTCCGTCATCTCGACACTGCAACGTGGGCAATCCATGAGTGATGGGTCCTCCTCCAGGACCGGTTCCGCATTCGGGGGTGGGCGAAGTTCGGATGATAGCGACAAGGAGAGGCGCGGATCAACGGCTCCGGCCCGATCAGGCCTCCGAGACCGACCGGAGGGACTCCACGAGCCTGCGGAGCCGCTCGGCGTGGAGCTTCAGCGCCACCCGGTTCACCACCAGGCGCGCGGAGACCTCGAGGACCGTCTCCTCGACGACGAGGCCGTTCGCCCGCAGGGTCTCCCCCGTTTCGGTGATGTCCACGATCAGGTCGGCGAGCCCGAGCGACGGCGCCACCTCGATGGAGCCGTGGAGCAGGATGATCTCGGCCGGCACGCCCTTCCGTGCGAAGTGGCGCGCGGCCAGGTTCACGTACTTCGTGGCCACGCGGGGGGCCACGCCGCGGGGGAGCGGCCGTGCGTTCCGGGGGCGTCCCACGATCACCGAGCAGCGGCCGATGCCCAGGTCGAGCGGCTCGTAGAGGTCGCGCGGCTCCTCGCGCAGCACGTCCAGGCCGGCCACGCCCACGTCGGCGGCCCCGTGCTCCACGTAGCTCGCCACGTCGGCGGCGCGGATGGAGATGAAGCGAAGCCCGTGCTCCGGCGAGTCCGCGGCCAGCTTGCGGGTGTTCTCGAGCAGATTCTTGGGCGACACGCCGAGCGCCCGCTCGAAGAGGGCCGAGGCCTCGGAGAGCAGCCGGCCCTTGGGGATGGCCACCGAGAGGAGTTCGCCCGAGGCGACCCTGCTCATGCGGTCACCCGCCGGATGCGCGCCCCGAGGGGCTCGAGCTTCGCCTCGATGCGCTCGTAGCCGCGATCGAGGTGGTAGACGCGCCGGACCTCGGTGGTCCCCTGCGCGGCGAGACCGGCCAGCACGAGGGCCGCGGAGGCGCGCAGGTCGCTCGCCATCACCGGCGCGCCGGACAGGGCCGGTACGCCCTTCACGACGGCCACCTTCCCGTCCACCGCGATCTCGGCGCCCAGCCGCTCCAGCTCCAGCACGTGCATGAACCGGTTCTCGAAGACCGTCTCCTTGATCACCGACGACCCGTCGGCCAGCGCGAGCAATACCATCATCTGGGCCTGCATGTCGGTGGGGAAACCCGGGAACGGCGCGGTCCGGACGTCCACCGGCCGGGGGCGATCGGGGCCGGCCACGCGGATCCCGCCCGGGACCTCCTCGACGGTCGCGCCAGCGAGGCGCAGCTTCTCCACCAGCGCCTCCATGTGGTCCGGGAGCGCCCCCGCCACGGTGACCTCGTTCCGGGGGAGCGCCCCGACGACGAGGAAGGTCCCCGCCTCGATCCGGTCGGGGATGACGTCGTGGTCGAGGCCGGAGAGCGAATCGACCCCGTCGATCACGATGCGCTGGGTGCCGGCCCCCTCGATGCGCGCCCCCATGCGGACCAGCGCCGCCGCCAGGTCGCCCACCTCCGGCTCTCGAGCGCAGTTCTCGAGCACCGTGCGCCCCTCGGCGAGGGCGGCGGCCATCATCACGTTCTCGGTGCCGGTGACCGTCTCCTTGTCGAAGGTGAAGGTGGTCCCGCGCAGCCGGCCGCGGGGCACGCGCCCCTCCACGTAGCCGTGGGCCAGGGTGAGCTCGGCCCCCAGCGCGGTGAGCGCCTTCAGGTGCTGGTCGATGGGGCGGGCGCCGATGGCGCAGCCCCCGGGGAGCGAGACCCGCGCCCGGCCCCAGCGGGAGAGCATCGGCCCCAGGACCAGCACGCTCGCGCGCATCGTGCGGACGAGCTCGTAGGGGGCTTCCGGATTCACGCTGCGTGGCGTGCGGACGACGACCGCGGCGGGCGAGCCCGCCACCCGCTCGAAGGTGCATCCGGCGTGGCCGAGGAGCCGCCCCATGGTCCGCACGTCGGCCAGGTCGGGCACGTTGCGGACGACGTGATCTCCCTCGGCGAGCAGCGCCGCGGCCACCACGGGGAGCGCGGCGTTCTTGGCGCCGGAGACGCGCACCGTCCCGCGGAGGGGGGCGCCGCCCTCGATGAGGATCTTGTCCATGGAAGGGTTCCGGGAAGAGCAGCGATTCTAGGTCGTCGGGGAGAGGCGCGCCACCACCCAGCGCGGCAGCCCGGCGAGGTCCCGCTCCACCCTCGCCGAGGCGAACCCGGCGGCCCGGCAGAGGTCGGGCAGGGGCCCGGCGTGGGTCTCGTGCATCTCGAGAAACAGCAAGCCCTCCGGGCGGAGCCGGGAGGGCGCGCAGGAGACGATGCGCCGCAGGAGTTCCAGGCCGTCCCGCCCCCCGTCCAGCGCCATCCTCGGCTCCTTGCGAACCTCCCGCGACAGCCCGGCGATCTCGCCGGACGGCACGTAGGGCGGGTTCGAGACGATCAGGTCGAACCGCTCGGTCGCGGGGATCGGACCGAAGAGGTCCCCCTCCCGGAACTCCACCTTCGCCCCCAGCGCCGCCGCGTTCTCCCGCGCCACCGGGAGCGCCGCCGGGGAGATGTCGGTCGCCACCACCCGTGCCCCGGGGGCCCCGAGCGCGAGCGAGACGGCGATGCAGCCCGAGCCGGTGCAGAGGTCGAGCGCCGCGCCCTCCGCCGGGAGCACCGCGAGCGCCGCCTCGACCACGAGCTCCGTCTCCGGCCGGGGGACGAGCACGTCGGGCGTCACCCGGAAGTTCCGGCCCAGGAACTCGCGCCGCCCGGTGAGCCAGGCGGTGGGCTCCCCCTCGGCCCGCCGGCGCACCAGCTCCCGGAAGGCGGCCAGCTCGGGCGCCCCGAGCGGCTTGTCGAAGTCGAGGTAGAGCCTCACCCGGTCGCAGGAGAGCGCGTGGGCGAGCAGGATCTCGGCCGTGAGGCGGGGGGCGTCGACGCCGCCGCGGGCGAAGAACCCCTGCGTCCAGCCGATGAGTCGCAGCGGGGTCCAGGCCTCGGAGGTCACGCCCGCGACCCGGCCGCCCGGGAGGCGTCGCTGCGAGAGGCCTCCTTCAGCGCCTCGGCCGCGAAGTGGGTGCGGCAGGCGTCGATGACGTCCTGCACGTCCCCGTCCATCACCGAGGGCAGGTTGTGGCGGGTGTAGTTGATGCGGTGGTCGGTGAGCCGGTCCTGGGGGAAGTTGTAGGTGCGGATCTTCTCGGAGCGGTCTCCGGTGCCCACCTGGCTCTTGCGGGCCGCGTCGCGGGCGCTCTGCTGCCTCTCGGTCTCGATCTCGAAGAGCTTGGTCCGCAGCATCTTCATGGCCTGCGCCCGGTTCTTGGTCTGGCTCTTCTCCTGCTGGCACTTCACCACGATGCCGGACGGCTTGTGGGTGATGCGCACCGCGGAGTCGGTGGTGTTCACGCTCTGTCCGCCTGACCCGGTGGACCGGAAGACGTCGGTCTCCAGGTCGGCCGGGTTGATCTGCACGTCGATCTCCTCGGCCTCGGGCATGACCGCCACCGTGACCGTGGAGGTGTGGATCCGCCCCTGCGCCTCGGTGGCGGGGACGCGTTGCACCCGGTGCACCCCCGACTCGAACTTCATCCAGGAGTAGACCGAGTCGCCGGTGATGGTGACGGTGGCGTCCTTCACGCCGCCGAGCGAACCGCCCGAGACGTCGAGCACCTCGCAGCGCCAGCCGCGCCGCTCGCCGTAGCGCAGGTACATGCGGAGGATCTCGGCTGCGAAGAGGCCGGCCTCGTCGCCGCCGGCGCCGGCCCGGATCTCGACGATGACGTCCTTGTCGTCGCTGGGGTCGCGAGGGATGAGGAAGACCTTGAGCTGCTCCTCGGCCGGCGTGAGACGGGGGCGGAGCGCGGCGAGCTCCTCCTTCGCCATCTCCCGGATTCCCTCGTCCTTCTCGGCCAGCAGGGTCTCGTTGTCGGCGATCTCGGCCTGGAGGGCGCGCCAGGCGCGCAGCGCCGCCACGGTGGACTCGAGCCCGGCCCGCTCCTTCGAGACCTTCTTGAAGCGCTCGCCCGACGATGCCACCTCGGGGTCGGAGAGGTGGTGCGTCAGCTCCTCGAAGCGGCGCTCGATCGACTCGAGCTTCTGGAGGACCTCGGGCGACAGCATGGGAGCGGTTACTTACCCCCGCCGGTGCCGGGCGGCAAGGACGGGGAGCCCTCTCCGTCGGTGCGCGGCGCGCGCCCCGCCGCGTGAAGCGCCCGTCGCAGCAGGTACTCGATCTCGCCGTTCAGGCTGCGCAGGTCGTCGTCGGCCCAGCGCTGGAGCGCCTCGAGGACCCGGGGGTCCACGCGCAAGAGGAAGGGCTTCCGCTCGGCCACGCGCGTCGCCTAGTAAAGGGTGCCGGCGTTGATGACCGGGTGTGCGGAGCGGTCGCCGCAGAGCACCACGAGCAGGTTCGAGACCATGGCGGCCTTCCGCTCCTCGTCGAGGTGGACGGTGCCGTTCTGGAGGAGCCGCTCGAGCGCCATCTCCACCATGCTGACCGCGCCCTCCACGATGCGGGTCCGGGCGGCGATGATGGCGGCGGCCTGCTGCCGCTGCAGCATGGCCTGCGCGATCTCGGGTGCGTAGGCGAGGTGGCTGATGCGGGCCTCGAGGATCTGGACGCCGGCCGCCTTCACCCGATCCTCCACCTCCTTCTGGAGCTGCTCGGCGACGAAGGCCGTGGCGCCGCGCAGCGAGGTCTTCTCCTCGTCGTGGGCGTCGTACGGATAGCGGGTGGCGAGGTTCCGCAGCGCCGCCTCGCTCTGCACGCGCACGTAGTCGGCGTACTGGTCGACGGCGAACACCGCCTCGGCGCTGTCCACCACCTTCCAGACCACGATGGCGGCGATCTCCACCGGGTTGCCGTCCAGGTCGTTCACCTTGAGCTTGGCCGACTCGAAGGAGACGACGCGCAGCGAGACCTTCTTCTTCGTGAAGAAGGGGTTTGCCCAGCGGAGCCCCGGCTCGCGCGCCGAGCCGGAGTAGTGGCCGAAGAGCTGGAGCACCTTGGCCTCGTTCGGGTTCACCACGAAGAAGCCGGCGAAGGAGAGCCCCAGGAGCAGCACGAGCAGCGCGCAGGCCACGACCACCGGGACCGGCTGCAGCAGCTGGATGGCGCGGACGAGGAGCGCGATCGCGCCCAGGGTGACGGGGACGAGGACGAAGAGGACGGGGATGCCGGCCACGGGGTGCAGTTCCTTCTCGCGGATCATGCGGTTCTCCTTGCTGTGATTTCAATATGATATCAATATGAAATCAGTCCGCAAGTCCCGGACGGGTGCCGCCCCAAAACCCGAGACATTACGGGCGGAACCGCGCGAGGATGGCGTTGCATGACCTCGCGGCTCGTCATCCGGAACGCCCTCCTCTGCGGCGATCCCCCCTCGAACGGCGTCACCGTGGTGGTCCGCGGCGACCGGATCGATCGGGTGGCGCCTCGCGGCGAGCCGGTGGCGCCGGAGCCGGGTGACTGGGAGATCGACGCGGACGGGCGGCTGCTGGTCCCGGGGCTGGTGGATGCACACACCCACCTCTCGATGGGCGCGCTCCTCCGCTTCGCAGGCCTGCCGGTCCGCTACCCGGGATCGCCGCGTGCGCTGCGCCAGGGGTTCCGACGCCCGGTGGAGGATCGGCTCGCCCCGGCCGACGTGGAGGCGCTCGCCACCGCCGCGGCCCTCGCGTCGATGCGGGCCGGGACGACGACGGTGCTGGCGCTCGAGCGTGCCATGCCCGGCGAGGAGCTCGCCACGCTGGAAGCCGCGGAACGGGCGGTGCGCGCGGTGGGGATCCGCGCGGTCCTCGCCCACGGCGCGAGCGACCTGGGCGGCGACCTGCGAGGGAAGGACTCGGCACGAGCGGCGGAGGAGTTCGCGGCGCCACGGGCCGAAGATCCGATGGTGCGCGGCATGGCGGGGCTCGACGGACTCCACGCCACGACGCTCGGGACGCTCGAGGCGCTGGCCGGGCCGGCCTCCCGCTTCGGCCTTCACGCGTCCATCGCCGAGGACGGCTCCGACCTGGAACGATCCTGGGGGCTCGACCGGCGCTGGCCGGCGGGGCTGCTCGAGGAGACCGGACTGCTCGGCAGCCGGACCATCGTGGCCCACGGAGCGACGCTCGCCACGCCCGAGGCGGACGCGATCCGGAACGCCGACGCGACGCTGGTCGTGGCGATGCGCGCCTCCCGGTTCTGGGGCGTCGAGCCGGCCAGCCTCGAGATCGCCGCCGCGGCGGAGGTCCCGGTGGCGCTCGGGACGGACGGCCTCTTCCCCGACCTGGGCGGCGAGGCGGTCGAGCTCGCGAGCCACCTGCGCCGCCGTCGCTCGGCGCCGCCGCCGGGCGCCGAGTTCCTGGAGGAGCGGGCCTGGCCCACCGGCGCGATCCTCGCGGGGCAGCTCCTGGGTGTGACGCTCGGTGTGGTTCGCCCCGGCGCGGCGGCCGACCTCGCGATCCTGGAGTGGAGACCGGCCGGAGTGGAGCCGGAGGGGCGGGGCGGGAACGCGGCGGTCCTGTGGGGCGGTGCGCCCGCGGCCTGGGTGATCGTGGCCGGCGAGGTGCGGCTGCGCGAGGGTGTCGCCATCGGACTCGATCCGGCCGAGGTGTCGGCCCGAGCCGTCGAGGCGGCGCGGCGGGCGCTGGCGGAGTGAGTGGTCGCCGCGCGACACCCCCTCTTGATACTCTCCCGGCGTGTTCGACACACCCATCGACGTCCTTCGCTACCGGGACCTGGAGGTTCGCCAGCTCGGGCCCCAGGTGGACGAGGCCGTCCAGCACCTTCGCGTGGGGAACTTCCGGGCCGCCGACGCCCGGAAGCTCAAGGGGACGACGCTCTACCGCGCACGGCTCGACGACCGGAACCGGCTCCTCTTCCAGTTCGGAGCGCACGGCGGCCGTCGGGTGCTGCTCCTCCTCGAGGTGGTCCACAATCACGACTACGCCCGATCGCGATTCCTGGGCGGCGGCGAGGCGACCGAGGCCGACTTCGAGCCCGTGCTGGCTGCACCGGCCATGGAGGCCGAGCGGCTCGCCTACCTCCACCCGACCACCACGGCCTTCCACGTCCTCGACAAGCCGCTCTCCTTCGACGACGCGCAGGCGGCCGTCTTCGCCACGCCGCTGCCGCTCATCGTGGTGGGCTCCGCCGGTTCCGGGAAGACCGCGCTCACGCTGGAGAAGCTGAAGACGCTGCCGGGGCACGGGCTCTACCTCACCCGGTCGTCCTTCCTCGTCGAGAACGCGCGATCGCTCTACTACGCCCACCGCTACGCCAACGAGGGGCAGGAGGTGGATTTCCTCTCCCTCGCAGAGCTCGTGGAGACCATCCGGGTCCCGAAGGGGAGGGAGGCTCGCTGGCCCGACTTCGCCGCCTGGTTCGGCCGCCAGCCGGGCCCCTTCGCGGCGCGGGACGCGCACCGGATCTTCGAGGAGGTGACGGGCGTCCTCACCGGCTCGGCGGAGACGGAGCCGTACCTCTCCGAGGAGGAGTACCTCGCGCTCGGCGTCCGGCAGTCGATCTTCCTCGGCGAGGAGCGTCGCGTCGTCCATCGGATCTTCCAGCGCTGGCTCGCGCACATGCGGGAGCGCGAGCTGTTCGACCCGAACCAGGCCGCCTGGGAGCGGCGCGCCCTCGCCACCGAGCGCTACGACTTCCTGGTCGTGGACGAGGTGCAGGACGTCACCCCGGTGGAGCTGCGGCTCGCCCTCGCCACGCTCCGGGAGAAGGACGCCTTCCTCCTCTGCGGCGATGCGAACCAGATCGTGCACCCCAACCTCTTCTCCTGGGCGCGCGTGAAGTCGCTCTTCCACCGGGAGCGCGGGCGTCCCGGCGACCCGTCGCCCCTCGACCGGATCCACGTCCTGTCCGCCAACTACCGGAACACCCGGGCGGTGACGGCCCTCGCCAACCGGCTCCTGCTCGTCAAGCAGTCCCGCTTCGGCTCGGTGGACCGGGAGAGCAACCACCTCGTCGACTGCGTGCGGGACGAGGAGGGGAAGGTCGAGCTGCTCGCCGACGGCCCGGCGGTGCGCGCCGAGCTGGACGCGCGCACGCGCCGATCCGCGCGGACGGCGGTGGTGGTGCTGCGCGACGAGGACAAGGCGGCGGCCCGGGCCACGCTCTCGACCCCGCTCGTCTTCTCGGTGCGGGAGGCCAAGGGGCTCGAGTACGAGAACGTGGTGCTGCTCGACCTGGTGGGCGGTGCGCCCCGCGAGTTCCGGGAGTGCGCGGCCGGCGTCGAGCCCGCCGACCTGGAGGGCGGGATCGCCTACGCCCGGTCGCGCGACAAGACCGACAAGAGCCTCGACGCCTACAAGTTCTACGTGAACGCCCTCTACGTGGCCATGACACGCGCGGTGAAGTCGCTGGTGTGGGTCGAATCCGACCCCGAGCACCCGCTCCTCCGGCTCCTCGCGGTGGGCCAGGCCGGTCGGGAGGTCGAGCTGGTCGCCGAGGAGTCGTCCCGGGAGGAGTGGCAGCGCGAGGCGCGGCGTCTCGAGATGCAGGGGAAGCTGGAGCAGGCCGAGGCGATCCGGCGCGACGTCCTCGAGACCCGACCGGTGCCCTGGGCCGTGGCCGGGCCGGAAGCGCTCGCCGGACTCCAGGCCCGTGCGCTCGGTCCGGGTCCGATCGACAAGGCGGCGCAGCAGCTCCTCTTCGAGCTGGCCGTCACCTACGACGTCCCGTCCCTGCTGCCGCGTCTGGTGGCCGCCGGGTTCCGCCACGCGCGGAAGGCCGGGTCGGGGCGCGCCTACATCGAGGAGACCCGTCACGCCGACTACCGCCCGCGCCGCTCCGCACGCCTGCAGGAGCAGCTCCGCGTCCACGGGGTGGACTTCCGCAACCCGCTGAACGAGACGCCCCTC
>SESF01002901.1_pt1 | contig 10154 bp, 8 predicted proteins | sample 3171521 | NCBI WGS metagenome assembly SESF01 (sample SAMN10866945, study PRJNA518727) | freshwater metagenome | biome: subpolar coniferous forest; feature: holomictic lake; material: water; isolation source: holomictic Lake 227, 6 m and 8 m depth | place: Canada: near Kenora, Ontario | collected...
TGGTTAAGTAGAAAAACGCAGGTGCTATTTTAAGATTACTCATTTGTAGTTTATTTCCGACTGTCTTTAAAAGCGCTTAGATAATCGGCGTTGCAGTTGATTGAGCATAATCATGCCAAGTTACATATCGATCAAGTGTTCAAAAGATTAGAAAATTCACTTATCAGATGGTTGATTGTAATGTTCATAGTCCAAACAATAATTATTGCGTTAATTATTAAGTGCTAATATTTTGAACCTGAATAATGCTTTAGCAAGCCGATTGCCGATTGTGACTATTCGTTTTGTGTCGGAAATAATTCCGGATAGCTGCCATTCAAATCAGCTATATTAAAGTAAGTTCATCGGCTCCATCCGATCCATACCTGGCGGTCGGTTATGATTTTACGCTTCCCTAAACCGGACATTCGTGCCTCTCAACCTTAAGCAAAGGATTATCCAAGTACCAGAGATAAGCTGATTGCTTCATTGCGTGTGGAGCGGAGTAAAATGACTTAAATTGCTAAAAAACATCTACTGCCATAAAAAAGATTGCTTTTTATGGAAAAATAAGAGCATCATTCGCAATGTTATCTTTTTATCAGATCGGATTGCAAACCACGCAGCCACCAAGACAACACCCTCGCACGGAACTTCCGTCCTCTGGTAATAACGCCCCATCAATACTATCTGTGAAGCGCAACTGTGACATTGGAGCCAGGTATTGGCATTGGGTATCAAGGGATGATAATGGTCGTGCGTAATACAAACAGGTCTTGCACTGACACATCAAAATATAACTGCTCTAAATAGACGCGGGTTAGCGACAGCGTAACCCGACAAATCGTACTATCTGTGTCGGGTTACGGCTAGCGCCTAACCCGACCTACAAAGATTATTTACATTTTTGTGTGATAAAAAAGTGTCAACTACTTTTGGGTTTCTATGAAGGATGCCGATTAAACTTTCCTATTTAAGGACTTTACGTATGGCGAATAAAAAATCATGGCTAGCGACTGCCTCCCAAGAAAATTAAGCCGATCGTCACTAGGAGGCTGTCCGAGAATAGAAAACCTACTGCGGAAAAGCCATTTCGCCCAGATTTACCGCTCATTTTAGTTACACGAATAAACTATTTATATCAAATGATCAAAAAATCTGACTCAAAATGGCTTCCCCTCGCTACGGTTCCTATTCTCGGAGAGCCTCCTAGTTCAACGCAATCATTGCTAAAAGAAAAAGCAGACAAGCTAATTGATGGCGTAATTAAACCCATGCATGTGAAACCAGCCCCAACAATCGATGATTAAAACCATATAGCCGATATTCATAGCAAATGGTACAGGAATTATTTTTATTTTTGTGCAACCTATAACTGCCCAAGCCCGAATGCAATATTGCCATCCTTTGAGACAAAGTTTGCACGAATGGAATATATTGCTGACAACAAATTTAATCTTGCGTACATGCGACATACCGAACAATGGTTTGAAGTGTTTCAGGATATTTCGATGGATGAGTGTCTAAAGTCAATTGAGGAAAATCCTGTTTTTACACCTTGATGAGGGCTGCTGAACAGTTACAATATTTATATATAATAACGATTACTGACCAATCATCATTCTCAGTGCCTAATATAGATATTGAAATAAGGGGACGAGGAGATAATCAAAAGGTAAATCCTTATTTCTCGTGCCTAAAAGTTAACTGTTATAGTGCCACGTATCATTCTTGGTTCAACCGGATGTTTCATAATGCCATATTGCGAATCTATACCCGCTGGATAGCGATAGTCATAGGCGTAGGCAATATCGTTGGCAGTTGAGCCGAAAATATTAAACAGGTCGATTTCCACTTTGTATTTTCGGTATTGATAACCCGAGCTTAAATTGACGATGCTGGTATTACCGGCCCAATAGGTACCGGATTCATTTAAAGGTAAATCACCAAAATGACGTAAGCGTACCGAGCCAAATAAACCATTGGGAGCCACAATTGTGGCTCCTGTAGTGATAACCGTATCGACTGAATTGGGGATATAGCTATTAGTCGAACCTTGAGGTGTTTGGGCAAAATGTGCAGAAGTAAAGGCAAAGTCGGCATCCAGCGTCAACCATTCAGTGGGTTTGTAATAGTTAGTAAACTCTACGCCATAACGTTCAGATTTACCATTGACTTCCGTGGTGCCGGCATCTCCTACAAAGACCAATTCCTGATTACTTTCCAGCCACCATAACGCCAGTGTGCTATTCAGGCCGCTGATAACGTTGCTACGTAGACCTGTTTCGGCACCGCGCGAAGTGGCCATTGGCGAAATAGTGGCTGAATTGGACGCCAATGGCGTGGGTGTTGCAGCCCCAGGATCCAGCTGTAAAGTAGTGCCGCGTGCATCATTGGAGTGATAGCCGTAACCGGCATTGACAAAATATTCAGTGTTGTACCAAGGCCCAACGATCAAACTGAGTTTGGGGCTGAAGACCGCTTGGCTGGCATTGCCTGAATTTGCAGCATTGATAAGGGGATTGTGTGAGAAGGTATCCAGTACAGTGACATCGTTATTGATAAAATCCCCGCGCAAGCCGGTAATGGTTCGCACTTTTTCATGCCAATAGGTTTGGTTTTTGAAGTAAGCGCCGCCGGTACTTTGACTGACATTATTGCGGTTAACCGTACTTAGATACTGCCTGTTAACCGTGTGGTCCAGTCCGACATTCATAATGTCATCATGGCGAAACTGTAGGCCGCAGGTATTATCCATATTAAAACCAAACAGCTTGTTATAGTGCGTATGTTCGATATTGCCGCCGCTCTGTACCCGATGTTCAAATTGATGAATCTGGTCGCCTTGACTTGAGTTATCCAAATAACCGGTAAAGTTGGAGTAAAGATTGACATCATAATAAAGCGCATAAATATTAGCATCATTTTGCCAGTTACCCCCTTTATTCCAGAGGTTACTCGATAGACTAAAGCGATTGGTATTGCCGCCATCACTTGGATCCATCGTGCCGTAGATCCCTATGGATCCATTATCAACGGCGGTTTGCGGGATTTGATTAGTCGCTGTCCAGTTGTTGGTATAGGCTTTGGCAAAAACAGAGGAGCCCCAATTGCCCTGATCCAAGGTATAGCGCATCATGCCGTTAAATTTTTTGGAATCTTCCGGCTGCTGCCAAACCCCGTTATAGAAATTGAACTCACCTGCGTAAAGTAAATGACCGCTGCCAACCTTGTTGGAATTAGCAATCAGGGTGCGGTAATAATCATATTCGCCGGCAGTAAACTTCATGATGCCCTCAGGCAACTTGTCCATTGAGAACATTTTAGAATAGCCGGCCGCAGAAAAATCACCGACATCCGCATAATAAGGCCCTTTACCATATTCAATATTCATTACCAATTCGGGAATGACACTGTTAATGTCCATATAACCCTGTCCATGAGCATGCGTGGGCATATTCATCGGGATGCCATCGACATAAGTGGTAAAGTCAGTGCCATGATCCAGATTAAAGCCGCGCAGGAAGTACTGGTTAGCTTTACCCGAACCACTATGCTGAGTGGCAAGGACACCCGGAATGACTTCCAATATTTCGCCATTACGTGAAAGGGGGCGGTATTCAAATTGCGCCTGATTAACTTCGCCCTGCGATGCCGAACCGGTTATGCCGATAAGGTTTTTTGTGCGTGCATCTTCTATAACAAACATTTCATCAAGTTCTACAACGTCATTTTTACTTTTTTTTGCTTTGGCTTTTGTCGTGACTTCAGTAGACTTTTTGTCAGTGACGTCTGTTTCCTCAGCATTAACATTACTGCCAAAAAAAATGGCAAATAATAGGGCAACCAAACGTAAGGTGGCTATCCCTGCACAATGTAATAATAAAGTCGCAAATACAAATCCCAGCGTATAAGACAGTAAACTCGCTGAAGCTGATATTTCCTGTCCATGTGCATAGCCATGAAAAAAAGCAAAAAAAGCGACAATCAAGACATTTAACTGCGTAGTGAATTTTACTTTGCGGACAATAAAAGCACTAAATACCAAGCCGGAAAGCAAAATCATAATTTCTACACTGGAAATGACAAGGCTTGCTACACCGACAAGGCCGCCAAAACTCATCACGCTGACAAAGGTCGCAGGTAACAACCATATAGCTTGACCACGTAATTGAGCGGCCCAGATACCGACAGCAAGCATGGTTAGAATATGATCCCAGCCTTGCAAAGGATGCGCAAAACCATGATACCAATCACTGTTTAAGGAAAAAAGAACAGTTGATATTTTAAGGAGTGGTAAAGAAACCACTATAAATAAACCCAGAAGTAACAGGTATTTTTGTGAATTAAACCAGAAGAGAGTTTCTTTATGCTTTGTCATTGATATTAATGGCCTCAGTAAATCTAATGGATTTAATTGGAATTATAGTGGAAGTGAAGAACTTGCTGGGGAAATTATTATATTTAGATATTCTGGTTGTTGGATATTTGGTCACCCTTTAGAATCAAATATTGTTATTTCAATGACTGCTTCCCAAATCTAAGTGGCCGCTCACTGGAAACTAACGATAGTCTCATGTTAACCGTGAGCTGGCGTTCAGTTCCAACTAAAAATCAACACCCGCTCAGAGGGGCTTGAATACCTACCTATTTTTTAAATATTGAGACGTTATCAACATATAAAAAAGCCGAATCGTCCAGTTTCGCTTGGGGTAACATGCTCTTTATGGCTTATTAATCACTTCATCCTTTAATACATCGAATGTGTTAAAGGCAATGTTTAAGCTGAGTTTCAGGTTAATAATACTGGCGATGGTGGTGCTGGTAAAAATACAGATCATAATGGCGATTTGATATTTCACGGCCAACCACGGCTCACTGCCACCCAGAATTTGCCCCGTCATCATGCCGGGTAAAGAGACCAGTCCCATGGTTCCCATGCTGGCGATGGTCGGATTAATGGCGGCTTTAATGGCATCCCGAAAATAGGGCCGCACCGCTTCCCAACGGGTCGCACCCAGCATTAAAAAAGTCGCATATTCGTTCTCGTTTTTGCGGAGTGCCGAATAAAAACGCTCCAATGCGATAACGTTGCCTTGCAGACAATTGCCAAGAATCATCCCGGCCAACGGCACGATATAGCGGGCATCGTAAAAGTGGGTCGGCTGAATCACTAAAATCACCAGGTAGGCGGTGGAGAATAATATACTGGAGGCAATCGCGGTAAAGGTGGCTAACGCAAAATAACGCGCTTTAAGTCCGGCACGTTTTAGAATGGTTATATCGGCGACTATCAACATTACCAATATCCATAAGCCGTTCAGCCAGGGATTGTTAAGCGTAAAGAGTGTCTTGAGATAAATGCCCACCAGCGCCAACTGGAGACTCATGCGCAGCAGGCTGATGCCAATATCCCGGCTTAAGCGCAGGCCGATAAGCCAGAGCAGTATCCAAGGTAACACACAGAGGCCGTAAAGCAACGCCATCTGCGGCAACCCGATATCAAGTGTTTCCATGCTGTTTTACCTCAGTCAATCGACCTGCCTCAAGGGTAAAAATAATATCACAGCGTTCCAGCCATTCAGGGTCGTGAGCGACTGAAAGAACCGTCAACCGAGGATCCGAGAAAACATCGAACACGGCTTGTTTGCTTTGGGCATCCAGTGCGCTGGTGACTTCGTCCAGCAGATACAAGGTTTTACCCAGTAACAGACCGCGTGCCAGCGCAATCCGCTGTTTTTCACCGCCGGAAATACGGCTGCTTTCCTGGTTTAAAATAGCCACTGGCAGTTGCAGTCGTTGTAACACCTCAAGCAGTTGCGCTTCCGTGGGTCGATGTTCACGATGTGCCTTAAATTGAAAAGGCAAGAGCAGCGCGTCTCGCACTTTTTCCGCGCCCAACATAGGTTCTTGTCCAATGTAAGCTGTGCAGCTTCGAATAGTCTGAATCGATGCCGGTGTTAACGGCTTTTCCTGAAAGTAAACGCTGCCGGCTTGTAACGGATGCAGTCCCAACAAGGTTCTTAGTACACTGCTTTTACCGGAGCCGGATTTGCCGCATAACACCGCTTTTTCACCGGGAAAAAGAGCAAAGCTGATGTCGGCTAGAATCACTTTTTCGCGGGCAATAACCGACACTTGATCGAAACGAATGATAGGTGACATTAAGTGATTATTTTAAAGTGAATGCGCAGTACAAAAAATCATTGGGTTTAATGGCTTGATACTCGTTGTTCCAGTTTTTTTTAGCTTGACTGAGGCAATCCCGGATAAATCAAGGTGTTTTCGTCGTTAGGCTGGCTGTCTGGCCTCAGCTATGATTTGATAGACTCACCAGCGTCATTTTTTAAAATCAATGAATAAAAACTTGAACACCGAGTGATAGCTTATTCGGAAAAACTAAAACCAGTCTAATCAGCTTATCTTTCGGGAAGACCCGAGCCATAATGCTGAATCAAATTAACATGAAATTTAGGCCGCATGCATTAAAATATTTAATCCAACCAAAAAACATGCGCTATCCCAGTGTTGAAACAGGCGTGATTTGAAGAAACAAGCTTATCCCGTAAAAAATGAATAAGCCGCCGAACAACACTTTCCGGTTAATTATCCGGGCTCTTTGACCGTATAAAGCTTATGGTGTGTTGCTAAATCAGCAATTAATGGTTTTATGCTGTTGCAATAGTAACAGTTAATCGGGGTTTTTCGGTCGTTGTTACACCAGACATTGTCTGCGGCGTGTACGCCAAATAGTGAACGGGCATTCTTAATGCCCAGTGATGCAACGGTTGATCTATCATTGGCGTATAAATAATCAAGTCGCATGGGTTTGTGGTCTATATATTGCTTTTCTATTGATAACCGTATTGTCTTTTGCTGGAGCAGCGATAGTTTAAAAAACGGCTAGACCCTTCAGAACAGCCCGTTATTAAACCGAATTTCTCAAAAAGCCCATGTGGATTGTTCATATTGCACTACGTCGCCCTTACACCTTTATTGTGGCGGCCCTACTTATTCTTTTATCGACTCCTTTAATGTATTGCGCAAGATGCCCACTGACATCTTTCCGGAAATCGATATTCCGGTAGTGGCCATGTTGTGGGATTACAAGGGCATCAATTCCAAGGAAATTGCGGATCGTCTCACCGGTTCGGTTGAACGTTCCATGTGGTTGATTGATGGTATCGAACACAGTGAATCGGGCTTGCGCGTGGGCTTACCCCCGCCGATCTGGTTGATGCAATGGCCGTGCAAAATCTGATTTTACCGACGGGAACGATCAAGGTGGGTTCGACGGAATACGATGTTACCCTAAATGGCGCAATTGCTTCTATTCCCCGCATAGGCGATATTCCGGTACGCACGGTTAATGGCACCACGACATTGATTCGTGATGTGGCCAATATTCGCGACGGTTCGGCACCACAGACCACTATCGCCCGTCAAAAAGGCGAGCGGAGTATTCTCAATTCCATCTTTAAAAGGGGCAGCGTGTCGACACTGGATGTCGTTGAGCACGTAAAGCAGGTAATACCCACGATGCTCGCCCAGATGCCCGATGGCATTAATATGAAATTGATGTTTGACCAGTCGCTGTTCGTTAAGGCTGCAATAGCTAATGTGCTGCACGAAGGTTTGATTGCCGCAGGCTTGACCGCCGCCATGATTCTGCTGTTTTTGGGCAATTGGCGGAGCACTTGTATTATCGCCGTGTCGATTCCGTTATCCATTATGTGCTCATTGATTGTGCTGTATTTGATCGGTGAAACCATCAATCTCATGACCATGGGTGGCCTGGCTTTGGCCGTGGGGATATTGGTTGATGACGCGACGGTTGAAATCGAAAACATTGAGCGGCAAATGTTGATGGGAAAAAATCCCCGTCAGGCTATTCTTGATGGCGCGGCGGAAATCGCGATGCCGGCTTTGGTATCGACTTTGTGTATTTGCATTGTATTCGTGCCCATGTTCTTTCTTACCGGTGTCGCGCACAGTCTGTTTGTGCCTATGGCAGAAGCGGTGGTTTTTGCCATACTGGCGTCATATCTATTGTCGCGTACCTTGGTGCCGACATTGGTGATGTATATGATGGCCGGTCATCATGGCCGTAAGGCACAGCCGCCAACCCGCTTTATTGCTCGTGCTTTTACGCAAACTCATGTAACTTTTGAGCGTGGTTTTGAGGGTTTTCGGGGGCATTATGTGACTCTGTTGAGTCATCTGCTCAATCATCGATGGCGTTACGGGTCAATCTTTATGAGCTTTTTTTACTGTCGCTGTCTCTTACGCTTTTGCTCGGTCGGGATTTGTTTCCGGCGGTCGATGCCGGTCAGATTAGATTGCATGTTCGGGCACCGTCGGGCACGCGAATAGAAGAGATGCCCAATCTGATAGACCAAGTGGAAAAAGTAATCCGTGAGCGCATTCCGGCAGAAGAAGTGGGCGATGTCCTGGATATTATCGACGGCCCCTACAGCACCCGAAACACACTGTTCGGCAACTCCGGCACGGTGGAAACTGCGGACACGTAGATTATGATTTCTCTGCGTCCCGGTGATCACGCTCCCAGCATTAATTATATTAAAGTCTTGCGCGAGGAATTGCCACATCGCTTTCCTGGGATTGAGTTCTTTTTTCAACCCGCCGATCAGGTAAGTCAAACGCTTAATTTCGGTGTTCCTGCACCGTTCGACATCCAGTTTGTCGGTGGAAAGCAGGAAGAAGTGATGCCTTTGGTCGTCAACCTTAATAATCAACTGCGGCAAATTCCCGGTATTGTCGACGCCCGCATTTATCAACGAATCAGCAGGCCTGCGCTAGATCTGGAGATGAATCGCTCACAGCTTCAGCAATTTGGCTTGTCAGCCAATGATGTCGCGCAAAATCTGCTGTTAACCCTGAGTGGCAGTATGCAAACTGCGCCCACGTATTGGTTAAACCCGGCCAATGGTAATACGGTGAATATTGGCGTGATGGGCAATCCTCTTGATCTGGATAGTATTGACGCGCTCATGCGAACACCGGTGGGTGGTGATAACAATAGCTCGCCGCAGTTGCTGGGTAACCTGGTGACGTTAAAGCGCTCGGTGCAACCGGCGGGGCGGTGACGCATTTCAATGCGAACAACGTATTTAATATTTACGCAAATGTCGAAGGCAGGGACTTGGGCTTGATTAGTTTGGCTATTGAACGCCTGCTTGAGGACAGTCGGGGCAAGTTGCCGCGCGGTGTTGAACTGGCCGAGCGAGGACAAATCGAGACTCTCAATAGTTCGTTTATCGGACTTGCTACGGGGCTGGCAGTGGCCATTTTGTTGTTATATTTGTTGTTGGTGGTTAACTTTCAGTCCTGGCTTGATCCGTTGATTATCATCAGTGCATTACCGGCCGGAATCGCCTGGACGTTGTTTCTAACCGGAACCACCTTGAGCATCCCGGCCTTAACCGGCAGCATCATGTCAATGGGCGTGGTTACCGCCAACAGTATCCTGCTGGTGTCTTTTGCCCGTACCCGCCTTAATGACGGTGTGCCGCCAGTGACGGCCGCTTTGGAAGCAGCTGCCACCCGTTTGCGCCCGGTCATGATGACCGCCTTTGCAATGATCATCGGCATGTTGCCGATGGCGATCGGTTGGGGGGAAGGCGCAGAACAAAACGCGCCGCTGGGTCGTGCAGTGATCGGTGGCTTGGCTTTCGCTACGGTTTCCACTTTGCTGTTTGTCCCCCTTGTTTTCGCTGGTACGCATCGTTGGCTTGATCGTCGCTATTCGAACCGAATCCTCCTTTTAGCTGAATAAAACTGTCATGAATAGTCATCAACCGCCTACCTTTGCCTTGCCTTTTGTTGATAATCCGCAACGTACTCTCAATACTTTTAAGTGGCTCGAAGTCGGGCTGGTGCTCTTTTTACTCTTGGCAGGCGGATGGGGACTCGTCATTAACCAGGTTGAGGCCGACAGCTTACAAAAGCGTAACGTTGCCAGCCTCTCGCGTAGTGTTATTGCGGTACATTCGCGACCGGGCGAGGCGTCGCACAAGATTGTCCTGCCTGCCAGCTTGCGGGGCAATACGGAAACGGGCTACCAACTTAAGCCGGGACACTTGAGCCGTTACAGAGCTACAAAATAAAATTAGATAGGAGTTGAATAACTTATCTCGTAATTACTCAGCGTAATT
>SESF01002364.1_pt1 | contig 10140 bp, 8 predicted proteins | sample 3171521 | NCBI WGS metagenome assembly SESF01 (sample SAMN10866945, study PRJNA518727) | freshwater metagenome | biome: subpolar coniferous forest; feature: holomictic lake; material: water; isolation source: holomictic Lake 227, 6 m and 8 m depth | place: Canada: near Kenora, Ontario | collected...
TGGATTTACGCGACGTGCAACTCCGGGAGATGAAGAACTTCGTAAGAAGGTATTTGCCATCATCGATCTCGCTTTCGCCCAACGGCGCAAGATGTTGCGCTCTGCTCTGTCATCGATGTATGGCGGATCAGCTGCGGCTGAGGTCATATTACAAGCCGCGGGTATCGACCCGACACTTCGGGGAGAAGCTTTAGATATCTCTGCCTTCTGCGCAATTGCTAATCAAGGGTAGAGTCATAACGTGGCTCCCACTTCAAAGTCGGCTGGTTCAGTAACAGTTCGCGTACCCGCGAAAGTTAATCTGCAATTATCTGTAGGACCACGCGAAGCTGATGGATATCACAATCTCGTCTCAGTCTTTCAAGCGATCTCAATATTCGATGACATTACCGTCTCTAAATCCAATCCTGGCAGTGGCGTCACGATCTCTGTTACAGGAGAGCACACACACGGCGTTCCCGAAGATCACTCCAATCTTGCAGTCAAAGCTGCGCAATTAGTTGGCGAAAAATTCGATTTTGCAGCAGATGTACATATTGAGATAAAGAAATCGATTCCTGTTGCAGGTGGCATGGCTGGCGGAAGTGCAGATGCTGCAGGGACCTTAGTCGCGATGGATTCACTCTTCCAACTAGAAATGTCACGCGAAGAGCTTCATGCACTGGGTTCAGAACTCGGTAGTGATGTTCCTTTTATGATTTCGGGTGGAACTGCAATCGGACAAGGTCGTGGCGATCAACTGACTGCAGCGCTTTCCCGTGGAACGTATCAATGGGTATTGGCTCTCTCAAGCGTTGGATTATCAACACCTGCTGTCTATACCGAATGCGATCGTATGCGCGCAGAACTCGATATCGCAGCGCCACAAGTCTCGGATGCGCTGATGCAATCATTACTTGCAGCAGATGCCGAATCCGTAGGTCGCGCACTGACAAATGATCTTCAGAACGCGGCATGTTCTCTGCGTCCTGCGCTAAGCCTCGTATTAGAAGTTGGCCGTGATTACGGAGCCCTCGGCGCAATCGTTTCGGGCTCAGGTCCAACAGTTGCATTCTTAGTTGCTGATGAAGATGCTGGCCTTGATTTAGCCGTGGCGCTTACCGCCAGCGGGGTTGTTGGAAGCGTTGCACGCGCATATGGTCCTGTGCACGGTGCCAAGGTTATTTAGTCTGGGTTATTTAATTAATTTTCGTCGAATTCAGTAACAAGTGTGCTCAGTAGTTCAGCCAAAGTATCGCGATCTTTTGCTGCTAGAGCTTTGAGTAGCTTTCTCTCATTGTCTAGCAAATCTTCCAGCGCTGAATCGACTGCACGGATTCCAGCCTTTGTGAGAGTGACAAGTGAACCGCGCCCATCATCAGGATCTTGTTCGCGAGTGATCAGATCTAACTCTTCAAGTCGATCTAAGCGATTGGTCATTGTTCCGCTGGTAACCATCGTCTCTTGCATCAATTGACCTGGAGATAGTTGATGTGGCGCACCTGCGCGACGAAGTGCTGCCAGAACATCGAAGCCCCAATTTTCAAGATCACCGAATGCATCGCGCCGTGCAATATCGAGATGGCGCGCAATGCGGGTAATGCGACTGAGGACCGAAAGGGGAGAGAGGTCGAGATCTGGGCGCTCTCGCTTCCAGGCCGCTATGAGGCGGTCTACTTCATCTCGATTGTTCTGCATAGTGAAGCGAGTTTAGTGGTCGCGAGCACTACCGAATATAAGGGAGAATATAGGTTCCGCCATTGTGTAGTGGCTAGCACATGGGCCTTTGAAGCCCAGGGTCCAGGATCGATACCTGGTGGCGGAGCAACGAAGTGAATCCGCCAGAGGGAATGGCGGAGCAAGTAGACTGCACTCATGGGTCTAGAAACCGTAGTGATTCTCGCTGCAGGTGAAGGCACTCGTATGAAGTCGAGTACGCCAAAGGTTCTCCATTCAATCTCAGGTCGATCACTTGTCGGCCACGTTCTCCACGCCGTTGATGCGCTCGCTGCAAAGCAAGTACGCGTTGTCGTTGGCGCAGGTCGCGAACAAGTTGAGGCACACCTTTCTGAAATCGCACCACATGTCACAACTGTCTTCCAAGAAAAGCGCGGTGGCACAGGCCATGCAACACAGCTTGCCCTCGCTGACTTAAAAGCATCTGGAACAATCTTGGTGCTTGCAGGAGATACTCCAATGCTGACAGGTGGCTCACTTCAGCAACTTCTTGACGAGCATCACGCAGGAGGATTCACAGCGTCAGTACTTACTGCAGAACATCCCGATCCCACTGGTTATGGTCGCATTATTCGTGGGGATGATGACTCACTACTGCGCATCGTAGAAGAGCGCGATGCAGATGAAATTCAGCGCGATATCTTTGAAGTTAATTCTGGTGTCTATGCATTCGACGCAGCAAAGCTCAGCGCCGCTATTGGCAAGCTGAAGAACAATAATTCACAAGGCGAGCTCTATCTCACCGATGTCATTGAAATCCTCCGCAATGAAGGTGGAAAGATTGCAGCAGTTTTGATTGATGATTTCATCGAGATTCTTGGAGTCAATGACCGTGTGCAGCTTGCAGAGTCTGCAGCTCTCTTACGCGATCGCATCAATGAAGACCTCATGCGCGCTGGTGTGACAATCGTTGATCCACTTAGTACCTGGGTTGATGCAACAGCCACCGTTGCCAATGATGTAGTTCTGATGCCTGGCACTGCAATTAGCGGAAAAACCACCGTCGCTACTGGCGCTGTTATTGGCCCTCGCACAACTCTTGTCGATTGCACAGTGGGAACAGGTGCTCACATTATTGAATCCCGTTGCACCGAATCCATCATTGGTGATGGTTCAAACGTTGGCCCATTCACATATCTGCGCCCTGGCACTAAGTTGCTTAGCAATACAAAAGTTGGCGCATATGTCGAGATGAAGAATGCAACCTTAGGCGAAGGTTCGAAAGTTCCACATCTTTCATACGTGGGAGATGCGGTTATTGGCGAAGGCAGCAATATTGGTGCTGCAACTATCTTTGTTAACTATGACGGTGTAGAAAAGCATTACACCGTCGTCGGCGATCATGTTCGCATTGGCAGCGATTCGATGTTGGTCGCCCCAGTCACTATCGGAGATGGCGCATATACCGCCGCCGGATCTGTGATTACAGAAGATGTTCCCGCCGGTGCAATTGGTGTCGGTAGGGCAAAGCAGCGAAATGTACTAGGTTGGGTTCTGCGTAAGCGCCCAGGAACTAAATCTGCTGAGGCCGCAATGCGCCACAGTAACGACGAGCAGAAGGGCTAACTTCCTTGAGTGAGATCCGTTTATCCTCAGAGAAAAAACTTCGTCTCTTTTCCGGCCGCGGATTTCCAGAGTTATCTGAACAAGTTGCCGCCGAGCTAGGTATTCCGCTTACTCCAACATCTGCTTACGACTTTGCTAATGGTGAAATATTTGTACGTTTTGAAGAATCAGTTCGTGGTTGTGATGCATTTGTAATTCAGTCACATACTGCTCCGATTAATAAACAAATCATGGAACAACTCATCATGATTGATGCCCTCAAGCGCGCATCAGCTAAACGCATCACTGTGGTTGCACCTTTCTACGCATATGCTCGTCAGGATAAGAAGAGCCGTGGTCGCGAACCAATTACCGCGCGCCTCATGGCAGATTTATTTAAGACAGCTGGCGCAGATCGCCTAATGGTTGTCGATCTACATACTTCGCAGATTCAAGGTTTCTTCGACGGTCCCGTCGATCACTTATTTGCACTTCCCATGCTGGCAAATTATGTGGGCAGCAAAGTCGATCGCAATATGCTGACAATTGTTTCTCCTGACTCAGGTCGCGTACGCGTTGCCGAGCGTTGGTCAGAACTTCTTGGTGGTTGCCCCATCGCATTTATCCATAAAACTCGCGACCCACTTGTTCCAAACGAATCAGTCACCGGTAAAGTCGTTGGTGATGTTGAAGGTCGTACATGCGTTGTTATCGATGACATGATTGACACAGCAGGCACCATCATTAAGGCAGTAGATGCCTTATTCGAAGGTGGCGCAAAAGATGTCATCGTTGCTGCAACTCACGCAGTCTTCTCAGGTCCTGCAGTCGAGCGTCTCAAGGATTCACGCGCCGTCGAGATAGTTGTTACAGACTCTCTTCCACTGTCTGAGGATCAGAGATTCGACAAGCTGACTGTGCTCTCTATCGCCCCTCTCTTGGCTCGCGCCATCCGCGAAGTCTTCGAAGATGGCTCAGTAACTAGCCTTTTTGACGGACATAGCTAAGTCGCGCTAATCTTCACCCGTTCCGGCGAGGGTGAAATTTATCCGTGATCGACGGCGTAGGTATCAACTCCTGCTGGAACTTCGCAACACAAGGAAGTATCCGAGAGATTTACTAGGGGAGTTTGAAAATGGCAGAAGTATCAATCAAGGGAACCACACGTACCGAATTCGGTAAGGGTGCATCACGTCGTGCACGCGTTGCTGGTCTCGTACCTGCTGTTATCTACGGACATGGCGAGAAGCCTGTTCACATCACTCTTCCAGCACGCGAACTCGGTGTTGCACTCAAAGAGTCAAACGTTCTTCTTAACATTGATATTGATGGAAAGGCTGAGCTCACACTCCCAAAGTCTGTTGTTCGCCATCCACTCAAGCAGATCCTCGAGCACATCGACCTAGTTCTAGTTCGTCGTGGCGAAAAAGTTGTTGTTTCAGTTCCAGTTCACCTCGAAGGTAAGCACGATCCAGATGGAATCCTTGAAACTCAGCACAACTCAATTGAAGTCGAAGCAGAAGCAACTGCAATTCCTAAGTTCCTTACTCTTGATATCGAAGGAATGGCTGCTGGAACTTCAAAGCATGCTTCAGATGTTGTTCTTCCTGCCGGCACAGTTCTTATCAGCCCTGCGAACACAATCATCGTCCACTTGTCTGAACGCTCAACAGTTGTTGAAGAAGTTGCAGTTGTAGCACCTGCTGCAGATGCAGCTGCTGCGGCACCTGCTGCAGATGCAGAGAAGAAGGACTAACAACCCTTACGATTTCACATATGACGTGGTTGGTAGTGGGTCTCGGTAATCCCGGGGATGAATACACTGCCACCCGTCACAATGTGGGTCAGATGGTCATTGATCATCTTGCTAAACGCCACAACGTAAAACTCTCTTCACATAAATCCCGCAACGATATTGCAGCCTTTAAATTGGGCGTTGGTGCAGATATGCACTCAATTATTCTTGCAAAGTCCAAGAGCTATATGAATGAATCAGGTGGACCGATTAAGGCCCTCGCCTCTTTCTACTCAGTTGAACCTGCAAACATCATCGTTCTCCACGATGAACTCGATATTGGTTATGCAGCGATTCGCACCAAGGTTGCAGGCGGCGATAATGGCCACAATGGTTTGAAATCTCTTACCTCATCATTTGGCACAGCAGAGTACTTCCGTGTTCGCCTTGGAATCGGTCGTCCTATGGGACAGCAAGATCCTGCAGATTTTGTCTTGAAGCAGTTCAGTAAAGAAGAGAAGAAGACCCTTGATGAATTTATCGATCGCGGAGCTGATTGCGTTGAGTACTTAATTGCAAATGGCCTTGATCTGACTCAAAGCAAGTTTAATAGTTAATCTTATTAGTGAGATTAATCGTGGTGAAAATCTTCACCACGGCCACGCTTAAAGCGATTCTTCTTGAATTTCTGGTTTTCAATTAACCACCGAATTTCAACAAACAATCTCTTTATCACACCGATCATACAAGTGAACCTCTGAGTTCAAAGGCTTCGGCAACCCTACCTACAGCAACTACAAATGCAGCAGTTCGCAGATCAACTGAATGTTTTTTGGAGACTGCATGGACATTGACAAAGGCGCTCTCCATACGAGTATCTAGTTCTCGTCTGAACTTTTCCAAAGGCCAACTAAACTCTTGAATATTTTGAGTCCATTCGAAGTAAGAACCCATAACTCCACCGGAGTTTGCCAAAATATCAGGAACAATCACGACACCCTGCGTGCGCAATTCACGGTCAGCGGCAATAGTGATCGGCTGATTTGCACCTTCGATGATAAATCTTGCATTGATATTGGAAGCATTTGATTCATTAATAACACCTCCGAGAGCGGCCGGAATCAAGATGTCACACTCCAAAGTCAGCACTTCAGCAGATCCAATTCGCTCATTTGCCTGCACATCTTCTAGCGTCTTATGAGAGAAAATGCTCTTTATATCGATTCCTTTTTTATCAACGATTCCTCCAGAGACATCAGAGATTGCAATAACTTTCATCCCCAATTCCTGACACACCAGTGCGGCGTATCTACCTACATTTCCAAATCCTTGAATGGCAACAGTTGCTCCTTGAACGCTGACCTTGCTCTCCTTCAATGTTGCAGCTGCAATCATTGCAACACCACGACCCGTTGCTTCTTCTCTACCAGCGGCGCCAAATAGTTCCACCGGCTTCCCCGTTACACATGCAGGTTGGAAACCTTCGAGCCTGTGGAATTCATCCATCAACCAGGCCATGCTCTTTGCATCTGTGCCCATATCTGGTGCAGGAATGTCGCGATGATGACCGAGTACATGTACCAAAGATCGAGTCCAACGACGAATTATCTCTTCCTTCTCAATCACAGTTAACTTTGATGCATCAACTGCGACTCCACCTTTTGCTCCACCAAATGGGACATCAATCAGTGCAGTTTTCCAGGTCATCAGTGATGCCAGTGCTCTCACATCGTCGAGATCTACATCTTGATGAAACCGAATACCACCTTTGCGAGGACCTCGTGCGCTTGAATGTTGAACTCGGTATCCGGTCAACACCTCTACATCATCACCTCTACGAAGTGGAATTGAAATTACAACTTCTCGCTCGCAACTACTGAGGGCTTTGATTACTCCGCTCTTCAATCCAAGGATTTCGCCGGCTTGGGCTACCTTTTGATTTACTTCTGCGAAGGCTGATGATTCATTGTGTGTCATGCCATCAAATCTAGGTTTGCGGCACTTAATCGAAAAGTGATTTTCTCTGTAATTCTGGTGAAATGCAGGTAAACAACACGCCCGCTGTGCGTGCAGATGTGGCCTATCCGCTACTTACTCAACCTAGAATCGCTTCGCTTATCCAGTGTTGCGTAAGCCTGCTGCTATGCCGTTAATCGTCAGAAGTAGAGCGCGAATCAGCGCCGGATCAGCGCTCTCACCCTCGGCGCGAACACGGTGCAGAAGATTAACTTGTAATAATTGAAGAGGCGCAAGGTATGTATCGCGCACCTGTAGCGTGCGAGCAAGAACAGCTTGATCACCAAGTAATTCAGTCTTTCCAGTCAATGTCAGAATTTCTGCCACCGTGAGATCAAATTCAGCCTTGATGGTGTCGAGGAAGTGGTGAAGCTCTTTTGGAACGAGGGTGTCGACGTAGCGCTTTGCTGTTTCAAGATCTGTCTTGGCAAGTGTCATTTCTACATTGCTAATAAATGTTGAGAAGAAGTGCCATTCAGAGAGCATCTTTGTCAGGACATCAGAGTTACCTGCCTCGCGCGCAGCCTTGAGACCTGAACCAACACCAAACCAACCAGGAACAATCTGACGTGATTGTGTCCATCCAAATACCCATGGGATTGCGCGGAGTGAATCAAGACCGCCTGCTGCATCGGGGCGACGAGAAGGGCGAGAGCCAAGGAAGAGATTTCCTAATTGTTCAACAGGAGTGGATGCATAGAAATATGCGGGTAGATCTGGGTGATCAATTAATGCGCGGTAACGCGCAAAAGAGTTTTCGCTCACCAAATTCATACATACATTCCATTTAGCAAGATCTTCTGGACTCTGTCGTGGGCCGCGGTTGAGAACTGTTGCTTCAAGAGATGCTGCAAGTGTGAGTTCAAGATTTTCGCGAGCAAGAGCCGGCAGAGCATATTTATCGGAGATAACTTCACCTTGTTCAGTCATCTTGATCTGTCCATCGACTGAACCCCAAGGGAGAGCAACAAGTGCTTCATATGTTGGTCCGCCACCACGACCGACTGAGCCACCACGACCGTGGAATAAACGAAGTTTGACGCCATGTTTCTTTGCAACATCGCGCAGTGTGCGCTGTGCCCGGTGAATTTCCCACTGTGAAGTTGCAATGCCTGCATCTTTATTGGAATCAGAGTAGCCAAGCATCACTTCTTGTATATTTCCACGAAGCTCTACAAGTTTGCGATAGGTAGGGTCGGCGAGGAGTTTCTCAAGAATTTCACCTGCTGCGCGTAGCTCTGCAACTGTTTCAAGGAGTGGTGCAAATCCAATCTTGGCAATCTTTTTATCGATATCAACAAGCCCTGCTTGCTTACCAAGAACTGTTGCTGCGATGAGATCGTCAGCACCCTTTGTCATAGAGACGATGTAGGTCTCGATAACTTCTGGGCCAAAACGTTCGATTAAATCTTCAATGGCAACAAAGGTATTGAGAGTCTTGGCTCCTGCCGCATCAAGTTTGCTGGAATCGAGCTTTGTAGATGCAGCAAGCTGCGCTGTAAGGATAGGGAATTTATCTGCATGAGAGAGCTCGATGTAACCACCCGAGATCATCTGCTTTAAAGCGTGATGATGCGCATCAGAATGTTCGCGGATATCGAGAGTTGCATCGGTGAGACCAAAGGCTGCAACAGTGCGAATTGTGCGCTCGAGCAGACCGGTTGCTAATAATTCACCGCGGTGAGCGAAGAGTGAATCACGCATCAAAGTAAGGTCTGCAAGAAGTTCGGCAGTGTTCTTGTAATCACGACCTGCAACATGTGGTCCACGTGCTGCATGGCGATCGCGCGTAAGTGCTAATCGATGCACAATCGCAGTTGCCTTAAGACGGTATGGCTCTTGTGCATTCAGACGCAAGAAGCGTGTTTCAAAATCAGGAAGGTTTGCAATATCTGCTTCAACTGAGGCACTCAGTTCTGGGGTTGCACCTGCGATACGAGTTGAGACCGAGAGCATCTTACGAAGGTGGTTCATGGCAGCGATTGTTGAGCGAATCGCGTGGCCCACTTGCATTACAACGGCATCTTCAGTGATTTGCGGTGTGATGTTGGGGTTGCCGTCACGGTCTCCACCGATCCATGTGCCAAATGTCAGCGGACGTGCAGTAACGGGCAGATCAATATTGAGGCGCTTGAGTTCGCGTGCAAAATCATTGAGAACTTCGGGAACAGTATTAGCTGCTAAATCATCGAGGTAATACAGAGCATTGGTCGCTTCATCGAGAGGTTCTGGTCGAGTTAAGCGAAGTTCATCTGTCTGCCATAACAAGTCAACTGTTTCCGCTAAACGCTCATCTTGAGTAACAGATTTTGGAGTATCGAGAAGCGATGCTATTTCTCCAAGTTTGTAGAGAATGGATCGGCGTGCAGCTTCAGTTGGGTGCGCTGTAAAAACTGGGCGGACATTGAGATTGTTGATCCATTTCACTAAATCAGCATGTGAGATTTCATGGCCTGCAACAGGGTTCTTCATGGCATCTTCGATCTTGTCGATTGCTCGAGTGATCCACGAGCCACCTTGTGTGCGAGCTTCTGCGAGCACTCGCGAGCGGTGAACTTGTTCTGCAACATTTGCTAAATGGAAATAAGTGCTGAGGGCACGCACAAGTTGTGTTGCATCATCGACTGAAAGTTTTTCAAGTATTTCTACGCCGCTGCCTTCGCGAACGCTTTTTCGCACACTCTCGACGAGATTGAGAAGATGCTCTCCTTCTTGTCGGACAAGTGATTGGCCAAGCAAATCACCAAGACGCCTGACATCGCTGCGAAGGGTCGCATCATCAGATGCAATGATGTTCTTCGTCTGCGAGGTCTCGGTCACTGGAGAATTATCACAGATGGATAGGGCCCGATAGACTGTAATTGTTAGCCCCCCTTCTTCTGGAAGTGGGGCCTTAAGGCGTTTGGAGGCAGGTTGCGATGAGAGGAATTCTCGCGGTATTACATAGTGATACCGAAGTTACCTCTGCTCTCAACGATTCCACCAAGATCATTGCACCGGCTTCGAGTTATCCATTTTTGATCTCACTCATCGCTGAAAATAAGCCATTGCTCGTTGTGACTAGTTCCAGTCGTGGCGCAGAAGATTTAAGTGAATATCTCACCAGCTTGCATCCACGTGTCTATGAA
>SESF01006204.1_pt1 | contig 10140 bp, 7 predicted proteins | sample 3171521 | NCBI WGS metagenome assembly SESF01 (sample SAMN10866945, study PRJNA518727) | freshwater metagenome | biome: subpolar coniferous forest; feature: holomictic lake; material: water; isolation source: holomictic Lake 227, 6 m and 8 m depth | place: Canada: near Kenora, Ontario | collected...
AGGCACCCTCTCCTCTGGGGAGAGGGTAGGGTGAGGGGGAATTGGGCTCACGTCGTTTCCACGGGCTCCGGATCTGTGAGGCAGTTGGGGGAAGCCCCTTGAACCGCAGGGAAAGCGTCTTCACCGTCTCGACCTGGTTGATGAGCCAGTCGCGCTTGACTCTGGTCATGCGCACCCGCAGCTCCTGAAAGTAGGTTTCCTGTGGGCGTGAGACCTTGGCCTTGGCGGTGAGATTGACAACTGCAGAGTTCCCATCGGGCGACACAGCGACCTTAATGTCAGGGAATTCGATGCTCAGGCTGCCACCTTGCGACCGCGCGCCGACGACGGCCTGCATCAATTCATCCCGTCCATTGATGGTGTGTTCCGTCCCGGGAACATCGATAGTAATTTGCACGTCGAGGGTGAAGAACTCTCCCAACGCACTGGCGTTCAACGCCTTGGCCAGCAATCCTTCCTTGGAAGAAGAAGAGGCCGCGTTTGCAACTTCGCCCAGGCGTTTGCGAATCATTTCTTCCGGGCTGGGGAAGAACACGCGCCAGCCCCAGAATCCCAGGGCAACGAGCACACCAACCACTATGCCGCGGGCCAACCACTTCTTCATAAAAGGATCTTGCCCATGATGCGGTTGCGCGACGCCCGGCCGTGCGTGTGGTCCTCCCAAGGCATTTCACGGTTGTCGCCGACCACATAGTACTGGTCCGACCCGACCTGCTCCGGTTCGTGCTCCCACTCACAGGGAAGTTTCACGTACGACTCGTCCAGAGGCTTCCCATTGATAAAGAGGCGGCCTTTATGGAAAGCCACTGCCTCTCCCGGCAGGCCGACAATGCGCTTCATATACATCACATGCTCGCCGGCCTGCAGCCCGATCGCCACCACGTCTCCGCGGCGCGGTTCGTGGCACAGGTAAGCCAGGCGATTAACGAAGTTGACACCATTTTCCCGATAGGTCGGCAGCATGCTGCCACCATCCACGTGAACAGGCACGAGCACAAACTTGAAGACGACAAAGCAGACGACCACGAGCACCGCGATGCGCACAAGGGTGCGCCTCGGGTTGCGCCCGATAAACACTCGGAGCAGCCATGACGGCGGTTTCGCCGCCTCCGCATTTGTTGCCATACACGAAAGTCAGTTTGCAGCCCCCGAACACGGGCCGCTTAGCAGAACTTACCCGGTCAGCCAGACGTTTAGTCAACCAAGCGCCCAAGAATATGCTTGTCCTGCCGGCATGACAAGCGTAGGAAGGGGCCATGCGCAAAACCTCGTCTGGCTCCCGCCCGCTCACCCGTCGTCAGTTCCTTTATTACTCTGCCCTGGCCGCGGGCGCAACCGCGTTCACTGGGCGGGTGTTCGCGCGGCCAGCCACACGCCGCGTTTCGCCCAACGAGAAACTCAATATCGCGATCATCGGCGCGGGCGGACGCGGGGCAGCGGACACCGCCGAAGTCAGCAGCGAAAACATTGTGGCACTGTGCGACGTGAATGAAGACCACCTCAACGCCGCCGCCGCCAAGTATCCCCAGGCCAGGAAATACGTGGACTTCCGCAAGCTCTACGACGACAGCAACGATATTGACGCCGTGGTCGTGGCCACGACGGAGCACACTCATGCCTTTGCGGTCATGCCGGCCATCCATCTCGGCAAGCACGTCTATTGTGAAAAGCCTCTGGCGCACAGCGTCTGGGAAGCCCGCGTGATCAGCCAGGCGGCCACCAAAGCTGGCATCGTCACGCAGATGGGAACCCAAATCCACGCAACCGACAACTACCGGCGTGTAGTGGAGCTCATCCAGAGCGGGGCGATTGGCCCGGTGCGCGACGTTCACGTCTGGGTGTCCCGCGCGTGGGGCGGCGGCGATCGGCCGACCGAGCGGGTGGCGGTTCCACCGTATTTGCATTGGGACCTGTGGCTGGGTCCCGCCCCGGAACGGCCTTTTCATCCGAGTTACCTCAACGGCCAGCCGCGATGGTACCAGTATTGGGATTTCGCCGGCGGCACGCTGACGGATCTGGGCAGCCATTGGAACGACCTGCCGTTCTGGGCGCTCAAGCTGTGCCACCCGCTCACGATCGAAGCTCATGGCCCGCCCGTCAGCCCCGAGACCGCCCCCGCCTCTTATCACATCACCTACGAATACGGCGCGCGAGGCGACCAGCCGCCCCTGACGCTGACGTGGTATCAGGGTGTGGACAAACCCGCGCTGCTGGCCGAAAAGAAGATCCCCCAATGGGACAGCGGGGCACTGTTCATCGGCGACAAGGGCATGTTGCTCGCCGACTACGGTAAGCTCGTGCTGTTACCGGAAGAGAAATTCGCGGACTTCAAGCGGCCGGAGCCGTTCATCCCCAATTCCATCGGCCACTGGAAGGAATGGATCCAGGCGTGCAAGACCGGCCAGCCAACGACGTGTAATTTTGACTACGCCGGAGCGCTGACCGAAGCGAATCACTTGGGCAACGTCGCTTATCGCACCGGCAAGAAGATCGAGTGGGACGCCGCCAAGCTGAAGGCGAAGAATTGCCCCGAGGCTGCTCATCTCATCCGCGGCGAGTATCGGAAGGGATGGAAGCTGGCGTGAGCGTGCAGTCACTGGCGGCTTAAGCTCCACACCCGGCGTCCTTCGCGCCCGGACTTTTAGCTTGAGCGACAGCCCCGGGGCGCGTAGGTAGAGACCATGCCGATTCATCTGCGACCCATTTCACGGCGCCAGTTCTTCGCTCGCTCCCTGGCAGGTGGCGCGGCGCTTGCCCTCAGCCCCAGTCTCCTTGCCGCCGCCAAACGCACCGATCCAAACTCCTGGGCGCTGTTGTCGGATACCCATCTTGCGGCCGACCGCACGCTTGTCGCGCGCGACATCAACATGACCGACCATTTCACAAAGGTGTCGGGCGAACTGCTGGCGCTGCCCAAGCGCCCCGCCGGGGTCTTCATCACCGGCGATTGCGCTTATAGCAGCGGGCAGACGGCCGACTATCGGCACGTGGCGGAATTGCTGGAGCCCATCCGTCAAGGCCAGATGCCGGTGCACCTGGCGTTGGGGAACCACGATAATCGCGAGCGCTTCTGGGAAGCTATGCCCAAGGAGAAGGCCGCCCAACCTCCGCTGGCGGACCGGCAAGTCGCGCTGTTGCGCACCCCGCGGGCGAACTGGTTCGTGCTCGACTCGCTCGAACAGACCCTCGCCACGCCCGGTTTGCTGGGTCGGGCGCAGTTGGACTGGCTGGCGGGCGCACTCGACGCCAATCGCAACAAACCGGCACTGGTGCTGGTTCATCACAATCCGGGTCTCACCGGAAATGTCGGATTGAAAGACACCGCCGCTTTCTTCGCCGTCATTCGGCCGCGAAAGCAGGTTAAGGCCTACATCTTCGGGCACACCCATTTCTGGCATGTCTGGCCAGACGAGAGCGGAATTCACCTGATTAATCTCCCTCCGGTGTCCTACGTCTTCCAAGCGGATGAGCCCGCCGGCTGGGCCCATGCCATGCTGGAGCGCGACGGCATGCAGCTTGAATTGCGCTGTGTGGATCCAGCTCACAAATCTCACGGGCAAGTCCACAAACTCCAGTGGCGCGCGGGTTAGCGGAGCGCAGGCGTCTCCCGCTCACCCCAAAACGATATGCGATTAATTGGCCACCTGGCGGAGGAGAAATCCGCGCGCATTTTTGCTGACTACCTCTACGTGCAGAAGATCGAGAGCCACCTGGAATTCGAGAAGGCCGATGGCTGGGGCATCTGGATCAACGACGAGGACCAGCTCGAGGAAGCTGCCAGCTTGCTGGCCGCCTTTCAACTGAACCCGGCTGCCCCCAAATACCGGGCGGAGGCCAGGAGCGCCTCCGAACTGCGCGCCGAAGCCGAAAAGGACGAAGCCAAGTACCGCAAGAAGCTAAGCGACCGGCGCAATCTCTTCCGCCCGCTGACTGGCTATGGCTTTGGGCCGCTGACCGCTGTGCTCATTGCGATCAGTGTCGTGGTGTTCCTGCTTTCCGGGTTCGGGAAGGACCCGCAGCCAATACTAGGTCTGTTCATCACCGATTTCACCAGGTTCATTCCGACAGGTCCATCCCTCCCCGAAATTCAGCATGGCCAGGTGTGGCGGTTAATCACGCCCATATTCATTCATTTCGGGGCGCTCCACATCCTGTTCAATATGCTATGGCTGCGCGATCTTGGCAGCATGATCGAGGGGCGACAATCCTCCTGGACGCTGGCTGCGCTGGTGCTGGTCATTGCGGTCTGCTCGGATCTGGTCCAGTACTTCGTTGGCGGCCCGGTTTTTGGCGGCATGTCCGGCGTGGTGTATGGGCTGCTCGGCTACATCTGGATGCGAGGCAAGTTCGATCCCGGCTCCGGCTTGTTTCTCAATCCCACGACGGTGACCATGATGATCATCTGGTTCTTCGCCTGTTTCACGCCCATCATACCCCACGTCGCCAACGGCGCCCACGCCGCCGGCCTGGTCATCGGCCTCGCCTGGGGTTATCTGTCCAGCCTGCGCTATCGCTGAGCGGGGCGCAGCCTGACACCACCAGTCTGGACAGTTGAACAGTGTTACGCTACCTGTCATTGAATGCTTGAACTATGAAAGTGATCTCCCGCCGCAAATTCCTGGGTAACTCCGCACTGGCCGCCAGCCTCGCTCCGCTCGCCGTCGGCAGCCTCACCTCCCCGTTTATCCGCTCCGCCCGCGCCGCCGAACCCGGCCCAAATGACAAGGTCCGCCTCGGCCTCATCGGCTGCGGCGGCATGGGCCAGGGCGACCTCGAATGCTTCTTCCTCAACCCGGAAGTTGACTGTGTGGTGGTCTGCGACGTAGATGACGCCCGCATCGCCAAAGGCGTCGAGATTTGCCAGAAGAAGCGCAACACGAAACCCGACACGGTGAAGGACTTCCGCCGTGTACTCGACCGCAAGGACGTGGACGTGGTGCTCGTTGCCACGCCCGACCACTGGCATGCATTGCCCACCGTGCTCGCCTGCCAGGCTGGGAAGGATGTCTATGTCGAAAAGCCGCTTGCCAAGACCATTGACGAAGGCCGCGCCATGGTCGAAGCCGCCAAGCGCCACCAGCGCGTCGTGCAGATGGGCTCCCAGTGGCGCAGTTGCAAGCACATTGTCGAGGCCGGCGAATTCATCCGCTCCGGCAAGCTCGGCAAGGTCAGCATCGTGCGTGGCTGGGCCTACCTCGACTGGCTCCCCGGCATCGGCAAGCCGGCCGACGGCCCGCCGCCTCCCGGTGTGGACTACGCCATGTGGCTCGGCCCTGCTCCCGACCGGCCGTTCAACCCCAACCGCTTCCATTTCAACTTCCGCTGGTTCTGGGACTATGCCGGCGGCCTCATGACCGACTGGGGCGTCCACCTCATCAACATGATGCTCATGGGCACGGGCCCCGACTCCCCGAAAAGCGCCTATTCCTGCGGTGGCAAGTTCGTCCTCGATGACAACTCCGAAACCCCCGACTCCCAGGTGACTGTGTATGAGTTCCCGAATTACACCCTGATCTGGGAGCACAAGGCCGGCTTGAACAACGGCCTCTACAACCGCTCCTGGGGCATCGAATGGAGCGGCACCGAAGGGAATATCATCCTCAACGACGAAGGCTGGGAAATCCGCCCCGAGAAGAAGAAGGCCAACCTCGACAACCAGCGCAAACCGGGCAGCCCCGACCCGCGTCCGGCCCATGTGCGCAACTTCCTGGATTGCGTGAAATCGCGCCAGCAGCCGGTGCTCAACGTTGACGTCGGCCACCACGTCTCTACGGTCGCCCACCTCGGCAACCTCTCCTACCGCACCGGCCGCAAGATTGTCTGGGACGCCGCCAACCAAAAAGTCGTCGATGACCCCCAAGCCGACGCGCTAGTCGGCGTGAAGTATCGCGACCCGTGGAAGCTGCCTTACGCTCAGCGGGCGTAAGGACTGGCATAAGCCCACGCCCCGCTATCTGTCACCCCTCGGCTGGCCGAGGGTCAGCGCGTTCGTGTTCGTCAGCGTCATCGTGATGATGTCCATACGGTTGACGGCCGAAATCCGGCTTGATCGGGCCTTGGGTGGTCGGATGGGGGGTGTCAGCAGGGAAGCCAACGTGATGACGCCGATCACCACGACCAGTCCCCCAATTGCAGTCTTGTTCCTCATAGGTGTCATAATGGTTAAGCAGATCACGTTTCACGCTTCACGTTTCACGCTCCATGCCTGTTATCGCTTCATCGGCCTACCGAACCGTAGTTACCTGTTTCAGCCGCTGCCAGTCGCAATTGGAGGGGCTGGTTTGCCCCTCGCTCAGCTCAGTTCTCGGGTCGCGCAGCTTGTAGAATTCGGCGTGCCCATCCCCAAAGTTCAGCCCGTAACTCCGCTCATGGCGCGTCGCCGGGAAGCTGGCGAACGGCCGGCTGTCATCCATCGTCACCAGGAACCACGCGTCGTCTATGCTGATCTCGTGTTCATCGGCTATCACCCACAGCCTGGCTGGCCCCACGGCAGAGAGTTCGCTGTCGCGGACGAAGGTCCGGAAACCGGTGGGCTGCGGGTGCGTTTCCATGTAACGGCTGCCCACCCAGCTATTCATCGAGTAGCTGCGGACCCGGGGTTCATTGTTCGCCCGGGACGGATCAGTCGGGCACCGATACAGGGCCACCTGGTTGGCGTAAGGAAAGAGCTTCCCCTGGCGGATGATGGCCGTGTTAGTTGCATCTGCTGAAACCTTCATGTCCCCCGGCACCCAGCAGTTGCCGCCAGATTCCGCCAACGGGTTATTCTGCGCCAGTTTGCCGTCGTTATCAGCGCTGTACATTTGGAAGGACAGGACTAATTGCCTCAGATTATTTAAGCACGCCGTCTGCTTGCCCCTGGACTTGGCAGTCGCGAGCGCCGGCATCAGCAAGGACGCCAGGATCGCCATGATGGCGATAATGAGCAACAGCTCGATCAAGGTGAACGCGTTGCCGGGGCAACCCCCTCCCCTGCCCTCGCAACCCGGCTGGGTTGCTGGCGGCGGTGGCCGTCCTGATTGTTGCTTAACCTTCAATGCTTCTCTCCCATCCTACGAGCTGTTGGCGGTCCCTGTTACTGTGCGTTTGCGCGCACACCTCGCTGCTTTTCGTTGCGTCGCCGGGCGCTCCGATGGATACTTCCAGCGCGATCAAAACCACCGTGGCAACTATGACGCTGACGAACACGAACGCGCTGACCCACAAATAATGATCGAACTCACGTTCGATGCTACCCCGTCACGATGACGCCCAAAGGGTTGATTCTCATCCTCGGCGCCAGCCTGCTGGCGCTGCCGGATACGAGCTGGGGCCAGAGGCTCTTGCCCTGGCCCGTTAATTCGCGCGTTTACCGGACGGCCGACGGCTTGCCCGAACCCGCGGGCATCTCGGTCACGCTGGCCCCGCAAGGGAACGTCTTCGCCCGGCACATGAAGGCCGCCGCCATCAGCCAGCTCGACGGCTACTCGGTGGGCGCCATCCCCGCGCCGGACACCGGCAAAGGCCGCGTTTACGAGAGCCCCGCGGGACAGCTCTGGACGGTCGTCGTCGAGGGACTCCAGGAGTTCCGGAACGGCCACTGGGTGCTCCATCCGGTTCCGGAAATCGCCGCGGAGTTCCGCACGCGCCTGCCGCGCCTCATCGACCCCATTCCCTTGTGCCCCGTCCGGCAGGACGTCGTGCTTTACCTCTTGCCGGACCGCCTGCTCCAATTCAGCGCCGAGGATCAGAACCATCCCCACTCGGAGGTTATGCTCACTGCCGCGCAGACGCGGCTCGAGAAGTTCTCGGGCATGACCCTGGGCCGGGATGGCGGCTTATGGATTGCCGGCACTCGCGGCCTGGCGAAAGTCTCGGGGCCGCTCCGCAAGCTGAAGCGAGACGGCGAATGGCACGATTACCTGCCCCCCGAACCGCTGCAACTTCACAATTTCCAGGAGCTGCACCTGGATGACGAAGGCACTATCACCGCGTTGGCGGAATCGGGGACGAATCAACTCAAGATGCTGGCGCTTTTCGACGGCGAGCATTGGTCAGCCGAGGTGGTCCCCATCGAAAAGACCCGGTTTGCCTGGCGCGGCCCGGATAAGACTGATTGGGCGGCGACCATCAGCTCCTTCTTCGAATGGGAACCGGGCGAACGGGACGTGGTCGAAAGCGAGGAAAGCCCCGGCCGCCAATTCTACGACCTGGCAGTCGAGCCTGGCGGGGCCTTCTGGCTGGCGACCTCCGATGGCCTCGCGCGTTACGCCCCTCTCACTTGGCGCAGCCCCGCCCCGGCCAGGAAGATCAATTCCCTTGTCCGCTGCCTCACTGGGGACGCGGCCGGCCGACTGTGGTTTGTCGCGGGCAGCAGCCTGCATTGCCTGCACAACGAACGACACCGGGAGTTTCCCTTGCCATCCGCCGCCCCGAGCAGCCTGCCCGGGATGCGCGCCCTGTTCCCCTTGAAGGACGGGAGCCTGCTATTCAATGCCGACGACCAGTGCTTCCAGCTTAATCCCGAGACCGGCGCATTCACCCCGCTCCTCGCCAGGCATCCGGCAGGGCCGATCAAGCCGCTGGGGTTGCTGCGGGACGGCCGATTTTGCGTCCAGTCGTCAGGCAGCCCCCCCCCTCCGTCCCTCGCCCCACCGGCCCCGCCCCTCTTAGGCGCCACCGCGGTTGAACCCGGCTTTCGCCTGGAAGCCTACGATGGCGCCAACTTCGAGCCCCTGGGCGTGCCCGCCCCGAAACGGTCTCCCGGCAGCAACTTCTCCAGCTTGTTTGCCGCCCAGAATGGCGACCTGTGGTTCAGTAGCGACCACGGCGTGGCCTGGTATCACGACCAGAAATGGCGGACCTTTGCCTCGACCGACGGCAACGCTCCGGATTCCGTAATCGATTTCGCCGAGTCCACCGATGGCAGTATCTGGGCGGCTACGCAAGAGAGGGTCTGGGGGTTTGACGGCCGGAGCTGGACTATGGTGCGCACTGGGTTGGACCGTATCAATGCGTTAATCGCGGCCCGCGACGGCAGCCTGTGGCTCGGCGCGGACAGCGGGTTGTATCGCTTCTTCCAAGGCTCGTGGGTCGAGAATGGGGCCGAAGAAGGCCTCCCCAGCGGGGGAGTCCGCGAGCTTTGCGAAGATTCGCGAGGGCGAATCTGGGCGGGCACCGCACACGGCTTAAGGCTTTACCACCCGGAAGCCGATCCGGACCCGCCTAAGACCTACATCCAATTGCTGGGCGAGAAAGAAAGGAGCGTGCCGGAAGGTGGCACAGTCGCCCTCAGCTTCAGCGGACAGGACCGATGGAACTACACTTCGCGCCAACGGCTGCTTTACTCCTATCGGCTAAGCGGGCGCGACTGGTCACCGTTCCAGGAGGAGCGATCGGTTTCCTTCATCGACCTCCCCGCCGGCAAGCAAGCCCTCCAGGTCCGCGCGATGGACCGTAACTGCAATATCGACCCTAACCCCGCCCGGTTTGAATTCGTAGTCGTGCTGCCCTGGTACAAGGAGTCGCGGCTGGTTCTGATTCTGATCGCAGGTGTGGGCGCGGTGCTCTTCTTTGCTGGCCTGGCGTTTAATCGCCACCGCCAACTGCTCCGCAGCTACGCCGAAGTCGAGCGGAAAATCGCCCAGCGCACCCAGGAACTCGAGGTCGCCAACCGCCAGCTCCTCCACAGCCAAAAGATGAACGCCCTCGGCGCGCTCGCGGCGGGCATCGCGCACGATTTCAACAATATCCTGTCCATCATCAAAGGCTCCGCCCAGATTATCGAGGACAACCTCGACAACCCCGGTAAGGTGCGCACGCGCGTGGACCGCATCAACACCGTCGTCGAGCAGGGTGCCGGCATCGTCAAAGGCATGCTCGGCTTCAGCCGCGAGTCCCCCGAGCCGGCCGCCCCTTGCGACCTGAACGCCGTCCTCAATGACACCGTGAAGCTGCTCGGTGACCGCTTCCTGCACGAAGTGCAGGTTACCCTCGAACGCGCCCCGGCCCTCCCGGAGGTGACCTGCTCCAGGGATTTCATCCAGCAAGTCCTCCTGAACCTCATCCTCAACGCTGCGGAATCCATGGACAAACGCAAGCAGGTCGTCCTGTCAACGCGTCTGCTGGAAAAGCCGCCCGTAAGCCCGGTGCTGGCCCCGG
>SESF01006838.1_pt1 | contig 10139 bp, 7 predicted proteins | sample 3171521 | NCBI WGS metagenome assembly SESF01 (sample SAMN10866945, study PRJNA518727) | freshwater metagenome | biome: subpolar coniferous forest; feature: holomictic lake; material: water; isolation source: holomictic Lake 227, 6 m and 8 m depth | place: Canada: near Kenora, Ontario | collected...
CAAGCACCTCACGGAGAAAAACAATTTTATTTTCGGGGCTCTCGTTCATGCCCCCTCAGCTCCCGATTTCCGGGCTATCCCCCTCACTCTCCGCCTTCTGAAGCTTGGCCGCCGACTGGTCGATCAGCCCCCGTCCGTTTTTGTGCACCTTCCCCTCACCCTTCAGGTCGTTATAAATCGCATCAAGAATGCCATTGACAAACTTGCTGCTCTTGTCGGTGCTGTTGAACTTCTTTGCAATTTCAATAGCCTCATTGATCGAAACCTTGGGCGGAATATCCTCACAGTAGAGGATCTCTGTCAGCGCCATGCGGATGATATTCTTGTCAATAATGGCAATACGGCTCATATCCCAGTTAAAGGTATGCTTCACAATATAGAGGTCGATCTCCTCTTTATGTTCCTTGATATTTTTCAGGAGCGTATTGAAAAACTTCATCGCATTGGCATCAGCAAGAATCTCCTCGGTCAACAGCCAGCCCGCGGCAGAGTCGATGTCGGTATCACGGATTTCAATGGTATAGAGTGCCTGTAAAATTTTTTCGCGTATTTGCCGTCGGTAGGTCTTCATAAAAGAGCAATTAATTGATTGAGGAGTGGAGGATTTCATTGAGAACAACATCAGTTTGTCCGAGATTTTCGTACAAAACATGCGGATGATGCTTTTTCAGCTCCCTGGTAGAAAAGTTGCCGGTCGCAACGGCAATGGACTTTGCGTTCAGAACCCTTGCACAGGCGATATCATGTTCCGTATCGCCGATGATGACAATATCGTGGTTTACAAACGTTCTGCCGGTCAGTTGGCGCGCTTTTTCGACGGCAATCGCCGGCAATTCATTGCGACTGGGTGCGTCATCGGCAAAGGCTCCGAAGGGAAAGTAGTGGTTTATTGCAGGAAGAAGGAGCTTGTGCCGTCCGGAGGCTTCAAAATTTCCAGTCAAAAGAGCGAGCAGTACGTCGGGATGGTCTGAAAGCTTTTGAAGCAACTCGCGGATGCCCACCATCAGGCGGACATCCGAGGCTTGGGCGGTACGCCGGAACAACTCAATATAGCGCGCCTTGACGCACTCGAATTTTTCGGTAATCTCACTCTCGCCAAGGCCGGCACTCTGCAAGACCTCATAAATAATGACACGGTCCATCTTGCCGCAAAAATTGTGCGTGTGTGCGCTTCCTGCAGTGCCGTAGACCTCCGTCAGGGCATCAACAAGGACACTGCGGTTGACCTTGCTCACCGAAAGCAATGTTCCGTCGATATCAAATAACACAAGTTTCTTCAGCATGGAATCTCCGGGAACCTCTCAAATCCTTATTTTTTCAAGTCGTACGGGAATCAGTCTCGATACTCCCTCCTCCTCCATGGTAACTCCGTACAGTGCCTGGCAGGAGGCCATGGTTTTTTTGTTGTGCGTAACAATAATGAATTGGGTGTTATTCTCAAATTTTTTCAGGAGTTTAATAAACCTGCTCACATTGGCATCATCCAGCGGAGCATCCACTTCATCAAGAATACAGAAGGGGCTTGGCTTTACCAGATAGATGGCAAAGAGGAGCGAAAGTGCCGTCAGCGCCTTTTCACCGCCACTCAACTGCTCAATCGAAAGAGGCTTTTTTCCCCTCGGTTTGGCCACAATCTCGATGTGGGCATCAAGAGGATCTTCGCTGGAACGCATGAGCAGATCCGCTTCATCCTCCTGTTCAAAAAGCTCCCGAAAAAGAGCGATAAAGTTTTTTCGCACCTCATAAAAGGTTGCCTCAAATTTTTGCAGGGCCGTCCTGTTGATCTCCTCGATGGTTGCGCGAAGCTCTTGCTCAGCCTTGAGCAGATCCTGGCGCTGCACAACAAGAAAATCGAGCCGCTCTTTTTCCGCCTCATACTCATCGAGAGCCAGCTCATTGACCGCGCCAAACTGTTCACGCTGTTTGGTCAGCAGCTCAAGCCGCTCTCGGGCCTCCTGGCGGTCAAAAACATCATCAAGAGCCGGTTCAGCCATCAACGCAAGGTCACAGTTGTGTTTTACCTGAGCCTCCATAAAAAGATGGTCGAGCGACTGCTCCAGTTGCATCCGCTCGTGGGTGAGGGTTGCGAGCACCTGCTGCCGCAGGTCGTGTTTCCGCCGCAGCTCCCGCAACATCGCCTGGCTTTCGTGATGCTGTGCCTGCCGCTCCCGGTAAGCCAAGCCAAGGTTACCAACCCTTTTCTGCTCTCCGGCAGCTTTCAGCAGCAGCTCCTCCAGCTCATGCTGCATCTCTTCAGATCGCTTGCGTCCCACCAGCCGTCTCTTTTCGGCGGTCGCACTCTCCGCCTTGAGCCTTTCGATCTCCTCATGCAGCACACTCCGGTTTCCTGCCAGAGCTGCAATGCTGAAATTGAGTTTTTCAAGATCGCGCACTGCATCCTTGTAGCGGCTTTGACGGCTCTGCATCTCCCGGCCAAAGAGATGATGGCGCGATTCAAGAGCGGTAAGGTTCTCCTGCAAGAGCCTGATTTTTTCACTGAAGCGTGCTGCCGCCGATGCTTTGTCGCCGATGAGGGGCAAAAGCGCATGCAGTTCAGCCTCGCAGGCAGCTTTTTGCACAACCATTGCGGCTCTTTCCCTTTCAGCCTGCTCTCTTTCGCGCTTGCCGGCACTCTCCTCGGCATCCAGCCGGGCCGCTCTCTGTTCAAGTGCCCCAAGTTCTCCCGTCAGTTGCTCAACCTTCCGGCGCTCTTCATCCGCCCTGATCGATTCCTGCTCCTTGCGCAGGTGCAAAAGCGACTCCTCCTCATGAGCGATTGATTTTTCCAGCCTCACAAGCTCTTTTCGGAGAGCCGCACGCAACGCCTTTTTCCCCAGCCGCAGTCCCTCGCTGTTTTTTGAGCTGCCACCCAGAAGGAGCCCCCTTCCGGCAAATTTTTCACCCTCAGCGGTCACAAACGAGCTGTCGGGATAGCGCAAGGCAAGTGATTCCGCCCTGTTGAGATCCGCTACCACATAGCTCTTGCCGAGCATCAGCAACAGTGCGTGATGCAGTTCCGGCGGGTAGTTGATCAGGTCAGTGGTTTTCTGTGCCCCCTCAATCTCCGGGTAATCAACCCCATTGCTGTTGCTTACCAGATCGAGCACCAGAAAATGAACCTTCCCCTTGTTGGAACTCCTCAGATTGGCAATCCCCTCCTTGGCCTCCTGCAGCGACTGGCAGACATAATAGCTCATACTGTCGCCAAGCGCCGCATTGACCGCCTTCTGGCAAGAACTTTCAAGAGAAAGAAGATCCGACAGGCATCCCAGCCCCGGTTTTCCGCTCTTCTGTTGTTCAAGAAAGCCGATTCCCTCCGGCATTCCCTCAAAATTATCAAGTACCGAGTTGGCAAGCAGAATCTGGTTGTGCACCTTCTCCCGCTCCGATCGCTGCAACAGCAGAGCCTCCTGCATCCCGGCGATACGCTCTTGCATCGCCTCCAGCCGCTTCTGCGTCAGCTCTTCCTGTTTCTTTGCCTCAGCGATCTCCTCTTTTTTGCGCCAGCTCTCCTGCGTCAACTCCTCTCCGGCGCTGCGCAAGCTGCTCATCTTCTGCAGGGTGGCCGCCTCTTTTGCCTCAAGCCGCTCAATGGTCGAACGCAGATACTCCCGCTTCGATTCAAGACTGTGTTTGGTCAACCCCAGGTGGTTGGCCTCACTCTGCTCCTCGGCACAGAGCCTGCGCTCACGGGCAAGCTCCTCGCGCTGCTGGCCGAGCGTTATATTAAGCTGGTCATGCTCCACAACAAGGCTCTGAAAGGCCGCATGAAGCTCCTGGCTCGCTGCTTCAGAGGGAGCTTTCTGGCGCAGCAGCTCACGCTCAAGCAGCTCCTCTTCAGCGCTTTTCTGCTCTCGGTTGCTGATAATTGCCCTGAAGCGCGCCATATCCGTCAAAAGGCCCTTTTGATGCTCCTCATGCTGCAAAAGAGCCTTTTCGAGGGCATGAATGCGCTGATTGCTCTCATTGAGCCCTCTCTGACTCTCCGTCATGACCTGCTCCTCCTTCAGCAGCAGCAGCTCCCGCTCTTCCGAAGCACTCTCCTCCGTCGCCATTGCTGTTGCACTGGCATGGTGCAGTCTCTCCTCCTCCCTGATACGGAGCTGCATCGGCTCAAGCTGCTCGCGCAACTCTTCCATCTTCAGCCAGGAGAGCGCAAGATCAAGATCACGAATCCGCTTTTTCAACTCCCTCAGCTTTTCAGCCTTGCGCACCTGCAGCTTCAGGCTTCGCACCTTCTTTTCAACCTCAGCCACCACATCATCAACGCGGGAGAGGTCGCGCGACGTACTTTCGAGCAGTTTGAAGCTCTGTTTCCGACGCTGTTTATAACGGGTTATCCCTGCCGCCTCCTCAAAAAGCTTCAGGCGCTCCTCACTCTTGTTGCTGATAATCTCCTCAATCATCTTCAGCTCAATCACCGAATAGGCATCACTGCCCATTCCTGTATCGGTGAAAAGATCAAGAATATCGCGCAACCGGCAGGGCACCATATTCAGCATGAACTCACTATCGCCGTTGCGGTACAAACGGCGCGTAACCGTCACCTCGGTATACTCAATCGGCAGCACATTTCGCGTATTTTCTATGGTCAGCGAGACTTCTGCAAGACTGAGAGGCTTGAGGTTCCTTGAACCATTAAAAATGATATTCTCCATCTTCACCGACCGGAGCAGCGACGACTTCTGCTCGCCCAGCACCCAGCGCATGGCATCAACCACATTGGTCTTTCCGCATCCGTTAGGCCCCACAATGGCGGTAAGACCCTTGTCAAATTTGATTCTGACCCGATGCGCAAAGCTCTTGAAGCCCAGGAGCTCAATTTTCGAAAGATACATCTGAACAATGAAGACAATAAAGGGTTGACAGTCACAATCCAGGTCAAAAACACCAATGTAACAAAAAACAAACCCGCAAAAAACACCACGCCGACCCTACAACGGGTTACGGGTTGCGCGAACGATGGCGGCAGATGCGACGGCCTCAGCGACATCGTGGACACGCAATATGGCGGCACCACGCAAGAGGGCTATCGTTTGTGCTGCGATGGTGGCGGCCAGCCGTTCGGATGGTGGCGGGGTTTCACCGCCAGGCGGGGCAAGGGCATGGCCAAGAAACGATTTTCGCGACAGACCAGCCAGGATCGGGTACCCCAGGGCAAGCAATCTATCGAGCTGGTCGAGCAGTTGGAAATTCTCTGCAACGCTTTTGCCAAAGCCGAAACCCGGATCGATGAAAATATCCCTGATCGAATGCTCTTCAGCCAGCGCAATGGAGCGCGCCAAAAAACGGCTCACCCGTGCCACAATATGCTCTTCCACCTCCTCAGCAGCCGTGCTCCACTGCATCGACTCCGGTCTGACCGCCGTATGCATCAACACCACCGCCGCCTGGTACTTTTGGCATACCGACGGAAGATTGTGGTCGAAGGTAAAGCCTGAAATATCATTGACCATATCCGCACCGGCCTGCAACGCCTTTTCAGCGACCTCCGCCTTAAAGGTATCAATGGAGATCATGCAATTGCTTTTCTGGCGCAAAAGGGCAATCAGCGGTACCGTCCGCTCAATCTCCACATGGGCAGGTACTTTTTCAGCTCCCGGTCGCGACGACTCACCGCCAATATCAATAATCGAGGCTCCTGCCCCGATCATTGCCAGCGCATGATCGAGCGCTTGGTCAAGGTTGACACCACCGCCGCCCGCGTGCAGCATCCCGCCGTCATAAAACGAATCGGGCGTGGTATTCACAATACCCATGATGAGTGGCCCCGCAGAGAGATCGATCAACCTGGGCATACCATCCCTTTTGTTGTTCTTATGTTAATGTGCATCGTTTGTATGGGTACGTGCCGTACTGGCGGGATGACCCCGCCCCTGCGGTCAGGTCACTCCGAAGGGCACGGGCGTGAAGGTTACAACAAAAATCGCTATGGCCAACCATCCGTAGAGCGTTCTTCCGATCGTCAGGGCATGGTCATGCACGGTCGGAGGATGGTTCAGGCCAACAACGCGCGAAAGAATCAGCGACCACAACATCCACCCCGGCCACGACCAGTGCAGCATCTCCGGCGGAATCAGTGCAATCGCCTCCGGTTTAAACCACGAGAAGAGCAGCTCCAGAAATGAGGGAAAGGCAAGGAGCAGGATAAAGAAAAGAAAGAATCGCGCCGCCGCCGCATGTCCTCTCCTGCCAAAAAGGGCATAACTGATATGGCCCCCGTCCAGTTGGCCAACCGGAAGGAGGTTCAGTGCCGTTACAAGAGAACCAAGCCAGCCCGCAAAAAGAAAGGGATAATGATACATCTCCGTCATTGGCGGAAGGTTTTTTGGCGCTATCACATACTCCAGCCCCATCCAGAGCAGATTTTTGCCCAGAACAAGGTTGCCCGGAGTTACCCGTGCCTGCAAACCGCCCTGCGATGCATATTCCGGATGGATGGTATAGATAAACTCAACAGGCGGAAGATTCAGAAAACCGTAAACAAGAAGCGCCACGCATACCGTAAACCCGCCCATTGGCCCCGAAACACCAATATCGAACAGAGGGTTTGTTCCAGGGATTCGATCCCGCACCTTAATGACTGCACCCATCGTACCAAGGCTGAGAAGAGAGGGCAGGGGAGGCACAGGAATATAATAGGGAAGCGTTGCCCGCACACGATGGTGCCGGGCAGCAAAAAAGTGGCCAAACTCATGCACCGTCAAAAAAAGAAGGAGCGAGGCCGAGTAAGGAATACCCGGCACCAGCGAGCTGATAAAGAGCCCGGGAGAGCTGAAGCTGATCGCATGGCCAGCCCAGAAGGCCCCCGCCCAAAGTGTTGTTACTACCGTTAACAGAAAAAGAAGCAGATGAAGAGGGTAGTTCCGCCCGGTTTTATTATTCATACTAATCTTTATCGTTATCGCCATCTTTTCTCTTTCCTTCGCCCTTTTCACCCTCTTTGGCGGTACCCTTTTGGCCTCCCGCTTTTTTCTCACCGAAGGTAGCCGCAAGCCCGTTGGCCAGCTCAACCTTCTCCTCAGCAGTCAGCTTTGCCGCAGGATGTGCAGGCAGGTAGATAAACGGAGGCATCTTGCCCTCCCTCACCTCTCCGGCAGCTTTGTCGCCCTCATTTTCGCCGGTCGTACGTCCCCACTCCGAAACGTTAAAAGCCTCTCGTCCAAGAGAGACATCAAACTGTGTCAGCCAGGATACAGGTGCCACGGAGCTGTACCAAGGCCAGACGGTGTTATTCGAATGGCAGTCCTTGCAGGCGCGGCCAAAAAGCTCGCTTGTGCGTGCAGAATCCCATTTCGGCTCGCCAGTGACGGGTGGATTGCTGTGGTCACGGCCGTAGGGAACAAGCTGAATGGCGGCCAGGGCTATTGCCGCACCAGCAATAAATTGTAAAGGTTTCATGGTAACGATGCTCCTTTTGTTGCGGTAATGTTCAGGACTATAATTTTACGTGAATATACGTGAATTTTTGTTTCACCAATAATATGTATCTTTCTTATCTTTTTCGGCAGATGTTCAACGACCCAAGTCTCCAATTACTATGGCATATTTTAACCATCTCTGTCTCGTTGAGGCTCCCCAGACCATCATAGCTCCCTTTCCCCGCTTCATAACCGACTGTATTGGCGTCTGTTACCTCGCGGCAGCCGTCGAGCGGGACGTTGAAAGCATGGTCATGCCCGAAAATTACTACAATGAGGGGATTTTCGACAGCCTTCGTGCACTGCTGAAAAAAAAAACTGTTGACCTCGTTGCCATCTCCTCCATGACCGGTGCCTTCAACCAGGCTGAGCGGCTCGCCAAAATAGCCAAAGAGGCAGGTGCCTTCGTTGTCATGGGCGGCTTTCACCCCACCGCGCTCCCCGAAGAGGTACTCAAACTCTCCTGCGTGGACGTTGTCGTGATCGGTGAGGGAGAGGAGACATTTCGCGAACTGGTGCTCAACGGCCCCTCAAGAGCGGTCAAGGGACTTGCCTACAGGGAGAATGGTTCCATTGTCTACACCGAACCACGCCCCACCATCCAGAATATCGACTCCATCCGCTTTCCGTTGCGCTCCCTCCGCCCCAGCCGTTACGGCGAAAAAGGCGACGCCTACTCCATCGACACCATCTACACCTCCCGCGGCTGCCCCTGGAGCTGCTCCTTTTGTGCCAACGACCAGATGCACAAAGGGTGGAGGGGCCGGAGTGCCGAAAATGTGGTCGAAGAGATCGCCCTGCTGCACGATCCCAAAAACAAAAAGCTGCTCAAAATCTGGGATGCCAACTTCCTCACCAACATCGGGCGGGCCGAAAAGATTTGCGACCTCATGATCGAAAGGGGACTGACCAACTTCCGCATCATGACCGAAACGAGAGCCAAGGATCTGGTACGGGCCGAACGGATTCTGGATAAACTGCACAAGATCGGGCTCAGCAAGGTCGGCCTCGGCATCGAAAGCCCGAACGAAGCCACCCTCGCCCTCATGAACAAAAAAAACAGCCTTGGCGATGTTTCAAAGGCCATTGAACTCTGCCGTGAGCATCACATCGGAGCAGAAGGGTATTTCATCATCGGTCACTACACCGAAACCATCGAAGATACCATTGTCTACCCCGACTTTGCCCGATCACTCGGCCTTCGCCAGGCCCTCTTCATGATCATGACTCCATACCCCGGAACCGGCATCTTCAAAGAGTATAAAGATGAAGGGAAGATCTGCTCATTCGACTGGGACTTCTACAACAACTACTGCCCGGTCATCGAAACCCGCACCATGAACAGCGACACCCTTGTCGCCATGCTGGCCTACTGCAACGTCGCCTTCAACCGCTACCGTTCGGTCATGAAACGCAACAGCCCCAAAGAGCTGCTGCTCAACTTCCTCATCGACCTCTTCCAGCTCTGCTTTCTGATGCGGGTCAATAAAAACCTCAACACCCGGCAGATCACCGACCTTGTCTTCAACGCCCTCCAGCGCCTGCTTGAGCACGAGCATGGGGAGATCGAGCAGGCAGCGCTCCCCTCATGCAAACCCTTGCCGCAGCCTCTCACCCTGCGCATACGCCGCTCACCCGAAAGGAGTATCACCTTTACCCTGCATGAACGGGGCAGCAACCGCGTCCTGACCATGAAAGCCCAGGAGCAGGGAGAGCCTCTAATCCCCATTTCCGGCCCGGAGATCGGGCTCGACAAACTGGTCGAGTGCGCCTGCTCCCTCTCCATGGAGACACTCATGAGCGCCCTCTATCGCAACGAATGGCTGCGCAACAACCCGGGACGCCTGACAGGGCAGATACTCTCCATCCTTGCCGACCAGGAAATCCTGCGCTTCGGTGGCCGCCTTGCCGCGCTCTATCTGGGAACCTGGCGCAAAAACAAAGGCTGACATCACCCCATCATGCTCAACACGCTCCGAAAGGTCTTTGGCTTTCATGCATTTCGCCCCAACCAGGAGAGTGTTGTGCGCTCACTGCTCGAAAAGCGGGACGTCCTGGCCATCATGCCCACCGGCGGCGGCAAATCACTCTGCTACCAGCTTCCGGCCCTTCTGCTCCCCGGCACCTGCATGGTCATCAGCCCGCTCATTGCCCTCATGAAAGACCAGGTCGACGGTGCCCGCGCCAACGGCATCCGTGCTGCCTTTCTCAACAGCTCCCAGAGCCCCGACGAACGCGACGAGGTAATGCGCCATCTCCTCTCCGGCAGCCTCGATTTGCTCTACGTCGCACCAGAACGCTTCATCCTCAGCCACTTCCGCGAAACCCTCAGCCGGGTACCGCTCAGCATGGCCGTCATCGACGAAGCACACTGCATCTCCGAATGGGGGCACGACTTCCGCCCCGACTACCTCTCGCTCTCCGACCTCGTCACCCTTTTCCCCGACACCCCGGTTGCCGCCTTCACCGCAACGGCGACCCACCGGGTGCAGCAGGAGATTCTCGACAAACTGGCCCTGCGCAACCCCTTCATTGTCCGCGCCTCCTTCGACCGTCCGAACCTCCTCTATGACGTCCGCTTCAAGGATCATGCTGATGCCCAGCTTGTTTCGCTCCTCAACAGCAACCCCGGAAAGGCCGCCATTATCTACCGCACCAGCCGCAAAAGCGTCAACGACACCACTGCCATGCTGCAGGCAAAAGGGTTCCGGGCTCTTG
>SESF01017470.1_pt1 | contig 10138 bp, 5 predicted proteins | sample 3171521 | NCBI WGS metagenome assembly SESF01 (sample SAMN10866945, study PRJNA518727) | freshwater metagenome | biome: subpolar coniferous forest; feature: holomictic lake; material: water; isolation source: holomictic Lake 227, 6 m and 8 m depth | place: Canada: near Kenora, Ontario | collected...
CCAGCAATTCGCCGAACAACCAGCTGAAATGCTGACAGGAGATTTAGGGGTCAACAGGGCCGGGCCAGGGCGCGAACATTGAACCTCGAACCTCGAAGGCCCTGGGGTAGTGGGCCAGGTGTTCTAGCTAGAGGTCAAAGGCCCAGCGGATTGCGTCCTTGATCTTCGCAACCGTCGCAGCATCAAACCGCCCACGGCAGTCGGTCAGTTCTTTATGTTCCGCCGCGCCGATAGCCTGGGTGTTGGCAAAGGACTGCAATTTGAGCCAGGGGACCCGCGGCATGGTCACTTCGTAAGGGGTGCCGCGCGACAATTTGCTCAGCGGAACAAACAGAGAAAGTGCCCGGGGCGCCTGCGGGTCTTCCCGGGACATGATAACGACGGGCCGGACCTTGCCTTGATAGCCCAAGTCCAACATATAGACCTCACCAACCTTCGGAGTCATCGAGGTCTCTCAATACCCGGTTGCGCCGCTCGCGGTCAAGCCCCCCTGCCGGCTCCGGCGCCAGGTTCAAAGGCACTTTGCCGGTATGGGCGATTTGGGCCACAAAGATGCGGAACATTTCCCCCGTGGAAGTCCCCAGTCGGGTAGTGACCCGGTTGGCCTTCTCTAGCAGGGGCTTTTCAATGCGGCATCGGAAGAGCACTGTCATGCTTCAATTGTGCCTCACGCTGGGTGATCATTCAAGCCCTTTTGGGAACTGGTCGGAACACCGTGCTCGAACAGCCCCGGGCCACCCCAGCGCCACCGCCGCCGCGTTTTTCTTTCGCTTCGCCAACCCCGAATGATGGAAGTCCAAAGTCCAAAGTCCAAAGTCTCGAACATCCAACATCCAACATCCAACATCCAGTCAAACGCCAAAAGGGGGAAAGCAGAAAACAGAAGCGAGACTCACACATCCTGATCTCAGCCGGGCGTGCAGAGGCTAGATGGCCGCGTTCGGTCCCCCGCTTCATGCGATTGGCCTCTGAATAGTTGAAGGACTTCACGAACACCGTGGTGGGAAATGAAAAAGCGCCCGTAAACACGGGCGCTTTCACGCGTGTGAGGACTTCACAAACGCTTCACGAATCAGTCGTAATCCGGCTTCTCCTCTGGCAGGTAAGCCAGGAAACTTTTCCCCTCGCCCCATTCACCTTGTCCACCGATCAGTCTCCTCTGACCGCTGGTCAGTCCCCGCTGCTTTTCCCCTTCACGTATCCAGCAACGCCTTAAACGCCGCCTGCGACGGGTCACTGTAGAAGTCAATTTGAAGCTTGTCGATAATCTCTGCCGGCAGCTCGGCAAAGTCCCTTCGATTCTCCGTCGGGAACATCACTCGCTTGGCGCCTGCGTCCATCGCGATCCTCAGCTTGTCACCTAGGCCCTCCACTCGGCTCAATACCCCGTGGATGCTCATCTGTCCGAGGATGACCAGCCCGCCGCCAATCTGCCGGCCCAGCATCGCGGAAATCAGCCCGATGTAAAACGCCACGCCCAGGTCGGTCGCATCTTTCCCCTGCATCAGGCTCATGACCTGGATGTTGAAATCGTACGCCGCGACGTCACGATCAATCCCGATCTTTTTCGCGTTCGCCTTCAGGTAGTCGTAAGCCATCCGGGCGCTTTCCCTGATGCCTTTCCCCGAGGTCCCGACCACGTTGAACCGGTGTCCCCCGCCCGTGGCGGTAATCTGGATGCGATAAAGCGAAAACCGGTTCTCCGCCGGGTCGAAGCCCACCGTAAACAAATCCCCTGGCGGCATCGCTGTGTCCGGGATGATCTGCGTCGAGCCCAGTTCCTTGCACGTGACGAACGTCTCTTGCTTCGTCTCCTTATCAATGTAGGAGAGGTTCACCTTTGAATACTCGATGCCCCCCATCCGCTTAAGCTGCTCCTTCACGCGTCGCCTCAGCTCCAGGGCAAACACCAAATACTCCTGTATCTCCTCCTTCGAGCACTTCCCGTCCGGATGGAGCAGCTTAATCAGCCCGGACATGGTCCTCACTACCGCTTTGCGGTCCCGCTCCTCCACGTGGTTGCCCAGGCTGAAGAACCGGTCATACGCATCCGTGTAGTTCCGCCGGCGCAGCTCCTTGTGAAAAATCTCCGCGATGTAATCCGCGATGAAACCCATGTGCGCCGTGAAATAGTCCGGCTGCATCTTCGGAACCTCCCACCCCGGCAGGTAGGCGTGCCACCGGTCGTGAAACGCCATGTCATGCCGCACTGTCTCCGGCAGCGCGGCGAACAGGTGCGACACTCGTGCAGTCGTCTCCACGTCACCGTCCAGGTTTCCATTGAAAACAATCCCCGCATCCGCCGACAACGTTCCCTTGTCATCGCCGCGCGAAAATGACCCTTGCTCCATGTAGCCCTTGTACATTTGCTTGTCGCTCTCCGCCTTGAAATTCGACCCCGCCACCTCATCAAAAGCCACCATGTCGAACTTCAGCACCAGCCCCGGCTTGTCCTTTCGGTTCTTCCACCCGAACAGGTCCGGAACCCCGCCCTGGCCCCCCGAGAGCAGGATCACGTACGGCGACAACTCACGGTACACATACGACTTCCCCGTCCCGCGCGGCCCCAACTCCACCAGGTTGTAATTCTTTTCCACCATCGGCACCAATCGCAGCAGGAACAGCAGTTTCCGCCGGGGCGTAAAGTCCGCCTGTGTCGGTTCATATCCCATGGACCGCAGCAGGATGTCCACCCACTCATCTCGCGTGAAATGCTCGCGGCCCAGCAGGTATTCGTCGAAATCCGCGCTCGCGATCTGGATCGGTGAAAGCCGCTCAATCACGAAAGGCCGTATCGCGCCGTCTTCCCCCTGCGAATCGTCGTAAATCAGTTCCACATTCGCCCACACGCCGCCAGTCAACAGCCGCTCGTGCTTGTGAACCACCTCCGCGCTGATATGCACCTTGTCCAGGCCGCATGTCGCCAGCCGAGCCCAGAATTTTCCCCCCGTCACTTTCTCATCAAAGACCACCGACACCAGGTCAATCAGCTTGAGCGACCCGCTACGTTGCAAACGCGCCTTAATTAGTTCCGATTGGTCCCCACGGACAATCCGCTCTGAGATCGCGCTTTTCACCTGCTCCAGCCCCGCCCGAATCTCCTCTTCCTTCGTCGTCGAACAATATTTGCCCAGCAAGTACTCCAGCACATAGACCGGCACGTTGAACCCGACCTTTAGCCTCTTCACTAGGTCCTTGCGGACGATCCGGCCCGGAAATGCTGATGCCAGCTTAACGTCCAATTGATCCAACGTCACTTCGTCGCTCATACGCGTCTAAAACCATTCATCCATGTCCACCTGCAATTTCACTCTTCGCCGGTCCAGGACCTCCTCGTCATCCGCGTCCACCACCTGCAGTTCCAGATCGTCGCCCCTCTTCGCTTCCGCGCCCTCCACCCTCTCCAGTTCCACCACCTGGTTGGCTCCGCCCGGCTCCACGAGAACGGCTCCCTTAGCCTTGAGCAGCGCCCTCCCCGTTGCTGGCGCCAACACCTTGACCATTACTTTTCGGCCCAGCAGGTTTTCATCCACCGCCCCCAGCAAGTCTCTCTCCCCCGAACCCGCCGCAATCTCTATGCGCTGCGTTAAGGAGGCGATTTCGCTAAGAGGCTTGAGAACCACGCCGGTCTTCTTCGCCTTCTTCGGCCAACGCACCACCACCACCGGCGTTACGAGCTCCTGCAAGGTCGCGCCACCGTGGAAGAATCCAATCCGTCCGTAAGTCTTGAAGCAATTCACGCTCCGCGGCACACAGGCCTCCAGGCTGCTTCGCGTGACCCCGAACTTCAGTGCCGAGCCGTGCTCCAGGTCATGCCCCACAATGGCACGCCTGCACTCAAAGACAATTTCACCTGTCGGTTTAGGAACCTCCCTTTCATCCGCCGCGGGCTCCCAATGGAAGAACCCATGATCTGTAACCACCACCACCTGGTTGTATCCCCCGGACCGCAACTTCCGGATCACCGTCGCGTACCGCTCAAGCGTTGCCTCCAATCCGAACGGCTTCAGTACACAATCATGATCATCCAGCTCGTCACCAAACACGAACACGAGCCGGCCTAGTGCCTTCGCGCTGAGCCAGTCAGCGGCCGACGCATCCGCGATCTCATCCACGGTCAGTTCCACTGCCCGCTCCTTCAACTTGTAGGTCCGTCGCAGCCACTCTCGTCGCTGCTCAGCCCGCGCCAGGTTCCCGTCAAACCCTTCAGTCGTTACTTGCCATTCCTTTCCCTCCACACCGACCTTGAGCTGCTCGCTTGCGCTCGGCAAACAAAGCGCCATCCCAATCGCGGTTATCGAAGGCACCGGCGCACGCGCCGCGGACACTGTCGCCCGCTTCGTCGGCTCCCCCTGGTTCAACAGCTCCGCCAACCGCCACCCTAAATCAAACCGACAGGCATCCAGTACCAGGAACGCCACCGGTTCCTTAGCCGTCGCATTGACAGCCAGTTCCTTGACGGCATCCCCAGCGAACGGCAGTGCCAGAGAATCAGGACCGCTGTGAGACAGCAGTTCGGAAAAGGCTGAGTTCGTCGTATCCACATGCCGCAAATACGCTTTCCGCACACGCGCCAGCACACCCGCAAGGCCTCCGGGCAAATCCCGGTCATCTCGGAAAAGAGTCTCACCATGCTGGTCCACCTCCCAACCCTGGCGTACGAACCACCCCACTGCATCCGCGGCCGTCTTCCACCCTGCCTCAGCCCTGTACTCCTGCAGTAGCAACCCGGCTGCCGAAGCGACCTTCGTCAGGTGCCCCCACCGGACCGGGCTCTTTGCACGCTTCCCCCAAAACCCCTCTTGATGGCGGCGATAATATCCGATCCCGCCCACCAGCTTCCCGGCTAGCGCCTCAAAATTCTCAACTGCCGCCACCTCTTCTACGGCCTTCTCAAAGAGGACCCGCTCCACTGCCGGCGAAGCGAGCGGCGGTGGGGGATTCGGCAGACTCCTGGCCCAATACTGCAAACTCGTCAATGCCTCCGCCTTTGGCGCTAGCGCCTCGAAGCTGCCGACCAGGTCCACCTGCTTCTGCCACCGACCCAGCAGCTTCAACGCTCGCTCCCTCTGCACTCCCGCTGGAACAATCCTCTTCTGCTCGCCAGGCGTGTTTCCGGGACATTTTGCCGCCGCCTCAGTGCATAGCAGAACCGCCAAGGCCTGTACTCGCCACTCGTCCGGCCCCTTCTCGGTCGGCACAGGCAGGCCAAAATCCTCGGCCAGCCGCCGTGTAAACAACGACAACCGCTTCTCGGCAACCAGCCCTTCAAAAGTCCTCCCCGGCATGGCCAGTATCTCCAGGATCAAATCATCATCCATCAACGCGCCCTTCGCGTTGCCCGGCGTCAGCTCGCTCCAGGCCGACAGAGGACGCCCAAACCATTCTTTCGCGTGCGCAGCCAGCAGGGGGTTCAATTCGGCCAGATGCTCCGGTGAAATGTCCACACCATACTTTGAGAGCGCCTCCGGCAGGCTCCACGTCACCACCTCCGCCGCACCCAACTCAAAGACCTTGAAGTAAGTAATTCCGGATCGTCCGACCGGCAGCCAAATCACCCGCCGTGCCGGCGCCGCCTTCTGGAACCGCTCGCGCAAAAGCAGCTCATGCGTTTCCTCCGCCCACAACTCAAAACCGCCGCTTTGCGCCGCCACCGCCAGCAAATCCTTCCACACCCCCTCCGGATCGCACCAGACGATGAACCCCGGCCCCGCCCCTTTCCGATCGAGCAGGTTGCTAATCTCCGCGCAAACCCAACTTTGGAAACTATCAGGACTCATGCCGTCGCAGCCCCCCCCGATTCCCGCTGCCCCCGCGAGGCCCAGCATCTCGTCCAGCATCGCCCGGAACCGGGGGCATTTCTTGTGAGCCACATTAGGATCCAGCTCTGCAAACAACTCCGCCCCGTGCGTAACCTCCTTGTAGTTCTCCCGTAACTTGTCGCCATAGAGCCTTTTCAGAAGTTTCTTCGGCGGCTCATCAAAATTCACAGTCTCTGGATGCTGGCATTTGCCCGGCAGGTTTTTCTTTACCGCTTCCGGCAGCCCATCCGGATGACTCAGCAACCAGGCCTCGCATTCATGCACCGCAAAATGCTGACGAAACTTCGAGTGGTTAACCTCCGTCTCGAACTTCTGTTTTGCCCACGCGTACCGCTCGTTCGCTGTCTTCTTGTCCGCTGGGTAGAAGGTCGGGCCATACAAATCCAACAAGCCAATGACAGCGATAATGTCCCCTTGTTTCGGACCATTCAAATGCAGCAACGCCTTCCTGGCCACGTCCTTCGTGTATTCCGCCCAGCCCTCAAATCGAACAATTTGTATACCCACCCTCTGCGACAATCTCGGGTCCAGCCATCGCTTTAGGAACTCCGGAAGCGCCTTTCTCTCAGTATATCCCTCGACGAAGAGAACAAACTTCATTGCATCGCCTCCAGTTCCCCGGACTTGAACAGGCTCCCCAGCGTGTACTCCTTCAACCAATACTTCAGTTCCTCGCCGTCGATACTTCGCAGCTCCGTCTGCCCATCCTCCCACTTCGTTACCGTGGTTGTTGGTAGCGTCTCCTTGAATGCGTCCAGGAACTGCGGCGAATGCGTCGTCAGAATGACCTGGGATCGCAGCGACGCATCAACCGCGTGCTCTGCCACGATCGGCAGCATCGCCGGATGCAAACCCGCTTCCGGTTCATCAATCGCAATCACCGGCGCCGGTGTAGGACTGGCCAGCACCGTCAATAAAAACAGGAATCTTAGCGTCCCATCCGACAGGTCAGCCGCCGGTTGCTCCCGCTTCAATGAATTCCAGCGCACCTGCAATTGGATTTTTTGATCTGCCGCCGGCGTGAACACAATCTCGTCGAAATCGTCCCCAAACGCCGCCTTCATCGCCGCGTTTATGTCCTTCTTGAATTTGCGGTCTCCAGTGTAGAGCGTATTCATCACCGAAATTAGGTTCTCTCCGTCTGGGGAAACCCTCCGCTCCGGCCGGGTGATCGCCGCCTGACGAACCGATGCCTTTGGATCCACTCGCAAGTCGTGATACACAGACCACGCCGCCAGCTCCTTCTGAAAGAGCGGTATCACCCGGTTCTCGAAGAACGGCCCCGATATCATCGATAACAGCGTCTCCTCTTCCGAAATCAACTCTGGCGCCGCTGTCAGCCCGCGCTGCGTGTCATTGAACACAACCCCCTTGAGCCCCCTCCGCTCCAGGAACTTGAACGGCTCCTCCATGTCGCCAAGCTCCACCCGGTAATAGTTGCCCAGCACCTCCCGCTCAATTCGGTACGTGGAGGTTTGCCCGATCCGGCTCAAATGAACATCGTAGGTTAGACTGTCAGTCTTCGGGTCGCGCTCCGGCTCCGGGGGCGTTGTCTTTATCTTCACGGCAACCTCCTTCGCCTCCCCATCCCACACCAAAGGCATCATACCCCCCGCCGCCTGCACATACTTCCCCAATCCTCCCTGTGCCGAGACCGAGATCATTTCCAGCACCCGCAACAGGTTGGACTTTCCCGAGCCGTTCGGCCCGATCAACACGTTTAAGTCACCCGGCTCCCACACGACCTTCTTCAGTGACCGAAACCCTTCAACGAATAACTGTCTAATCTTCATATCTTTGCGCCTCTTGCGTTCTCTGTGGTTAAATTCTCATCCGCGCGACTCCCCCCATTCATAGTTCATACTTCAGCCTTCATCCCTTCCGCCGCCCACCATCCTGGCCGAGGCAGCTTCCCCTCTCGCACCCATCGCCGCTCATCCGCCCGCCACTCCGCCCGGTCCGCTAGCGCCTTGTCGGCATCTTTGAAATCCAGCACGTCGGAGTGAAGCAAACCTGTCTTTTGCAGCGGCGCAATATTCACCCGGACCCCGTCGTTGATGTCCGGCGCGTACGCGCTCTCCTGCGCGACAAATTCGGCAATCGTCACCGGCGGCTTCCGCTTGCCATCCAGGCTCGCCACCCCGTCAAATAACGGCTGCGTTCCCAGCCAATCCTCCCAAGTCGCCGACTCAGGACAGGCCCACGCCTCAATCTCCGACCGCAACTCCTTGCCCTTATCGGTCTTCTCTTCAATCTCCTCTTTCAGCCGCTTTACCTCGCGTTTCAGGTCCTCCTGCCGGTCCGCCAGTTCCAGGTGCCGCGCACTGTCCCGCTTTACCTCGTCCAGCTCCAGTTGCTCCTTCACCTCGTCCAGTTCCGCCTTCTTCCGTTTCAATTCCCGCTTCAGCGGGTCCAGCACTATCTCCACGAACCGCTGCCACCACCGGTCACAAGCCAGATCCAGCACCCGCTCCACGGTCTTCGCCGGACTCGCGCAAACCAGCGGCGCCAGGTCCTTGCTTGTCGGATCAGTGAGGAACTCCGTTTCCTTCGGCGCCTTCGGCCCAACGGTCGCGCAAAAATAATCCAGCCGCTTAAACGCATCATCTACCCACTTCGCCAGGTCCTCATGCAGCCCCGTCCCATCGGCAGCCGCGAGCCAATCTGACAGCGGACTTCCCTCATTTCTGCTTTCTGCTTTCTGCTTTCCAATTTGGTCCTCCAGCCTCCTCAGCCACCCCGCCATCAAACTCAACAGCGCATCCTCAATCCCATACTGCCGCAGCGCCGGCCGCATCGTCTGCGGCCCAAAACCAGTGCTCGACACCATTTCCAGCTTTTGGTCGAAAGCCTTTAACTCCTCTGCCCATAGCTCCAGCACCAACTTTCGCCCCTGCTGCTCCGATGTGGCATTCACCAGCCGCTCCAAAGTGCGCAACTCCACCTCGTAGCCACGGCGCAACGGACCGACGTACTGTGTCCGGATTTTCGGCAGCAAATCCTCATCCAGCCTGTGGTAGTAAATCAGGCACGCGAATACCGGTGTTTTGGCCTGCTTCCGCTTCCTGCCATCAGCCATCTGCCCTCTGATATTGGTCTCGATCTGCCACGCAATCGGCCGCTTCTTGAACTGGCCGATGTGCCGCTCAAAGAAAGGGCCGCCCACCCATTCCTCCAACAGCACGCCCACGACCTCCTCAAAATCACGCTTCAGCTCGGCCACGCTGCTACCCGGAAAATCCTCCGCCAACCGCGCACGCACGCGCTCAATCAACGGCGTCTCGCCGCCACCGCTCGTGAGCGGGATAACGCCGTCTTGATCGGTCCACGCAGGCAATGGATCGCCGGTTTCAAGTTGTTTTGGCCACCGATGGCCTAGAAGCCGCAACACTAACACGGTGAAACGATCTTCAGTAAGCCGCCGTTCCTCCGGCGGGCAACGCCAGGCGTCGCGCTCGATGCCTTGCTTCAGCAGCCAGTAAATCGAGATAGGATGAACTTCGAGCCTCTGCGACAATTCCTCAATGAATGTCTCCGCCGGAATTGGCAGGCGGGCGCCCACTGCCGACGCTTCTTCATCGTCTTCGTTCTCTTCTGGACCAGCGTCCGAGTCGTCGTCAGCGGAACGACCGCCTGGCCCGGCTTCATAAAGCTGGCGCAAGCGGCGCAAAAGTTGCACCAACTCAGCATCCCCCAGCGCACGTCGCTCGTGGCGGCTCAGAAAACCAAGCGCCTCGGAGGGTATTTCCGCCAGACCAACCGGCAGCGCAGGCACGGCGTCCCAACCAAGCAACGCCGCGTAACGCCCAGCCTCAGTTCCAACATCATCCGCGACCAAAGCCATTTCGGAACTCCCAAGCGAAAGTGCCGCTGCAGCTACGATGTTACGCTGGCCATCAAGGGCCGCATAGACCGCCTCAGTGGCGAACCTGTCGTGGCACGATTTTCCATCAAGCATCGAGAAATCGAAAAGCCATTCATGAATCTCGGAACGGTTAATCTCTCGCCGAAGTATTGAACACGCAGTCACAAAGGGTAACATTTCTTCGGACTTGAGCACATCAGGCAACGGAAGTTTCTGAACGTAACCTTCTTGGCAATCTACGCTTTGATTCACAGACCGCAGTAGAAACGAGAAGATGCGCGTGTTTAGCCAGAAACCGATGCGGACAAGATCGTCGGCTTTAAACGGAATTGCAGCAGGGCTGGTATGGCCGAACAAGCTTCCCTTCGGCATTTCCCTCAGAGCGAGGTTGCCGCGTGCAATTCGTGAAAATGTCCAACCAGACCTAAAAAAGTGGTTGTTCCGGGATCTT
>SESF01016405.1_pt1 | contig 10135 bp, 7 predicted proteins | sample 3171521 | NCBI WGS metagenome assembly SESF01 (sample SAMN10866945, study PRJNA518727) | freshwater metagenome | biome: subpolar coniferous forest; feature: holomictic lake; material: water; isolation source: holomictic Lake 227, 6 m and 8 m depth | place: Canada: near Kenora, Ontario | collected...
TGCGCGCGCCCACTGGCACGCGCATCGAGGAGACGGCGCGCCTGGCCGATGCGGTGGAGGTGGTCATCCGCGAGATCATCCCGCCGGACCAGTTGGAGACCGTGCTCGACAACCTGGGCGTGCCCAACAGCGGCATCAACCTGTCCTACAGCAACGCCGGCACCATCGGCACGCTCGACGGCGAAATCCTGCTGTCGCTGCGCGAAGGTCACGCCCCGACCGAAGGCTTTGTCACCCGCTTGCGCGCTGAGTTGCCCAAGCGTTTTCCGGGCATCGAGTTTTTCTTCCAGCCGGCCGACATCGTGACGCAAATCCTGAACTTCGGCTTGCCCGCTGCCATCGATGTGCAGTTCACCGGTGCCGATCAGGCCGGCAATGCGCTGCTGGCCTCTGAATTGACCGACGCGATCCGCAAGATTCCGGGTGCGGTCGATGCCCATGTGCACCAGCGCCTGAACGCGCCGGCGCTGAGTCTGCAGATGGACCGCTCGCGCCTGCAGCAGCTCGGTTTGTCGGCCGCCAACGTCGGGCAGAACGTGCTGATCTCGCTCTCGGGCAGTTCGCAGACGGCGCCGGCCTTCTGGCTCAATCCGCAAAACGGCGTCGTCTACAACATCGCCGTGCAGACACCGCAGTACCAGGTCGATTCGCTCGACGCGCTGCTCAACATGCCGGTCGGCAGCGGCATCGCCTCGGCCAGCACCAGTGGCAGCACGCAACTGCTGGGCAATCTGGTCGAGGTGACACCGAGCCGTATGGTGGCAGTGGCCTCGCGCTACAACATCCTGCCCGCGGTCGATGTGTTCGTCAGCGTGCAGGGCACCGATCTGGCCAGTGTGGCAACACGTGTGCAGGCGCTGGTCGATCAGGTTCGGCCCAAGCTGCCGCGCGGCAGCGAGGTGGTGCTGCGCGGCCAGGTCGAGACCATGCAGGCGTCCTTTATCGGCCTCGGTGTTGGCCTGGTGATGGCCATCGTGCTGGTGTATCTGCTGATCGTGGTTAACTTCCAATCGTGGACCGATGCGCTGGTCATCATCGCGGCCTTGCCGGCGGCGCTGGCCGGCATCGCCTGGACACTGTTCATCACCGGCACCACGCTGAGCGTGCCGGCGCTCACCGGCGCCATCATGACCATGGGCGTGGCGACAGCCAACAGTATTTTGCTGATCTCGTTTGCGCGCCAGCGGCTGGAGGCTGGCGTGCCGCCGCTGGCCGCCGCGCTCGAAGCCGGTGCCACGCGCATCCGCCCGGTGCTGATGACAGCACTCGCCATGATCATCGGCATGATCCCGATGGCGCTGGGCCTGGGTGAGGGCGCCGAACAAAACGCGCCGCTGGGGCGCGCCGTGATCGGCGGCCTGCTGTTCGCCACCATTTCAACACTGTTCTTCGTGCCGGCGGTGTTTGCCAGCGCGCATAAATCCTGGAGGTCCGAAACATGACTGAACAACGCCATTCGGCCCTGGGTCTGCACCCGATTGAAGTGGCGCCGGGTGCGGACCCGGTCGAACTGCTCAAGCGATCGCAGATCGTGCGCCGCACGCAAATGGCGGGTCTGGTTGTGCTGCTGCTGCTGGCGCTTGGTGCGGGTCGCACGCTGCTCGCCCGTCATGCTAATGCAGAGGTGCTGGCGGCGGTCAGCGCCGAGCAGTCGCGCCAGTACGTGAAGACGACCGTGGCCCGGCGTAATGCGGCGGCGCAGAACCTCGCGCTGCCGGGCAGCTTGCAGGGCTTTGTGCAGGCGCCGATTTCGGCGCGCGCCAGCGGCTATCTGAAGCGCTGGAGCAAGGACATCGGCGAGCGCGTTACCAAAGGTGAACTGCTGGCCGAAATCGAGACGCCCGAAATCGACCAGCAACTGGGCCAGGCCGTCGCCGCGCGTGATCAGGCCGCTGCCAATCTGGCCTTGACGCGCAGCACGGTTGAGCGCTGGGAGGGCCTGCGCAAGAAGGACGTCGTGTCGCAGCAGGATCTTGATGAGCGGCGCAGCGCCGTGACCCAGGCGCAGGCCAATCTTGCGGCGGCCGATGCCAACGTTGCGCGTCTGCGCCAGCTCGAGGATTTCAAGCGCGTCGTGGCACCATTTGCCGGCGTGATCACGCGGCGCAACGTCGATGTGGGTGATTTGATCGACAGTTCGCGCGTGCTGTTCACGCTTTCGCAAACCGATCCGCTGCGTGTTTATGTCAGCGTGCCGCAGGCCTATGCCCATCTGGTCAAGGTCGCTCAGGCGGTGGTGGTGACGCAGGGCGAATTGCGTGGCCAGCGTTTTGCCGGCCAGGTGGTGCGCACAGCCGGCGCCATCGATACCGCCACGCGCACGCTGCAGGTCGAGGTGGCGCTGCCCAATCGCAGTGGCAGCCTGTTGCCTGGCGCCTATGTGCAGGTGACGCTGCCGCTGCAAGCCAGCCAGTCGTTGCTGGCGCCGACCAACACGCTGCTCTTTCGCGCGGGCGGCACCATGGTGGCGGTGCTGGATGCGCAGGGCCGTGTGACGCTGCGCCGCGTCAGCGTCGGACGCAACTACGGCACCGAGTTCGAGGTGATCGATGGCATCACCGAGCGCGAGCGTCTGGTGCTCAACCCGCCCGACTGGCTGGCCGATGGCCAGACCGTGGTGCCAATGGACGGCAAGGACAAACCGTGATGTTGCGGCGCAGTTGGCTCGTCGTTTGCGCCTGCGCCCTGAGTGGCTGCGCGGCGCTGGCGCCGTACGAAAAGCCGCTTCTCGACCTGCCTGTTAGCTGGAAGCTCGAAGACCCATGGCGCCAAGGCCGGCCCGCTGACGCGGCGGCCAAGGGCGCATGGTGGCAACGCTTTGGCGATGCTGAACTAAGTGCGCTGGAACAGCGCGCCGTTGCCAACAGTCCGACGCTGGCGCTGGCGCAGGCGCGGCTGACGCAGGCGCGCGCGGCGCTGGCAGCAACCTCGGCCAGCGTGTTGCCGCAGATCGGTTTGAACGAGCGTGTGTCACGCCAGAAAATTTCAGCCAACCGGCCGCTGACCAACTACAGCGCCCCGAATTTTTCGACCGTGCAAAACGAGCTCAGCGTGGCGATGACGGTGAACTACGAAGTCGATCTGGCGGGCCGTGTTGAACAATCGGTGGCGCAGGCGCAGGCGGCGCTGGGGGCTTCGGCGGCCGACCTGGAAAACACACGGCTGCTGCTGACGGCCGATCTGGCGAGCAATTATTTCAATCTGCGTGCCGTCGACAATGAGATCGATGTGCTGACACGCGCGATCAGCCTGCAGCAGCGTGCGCTGGAACTGGTCAATGCGCGCCATGAACTCGGCGCCGCCACCGGCCTTGATCTGGCGCAGCAGCAGGCCCTGCTGGAGACAACGCGCGTGCAGTTGGAACTGCTGCGGCGTCAGCGCGCCCAGTTTGAGCACGCGCTGGCGACGCTGGCTGGCGTGCCGGCCACGCAGTTCACACTGGCGAGCGATCTGCGTGAGCGCAATGCGCCGCCCGTGCCGCTGGGCCTGCCTTCGGATTTGTTGCAGCGCCGCCCTGACATCGCCTCAGCGGAGCGCGCCATGGCCGTCGCCAACGCGCAGATCGGCATCGCCAACGCGGCCTTCTACCCCAGCATTGCGCTGGGCGCGGGGCTGGGTCTGGACAGCCGCGAACTCGCGACGCTGTTCGATGCGCCGAGCCTGCTGTGGTCGATCGGTGTGTCAGCGGCGCAGGTTCTGTTTGATGGCGGGCGCACGCGCGCCAACGTCGACTTTGCGCGCGCCGGCCATGCCGCCAGCGTGGCGAACTACCGGCGTGTGGTGCTGGGCGCCATGCAGGAAGTCGAGGACGGCATCAGTGGTCTGGCGGCGCTGGAGCGCGCGGCGCTGCAAGCGGCGAAGGCGCTGGCCACGGCACGGCGCGTGCTTGACATGACGACGGCGCGTTACGAAGGCGGTGCCTCGGTTTACTTCGATGTGATTGCGGCGCAGCAAGCGCTACTGGCCAGCGAGCGCCAGGCAACGCAGTTGCAGGGTCAGCGTCTGGTGACCACGGTCTTTCTAATCAAAGCCCTGGGCGGCGACTGGTGATTCCATTCCCAACCCATCCCTGTCGTTGTTGCTTCGCCTTGCCGTGCGAGTTGCACTGTCTGCGGCTTCGCGCCTAGACAGAAATGATTTGGTAATGGAATCAGTCCCCGAGTAGCCTTTTCATCTGCCGCGCCGCTAACCGTGATATGACGAAGCGGCTGACGACGTCGGCTTGGGACAGCAGGTGTGCGCCTTCCTGCGAACAAGTGCTCTGCCGTGTTGTCAGTTCGGTGCTTGTGATGGTTTTCTGCGCCTGCAGCGCGGCGTTTTTCAGGTTTTCCAGCCGCTCCTGATCGCGGTCACCCTGCAAATACGCTTGGCCGATAAAAGCGGCCGCCGCGTCCAGCGCGGTCTGCAGTGCGGGGCGCTGTTCAGCCTGGCCGGCCTTGACCTGCTGTGCCAAATCCTCGGCCTTGAGTTCCAGCGCCGCGATGCAGTCAGCCGTGTGCAGTTCGCGCGCCGTCGGCTCCGGCCCGCTGGCCGCCATGGCGCAGGACGCGCTCAGGCACAGCGCCAGCAGCAGGCTGGCGTGGCGCGCGCCGGAGCGTTTGGTCGTGTCGGTGTAGCAGGGCATCAGGGTTCGCACTATAAGCCAGTCCCCATCTTTGAAGAAAGCGCCATGCGCTGCGGGACGCAGGACGGCATGGCACTCAGCTCCGCGGCTGTCCCAGCGTCATCGGACCACCAACATACCAGCATGAGCGACCGCGCCCGCCGCCTTGCGGGCTCACAGATTCCTGTGAACCGGGCGTCCATTCTCGGTTGCCAACAGCACCGGCGGTATAGTGCCCGCATCCCAATTTGAAAGGAAGCTTCATGGCACTCAAGGTATGTCTGGCTGGCGCGACCGGCTGGGCCGGCTCCGAACTGGCGCGCGCGATTGCGGCGACGTCTGATCTCGAACTGGTGGCAGCGGTGTCGCGCAAGCAGGCCGGTCGCGTATTGGGCGAGGTGCTGGGTGCGCCGCAGCTCAAGGCCCCGGTCTATGCCACCGCGGCCCAGGCGCTGGCCACGGCCTGCGATGTTTTTGTCGAGTACACCAAGCCCGACAGCGCCAAGGCCAACATCCTGTGTGCGCTGGCAGGCGGCGCGCATGTGGTGGTGGGCACTTCGGGCCTGACCGAGAGTGATTTTGCGCAGATCGATGTTGTCGCGCGTCAGCACCAGCGTGGCGTGCTGGCCTGCGGCAATTTCGCCCTGACCGTGGTGCTGCTGCAGAAGTTTGCCCAGGCCGCAGCGCGCCTGATTCCGCAGTGGGAGATCATCGATTACGCGCACGACGACAAGATCGACGCACCGAGCGGCACGGCGCGCGAACTGGCGTTTCGCCTGTCGCAGGTACGCGAACCGGTGCCGACGGTTGCGCTGGACAAGACGGTGGGTCCGGTTGAGGCGCGTGGCGCCAGCGTCAATGGCACGCAGGTGCACTCGATTCGTCTGCCTGGTTACGTGATTGGTGCCGAGGTCATCTTCGGCATGCCCGATCAACGCCTCACGATCCGCCACGACGCGGGAAGCAGCGCACGCCCCTACGCCGATGGCGCGCTGCTGGCGATCCGCAAGGTCGGCACACTCCTCGGCGTGCACCGTGGGCTCGATTCGGTGCTGGAGTTTTGAGGCCATCGTCACCCCCGGCCCCCGGTTGTCATCCCGGACTTGATCCGGGATCCATGCTCTACACCAGCCGCGCGCGTTGCCGTGCAATCTGGGCGCGCACCTGGTTCGGCGCAGTGCCGCCCAGGATGTCGCGCGCGTTAAGCGAGCCGCGCAGCGACAGCACCTCGTACACGTCCTTCTCGATCTTGGGGTTGAACTGCTGCAGCACGGCCAACGGCAGTTCGGACAGATCGACCTGGTGCGAGATCGCGGCCTTGACGGCGTGGGCCACGGTCTCGTGCGCGTCGCGAAACGGCAGACCCTTTTTCACCAGGTAGTCGGCCAGATCGGTGGCGGTGGCGTAGCCGCGTGCGGCGGCCTGCTCCATCGCCTGCGCGTTGACGCTGATGCCGCCTTCCTTCTGACCCGTGGCCGCATTGCGCTGGCCGCCGACCATTTCGCAGAAGATGCGCAGCGTGTCCTTGAGCGTGTCGACGGTGTCGAACAGCGGCTCCTTGTCTTCCTGATTGTCCTTGTTGTAGGCCAGCGGCTGGCCCTTCATCAGGGTCAGCAGGCCCATCAAATGGCCGACGACACGCCCGGTCTTGCCGCGCGCAAGTTCGGGCACATCGGGGTTCTTCTTCTGCGGCATGATGGAACTGCCCGTGGTGAAGCGGTCCGAGATTTTGACGAAGCCAAAATTCTGGCTCATCCATAGCACCAGTTCTTCCGACAAGCGGCTCACATGCACCATGCATAGCGCGGCGGCAGCGCTGAATTCGATGGCGAAGTCGCGGTCGCTGACGGCGTCCACACTGTTCTGGCAGACCTGTGGCTGGCCTTTTTCATCGACCATGCCCAGCGTGGCAGCAACGCGCTCGCGGTCCAGCGCGTAGCTGGTGCCGGCCAGCGCGGCAGCGCCCAGCGGCAGGCGGTTGGTGCGCCGACGCACTTCGCTCATGCGCTCGGCGTCGCGGCTGAACATCTCGACATAGGCCAGCATGTGGTGGCCAAAGCTGATCGGCTGCGCCACCTGCAGGTGCGTGAAGCCGGGCAGGATGACCTCGACGTTTTTCTCGGCGACATCGATCAGCGCAAGCTGGAGTTCGCGCAGCAGGGCGATGATCAGGTCGATCTCGTCGCGCAGCCACAGGCGCACGTCGGTGGCCACCTGGTCGTTGCGGCTGCGTCCGGTGTGCAGGCGCTTGCCGGCGTCACCGACGAGCTGTGTCAGGCGCGCCTCGATGTTGAGGTGCACGTCTTCCAGATCGAGCTTCCACTCGAAGGCGCCGGCTTCAATCTCGCTGCGGATCGTGCGCAGACCGGTCTCGATCGCCGCAAGGTCGGATGGCGCGAGGATGCCCTGCGCCGCCAGCATCCCGGCGTGCGCCAGTGAGCCGGCGATGTCGGCCTGCCAAAGGCGCTTGTCAAAATCGACGCTCGCGGTGTAGCGTTTGACCAGGTCGCTCATCGGCTCCGAGAACAGGGCTGACCAGGCTTGCGACTTTTTGTCAAATTGATTGTGTGACATGACAGTGGGCGTCGGCTTTCGACGGCCGTGTGGGGTGGAAGTGTTACAACACAGAATCATCAATAATCGGGCTGGCGGCTCGAAGACCATGAACACCGGTCAGCGCAACTATTAATGAAAGACACGCAAATTTTATCGACCTTCCAGGAGGGCGCCCCCGACCCGGTCGGGTCGGCACGGCCGCGGTCCTTGGTTTTTGACGCCTGCAAGCTCGGCGTGGTGCTGCGCTCGGTCCTGTTTGTCGAGGCCGTGGTGGCGGTGGCGGCTCTGTTTGGCGTGCTCTCCGCACTGGAGTGGCTGAACCGATTCTCCCTGTTCACCGGTGGCGCGCTGCCCGCAACCTTGTTTTGGCTGATCGCCGCCTGCAGTCTGAAAAAATTGCTGGCGCGCCTGGGTGGCGTGGCGCAACAAGTTGCGGGTGTGTTGCTGGGCGCCCTGGCTGGTTTGTACGGCTGCGCGGTTTTGTCGCTGGTTGGTTGGCTGGACCCGGCACCCTGGCTGGCCAGCGCCGCCAGCGGCGCGCTGCTGGCCGCTGTTTTGGTGGTCGCGCTGGTGTTGCGCGCGCGCGGCCAGATGCCGGCCGACACGGCAGCCCGTTTGGGTGAGTTGCAGTCGCGTATCCGACCGCATTTTCTGTTCAATACGCTCAATACCGCCATCGCCCTGGTGCGCGCCGAGCCGGCCAAGGCCGAGACGCTGCTGGAGGACTTGAGTGATCTGTTCCGCCATGCCCTGACCGAGCGTCGCAAGGCGGTCACGCTGGCCGATGAAATTGCGCTGGCGCAGCGCTACCTGGCGATTGAGCAAGTGCGCTTTGGCGAGCGAATTGAAGTTGAGTGGGCGCTCGACCCTGCGGCCTCGGCGGCTATGCTGCCGCCCCTGCTGTTGCAGCCCTTGGTTGAGAATGCCGTGCGCCACGGTGTTGAGCCCAGCGCGGCGGGCGCACAAATTCGGATATCGACGCAGCGGCGCGGCGACATGGTGGTCATCAAGGTGACGAACACGGTACCGGCCGGGCCGGGCGCACCGGGCCAGGGCGAGGCGCTGGCCAATGTGCGCAACCGGCTCAAACTGCTGCACGATGTGCAAGGACAGTTTCAGAGCGGTCTGCGCGACGGTGTGTACCAGGTTCGCATCGAGGTGCCGGTATGAACTCGCCGTTGAAAGTTTTGATTGTGGATGACGAAGCGCTGGCGCGTGCGCGCTTGCGCACGCTGCTGGCCGATTGCCGTGCACCGGCTGCCAGTGTCGAGGCCGAGGCGGCGGATGCGGTGCAGGCGATGCAGTGCTTGCAGCGCCAAGCGTTTGATGTGGCCTTGATTGATATTCACATGCCCGGCGCCGATGGGTTGGCGCTGGCGCGCGCACTGCGCAGTCTGGCGCTGCCACCGGCCGTGGTGTTTGTGACGGCGCATGCCGAGCACGCGCTGCAGGCGTTTGAACTCGAAGCAGCCGATTACCTGACCAAGCCGGTGCGGCTGGAGCGATTGCAGGCAGCGCTACAGAAGGTTCAGAAGTTGTTGCAGGCCGAGCGTGCGCTGTTGCCGCAAGCGACGGACGAGGTGCTGATCGTGCAGGAGCGCGGCCGCACCGAGCGCGTGCCCTTGGCGGAGGTGCTGTACCTCAAGGCTGAACTCAAATACCTCACGCTGCGCACGGCGACGCGCAGCTACATCCTGGAAGGCTCGCTCAGCGAAATGGAAGCGCGCTACCCGCAACGCTTGCTGCGCATTCACCGCAATGCGCTGGTGGCCCGTTCTGCGGTGCGCGCGCTGGAGCGCCAGAACGACGGCCCGGAAGGTGAAGCCTGGGCGGTTCGGTTGAACGGACTCGCTGATTCACTGCCGGTGTCGCGCCGGCAGTTGGCTGCAGTGCGGGAGTTATTGGTGGGCTAGCTGACGCACGCGCAGGCAGAATCTGTCATTGCGGGCCACGACCCGCAATCCATGCTTCATGTGGCACGCTTAGAAGGCATGGATGCCGGATCAAGTCCGGCATGACAATTTTTGCCTTTGTACGCTGGACGATTTATGGCGCGCGCAAAAGTTATCCCGTATTGCGCAGCCCAGCGGCAATGCCGTTGATCGAGATGTGGATGCCGCGCTGGATGCGCTCGTCGGTCTGGCCGGCGCGGTAGCGTCGCACCAGTTCTACCTGCAGGTGGTGCAGCGGGTCGATGTAGGGAAAGCGGTGGCGAATCGAGCGCTGCAGGGCTTCGTTGTTGGCCAGTCGAGCCGGGTCGCCGGTGATCAGGCTCAGCGCCTTGGCGGTGCGTTGCCATTCGAGTTCGATGGCGCTGAAAATTTTCTTGCGCAGGCGCACATCCGCCACCAGTTCGGCGTAGCGCGAAGCCAGCGCCAGATCGCTTTTGGCCAGCACCATGTCGATGTTGGAGAGCAGGGTTCTGAAGAAGGGCCACTGCCGGTACATCTGCTGCAACTGTGACAGCGGATTTTTGCGCCCGGTTGTTGTCGGCTGCGCGAGGAACTGTTCCACTGCCGAGCCGAAGCCATACCAGCCCGGCAGCGTGAGTCGGCACTGGCCCCAGCTGAAGCCCCAGGGGATGGCGCGCAGGTCTTCGATTTTTTGATTGGATTTGCGGGACGCTGGGCGGGATCCGATGTTGAGTTGGGCGATCTCGCGGATCGGCGTCGAGTCGAAGAAGTACTCGGTGAAGCCCGGTGTTTCATAGACCAGTTTGCGATACGCCGCCATGCTCAGTTGCGACAACTCGGTGGCGGCTTGCAAAAAGGGTGCGCTGGCTGACTTGGTGGGTTGCAGGAGCGTGGCTTCGAGTGTGGCCGCAACCAGTGTTTCCAGGTTGCGCCGACCAATCTCGGGGTTGGCGTATTTGGAGCCAATCACCTCGCCCTGCTCGGTCAGGCGAATCTGTCCGCGCACGGTGCCCGGGGGCTGCGCCAGGATCGCCTGATAACTCGGACCACCGCCGCGCCCCAC
>SESF01030398.1_pt1 | contig 10134 bp, 8 predicted proteins | sample 3171521 | NCBI WGS metagenome assembly SESF01 (sample SAMN10866945, study PRJNA518727) | freshwater metagenome | biome: subpolar coniferous forest; feature: holomictic lake; material: water; isolation source: holomictic Lake 227, 6 m and 8 m depth | place: Canada: near Kenora, Ontario | collected...
GCTGTTCCGCTTGCCTTTTCAGTGGTGTAATCAAGATTTAATAGGCAATGGTTCTCTCCATCCACCCATTCGTTTCCGACAAAACCACTCTGCAATTCATCGTCATAGATAATTAAAGGAACCGCCGATGGTACGGTGTCCGCCAAACTGATTACCGAAAATTGGCAAAGCATTAAGCTGACCGTGAGCAGTAAAGACATACCCAACTTTTTTTGAAGGCAATCTGTTTTGAACAGGTTGGCTGGGTCACCGATTATCACGCCATTCATCTTTTTTCCTCATCAGTTTACAATTTATCGTATTAATATATAAATTCCACTTCCGACTGGGTCGGGTTGCCTTGTCCGTGACACTCAAAACGGAGACGCCCAGAAAAAACTCTCTCTCAAAGGCACCATATCCGAGGCCGACGGTGTAGCCGCCGTATTGATCAATTACCTCAGAATCAATGACAGAATCAATAACGTAATCAATCGAGTCAGACCCCATTGATTATGCGTTTTAATAAAGGGAGCTGACCCCTTTTTTTTATTTAATGTGTTGCATCGAAATTACTTGCTTCCCGCATTAAAACTAATCAATTGCGCTATCGATTTCTGCTCGGTGCTATCAACTTCGTTACGAGAAGTTACCTCTGATTTAATACTACGCTTAACATCTGGTGCATACCATGATATATCTGTACCAGTGTTTTTTTCACCGGTAACAGGATTAACAACTTCTGTATTTAAAATGACTTTTATAGCATGAAACGTCCCTGCCGGAACCGTAATATCTTCCCAGTCACCTACAACGCCAGAAATCTTGTGTTTTCTAATGGTACCTGTCTTTATGTTGGTTTCAGTTGACGTTTGCTGCCAATTTTTCCCCGGTGATAGTGGAAATTCAAAATATTTTAAGGGCGGCGAATAATCAAGACCGCTATTGTCCGCATTTCGCGTCGCTATTAAATTCCATTCTTTATTAAATTTTAATAATCTTTTTTTACCAGACTTATTATTTAAATTTATAACCAACACTTCAATAACATCACCCTCTGTAGAAGTTACAGTTCTTTCGGTTTTTGAATTATTTTCTGGGTGCGCTGGATTGGTTGACTCGATAATAAAAAAATCTCCCACTTTAATATCTGGTGGCGTAACTTCTAAAGTAACCTTTGTCTCTGCTTGCTTTGCACTCTCTTCATGACTTGGTTCATTAATGCCAAAATTTTCTTGTTGAACTTTGCTGTTGTCGGATGTTTGTTGGATAGTATGGTGTTGATTTGAATCATCTGCTTCTGAGCCAGGTTTCGAATGATAAGTTGCTTTCTCATTTTTATCCTGATCTGCTAAAACTGATATCTGTTTATCTTGGCCTATATTTGGTACGGGTAAATCTTTCTCGAATAATAAACCAATCTTTGCTTTCCAATCAGGATCTTTGATTTCTTGATTATCTTGATAAGCACTACGTATCTGTATATCTTTCGCTTCTAATTTATCAATCTTTGCTTTCCAATCGGGATCTTTTTTTAGTTCATCTATACTCATGCCTGACAAAAATTCTATATAAGCTACTCTACCTACCCGCTGTAAAAAAAGCAAACAATCATCATATGATCGTGATAATTTGCTTACACAATAGTTACCTAGCAGTTGAGCGACTCCTGAGTCACCACATATTTTAAACACATCTTTTACTGGAGACTTTGGATTCTGTGTGAAAGCTTCATGCATACATCTGAGATAAGGCTGAACTTCCAACATTGCCTCTGGAGTCATTTGAAGCCCAAAAGTTTCTTTATCATTAGTAATAACCGCTCCTGAGTTTATGGTTGTTTGTTTACCTTCTTCTGGCTTTTGTTTTATTATTTTTAAACTATCTGCCGCTTTTTTTTGAATGTCATATTTTTTTGTTGTTAATGGTTGCGACCCTGGCTTTGCTATAGCACGTTTTTGTTCATCTTGTACTTGCAACTTATGACCTTGGATTCTCCAGTCAGGATTCTTTCTAAACTCTGTAATAGTCATGCTCGATAAAACTTCTAGGCTTGCTATATCAAAAACATCCCCTATTAATTTTGTACAGATCCTAGCTGATGCGCTAATTTCTGCTAGGCAAAATCCATAAAGCTCCCTACCTTCATTCACACACATTTCCCAAGAAATAGAATAAACGTAACTCATGGGTACAGGTGGTGGATTCTGTTTAATTTGATTTTTCATGCATTCAATAAGCGGGTGAGTCTGAACTATTGTTTCTGTTGGAATCTGTTCAAGCTGCTCTTCAGAAAGATTTCTTGCGCTCGCATTTATTACTGCTAATAATGCCACGACCAGTATTTTTACTTTAAATAGTGTTTTCACATTATTTCCAGATTAATTTTTAGTTTGCCACAAGTAATAATATTTTTTATTTATAAAGCTATACCTAGTATTAGTGGATTAATAAGTTGAAATATGAATTACTCATTCTTGAAATAATCATTACAATGCCAAAAACAGACTTGACTTTAAAAAGAGCATCTAACTTAATTAATGTGATTCCAAGTATGCATCTATCTCTGAACAAGTTGATTTTCCTACACCGCCAAGTTGAGCTTGCTTACCATAGTCAATGCCACTTTGTATGGCTTCTCGCGCCTCGTCATCAGTTAATAAACCCCTTGATACTTTGTCATTAACCATTTTTAAAAGTACAGGTAATATTTTTTCTTTGTATGTTTCAGCGGTTACTTTGCAAGCGGCGGCCTCACCGATAAACTCCCCATACTGCACAAGCTTCGTCAAAGCATCAAAGGATGGCCCCGTTACTGGGGTTGCATTAACAACCAAGGCTTGCAAGGTGAAGGCTAATGCTATTTTTTTTAATATTGTTTTCATAGACTTTGCCTGCTTTAGTTGTTGTTTTCAGACTTAACAATATAGGATTTTCAAGTGTTTATCACTGAAACCAAGAATAACGTTAAGTTAACGGCTCGTTGAATGACAAGTGGGGTAAAGAGTCAGCCAAATAGTAATTGATTGTTAAAGATTTGGAGAACATCGATTGGGGCACTCTCAATTAAATTATCATTAGGCAATGTAAATTGTGGGAACTGTCTACTGATAGCGGAAGCAACCTTGTTCGGAATTCTTGCCCCATGACTTTGATCATGAGCTGAGCCATCGACATTCAGCGCGAAGAGCTGATTGTTTTTTGCATATACATGTAAATGATGTTGCCCATCAGACGTATGAGATTTGTGCAGTTGGGCGGAATACTGGCCACCAAGTGGAATGCCACAATGTTTTGCTTCTTCAAGCACGTCATTTTCTGACGGAAGAAACAGAATGTGGATGACATATTTGTCTACACTGAAGCTAAACCATTCGAACTTAGCGGCCTTCTGTTCATTTACGAATTGCTTAAACGTTTTCATGGTGTTGCTCCTGTAGCATAATGTGGAGCTAACCGGCCTGTGCGAAAAGCCGCACGACGGGTTAAGTGTAATATTAGACATGCGATTGGGATTGAAACGAAAACATGGGGTCAAGTCTTTCAAAACAATATCTCTATGCGAAAACATGGGGTCAAGTCTTTCAAAACAATATCTCTATGTGTTAATAAAAGGCATGACCAAAATCAATGCTACAAACTCAATCAACCTTGTAAGCCTAAATCATCCCTTAACCCCAACTTCCAATACTTGGCTCCAATGTCCTATTTGTGCATCGCGAATACGGTAGATGGCGCGGTATTTCCAGAGCACAGCGGTTCCAGAGGTGGGGAGTGGAGTATTATCCTGGTAGCCGGGGGTTTGCTGGATGGTCATCAGGCTAAAAGAGCCGGTGCCGTGATCGGCTTCCAGTTCTATCGCATCAGTGCTGTTGTTTTTCCAATGCAGCACCGGATGGCCTCCCTGAAAATCAACCGATAATACCGGTTGCAGCGAAGCAAAATCAATGCCTTGGCTTTGTGTAGCAATAATCTTTAGCGCTTTGCCGATGGCGTCTGTGTAGTTTTTGTGATTTTTAATGCGGGTAATTAACGCGCCCAAAAAGCCAAAGTTGTCGGCATAAGGCTCGGACGTTGGCGTGGGCGGAAACACCGGCGGTGATGGCAGATTGAAAACGGTGCTTTTGGGGCCGTCACGCAGGACCTTTTTAAGGGCGACCAGTGCATGGCTATAGTTTTGCGTGGTGTCTTGTGCTTTAAGACTGTAATCGAACCAATCCAGGCCAACCTTGAGTTGAGCCAGATCGCTTTCGGTAATGTCCAAGGCGCTGGCGTAGTTGGGTAGCTGGGCGTTTAATTGTTGAAGCAGCACCCGTTTACTGGTGTCATCGCGTGGGATAATGGTTGAAGTAGACACAGTGTAAACCTTTATGCGGAGAGGACAGAAATCTAGCAAAAAAAGTATGCGGCAAATAATGCTCCTATATCCATATAAAAAGCAAGTATTTTTTATGGTATTTTTTTAGGTTTTGGGGTTAGCGAGATTTATGTTAGCCGAGGGCGCATCGCGCACCATTCACCATGACAAAGAAGGAAACACAATAGGCCGCAGGTAAAAAACAAAAATAGAGTGTGGTATAAAAATCTGTTCCATAAATAAGGTTTTTAGTGCGCGATGCGCACCCTGACTCATCGTTATGTGTCACAAATTTATTCATGTAAACTGGAAATTATTGAGGACACGTAAACGCCTCTCCTCTTCAGTAATTGCAGCATACGCTTGTTTTTCAAGTGTCCCCCGTAGTTTGGTCAAATCGCTGAACTCATGGAAATGATCAGAACACCACGCCACATCTGGAGAAGCCTCTTGAAAACCCTTGATAATGCCTGCGCCCCGGTCACTGCCTAAGCCTTTGTCGATAAACTGATGATCCTTAAGTTCAGAGAAGTGCCGCTTCCAGGTATTGCCAGCGCGGTCAGATGCCGGCTCAATCCGTAAGATAGCCGTACTGACGGGGTCAATGATGACCAAGATGGGGCAACCCAAAGCAAGAATTTCATCGCTTAGATAAAAAATCAAACAGGGCGTGTCGGTATTGAGTGTATTTGACAAACAACTGCCAAAAAACTTAAGCCGCTCGCTGACCATTCCGGTTGAATCGTGGGGATAACCCAATACGCGTAATATTTCATTTAGGCGGGCAATGGAAACTTGGCCTTCAAAACGCAACAGAATAATGAAGGCATCCAACTCAAACTAGGCCGGTACCGTTTCAAGCCGTTGAGTGGCGAACAATTCACCCAAGCACAGCAGCATTACGCCGATCATTTGATAAAGAAAGGTTCGGGATATCTGGTATCGGTTGGCTAATGCGGTTCTTGCCCCATAAATGCCCTGGCAAGCCAACGCTTGCACAACGAGATTTATACGGGCTTGAGTATCAAGATCGGGGTGGCGGGTAAATTTAATAATCTTCTCCTTATGTGTGATTGCTCTAAATGCATATCACAACACTTGGGGGAATTTTGTTAAACTGTTAATTGGAAAATGAAGGGTGCCCTTTTTTTACTCCCTTTTTTAATTATTATTTCCATACAGAATATAAATGACCGAGATAATCACTGAGTCAGTCATCGGGTTATCGTTGTCGTTTTTGCTTGGCGTAAATCGCCATTTTTTTAGGGCCTTGGCCGCTGATTCATCCAGGATTTTATGACCGCTACTGCGTAAAATTTCAACGCCTTTGCTTACCCCTTGGGCGGAGACTTTAATCCTGATTACCGCAGTACCTTGATAGCCCAGAAATATAGCCATTTCCGGATATTCCGGACTTGGATTATGGCTATCACTTACCGGAAAATTGTCGATGGCTGAGGTACTGCCAGCCGGGGGCAGCATCATGGCGGAGGAAACCATCTGGGCTGTTTGCTGTTCGGGTTGATATTTGACACTTTTGCTAACCAATTTGGCAGGTCGGGATTTAATCAGTTGCTCAATATCACCCGCATCCGGCAATTTTTCTTTTGCAAAAGATGTTTTTTTGGGTTTTGGTTTTGGCTTGGGTTCCGGTTTAGGTTCCGGCTTAGGTTGAGACTTGGCAGGTGAAGGCGTTACACTAGTTTTGAGGCCGTTTTTGCCTAGCAGGTTAACTTCCAGTTTAAAAGGTACCGGTATAATCTGTGCCTTGGGCAAATCCATAGACTGCCTTAACCAGGTTAGCATCATGATATGTAACAAAAGCACCAACATGGCTAGCAGCATCAACATGTCGGCAGACCGTTTGTTTGATTTTTGATTGGTCTGATAGACGATCTCTTTAAAATTATTTTTAAGCAAAGTAATCTAAAAATGCTTCATGAGCTATAAATAAAGGCAGTAAATAATGGAGTCTTTATCTCCAATACGCGATGCCCGGTTTTCTAAATGAAGAAAGTATGGCATGACAGCCTATTCTGTCGTAAAGTTAAAGTGTCATAAAACACTACGATAGCGGGAGATGTGCCATGTCATCGTTTATGTGAATATGACTGTATCTGGTTGCATTCCGTTGGACAATAAAAAACCCGCTAAGCCTTGCGACTTGCGGGTTTTTATGTTTCTTTGCACAACTCGAAACCAAAATTTGGTACCGAGGGCCGGAATCGAACCGGCACGAAGTTACCCTCACCGGATTTTGAATCCGGCGCGTCTACCAGTTCCGCCACCCCGGCAAAGAAGCGATATTATAAGGACATTTGTTAAAAAAAGCCAGTTTATTTTTTTAGGTGAATTCATTGGCTTAACCTGATACTATCATCGGCTATGAAAAAAAGTGATTTTAACTACCTGTTACCCGATGCGTTAATTGCGCAAAAACCCTTGGCAGAACGCGATGCAAGCCGCTTGTTATGTATGGAGAGAGACACAGGTGAAATAGTCGATCGGCTATTTACCGATTTTATTGATTTAATACATGAGCAGGATTTGCTGGTTTTTAATAATACCAAGGTGATTCCCGCCCGATTGTATGGCACCAAAAAAAGCGGCGGTAAAGTCGAGATTCTGATTGAACGTATTCTTGACGACCATCATGCCATTGCTCATGTTAAAGCCAGTAAATCATCAAAGCAGGGTACGTTGATCAAGCTGGATCAAGGTTATCACTGTGTCGTACAAGGCAGAGCGGATGATTTGTTTGAGTTGGAGTTTGCCGATGTGAATTTACTCTGGTTATTGGAGCAAATCGGTCATATTCCGTTGCCACCTTATATTACCCGTAAAGATGATGAGTCTGATTTTACGCGTTATCAAACGGTGTTTGCCAAAGAATCAGGAGCGGTGGCTGCACCGACAGCCGGTTTGCATTTTGATCTGCCGATGATGGATAAAATTAAAGCCAAAGGCACACAAACGGCTTTTGTGACGTTACATGTGGGTAGCGGAACTTTTCAGCCGGTGCGAGTGGAAGATTTATCCGAACACTTGATGCACAAAGAATATTTTGCCGTGTCCCAAGCCACTGTGGATGCGGTACGGCAAACCCGCGAAAGAGGCGGACGTGTCATTGCCATCGGCACCACGGCAGTCAGGGCATTGGAGTCCGCCTCTAAAAGCGGTCGGCTTGAAGCCGATTTTGGTGATACCAATTTGTTTATTACCCCCGGTTATCAATTTAAGTCAGTCGATGCCATGCTGACTAATTTCCATCTACCTGAATCTACCTTGTTGATGCTGGTTTCTGCGTTTGCCGGTTACGATTCTATAATGAACGCCTACAGCCATGCGATTGATGAAGCTTACCGATTTTTTAGTTATGGCGACGCGATGTTTTTGAGCTGATGCTTTGGAAGATAAAGTTCATCAATACATGAAACATTAACAAACGACTGATAAACTTGTTTCAACCAAACAATGCCTCATTAAACTTAACAACCCACTGATAGCTGCTACCGAATGGCTAATACTCAAATTTTTTCCCCTATTGTTCCTCAATCAAAAGACCAGGCTGTTATTTGGACAGGTTTAACCGGTTGCGGTGATTCTCTGGCTTTGGCTTCTGCCATTAAAAATGAAAATCGTCTGTTTGTGATCGTTACGCCTGATAATCAAACGGCCTTGCGTCTTGAGCATGAGCTGGCGTTTTTTTTGCAGGGCGAGTATCCGATTTTGCAGTTTCCCGATTGGGAAACCTTGCCTTACGACGTTTTTTCACCGTTGCCGGAAATTATTTCCGAGCGTTTAAAAACGCTGGCTTTATTGCCACAGGTAAAGCGGGGCGCTCTGGTGGTTTCGGTGACCACGTTAATGCATCGACTGGCACCGAGAGAACATGTTTTAGCCAATAGTTTTTCTATTAAAGTGGGCGATGATTTTAATCTGGAGCTGAATAGGCTCAAACTGGAAAGCGTCGGTTATCAATGCGTGTCGCAAGTTTATCAACATGCTGAATTTGCGGTTAGAGGTGCGATTGTTGATTTGTTTCCGATGGGTAGCAAATTACCTTTTCGCATTGAATTGTTTGATGAAGAAATTGAATCGATTCGCACGTTTGATCCTGAAACCCAACGCTCATTGGAAAAAATCAACCAGATTCAGTTATTCCCGGCACGGGAATTTCCGTTTACGGATGAGTCTATCAAACATTTTCGGCAGGCCTTTAGAGACACTTTTCCGGAAGTGTCACCCAAAAATACCTTGTATGTGGATGTCAGCAAAGGCATTACGCCCAACGGGATTGAATACTATTTGCCGCTGTTTGTAGAACAAACGGCAACCTTGTTTGATTATTTGCCGTCGACAGCGGTTTTGGTGGTGTCAGAAACATTCGACGCCAGCGCACAGGCTTTTTATGCCGAAGCCGACGAGCGTTTTCAGCAACGGAAATATGATATTGAAAGGCCTATATTAAAGCCTGAACAACTATTTTTGTCGGCCGAGGACTTGGCTCAAAGAACGGCGGTGTTCTCGCGTATTACGCTGGGTAATAAAGAGACGGTCGATAGTGTCGCTTTCACCTGTCATCCGTTGCCTACTATAACGTTGGATGCCAAGCTCAGTGAGCCTGCCAAGGCTTTACAGCAATTTATTAACGCATTTTCCGGCAAAATTCTGTTTGTTGCTGAATCGGCAGGGCGACGGGAAGGCCTGATTGACAAATTAAGAGCTTATAAAATCACCGTTAAACAGGTCGATAGTTGGCAGGCATTTTTACAGTCCGACGTGTCGCCTTGTATGTTGGTTGCGCCGATGGAATATGGGTTATGGCTGGAGGCTGAGCAAAACAAATCACCCGCTATTGCCATTATCACGGAAAGTCTGCTGTCCGGTGAAAAAGTGTTGCAACGGCGCAGACGGCGTCAATCCGGGGCGCGTGAACTGGAAAATATTGTCAATAATCTGAATGAGTTGACGATAGGCGCACCGGTTGTGCATCAAGAGCATGGCGTAGGTCGTTACCTGGGGTTGCAAACTCTTGAAGTGGGCGGCATTAAGGCGGAATTTTTGATGCTGGGATACGCCCAAAATGACAAGCTTTATGTCCCCGTTTCATCATTGCATGTGATTGGCCGTTATACGGGCATGAGTCCGGAAAATGCACCGTTGCATAAGTTGGGTGGTGATCAGTGGGGAAAACTCAAGAAAAAAGCAATTGCACGTATTCGGGATGTTGCCGCCGAATTATTGGAAATTCATGCCAAAAGAGCGCTTAAGAAAGGCCATGCCTTTGTTATTGAAGATGCAGATTATCAAGCTTTTGCCGAGGCCTTTCCTTTTGAAGAAACCCCGGATCAGCAGTCTGCGATTGAAACCATACTGGAAGATATGGCCAGTCCGCAGCCTATGGATCGGGTCATTTGCGGGGATGTGGGTTTTGGTAAAACCGAAGTGTCCATGCGGGCGGCGTTTATTGCCGTACAAAGCGGCAAACAGGTGGCGGTCTTGGTGCCGACAACGTTACTGGCGCAGCAGCATTATCAAAATTTCCGGGACCGGTTTGCCGATTGGCCGTTTCGCGTTGAAGTCATGTCGCGTTTTGTTGCCCCCAAACAGCTAAAAAATATTACCGAAGATTTGGCTGACGGCAAGGTTGATATTGTTATTGGCACGCATACTTTATTGTCCAATGAGCTTAAATTTAAAGCGCTGGGCCTGGTGGTCATTGATGAAGAACACCGTTTTGGTGTTCGCCAAAAAGAACATTTTAAAAAGATGCGTAGCGAACTGGATCTGTTGAC
>SESF01023668.1_pt1 | contig 10131 bp, 9 predicted proteins | sample 3171521 | NCBI WGS metagenome assembly SESF01 (sample SAMN10866945, study PRJNA518727) | freshwater metagenome | biome: subpolar coniferous forest; feature: holomictic lake; material: water; isolation source: holomictic Lake 227, 6 m and 8 m depth | place: Canada: near Kenora, Ontario | collected...
CCCGTCATTCCCGTTTCTTCCTCGTCATTCCCGCGTTCGCGGGGGTGACGAAGGACGAGGGCGGGGGTGACGAAAAGGAAGAAGGCGGGGGTAACGAAAAGGGAGAAGGCGGGAGTGGCGAAAGGAAACGGGGGTGACGAACAGGGAGAAGGCGGAACAAAAAAACCGCCCCGAAGGGCGGCTTTTTTAACTGGCTGCGAGGCTCGGATTCGAACCGAGGACCGATCGGTTAACAGCCGATTGCTCTACCGCTGAGCTACCCCGCATCAAAGGCGCCGGCACGGGGCCGACGGACGGCTGTATAGCAAACTCATTCGTCCGACGCTACACTCTTTATAGGCATGCTTGGTACTTTTCGGAAGGGCCGGGTTCATGGCCGGGGGGCTGCCCCCTCGGCCCGAAATCCGGTGGCGACCAGATAGGTCTCGCTGCTGTCGGCGCGACTGGCGCTCGGCTTGGCGTGGCGCACCGTTACAAAGTCGTGTTTCAGCCGTTCCAGCAATGCGCGCTCGGCCCCGCCTTGGAACAGCTTGCAAACAAAGGTTCCCCCCGGGGCCAGAACCGAGGCTGCGAATGCGTAAGCCGCTTCGGCCAGCACGGTGATTCGCAAATGATCGGTGGCGCCGTGACCGGTGGTCGGCGCCGCCATGTCGCTGAGCACGGCATCGGCTGGCCCGCCAAGCACGGCGCACAGGCGGGCGGGAGCGTCGTCGTCAAGGAAATCGGCCTGAATGATGGTCGCACCCGATACCGGGTCCATGCCCAGAATATCGAGGGCGACCACCGAGCCGCCATTGCGGTCCGGCCGGATGCGCTCGACCGCCACCTGAGTCCAGCCGCCCGGAGCCGCGCCCAGATCGACCAAGCGCAAGCCCGGCCGCAGCAGGTGAAAACGCTCGTCCAGCTGAAGCAATTTGAAAGCGGCGCGCGAGCGATAGCCCTGACGCTTCGCTTCGGCCACGAACGGATCGTTGAGCTGGCGCTCCAGCCACAGGGTCGAGGACAAGGTCCGTTTGCGCGCGGTTTTAACCCGAACCGCCGCCTGCCGCCCGCCCGAAGAGGGCTTTCGGGTCATAATTCGCCGCCTCTCTCACATTAAGTCCACCGGAAGTCCACCGGCCGGGATCATCGGTCAATGCCACTGGCTGCCGATGAAATCGGCCAGAATGCCTTCGCGCAAGCCCCGATCGGCGATGCGCAGCCGCTCGAACGGCCAGATATCGCAGATGGCCTCCAGCACGGCGCAGCCGGCGACCACCAGATCGGCCCGATCATAGCCGATGCAGGGATGAGCGGCCCGTTGCTCGAAATCTTGATTCCGCAGATGACGGGTGATCAGCCGGGCATGCTCGATATTAAGGTGGCTGCCGTCGATCAGCGCGCGTTCATAGCGCATCAGGCCGAGATTGACTCCGGCCAGGGTGGTCACCGTCCCCGAAGTTCCCAGCAGCTGGACCCGGCCGCGCAGAACCGCGGTGCGGATGTGATTCCGTTTTTCAAACGGTTCGATCGCCTCGGCCACCGCGTCGACCATGGCATCAAAGACGGTTTCGTTAATGCGGTCGCCGCCATATTGTTCGGCCAGGCTGACCACGCCGTGGCGCACCGAGATTTGGTCGATCAGGCGGGGCGGTCGGCCGGCGGCCAGATCCAGCCACATGATTTCGGTCGAGCCGCCGCCGATGTCAAACACCAGCGCATAAGGTAGGGCCGGGTCGAGCAGCGGCGAACAACCGGCGAGCGCCAGTCGGCCTTCTTCCGAGCTTGAGATGATCTCGAGTGTGATCCCGGTTTCACGGCTGACCAGATCGATGAAGGCGTCGCAATTGCCGGCGCGTCGGCAGGCTTCGGTTGCTACCGCGCGTATCGCGGTCACGCCGCGCCGTCTGATCTTGGCGTCGCAGACCCGAAGCGCCGCCAGCGTGCGCTCGATCGCCGAATCCGATAGCCGGTCGCTGCGGCTCAGCCCCTCGCCCAGTCGGACGATTCGAGAAAAGGCGTCGATGACCCGAAACCCTTCGGCCCGGGCGCGTGCAATCAAGAGTCGGCAATTGTTGGTGCCGAGGTCAAGCGCCGCAAACACCGGGCGGGGCGGAACGGAAGCCCGCACCACCCTTTCAATCCCGTTTCGCGGTTCGCTCTCCAACAGCATATTCACTCCATACCGTCACCCGGAACCGTCCCCCGGACGCGCCATTCTCATTGTAACAATAACTAAACCCGACGGACAAGGCGACACCCCATATTTCCCCGGCCGTGTTTTTCGGTGCGGTCGGCCTTCGCAGACTAACCCGAGCTTGCACCGAATCCGGGCTTCTGTCATAACTCCGAGGATGGAAAAGATTATCAAAAAATTTGCGAAGGTTGCGAGATACCTTTTGCTGCCGGTGTTGGTAGCGGCTTTGCCGGTACCGGCCGGGGCTGCTTCACCCGATGCCGACTCGAAGGTGGTCAAATCGAAGCTGGTCCGGCCTGGGGCAAAGCCTGAGCTGAAGGGGCGTGCGGTGGTCAGATCGCTCGGACAGCGGCAGCCGATCCGGACCGGTGAGTCCCGCAGCGCCGACCCGTTGGGCGGCGATGTTTTTGATATTTCTCTTAATGGTCTCGGGGCCGCGGGCGACGACTTCGCTGCGTCGGCGCGCTCCAAGCTGGCGGTGCGTCAACTCCAATCCACCGCAACTTTGGTTGCACACGACTGCGCGCTGGCCGAGCGGGGCGATCCGGCGGCGGCGTATCGGCTGGGGCGGCGCTATCTGTTCGGCATGGGGGTGCCGCGCGACAAGCGCATGGGGGTGGCCTGGATGCGGGCCGCCGCCTCGAACGGTCATCCGCAGGCGATTCAGGTTGCGGTCCTGGTGCCGCGCAATGTCGGGCGCATGCGGCCCTGGTGTCGGACCGGGGTTACTCCGCCGAACCGTCCGTCGCCGCCGCCGCCCGCAATCGTCAAACTGGTCAAGGAGATGGCACCGGGTTACGGGCTTGATCCAAGGCTGGTGCTGGCGGTGATTCAGGTCGAGTCGGCGTTTCACACCAATGCGGTGTCGCCCAAGGAAGCGGCCGGGTTGATGCAGTTGATTCCCGAAACCGCCCAGCGCTTCGGCGTGCGTGATGTGTTTGACCCCGCCGAGAATATTCGCGGCGGCATGAAGTATCTGCGCTGGCTGCTCGCGTATTTCGAGGGCGACGTGACCTTTGCTTTAGCCGGGTATAATGCCGGAGAGGGTGCGGTTACCCGGTATGGCGGGGTGCCGCCCTATGCGGAGACCCGCGCCTATGTCCAGCTGGTTCACAACCTTTTCCCGGAACGGAAACACCGCTTCGATGCCACGGTCGCGACACCGGCCGGGCGCATGCCCCGTCAAACCGCCGACGCCAGCCGATAAGAGGGTTTTTGCTTATTCAGCTTACTTATTTATCCGATCGAGCAGGCGTGACAGCACGGTTGCCGAGCTTGGCCCGCCAATCGCCATGATTACCAGGGCTACGATGAACAAGTCGGAGACATGCAGGTAGCTGAGCCAGCCCGCAAGTAATATCCCGATCAAAGCGAGGATAAGGCTGTTTCGTTGCGCCGCGTGCAGGCGGGCTTCCGAGCCCATGATCCGCGCTCTTTCAAGCTCTCGCCGATGACTTGATTCCGCTTTATACTCTTCAATAAGTGCTTTCGCGACAGTGGGGTCGTAATCATTATAGGATTGTAAAATTTCTGCAGATGGCCACGGACTGCCCGATACGGTTGCTGAAATTACAGCAATAGATTTTAGTAATCTTTGGCTTTGGTCCTCGATTTCATCCGAGGGTATGTTTTTAAGTGAGTTTTGGCGACTATCCGTTGTTGGCAATGAAGTTCCATTTGCATCGGACTTACCAATTTCATCAGGGCTCATTTTTCTTATTTCCTAATAATTTTTGCATCCATTCGAAAGTTTGGAATAAGCTTGCGCGATACTTTTCCGTTGACATCTCTTGATTGGTATAGTGTTCCTTCAGCGCAGTGGCGCTGTTCAGCGTCTTGGCAGCTTCTAATGCACTTTGTTGATTATCATAGTGTCCATTCATGAAAGCTGCGTGCTTGTCCAATTCTGAAAATTGATTTTGGTTTGCATTATACGTTGCCATTAACTCATTAATTCTTTTTTGACCTAAAGCGTCCGCCTCAATTGCGGCTTCCATTGCATTTTGAGCTACCATTGCTTTTTGAGAAAGGGCCAATTGTTTCTCCCGATCAATTTTGAGCGCATTATTTGCCATCGTAATTTCACTTAATGCCTTTTGGTGTAATTCGCTAAACCTGTTTGAATCTGTAAAGGTTCGCCCCATGACTTTTTGATAATCATTACGAATAGCAACGGAATCGCCGGCTAACCGGCTGAGCGGATTCTCATAGCGATACTCGGGTTCAATCGGGCAGGGATCAAAGGCCATGCCGGCCCCCGTGATGTAATCGGCCATCCTTTCAGAGATATGGTCCCGCCACCCGCCTTTTGGTTTTTCGGCTGCCGCCTTTGAAATCGCATCAAATTCCCTTGCAAGGGCAGAGAGTTCGGCATTGTAGGCCCGGCGGGACACTGCGGTATTATCAACCGGCTGATCCGCACTATTTTGAGGCTTTTTTTCCATATCTCTGCCCACCTCGGTAAACGAAATGCGTCGCCTAATCTACATGAGACCTTGCCGGCTTTGCGACAAGGCCCCTCACCCGCTCAGCTTGGCCAGGGCGGCGTCCCGGGTCAGCTCCAGGCGCTCGCCGGTTTTGCGGTTTTTCAATTCGACCGTGCCGGACTTCAGGCCGCGCGGACCGACCGCGAGGTGCCAGGGCAACCCGATCAGGTCCATGTCGGCGAATTTGACGCCGGGACGCTCGTTGCGATCGTCGTACAGCACTTCGACTCCGGCGGTGCGCAGATCGTCGTACAAACCTTCGCACACTTTGTCGCAAGCGGCATCGCCGGTCTTCAGGTTAATCAGCCCGACCTTGTAGGGGGCCACGCTTTCCGGCCAAATAATACCCTTGTCGTCATGGCTGGCTTCGATGATCGCGGCGACCAGCCGCGAGACCCCGATGCCGTAGGAGCCCATTTCAGCCGTGATCGGTTCGCCATCCGGACCGGTGACGACCGCGCCGAGCGGCTTTGAATACTTGGTCCCGAAATAAAAGATATGGCCGACTTCGATGCCGCGGGCGGTGTAGAGTTGCTCCGCCGGCAATGGACAGGTCTCCGGCTTATGTTTCTCTTCGGTTGCAGCATAGATCCCGGTCAGGCGCTTAAAGAACGGGTCGAGATCATCGGTAAATGCGGGCGCGTCGCTCAGCACGTCCAACTCGACCCAGCTTTTATCACAGAACACCGCGCTCTCGCCGGTTTCGGCCAGAATGATGAATTCATGGCTCATGTCGCCGCCGATCGGGCCGGAGTCCGCCTTCATCGGAATCGCGCGCAGGCCCATGCGGGCAAAGGTGCGCAGATAAGCCAGGAACATCTTTTGATAGGCCCGGCGCGCCCCGGCATAATCCAGATCAAACGAATAAGCGTCTTTCATCAGGAACTCACGCCCGCGCATGACGCCGAAACGCGGCCGGATTTCATCGCGGAATTTCCACTGAATATTGTAGAAGTTCTTGGGAAGCTCGCGATAGCTTTTGACAAAGCTTTTGAAAATATCGGTAATGACTTCCTCTGCGGTCGGACCGAACAGCATTTCGCGCTCGTGCCGGTCCTTGATCCGCAGCATTTCCTTGCCGTAATCCTCGTAGCGCCCGCTCGCCTTCCACAATTCGGCCGGCTGAATCGTCGGCATCAACAACTCCAGCGCGCCCGCGGCGTCCTGTTCTTCGCGCACGATCTGCTCGATCTTGCGCAAGACCCGATGGCCGAGCGGCAGCCAAGCGTAAATCCCGGCGCTGATCTGGCGAATCATGCCGGCACGCAGCATCAGCCGGTGCGACACGATTTGCGCCTCGTTCGGGGTATCCTTCATGGTCGGCAGGAAGAAGGCGGAAAGGCGCATGGAAAATCACCGGTTGGGCAAGAGGAAACATTGAGCCCCGAATTTACGGGACCGGCCGCGCGGTGTCTATCGTTACCGGAAGGGGGAAATCGGAACCGGGATTGTTGGCGGCGCGCGGGCGGCGGCATGGGGCTTCACGGGCACCGCACCTTCGATCCCCGGTCCCTCTGAAACCGGGGGCGTCCACACAAGCAGCGTCCCGCTTCGGTTGCCCCTATTTTCAGATTAAGGCTCCGGTGACGTGACGACGCAAGACAGGGAACCGCCCGCGCACCTTCGGCTAGTGTTCGCGCACGAACACCACTTCCGGGAAGCGATCAGGCGGGTCCGGTTTGCAACGGGGAGCTGCGCATGAGCGCGCGCCCGTGATATGAGTTACGACAGTCATTGTCGTCTTTCCTTGTTCGGATGATAATGATCAGGCCGGGCCGGGCGTTTTGAGCGCTCGGTTCGGCCGCTTGAAACTCTGCGTAAGGCCGGGAGCCTTGTCAAGCGGGAAAACCGCTTTACTCCGCGTTTCGCCCCTTTTCGCGCATCAGCCTTGCCTTGTCACGCTGCCAGTCGCGGTCTTTCAGCGCCTCGCGCTTGTCCGACATGCGTTTGCCTTTGGCCAGTCCCAGCCTGACTTTCGCAAGTCCGCGCGGATTGAAATACACCGCCAGCGGCACCAGCGTGACGCCGTCGCGACGAATAGCACTCAGTAGCTTGTTCAGCTCGCGCCGTTTGACCAAAAGCTTGCGCGGCCGCTTGGTCTCGTGCTGAAGCCAGCGGCCGGCTTGCTGATATTCCGGAATGAAGGCGTTGATCAGGAACAACTCACCCGCCTGCTCCCCGGCATAAGATTCGTTAATGCTGGCCCGACCCGAGCGCAGGGACTTGACCTCGGTGCCGGCCAGCACGATACCGGCCTCCAACGTGTCCTCGATGAAGTAATCAAAGCGTGCGCGGCGATTTTGTGCAACCGTGTGCGCTTCGTCGTCCTTGTCTTTCTTCGGGGCCACTGTCTTTTTCCTTTAGCCGAGCAGGCCGAGCCCGGTCATTGCCGCCCTGATCGTGGCGCGGTTGCCCTCGGAGACCGTAACCAGCGGCAAACGAACGCTGTTTTCACATCGGCCGAGCAGACTGACCGCATATTTGGCCGGGGCCGGGTTGGTTTCGACGAACATCGCGTTATGAAGCGGCAATAAACGGTCGCGCAGACGGAACACGGTCTGATAGTCTCCGGCTCGCCAGGCATTGTGCAACTCGGCGCACAGGGCCGGGGCGACGTTGGCGGTTACCGAGATGCAGCCGACTCCGCCCTGTGCCAAAAAGGCAACGACGGTGGCGTCTTCGCCCGATAATTGGCAGAATTCGGGGCCGATGGCGACACGGACGTCAAGCGGCCGCTGTAAATTGGCGGTAGCATCTTTTACGCCGACGATGTTAGGCAGTTTTGCCAGCCGGGCCATGGTCGCCACCGTCATATCGATGACGCTGCGCCCCGGAATGTTGTAAATAATGATCGGCAACTCCGCCGAGTCGTGGATGGCCTTGAAATGTTGATAAAGCCCCTCTTGCGTCGGTTTGTTATAATAGGGCGTGACCACCAGCGCCGCATCGGCGCCCGCCTGCTTGGCGTGGCGGGTCAGGGTGATCGCTTCCTCGGTCGAGTTCGAGCCGGTGCCGGCGATGACGGGAACCCGTCCGGCGGCGGCTTCGATCGCCAGTTCGACCACCCGCATATGCTCTTTGTGGTTCAACGTCGGCGATTCACCGGTGGTGCCGCACGGTACCAAGCCATGAGTCCCTTGACTGATGTGCCAGTCGCACAGGCTTTGACAGGCGGCTTCGTCCACCGCGTCGCCCTTGAACGGCGTGACCAGAGCGACGATCGATCCCGTAAACATGCCTTACTTCCTTTTCGCAACTTCTTCGGACCCGACACTTTAGCGGTGCTTGCGCTGCGCGGCAAGTGGGGGGGGCGCGTAATCGCGGCAACCGTAGCGGCCATGGTGCTGAGTGCGGCCGGTCCCGGGGTGGCGGGCAGTCTGTCCGCCAGTGATTTAGACCTTTACCGCGCCGCTTTCCGCCATGCCGAGAACGAGCGCTGGGACGAGGCCGTTCGTATCGCGTCGGAAGGCAGCGAAAGGCTGCCCGGCAAAATCATGCGCTGGCTTGACCTGGCGCGGCCGCAGAGCGGCAACAGCTTTGCTGCGATTTCCGGGTTTCTGCGGGCGAATAAGCTGTGGCCGAACCGTGCCGGGCTTCAGCGCCAAGCGGAAAAGACCATGCCGGACGACATGCCGGCGGGCGAGGTGCGTGCTTGGTTTGCGCAGTTTCCACCGGCAAGCTCGGTCGGAGTCGGGCGCTATCATGATGCCCTGATCGCGGGCGGCGAGCGTGATAAGGCCACCGAGTTGGTGCGTAAATTCTGGGTGGATTCCAATTTCTCCAATACCGAGGACGAGCTGGATTTCCGCCAGCGCTTCGCCTCCGAACTGCGATCGGGCGATCATGCGGCCCGACTCGAGCGCTTGTTGTGGGAGCACCAGCCCTCCGCGGCTCAGCGCATGCTCTCGCGCGTCGATGAAAACCGGCAAGCTTTGGCCAAGGCTCGGTTGGCGCTGGCCGATGACGAGCCCGGCCTTGACGCTGCGGTTCAGCGCATTCCGGAAAGCCTGCGGTCCGACCCCGGCTTTCTCTATGAGCGGCTGCGCTGGCGCCGACGCAAGGACAACGACGCCGGTGCCCTGGAAATTCTGCATGCGCCGCCGGAGGAACTCGGGCGCCCGGCGCTGTGGTGGGCCGAGCGTCATATTCTGGCGCGGCGCCTGATGGAGCGGCGCGACTATGCCGGCGCCTATCGATTGGTCAAGCAGCATGGACAGAGCGAGGGCACCGCGCTGGGCGAGGCCGAGTTTCTGGCCGGCTGGCTGGCGTTGCGTCGTCTGAACAAGCCCGCAGAGGCTTATGCACACTTTCAACGCATGTATACCGGCGCCAACAGCCCGATGAGCCGGTCGCGCGGCGCCTATTGGAGCGGTCGGGCCGCCGAGGCGCAAAATGACAAGGATCAGGCGCGGGAGTGGTACGGCATCGGGGCCAAATACCCGACCATGTTTTATGGTCAGCTGGCGGCCGCGGCGCTGGGTCAGGATCGGGTATCGCCGGGGGGTGAACCCTCCGTTTCGAGTGCCGAGCAATCGGAGTTCAATCGGCGCGAGCTGGTTCGCGTGGTGCATCTATTGCGCGAAATCGATCCGCGCGATGCTACCGACCGCATCGGCCTGTTCATGCGCCGTCTGACCAAGGATGCCACGACCCCCGCGGACTATGTTCTGCTCGGGCGGCTGGCGCAGGAGGTCCACCGGCCCGATCTTGCCATTTTCGTGTCGAAGCAGGCATTCCAGGCCGGAACCGCATTGCCGGTCGCGGGCTATCCGGCGGTGCCGGTGCATTCAAATGGCGAGGTCGAGGCGGCGTTGGTGCTGGCGCTGATCCGCCAGGAGAGCACCTTTAACACCAATACCGTCAGCAGTGCCGGCGCGCGCGGCTTGATGCAGTTGATGCCGGCAACCGCAAAGTTGGTGGCCGGTAAACTTGGGGTTCGTCATGTCGATGCCCGGCTGACCGCGGATACCGATTACAATATTTTGCTCGGCTCTACGTTTATCGGCCAAATGATCGATGTCTATAGCGGCTCGTATATTTTGGCGATTGCCGCTTATAACGCGGGCTCCGGCCGGGTTACCGATTGGTTGGCCAAATTCGGTGATCCACGCGACGATGTAGACCCGCTTGATTGGATCGAATCCATCCCGATCGGCGAGACCCGCAATTATGTTCAGCGTATCCTGGAGGCATTGCAAGTGTACCGTACTCGGCTCGGCACCGCCTCCGGTGATCACAGCTTGAAACGCGATTTGAAACGGTGAGAGGACCCGGCTTAAACATGTGGCTGCGAGCTTCCTTGATGTTCTCGTCGATGTCAGCGTGGGGAGGTGCTGGCGGTATTTGGGTAACGTCCCAATCATCTCCTGCCGCGCCCTTGTCACCCCCCGGTGCCTCGGCGTAATCGGTGCCGAGGGTAAGGCCGAACAGGCCGGGAGCGGGGGGTTCGTCGGTTGTGTCGGCCGTTTC
>SESF01016361.1_pt1 | contig 10125 bp, 11 predicted proteins | sample 3171521 | NCBI WGS metagenome assembly SESF01 (sample SAMN10866945, study PRJNA518727) | freshwater metagenome | biome: subpolar coniferous forest; feature: holomictic lake; material: water; isolation source: holomictic Lake 227, 6 m and 8 m depth | place: Canada: near Kenora, Ontario | collected...
TACGCTGAGACTGGCAATGAACCAGTGAGCGGAGTCGTCTCCTCCAAAGGGACAATCTCATCCTCGCGCCCCTCGATCTTCTCGACGAGCGCAACCCAATCGTCGAACGCAAGCGTTGTCTCGTTGCGGCGCTCCTGAGCGTGCCACGCGAGCCACGCAAAATCCGTCAAGAAAAGATCGTCCTGGAAGCGCGCAATGCTCTTGGAGAACTCTCGCTCGAAAGCCACAAGGTCTTGGAACTCGGCGATGCACGTCGTTTCCTCGTGATCCTTCAGTTTGATGGTGAAGCTCATCTGCACGATAGATGCCTCTCAGTTGTTTGCTAACCCGACGGGTTAGACGACGGCTTTGGTGATTGCCCCGGAAATTGCCCATGTGACATCGGCCACATTCAGATCTCCCACAGCCCCATTTACGGGACTCCAATCGAGAATTACGGGAGTGCAGGTGTAGCTAGGATTCGACGTCGAAACAGCAGTACCGTTCGGCTTGATCACGAGAGTTGCCGTGCCGCCAATCAGCGGATACACGAGACCCTCGACGGCCGAGTAGTCATTGATCAGACTCATCTTGACGCTGTTATCAAACAGGCCGCCCGTGCGAGTGATCGCAGTGGAACCGAACGCCGTCGTCGCGACTTCGTTGACAGTCGTCTGAAGCGTGACGCTCTTGACGTTTGCCGAGATGTCAGTCGAGTTGAGCGTAATGACTGCATTGGTGAGAACGAGCTTCGCCATATTGGTTTACTCCTCCTCGGAGCCTTGATCAGATTGTGCCTTCATTGTATTCGACTCAATACCCTTTTTTACTAGAGTAATGAGACCCGCCTCAATCAGAATATGTGGTGTAATAACGTCTTTTTCGTCGACGATTCCACCCGGTAATACTCCACCAACTACGCGATCACCCGATACCAAATACTTAGCCAACGAACCTATCCTTCTGCGTAGACAATTACGCGATAATCAACAAAGAGATACAAGCCGTCATTTGCGTCGATCGTGCCGATGTTTGACGCCGACTCAACAATCAGCGAATCACAAACCCCGCCGAGAGTACGGTCCGCCTCGAGCGCAGCCCTGACGCCCGTGTACGACAAGTAAGCGTCAAGCGTGTTCTGTGCGGAACGCTCAGACGAGCGACCCACTACGCACGTCACTTTGAACTCGTACGTTTGAAGGCCGGCACCCATCGCGTCGTGATAATGAATCGACTCTAGCGTTGGCCATGCGAAAGGCGGATTGACCTGATCGGGCTGATACGCGTACGTGCGGAGACCACTGATCGTTGCGAGAGCCGAAGCGAGTCCCGTCTTCAACTGCGTGACCGTCGCCATTAGACGGCCAGATTCATCTTGCGGTACGGCTCAACGAGTTGAGAAACGTCCGGGTCGAGTGCTCGACCAACACGCATTACACCCATATCGCCAAAGCCCGCAACGCCAAGCGGCGAGTCCAAACGCTTCCAGAGTCGTGATGCCTGGATGATTGTTGCCTGTTGCACGGGACTCGGCACGGCTGTCCACCCGAACGATGCCGTCAGCTGCACAAGCGCCTGGCTCCCATAATTCACAGTCAAGGTCGGAAAGAAGTAGCGGCCGACTGCGCGAATGCGATCGTACGCCCACGGGATACCTTCCATCACGGCATTCAACGGCTCGAGCTGGTAATCCGTCTGCGTCCACGTAACGTCAAACGTACCGGGCGAAAGCACGCTCGTCTTGAGCGTGATCGCGGTGCCAGAGAAGTCGTCGGTGTTGCAGTAGTACGGGTCTCGCGCAGAGTAGACGCGCGTTGCCGTGCCTTGATTCCAGAAGCCACGATTGCAATACCCGTCAATCAGCCTAGACGCGGATTCGACGCTCGCCTCAAGCAGCGCGTCATCGGTGGAGTCTGTGATGCGTAGCGCGGCTTTTACTTGCGCGAGCGTGCAGTATCCGTTGGTGATTGCCACGGGTTTAGTCTACCAATCGGCTAGTACCAAAAATGGTGCGCTTACGCCGCCACAAGCAGGTTATGACGAGACAAATACTCGTCGTGAAACAACACGTTTACACGCGGCAAAACGGCCGCGAGAAACACACCATCACCGTCATACGACTCGTCTAGGCGGTGCATGCCGATCGCGTCACGCCGGACAAACGCCTGACCAATATCAATGTCGCCAACCCTGACAAGCTCGGCAGCCGCCTCGAGGATGCGACCATCGGCGCGCACCTGGCCAAACACGACAGCCTCAAGACTCGGATCAGCGTCGACACTTGCCCGCCACGCCGACAAGATGCGTACGTCAACGCTCGTGTCATCGTCAAGGAACCAGACCCACCCGTCAAGGATCTCGTCAAGCGCATCATTCTTGCGTTTCTGCCCCCCAACGTATCGGCGGTCTAGGTCAAAGACCCAATGCCACGACACGTCAACACGAGCCGCGACGGCCGCACCAGCAAGCGAAGCGGCTAGAACAGCAAGATTCTCTGGACGCGTAACTGCGGTGACGACATGCAACCTCACCGGTAGATCACACCAATGCCGCCCCACTCGGCATGCGGATCAGCAACGAGCTCGCGCGTCACCGCACCCGCACGCTGCACCTCGCGCCACAAGCCCTCAACCTGAATCTCCGGGTGAGCCGGATGATTCAAAATATCGTGCAACGCGATGATGCCGCCCGGTTCGCAGAGCGACGCGTACGCCGCATAATCCGCACGCACCTCGGCATCAAAATGCCCCGCATCAATCCAGACCCAATCAAACTTGCCGAACTCGGCGACCCTGACTTGCGTCGCCTCATCCATCGAATTACCCACAACAATCTCTAGCTGCGTGCGCGGATCCTTCCACTCGTGGAAGAGTTGACGATTATCAACGCCGGTCTGATACGAATCGACCGCGACGACGAGGCTCGGCGTGTTCTTCGTCAACCAGTGAAACAGCGTGCCACCGTGGAACGTGCCGATCTCAAGGACGCGACGCGGCGATTCTTGTACGTACAAATCGAGCAGCTGTTGGAACTCCCATTCGCGCTGAAGGATCGGGACGGGTGCGGCCGGTCCATTCTCGGTGTTTCGGTCTAGTCCCACGAGTTCATCCTTCGCGTGTCGAGCGACCAATCCATCATCGGTGGCGTCTCGTTCGCCGCGAGACCGCGCCATCTAGCGTCAAAGACTTTGCGTGCGTGCTCGTGCGTCGCATCATTTCGACTGCGAAACTCGTTGCTTGACGCGATCGTGCTCGAATTATCGTGATGCACAACCGCGCTCGAATAAACAACCGGCATACCCAATCGCTTCGCACGCTCCTCAAAATCAAGGTCTTCCATATACGCCGGGTAGAACGCCTCACAAAACAAGCCGACACGCTTGACGACACCCGCGCCGATCCATGCGCAGCACCACGCCGGCGAGCCTGCAAGCAGGATGCGATCCTCACCCGCCTCACGATCAAACACGTCGAAGGCATCCTCAGCAAACCACGCGTCACTATTCAAAAGCAACCAGCCTGGCTCGCGTGGGTAGAGCTTGATGCCGAGGTTCCACGACCCCGCAACACCAAGATTCGACGGAACACGCAACACCGTCACTTGTGCCGAATCAAAAGAGCCTGGCACACACGACCCGTTATCAATAACGAGAACATCTACCTCGGCCGGCAAGGACGCCACACACCGCTCAAGGAGGTCAAAGCGATTTAGGATCGGGATGATGACGCGACCAATCATGCCGCGAGCCTGTCGAGAATCGGCCGCCAATACTTCGCATACACCGCGTCTGCCCGATAATCCTCGGCAAACGTGACGGCATTCTCACTCACGCCACGCGGCGCTTCGTACGCGGCCTCGAGCGCGTCAACAATCAGGTTCACGTGCGGCGTAATAAACCACGCTTTCTGCGCGACATCCCACCACGGCTGGCCCTCAACGATCCAACCATCACCAACGAGTTCTGGTTGCGCCGTCCAGTTAGACACGATCACACGCGTCCCACACGCCTGCGCCTCAACCGTCGGAATACCAAACCCCTCACCCATCGAACAATTCAAATGCACATCACTCGCCGAATAAATAGCGGCGAGAGCGTCCTGTTGGAAACCGGCACGGTACTGGTACTGGTCGACGACTTTATATTGGTCGGGTGAAATGCCGCACGCCTTACACAAGTCAGGCAAGTGCATGCCACCCATCGACCCGAACACCTCCGTGTGCAAATAGAGGAGTGCGTCGGGGTGGCGTTCGGCGAACACTGCAAACGCCATGATGTTCTCACCAAAACTCTTACGACTCGGCGTGACACCTTTATTTGCCGAGTTCATCAAGACAACGAACTTGTCGTCATCCACGCCAATCAGGTCGCGTCCCGTGACGCGTGATCCGTCAGGTGCCGGGATGCTTGGTGTTGGTTTGAAGACGTCCTCGACCGCGTGCGGCGCGTACTCACACTTAACGTCCTCGCGCTCAAGCATCTCCACCCCGAACCGACTCATCGCAATCGGCGTCACATTCTCACGCTTGCACCAATCAATCACAAGCGGCGGTCCTGGCTGATGATCAATCGGCACCCACGAGGCAATCCTCTCCACCTGCTTCAACGCCTCACTCTTGAAAACCCACACATCAAACAACGTAAACAACACGTTCGGTAGCGTCCTATTACCCGCAACCCACCCGGCGTGATGCGCACCCATCACATCGTCGGAGTAATCGGCGAGACCTTTAGGGAAGACAGGGATGCCGTTCCAATCAATCTTGAATCCTTCGATGCCGTAGTTTGCGAGGATCGCGAGCTCGTGACCATCAGCCGCCATACGCGGCACGACCTGCGCCGTCTGATTCGCATACCCCGTCGCAGTTGAGAAGGGAGCGTTTGAGTACCACGAGGCTCGCAAGCGTCGACGCGACGCCGGCGCTTTGATCTGACCTACGAGAGGTACCTGGCTTGTTGCCTTGCCTTTAGCGGCTTGGCGACGATGAGCACGATTCATCGAGTCTCCTAGAAAAAGAAGCAGTGTCCTCTACGCATCGTGCTGCGTAGAGGACACCGCCATTGGGAACAACGAAGCTACGAAGAAGCTCCGATGAAGTACTTGACGTGAGACGACTGAACGAGATTGCCGTCAATGCGGATCTGAGCGCGGAACGTCGAGAGGCCCTGGTTGAAGGCGTACTCGTCGCTGCGGTCAAGCTGAATGCCGCCGCCGGCGATCCTGACCATAAAGCTGGACATATTCCCGAACAGGACGCTCTTTGCGCTGGTAGCCGTGGCTGCCATCGCTGGGTTCTCGTAGACGGGATAACCCATCAGGAGATCCTTCTGGTCAGCCGAAACGGCCGGCGAGAAGATGTAGTAGCCACCGGTCGATTGAAGCGTGCGCATCTTGCCAATCGACGAAGCGTTCATCATCCAACCCGTGCCCGGCATCTGCCTAGCAGCCGTATCAACGCTGTACACCAGATCAACGCAGTTCTGCACGGTGAAGACACCAGAAACGCCTGTGCCCGAAGTGATGCCCGAACCAGCAGCAGACACGATACCGGTCGGCATCACGCCACCTGTGCCAGTTGTGAGAGCAGTGTTGATTGAATAACCCAGACCGTTAGCGGTCTGATCGGCAAGAAAGCCCATCAGATCGACACCCGAATCCTGAATCAACTCAGCCGACAGCTGCGTGATGAACGCATACTTGTATGCACTCAGCGTGACGAAGTTGTTGAACACCGGATCGGACTCGCCGATCGCGGAACCCTGACCAAACGCAGTACCAGCAGAGTACGTCGAAAGGCTTGGAATCTGAAGCGACTCGCCACCGTTGGTGTTGAGGATCGTGCTGGTCTCAAGCATCGGACCGACGTAACGCGCCTTGAGAATCACAGTGTCATAAAATGACGTAGGCACTGGCGCCCCGGTCGAGGACGAGTACACGTCGCGAGTTTCTGGAGCAAACAACGCAGTGCGCAGCTCGCCAGTAGCCAGCTTGCGGATCACGTCAGAGTCGGTCTTGACGCCGGGATGCGACTCGCGCACCTGACGCTCAATGCCTTCAACAGCCTTGTCGAGACGCTCTTCGCGCTCGGCATCCTTCTTCAAGCCCTCAATGACGGCAGCGCGCTCGTCGAGCTCGGTGTTGATGCGATCGTACGTGGCCTGCTCTTCGATCGTCAGATCACGCTTCTCAGCGGATGCAACGTCAAGAAGAGCTTTGGCCTCTTCCCATGCGTTCAGGCGAATCTCAACCTGACGCTTCAAATACTCGCTCATCGTAATGACTTCCGTTTCTGCGCAAATAGCGCGACACAAATTGACTACCAATGCATCGCGGCTCCGCAATGCGTCAATCCGTGCGGCTCCGCAAACGGACTACAAACAAAATACCAACGCGCGACCATCAAAAACCGCGACTTTTAGATTGCGTTGTAAGCCAAGTCCAGCTTGTTTTTCAGCATCACAATGCTTGCCGGAACGTCAACTTCGGCGTCGCGAAGTTTCACGATCGCACCCTCAAGGATCGATGCCTGGTCACTCGTCAACGTGTCGCCACGCTCAAGCGCAGCAAACGCGGCCTCAAGCAGCGACGCATCCGCCTCAACAACACTCGCGAGGTTCGACAGGTCGCGGACCGCAGCGGAAGTCGACTCGTACGCTGGACTGGAAACGATGCTGACCTCGTGAAGACGCACGTCGCGGAGCTCGCGATTGTTCTCGTCACTCCAGTAATCGCCACCCGTCGGAACGCTGAAGCCGAAACTCATGCTTGAAATATCTTGGCGGCGCAGGCTGACAACTAAGTCGCGCCCGTCACTTGTGTTTGGCAAATCAGCCTCAACGCGCAAGCCCGTTGCGTCTTCCTCGAGACGGAGCGTGCCACTGCGCCGAGCCGCAAGGACGCGACCCGGATCATGGTTCGCGAGCAGGAAGACTTGGTTGCGGCTCTTCAGCGTGCGCGAGAACGCGCCACGCTTGATTGTCTCCGTGAATGGCAGTGGCAGGCTCGGCGAATCCCACACAGCCGCATAGCCGGAGAAGCTGCCGGCCGAATCACTCGACGCCGCATCACGCACTTCGATATTCGCAACGTCTAGGCTGCGACGCTCCACACCCTCAATCGTCTCGCGCTTCTCGCTCAAGTATTCGCGACGAGGAGACAGACGCGTCACCTTCGACCGAACCGGAGCCATCATGCCGAGATCGTAGAAGTCGTCAGGCGCGGTGTCCGAAGCGGCAGGCGTGGCGCTCGGCATCATCGTTGTCTGCGTCTGCGCGCCAATGCTGGAACGCAACTGCCACGAGATTTTCTGGTGCTCATCGAGTTGTGCGGCAAGGAAGTTCACAACACCTTGCTGATTCTCAACGATCGCTTGCGCGATGCACTCCTGGTACCCGTCAATCACGTCATCATTCATGTCGAGCAGACTCGTCGCCATCGCAATTGGAGTGTCCGGCACGACCGCCGGATCAGCGAGTTCGCGCACACTCATCAACGCGGCCAATCCAACCGGCGCGTCATACCCGAGCTTGAGGATGTTCTCCGCAAGCGGATCGATCGCAGCCTCAGCAACACCATAAATGTCAGCAAACAACTCGTGATACTGCGAAAACAACTCGCCCTTCACGTTCCAGTGATACCCGTGCGCAACAAACCGGAACGTGACAACATCACCAAGCTGCTCGGCAAGAAGCTCGCACAACGACTCGGGTGCCTCGGCCGCCTCAAGCGCGTCCTCTTGCGCCTCATCCGCGTCCGTCTCGATGATGTCGCGCGTCGAAGAGTCGGGGCCTGCGGTTGGAATATCCGCCGGGTCCTTCACCTCAACACCGAGGTTCGCGTATGCGTCGCGTACAGCGGGATCATTGTCGAGCGCTCCCACCACGTTGTAAGTAGCCTGGAGTGCTTTCATGGTTGCCGCCTTGTAATCGACCGTTGATTGGTCTCCGTTGTTTGTCATCAGCATTGCGTAATCAATTCCCGCGTCTGCGAGCTCGTTCGCCGTCGCGTCACGCTCAGACTCTTGGCGTCCCGTCACGATCACGATCGGCGTTTCAAGCGCAGTCAAATAGCCGACGGTCGACGCGATCGGATCACCCGACGAGTCCATCATCGTGCCGTCGATATCACTGACGAAGATGTCAGTCACGGAGTCACCACATAAACGGACGAAGGATCATTCGGATCAATCTTCTGCTCTTGCTGGAGTTTCGTTGTCGGCAAGCCCGTGTGTTGAATCGGATCCATACCGAGGCTCGCAAGAACCGCCTCGGGTTGGAAGCCCGAATCGATCAGGCGCTGCGCGATAATCGTGCGCCGATCCAACTCGGCAATGTTCGCCGCATTCGCATCCACATTCGCCAGCGGAACGCGATGCGCATCACCACCATCGACCGGCTCAAGATCCTCAAGCCGACGCACATCATTGATCGAATAGATGCCGCTTGCGAGACCCGTCGAATAGTTTGCGAAGCGTTGCCCCGAATCGCCACGCAGCAACCCATCCACATTGATGCGAAGGAACACGCCCTTAGGCAAGAGGTGGCCGTACGCGTCCTCGATCTTCGCGATATACGGCCGGAGCGTGTCCGTCACAAACGCGATCGCATTCGACTCGACCGACGCATAACTCATTGCGCCTGGACTAATCACACCAAGCTTGGAAGGTGGCACGCGGAACACGCGACAAATCTCCTCAACCGCAAACCGGCGAGACTCAATAAACTGTGCCGTGTCATTGTCGGGAGTCGTTTTCTGAAACTTTGCGCCACCAAAGAGGACGCCCGTGCGGTGCGACTTCCGCAAGCCTTTGTGCTCCTGCTCAAACGAATCCGCTAAGTCCTTAGCCTGCTCGCGCGTCAAGTTCCCTGGATACTCGATGATGCCGCTCGAGGTTGCCCCGCCAAAGAAGCGCGCCGCAAACTGCTCAAGCGCCGACGCCAAGCCGAGATTCTCCTTAACCATCTCAACGCGACTCTTACCCCGCAACTCGCCCGGCAACAAGAGCTCGCGAATATGAATCATCTCATCATTCGGAATAACATCACGCGAATCAAACTTGAAAACTGGCCGGCGCGAACCCGGATCACGCACCACCTCAACCTTGTGAGGATTCAACACCGACAACCCAACAATGCCATTGTCATCGCGAATGATGCGAACAAACGCATTCCCATTCAACAGGAGCGAACAAATCACTTGGGTGAAGTGATCCGTGCGGTTGATCCCAATCTCAGGCGTCTCCAACCACTCAGGCCGAGGACGATACGGAACACGCGTCCCACCCCTACGCTCAAACGTATCCATCGGCAACGTCGCAATCGAATCCGCAATCAGCCTCACACACGCATACACCGCATTGATCTTGAGAACGTTGTACTCGTCAATAACCGTGCCGGCACTCGTCGAGAAAAGAATCGAATCGCCCGACGCAAACAACGTCTGAAACGAGATCGCACGCTCCTCACGCTTATTCAAGACGCGTTGCAGCACTAGCTAGTCCTCACATACTCAAGCGCAAACCCGAACCCAAACACAAGCAAGCCCGCAACGATCAAAGCAGCCGGCCAACAAAACACGGCCACGCCAACAACCAGCAACAGAGCGCCAATAATTTCGAGGGCGAGGCTAACCATTCGCCCTACATGGTAAGCGCGTCAGATAACGAAAAACCCCGGATTCGCTGCGGCCTCAGATTGCAAAACCGCGCCATAAACGGCCATCGTCGCGGCGACCAAAGCGTCGATTCGTTGACGCTGCCGAATCTTGCTGATCTTCCAACCACGATCAGTCATCTGAGCGCTAACGCCGAGCGCGTGCGCCGCAAACTCAGGATCATTCCCAGCATGCCGAACGTTGCCCTCACCCAACATCGCAAAGATCGTCTGGTACGCGTCACTCATCACGCTCGAGTTCTGTTGCATCGTCACCATCACCACCCCCTCAGCATCCAACTCCTGCGCCGACCGCTCAAAAAAACGGGGATCATAAAAGACGCCCGCCACGTTCAACCTCAACGCGAGCATGCGAATATGCGCCTCAACATCAGCGAGGTCAACGTTGCGTCCTGGCTGTGGCGTCCAGATCTTCGCCTCAAGAACAACCTTGTTGTCGTCGGCGCGTTGCCACGCCGTCACGACCGCACTCGCAT
>SESF01022027.1_pt1 | contig 10121 bp, 8 predicted proteins | sample 3171521 | NCBI WGS metagenome assembly SESF01 (sample SAMN10866945, study PRJNA518727) | freshwater metagenome | biome: subpolar coniferous forest; feature: holomictic lake; material: water; isolation source: holomictic Lake 227, 6 m and 8 m depth | place: Canada: near Kenora, Ontario | collected...
TCATTTCTTCATTATCCTACTTCACCCCATCCAGTGCAAGTGAAATTGTGAAAAACGCATGTCGCGCGCGTGTCGTCTTATTTCTTTCCCTTCTTTTTAGCTTTCACTTCTTTACGGATGGTTATGGGGACATCATTGGTCTGCTTCCCGCCAGGCGTGCTGCGGCCGTTTTCGACAAGTGCTTCAAGTTGCTGTGTCATAGCGGCGACAATCTCCTTCTTCTCTGCTTGGACGTTCTGGGTCTCCTTATCGTCAGAGATCATGTTGTAAAGTTGGATCGGGGGCAGACCGGCTTTAAGTGCTTCCCCGTCCTTGGGGGAACTCCATCCGCCACTGCCTGGACAGATTTCGAGTTTCCATTCGCGATTGCGAAGTGAAAATAATCCGCTGATGCTGTGGTGGATGACGGTTTCACGGATGGGCTTATCTTCGCCTTTCAGCAGGGGCAAAAAGCTGAAGCTGTCTTCGCCTGCGTTGTCGGGTAACTTAGCACCTGTGATTTCAGCGCAGGTCGCCATCAAGTCGGTCAAGCAGGTAATATGCTGGGTCTGGCTTCCTGCTTTAATAATGTCTGGCCAACGTAGGATGAACGGCACGCGATGACCTCCATCCCAGATGTCCGCCTTGTGTCCTCGAAAGTCACCGTTTGGAAAATGTCCCTGTTCCTGAAGTTTGTCAATACCCGCGGCAGGAGAACACCCGTTGTCACTGGTGAAAATAATAAGCGTGTTTTTTGCAATGCCGACTTTCTCTGTGGCTTTCATAACTTCACCGAGTGTCCAGTCGGTCTGCATCACAAAATCACCATAGTCGCCGAGTCCACTTTTGCCCTGCCATTCCTTGGAGGGCACGATAGGGGTGTGGGGCGAATTAAGAGCTAGATAGAGGAAGAAGGGCTTTTCCTGCTTGGCTTGTTTTTCAATAAAGGCAACGGCCTTTTTTGTGAAGGTCGGCAAGACGTCGATGGCCTCGAAATCAGGTGCGGCTGGACCTGAACGAACCCATTTTTTGATGACGGTTGGCTGTTGCGTGAATTGATCATTCTCAATGAACGCAAACGGATGCATGTCTAGGGATGCGCTGATACCGAAGTAGGTGTCAAAGCCGCGGGTGATAGGGCTGTCAGCAATTTTCTGCTTCGCGTCATACGCGTCATTACTCTCCCCTTTGAGGAGATCCTTATTTTCAGCAGACATTTTTTTTCTGAGTGGCATGGTCATACCGAGGTGCCACTTGCCGACCATGCCTGTTACATAGCCATTTTGTCGTAAGAGCCCGGGAACGGTCAGACGTTCCCGCGCAATAAGGGGGTCTGATGTGCCTGATAAAACACCGGACTGCAGGCGTGAACGCCAGGAATAGCGGCCGGTCATGACGCCATAACGCGTGGGTGTGCAGACGGACGATCCGGTGTGAGCATCTGTGAAAATCATGCCCTCCTTTGCAAGTCGGTCGGCATTCGGTGTTTTAATTTTACCGCGTTCAGGATTCAAGCACTGGATATCTCCATAACCTAAATCATCGCATAGGATATAGATGATGTTCGGTTTTTGTGCGGCACAAGCTGCACTGATCATGACAAGTGAAGCCATCATTAATAACGATTTGTTTATGTTCATCTTTCGTTTTTCCTTTGGGTTGCTCACCATGCTTAGCGGTTAGATGTTTGTTTGAGGTAAAGGATTTTGAATGGATTTTCTTGTGCGACTTCCTTCAGGTTTTCATTCTCCATGATGCCCGGCAACACATCCAGCCACCAGGCGTCATACGCCTTCATGAGTTTGGACACAACCTCAGGTTTCTGTTTCGAAATATCGTTCTTCTGTTCGCGGTCATTCATAATATCGTAGAGTTCCTGATTCTCTGGAAGAAATCGATACTGACTTGTGCGAACAGCGGCATTCTTGTATTTCTGGGGGCTATCTTTTGGATTGGGTTGCCAATCCGTAATGTTGCCCATACCGCCTACTTTCTGAATTGCTTTAATTGCTCCGCCCGGAGTCCAGCGTCCGACATGCGTGAAGAGGGTGCGATCTGCCCATTCCGCTTTAGGTTTTTTCATGAGAGGGATCAATGAGCGTCCATCAAAAATACGACCTTCAGGCAAGCCAATACCTGCGAGTTCGCAAAGGGTCGGATAGAAGTCAATGTGCGCAGTCAGGGCGTCACATGTTTCGTTTTCAGGAATGACACCCTTCCATCGTGCGAGCAACCCCACGCGTGTGCCGCCTTCATCTGGAGAGCATTTGCTCCCCTTCATTCCGCCCTTATACATCTTCGCCTGACAAGTCCCGTTATCTCCCAAGAACAAGATCAAGGTATGCTCGGCAATCCCCCAGTCATCGATTTGTTTGAGTAGTTTGGCCATATTCCAGTCGATGTTCGCTACCATGCCACAGAAGCCTGCCTCTCCTTCGGTAAGCCCCATCTTAAGATAAGGTTCGCTCCATGCCTTTTGCGCGTTGTACGGACCGTGTGGCGCATTGGTGGGCAAATAACAGAAGAAAGGCTTTCCTTTTTTGCGTGCGTTGCCCATCCAGGTGATGGCCTGTTTAAAGAAGACATCTGTACAAAATCCGGTTGTCTTCTCAAAGGTTCCGTTATGCAAAATCGTCGGATCGAAATAGGTGTTGCCTGGGGCGTCACCGCATGACCCAGGGTAGCTTTGCCCAATCCCTCCACCGCCATGAATAAAGGTTTCTTCAAACCCGCGCTTGTCAGGACGATAGGCCTCTTCGTCGCCCAGGTGCCACTTACCGAAGATGCCCGTTGAATAACCTGCCTTTTGAAGCATCTGTGGCAGAGTCACAACCTTGAGGCTCATGCGTTCACGTTCGTAAATCGTATGGGTGACGCCAGAATAAAATTCCTGGCGCCCCGACATGATCGAGCAACGTGTCGGTGCGCAGGAAGGAGACACCTGGAATTCTGAAAACCAGAGGGACTGCGCACGCAATTTGTCCAGTGCGGGAGTCTTGATGTAGGGATGCCCCGTCCATCCCATGTCGCCCATGCCTTGGTCATCTGTCATAACCAGAATGATGTTCGGACGTTCTGCTGCGCAAAGCGAGCTTGCGATAAGGATGGCGAGAGGTAGTAGCTTGCTCATGATTTTAGAACTTCACGCCAGGATTCCGGAAACGAAGGCCAGCGTTATCATGATAGGTTCCTGATTCGCTGACAATCGCACCGTCAGGTCCGCCCATCATGAAGTGCCAAACTTTTTTAAAGGGCAATTTATAGGGGCGTCCGTCGGCCACGAACTTCTGGATGTGGCAACTCTTCAGATTATCGCGTATCTCTTTAGGAAGCTTTGCGACGACCTCCGGATACTTGTCGAAGTTAGATGCGCCGTCTTCGCTAAAGGCATAAACAGAACCATAGCGGACAATCCAGCTCTCCATCTTGGCCGGCATGTCCGTTTCATGATGGCTATGCTCCGCAATACATTGACCTGGCAGCAGGAAGATTTCGTGAGCGAAATACGATTCAGCTTTTTCATTAAACCAGAATACACCGCCCATGCCGAATTGGGTGAAGTTTCCGGTTCCGAAATCTATAGCCCACAAGAATTTGGGGTCGCTCGTGTAGATATCATAGATAGGGGCTCCATGTTTTTTCATTAAATCGAAATAGGCCTGCTTCCCTTTGTCAGCATCAAATTTGCCGTTTTTATAAAAGTCACTGTTCTGGAGTTGCGTGGTGCATCCCGAGAAGAGAAGACCTGTGAGGAGGAGTGCTGTTCCTGTACGAATCGCGGTTTGTTTCATAGTGTATTCTTTCTGTTCCTATTTATGGTATCTGAAAAAAGGTTTTTTCTGTGTCTTATCTAAACTGCTTAATTCACCCTTACCATAACAAAAATTGATTGTTTTGACTATAAAACGTTTGCGTTAGAAGTAAAAAAGTATTTCAAATTAGTAAACAATATTTATTGTACAATGTCGTTTTTACAAATAATATATGCTCATTACATTATGGAGTAACGTTATGAAATCATTGTTGACTGTTATATGCGGAATACTTGTTTTATCTTTATATGGAGAGGAAAAAAGTGCCAAGGAGATCCCCGTGGCCTTTCTATACAATGATGAGCAACCTTTTAGACTTCAGGAAATCGGCGCATCTGCTTCGGCGACATTGGATGATACATTAAAAATGAAGGTCACGATGGCGCAGACGAAAGAAACAATCGATGATTCACGATGGACATTCTTCTCTGTTGATAGCCTCGGGAATGAGGTCAGGGCGCAGCGGGATGGGGATGGAACATTAAAAACAGAGGGGCACTATGTTTTTGTGACCTATTCGATCGAAAATTTGCTGAAAACGCCAGCCATGATCCCGCAGTTCTCTTTGATTGATGACAAAGGTCGAAAATTTATGCCGATCGAACATCCGATCGCGAGAAGATATCTGCCTGTGGAATTTGAAACCCAAGAACAAAGAGTGAATGCGGGGCTAAAAAGGAAATATTGTTCAATTTATGAATTACCTAAAGGGGCTCAGCCAATCGCTTTAGAGATCTTGCCATTATGTATTAACGCTTTCCATAGGAATTTTGTTTCTAATGGATTTGCAGGGAAAAAAATCAATGTGTCCTCTGTCGAAAATGATGGGGTCGCTTTGACAAATAAATGGACCAGCATCAAAAAGCCAACGGCTTTACAGAGTGAAAAGCCATTTATGCTAACCATGAAGTGTACGCGAACGGAAAATGTGGAACAAAGAATTGACCGTGCTTTTATTGTTCGAGCACTTGGCTACAGTGTCGAGCTCAAAGCGTTAAATGTTCCTCAGAAAAATGTGAGTGTGAAGGCATACTTTATTGGAGAGTCTGGGCTGAAAAAATTAATGATCGCTGAAGTCGTTGAGAAAGAGGTCACAGTCCTCAGCACAAAAGCAACATTATTTAAAGTCGCGTGTCAGCCTGTTGAACAAAATGAGAGACGCGATGAGGGCCTTGAGTTAAAAGGTGTCATCATTCAGGCGTGGGTAGATGGGAAAATATACCAATCGTATACGTCGCAGTATGCCTGGAAAAAATATGCAGAATTACCAGATCTTCTCACGAAATTCGAGACGTATACACGATATCATAGGCCCAAGTAACACGACTAACGGTCCCCAACAAGTTTTTTGAGCATACGCGTCAGATTGACAATGGTCTCTGCTTGTTTGGCAATCGTAGCGTCTTTTGCGTCAAAGCCGCAGGTCGTGTTGGATGATGGAGCAGTGCTTGAAGACAAATACTTCAAGGTGTGTAACCCGAGAAGTTCATCAGCTGAGATATTTAAGCTTTTTGAAATTTTTGCTAAAGCCTTTATATCAGGGACGCGATCACCCTTTTCGTAGCGATGATACGTATTTTGAGGAATCCCCAATTTTTTTGCAAAAGCAGTTTGAGTTAAGTTACCACGAATCAGTCGAAGTCTTGCAATAAAAGTCATTTTTTTATCCTCGCCTATAACTTCAAATTGGAATGTTGGAATATAAGAATGTTGGAATAATGGGGGAGACGGAATACCGGCTCTGGGAGGGGCACGCGTCTGCGTGCCTAGGACGAGCAGACCCGTCTACGCCAAGGCTACGGCGGCCAGGCGCTCGTCCCTCCCCAGGTTGTATCCGTCCAATATTCCAGTATTCCACCATTCCATTGTGCCTTCTCAAAGTTGCCAGTCAGTTTATTCCCGGTACCCCCGGTTAGCTGGCTTACTTGTAACTTCAACAGTTTTTTCACGAAACAAACAAAAATACAAAAAATACAAATTCCCCTCTATGCGTTCTGCGAATACTGCATCACGCAACACATTAATCAATTAAAATGACTATATAAAAAGCGAATGCGAATAGCAAGCGCATATTTTTAGGGGTAGAATTTCTGGCATCCTAGCTTTGCATCAACCTGATATGTGTGTGTAACAGAAGCATTGCGTATTGCTTTTTCATCACTATCGGATGTTGATGAGCGTATATAGGATACTGTGGTTTTTGCCGCAGATACTTCGACGGAAAGAAAACCTGAGCTCGGATAAAATACGCCTTGCTTGTAGCCGTACTCCTCCGCAAAAGTATTCTTGTTGTTACGCGCTCCAGGTTGGGGAACAAGCTGATAAATGACGCCATCCAACTCTTCGCGTGCATAAAAATGATCGTGTCCATGAAAGACAATATTGACCTTTGTTGCACACATAAGTTGATGGATAGTCATATTCCAATTGGGGCGATGTTGTTTAAAATTCGGCGACGTGTCGCCCCATTCATGCAATTTGGCTGCTTCGGAGCCACCACGTGAAGCGGAATCAATGGACCCGGTCAGTTGGTGAATAAAAACAAATTTATAGGGTGCCTTAGACGTCTCAAGTGTTTTTTTGAGCCAGACGTATTGAGCATCTCCAATGGTGAAGTCCCATGGGTCACGTCCGCCGCGAACGGACATCGAATACCAGTAGGGGGAGAGGATCACGAAGAGTGCGTCTCCCCACGTCCAGGCAAAATAGTCCTGCTTCCCATCAGGATTCCCCGTAAAGAATGCGTTGGGTTCGGGGTTCGGGAAATATTTTTTTCGTTGGGCGAGAGACCATTCCGCACGTGACCCCGGTCCTCTGTCTTGGGGACGTTTCTGTTCTTCACCGTCATGATTACCTAGAACCAAAAGAACGGGTATAGAGAGGATGTCCATGTAGTGACGCTGCGCGATGTATTGCGCTTCAGCCGCTTCTCGGGATGGCAACTTCCCTGTCATGAAGGTATCGCCCAGATCTATCAGAAAATCTGATTTTGTTGCCACGACATTTTTGAGCGTTTGCAGATACAGACTCGTAACAGTATTGTTGTCGAGATGCGAGTCCGCCTGGATCGCAAAACGAAACGTCTCACCAGCTTTGCGGGCTGTTACGGGATCAAGTAATATTTGAGCGCAACCATTTCCGGCAACGAGAATTGTTAAGACACAGAGTGTTTTAAACGTGTTTCCATGACTTAATTTCATACAAAAGCTCCTTTTTATTTTTTGATTTGATATGAAAAGGCGATATCTCCATCTTTGCCGTATTGGGTGTCTTGTGGTAGGAGGTTCTTCACGAAATCAACATGCACCGTGGTGGGTTGCACAGAGACGCGCAGGAACCCAGAGCCAGGGACGGATGTGCCGCTGCGATAGGCGTCAACATTTTCGCGGCTATCTGCGGGCCCGGCGGGCAGGGGGCAAGTTTGATAGATGACCCCATCCAGTTCCTGTTTGCAAAAGAGGTGGTCATGGCCCTGAAAGAAAATAGTCACTCCATTTTTGACCATCAGTTGATGGATGGGCATCGGCCATCCAGGCCGCATCTGCAAAAAGGACGCTGCACCGCTACGACTCTGTCCGCCCCATTCGTTGTTGGATGCGCACTCAATACCCCCGCGTCCTCGGCCGAGCACATGATGTGTAAAGACAAACTTAAATGGTGCGCGGCTGGATTCGAGTGTTATTTTGAGCCATTGATATTGCGTATCGCCCAGCGTCGAATTCCATTCGTCGCTGTTCTTGTTCCGGCTGCCGAGCACATTATCCACAGCTTTAGTGGAATGCCAATAGGGATCGATCACGACAAAAAGTGCATCGCCCCATTGCCACGCATAATAATCTCGCAGAAAGCCGATAGAGGCGATCTGTTCGGTGTCGCCTGTATATATTCCCTGCGGAGCAGGCTGAGAAAAGTATTTTTCGCGTGTGTTCTGTGCCCAGACCGCCGCATTGTTCGGCGTTCCGTCTAGGTTGCATCTGGCAGCCTGTTCATGGTTACCATTGACGAGAAATAGCGGGCCAAAGGCACCGATAAAACCTAAATATTCACGTTGCGCTCGGTAAATAATATCGACAGCGGCGGGTGTGATTTCTCGGAGTGTGTCGACGCTGAAATCATCGCCCAGTGCAATAAAGAAATCGGGTCGTTCCAAGGCGATACGTTTAAGGGCTTGAGCATAGAGCATCGGATTGTTCTGATGTCCGCGTTCCGGATGGGAGTCCCCCTGTACAATAAATTGAAAGGCATTACCCGGTGCGCGTTGCGTGTAAAAAGAGTATTCTGGGCTTTTCTCAGCGGGCGAGTATTCAAGCCAGTAGACGTATCGGCAGTTACCCTGAAGATTGCTAAGATGGATGACACTCGGTATACCCGATTGCATGGTGATGTTCGCGTTTTTACGAGTCACGGTGTCGTCGAATTTGCGGTAGCAGATCGTTCCACTTACATTACTTCGCGGGAAAATGTTGATGTCAACCGTGGTATCTGTTGTGCGTGCGACCATCAGGGAAGCTGTTGGCCAGATTCCTGTTGGTAGGGGAAGAGAATCGCCATTGTTCTTACGTTTCTCAAAACCTGGCTTCGGGTCGCCTTTTTGTCGTTTGAGAGCTTGTTTTTCTTCTCTGGTTCGCGGTTGTTCATTCACTGCAAAGAGTTCCGACTGCAGAGCAATCATGCAGATGAAAAGAAGTGGCAATAAAGAGGGTGAAGTTTTCATAAGCTCCTTAATGTTATAATCTTCTTTCTTTGCGTTCCTTGCGGAAAATAGATTCCGCGTTTGTTTCAGGTTAGTAGGTGCAGGTTATGAGAAATCAAGTAAAGCCAATTCTATTTTTCATCCGCATTTTCTCCTGTTTTTGTATGACTATTTAACACCATCAGCGTGACAGATACAACGTTTTAAAAATGACGATATTGTCATTAAGTGAATACGTGCAAAATCCATCATTCATTTTTGGCATGTTTAGAGATATACTATTTTCTCACACATTATAATGTGTGAGAAAATCCGCTTTTGTATAACGATAATGTCTCTTTAATGCTGTGATAACCTTTCCGAAAGTGATTATGTGCGTCATGGGCGCAGTTCTAAGTAATTGATGATCAAAAGGAAATTAGCCTTTATCCAACGAGTGTGATATTCTTAAACTCATATACGGATCATTATGAAGCATGAATGTGGAATCGACAGTACACAGGGCGATCTGGAAGCACTGAAGAAAATGTTGGTAGGCAAAAGGCCGTTTTTATTAAGCCTTCTTCAGAATCAGAATCTGCTTGAGCACGAATCCTTCACGGATATGCTATGGGCAACTTTCCACGTCACCGACGAACTTGCGCAACGTAAGACAACCCAAAACTTGAATGAAGCAGACTACAAGCATTTGTCTGGGGATATCAAACGGATGTATCAGCTCATCCTGTTGTGCTGGATTGACTATTTGAAACATTTAGCCCGTGATTATCCCTATCTCTATTCACTCGCCATTCGAACCAATCCTTTCGACGGGCAGGCATGTGTCGAATTGAAGGTGTGATGAGGTTGCTATAAATTCGGATTCCGAAGAAGACAGGGATGGCCCTGTTCTTAATGAATTGGCAGCCGAAAACAATCCTCATAAAAACGATCTTGTTTTCTGAGGGCTAAAAGGATTATATTATCACCATGACAACAGTTCAAGAAATAGAAAAAGCAATTCAAGGCTTGCCAGAGAATGAGCTCTACTCTTTTCGCACATGGTTTGATGAGTACGCTTCAAGCGTATGGGAAAAGAATTTTGAGCAGGATGTCCAGAGAGGGAAACTGGACCAATTGGCTGATGAAGCCATTAAGGACTTGCAAGCCAACAGGTGTACCCGTCTGTGAACCACCACGCAAGTCCCCGATTCTGGAAATGCTATTTCAGCCTGCCGACCGCTATTCAGAAATTGGCTGATAATAATTTCGAGTTACTAAAGACTAATCCCCATCACCCATCGTTGCACTTCAAGAAAGTTGCTCATTTGCAATCTGTTCGTGTTGGTCGAAAATATAGAGCCATTGGCATCGAAAAGGATCAAGAGGTTGTCTGGTTCTGGATAGGCACTCATTCCGAATATGACAATCTTATCAAGTAGCGTGAGGCCAAAGCTGTTTCACACGGTCTAAACTATGACTAGAGCAATATTCAAACACGCTTGGAATGTGTATCGAAGCGACTTTGGTTTCATTGCGGCGGTGATCGAGTGGCAAGGTGTTGAAAACATGGGTAACACGCCTGTATTTCAAATTCATGGTGGCAAAGATCTCGTTTTGCCAGTCAAGAATACAAACCCCGACACTGTCGTTCCTGT
>SESF01013199.1_pt1 | contig 10110 bp, 12 predicted proteins | sample 3171521 | NCBI WGS metagenome assembly SESF01 (sample SAMN10866945, study PRJNA518727) | freshwater metagenome | biome: subpolar coniferous forest; feature: holomictic lake; material: water; isolation source: holomictic Lake 227, 6 m and 8 m depth | place: Canada: near Kenora, Ontario | collected...
AACTTACATCAGCAAGTTCCTGGCTCGTCGCCGCAGCAGGATAACAATGAATACCTTCCTTCTGAAAGGTAATAAAGATCATACGTTTTGCTCGGTTACGGATACGTTGCCTCTTATCAGACAGGGCTGTTTCTTGTTGATTCATTGAAAAATCCTTTTTGTTTCAAGTGTGGAATTAATACTTCATGCGTCCAAATTTTGTGACCTAACCCTCCCGGGTGATGATCGGTATTACTTTTAAAGTTATTAACATCGTGCGCCAAATAATCATACATAGAAGTTCTAGATACTATAGATTTTTCATCAAGTTGTTTGTATAGATATTCAATGATTTGATGATCTTTGTATCGTTCAATATCACCTAAAGTATGTGTACTATAAAATTGTTGATATAACTGAATGCCTTTTAACTTACAGAATGATTGTAACATAATTATGTTTTCAATACTAGTATGAGTGGGCGACGCGCCCGGTGAATCTTTAGCCATCATAAAAAATTCGGTTAAAAACTTAACACCATCACGCACACTACCATTCGTAATAAACCATCCACCGTGTGGATTAAAGGATATCCGGTTGTTTATAGTAGCTTTTGTAACTATTTGATTACGCGCCTCCATATTATTTTTCAAATCGAAAAATTGTAATTGCCATCCTTGATGTGAATTCTTCCATCCTTCCACAATCTCATTAATAAGGGTGTAGTTATCAATGTAGAAAGCTTTTCTGTCTGTGCCACTCCACATTACAATTACAGCAATCTCTTCGGGTTTATATCCTTCGTCCAACGCTTCCACTATAGCATGGAATGCCTTCTTTTGAATAAGTTCTTGACCTTGACTACCCAAACCTCGATGATCAAATTTGACATTGCCATCGATTAGTTGAGTGTAATTCTCCAACATATTCACCCATGAATAGGGGGTGAACGGATCACTAAAACTACAACCGGATGTAATTACTTTTTTAATCTTCATCCATGTCCACTCGTTCGTGGTCTTCTTCCCACTGTAATCTATTTAACCTGCGTAGTTCTTGAAACAGCATAGATCGTTGTGAGGTCATAGATTCATGGATCTTACTGTCGTATCCCGGAACACTTTCCATATCCTTGATCTTTTTGTCTAAGACGCGATAGGATTCTTCCATAACTCTAATTCTTGATTTATATGGCATTTAATTGTCCTTTCTATATGATTCTAACTTTCTATATGATTCTAATAAAGACTCAAACTGCGTTACTTCTTTGGCTTTTTGTTCTTCGTATAAAAAACTATTGGCCTTTTTCCAGTTGTCAAAATGTTCTTGATCTAAATTACGGATTTTAACAAAGTCTCCATTAACTATATCAGAAAATTCTACTGACAAGCAATTGTTTACGGGCGGAAAGTCCATACAAATTGTTTCAATATCAAGTCCGCTACCGGGGTTGGGGTTTACATGAAGGTGCCGAAGATACTTGTAAAATTTACTTTCACGGGCCATACAGGTAACAACTAAAACTTCATCAAATGCTTCTAGTACCTGTTTCGGTATCTCTGTCGGATGAGAATGGGTGCCAAAATAACGCTTTTGTTTTTCTGGAGGTAATAATTTTAATGAAGATAATTGTCTTAACCATAATGTTCTGTTAAACGGTGCCTTCTCCATCCACGGGGTAAGACCTTTAAATACGTTATGCTCATTGTTAAGCACAAGTCCGTCTTTAATCATGGAGCGTGTTCCATTTAATAAGTCGCATATTAAGCCGCCGGCACTTAGTCCAGAAAAACATAACAATTTCATTTATTCACCTAGAACTATACTCATTTCATCATCGCTATCTTCAATGATATCTTCTACTTCCAGGGTATCCTCAGTTTTTGTAACTTCAAATAATTCGTTAAACATTGTGAGGGCATTAATTGTTTTCTTACCACTAAAACCTTGACTACCTGATTTCATCTGTGTCCAGAATCTACTATGACTGTCAATCAAGTCTAAACTCTTTTGTCTGTCTCTAAGACTGAAAATTTCATCAACTAATTCACTGAAACGAATTCTTTCAAACGTTTCATTCATAACCATCTTGGGAATAATACCTTGTTCATATCTACGATTTGCTTCTTGAACCGCGTATAGGTGTTGATAAACATTGTGACCTTGTAACAAAGTATAACTCAACGTGTCCCAAGATGTTTTTGTTTCTTTACCATGTGCTCCGATAAATCCTTGTCCTCTAAAGCATAAGTCTTTCAACAACATTTTATCCGTTATCGGACTGTCTGTAAAAGCTTTGTGGATACCATCGGCTAACACAGCATCACGATATTTACGATTATCATTCGCGTAGGATTTTTTCTCCGCGGTCTTTTCCATACTGTATGACCACTTCTTGTTGTGTTCAATACTTGTATTGTAATATGCTAAGCCTTTAGCCGCAGAGAAGAATGGACTAGCACAGTCAAATGTGATCTGTAGTTTAGGGTTGTGATACTTACGTACTGCTTTCTGAATGTCAGTAAACAATACGGCATACTCTAAAATGCTAGTACCAAGACAGTGAATCAGGTCATGACGGCCTTCTTCAAGTAACCCATCGTGTATGATGTTAACGATGCGCTTAAGTGTTAAGTGAATGTCAATCTTTGTTTGACCACCAAATGCCCATCCGTTGAAATGATTATCAGGATATATCTTCGGGTCGCAATACCTCTTCATTTCGTTATACCAATTATCACTATCAGTATGTGTTAAGCCCTGCATCACATTTAAGAATTTACAATTACCATTGCGATTCTTAATGAAGTACTCATTGTTAATATGTGTGGCACGAATAGCATCTCCTAGATTAGCAATCTTATGCTGTTCAAATGCCTTTGTGTTGCGATATGACTCACTAGGTACATCTAAACACATACCATAGTCCATGTATGTGTCCATCCATAGTAAAACTTCTTTACGCTTTGCCATTGCCCGAGGACAGTTGGGATCCTTCCAGTCAGCGGGCCATTGACCCTTGAGAATCTGAAAACCACCAGAGTCGCCTAACATAAATGTTCCGGGTTCACGCTTGCGAATAACACTCTCGGCATTGTCATTAACGGTTGGGTCTAAGTTTGCGTGACCAGCAGAGTACAAACCCCACTTGTAGGTAAACAACCCTTGCTTACTGTTTAGAAAGTTAAGACATTCAATGTCATTATTAAACCCTGCGGGTATGCGCGCTTGATCGAAATAGTTTTCGCCCTCGCGCTGTTTGCCTAACCCGGTAATGTAGAAACTACTTACTGCTGGCAAGAACAATGCCCACTCAGAACTATGAGTCGCTGTTAGATTGACTTGATTTTTCATTAAACGATTTCTTGTTTGATTAGAATTTGTACCATTTTGATTTGTTCGTCAACCTTCTTCCGTGCTTGGAGTAGATCGGCAATTGTGGTATTTGTACGAGCCAATGCCTCTAGTTCTTTTTCTTCTTTGATCTTTTTAGTAGCCCAAGCAATAGTTTCAGTTAATTCAAGACTGGCTGTAAGGTTGACATTGTTATCAATATCCATCCAACTAGATCCATTACTAACCTGCAACCTTCTAGAATTACCGTTCCACTGAACCGCCCCTGTTATACCCGGTTGAATATAATTATCAGTTTGATGTATTACAGGGACGGCGCCATAAGTATTAATTCTAATCATTTCGCTTGTGCTGGAAGTAGATATTGGTAATTAGCAAGACCGCTGTTAACAACAATCTCGGCTGCCCCTTTATCACTGATACGAATCTTCTTGTCGCCAGGTAGATCCATGATGGCGAGAAACGCCTTGACGGGCCACATCCATGCTCTTGTTAGCTTTCCGATAATTTGTGGTTGAAATACAAAGCTACCGCTGTGTGTACTAGGATCACCGAAGTTAATTTTAAGATCAGCGCCGAAAGTTCCGATAGTAAAATGTGTTTCTTCACTGTTAGCACTTGCTTGTTTCTTTAAGCGTTGAATTCCAACGATGGTTGGTTCGAATTCAACATCCCACGTAACGCCCTTGAATGTAACGCTCTTTACCTTTTCTTCAACGATAGCTTTGCTCATTAAACGATAATCATTAATGAAATCCCCGTTCTTTGTTTCAAAGTGAATAGTAGTTGGGGTAGTATCTTGGTTGCGAGTCACATTGATTTTTGATTCATTGTCATACTCGTCAAATCCAAGAATGATTTTAAGCTTACCTAAGTTAGGCATACCGAATGTACCTATAAAATCAGCAATGGGTGTATTGAATGTCCCATAGATGATAACGCTCTTATCCTCTGCTACGGCAGAAATTTGAGTTTCCTTATCAGTGCCGACAATCTTGTTAAGTTCTACACAGCCCAAGCCATGTGTATGTTGAATTAAATCTTGTAAGTAGTCTTTCATGTTTTTCCTTTGTGTTAGATATTTAGGTGACTATAGTGTGTATTATGATGGATTATATTGCGAAAGTCAATAGCAATTTAACCGAATGTAAAAAGATCATCGAATGTACTATTGGTATCGGTATTGGAACGAATATCCCAATTCAATACTCCAAGCAGATTGTCAATCTTTTCGTCAACCAGGGTTTGCTCCATTGCTGAATCATCAAAGGGCAAATCAGTAAACCAACTTGGCAAACGTAATTCATCTGTAGGGTACGCAATACTATTCATTCCCAATGGGTTAGATTTTAGTTTACAAACGATGATTTTCATACCATCTACGATTTTCATAGAATAAGTATCACCGTGTAACCTTTTTAGATAATTCCAATTGATAGCTGCCATGGCATGACCAACCCCACACTTGCCAGTCTTTTCGAAGTTAGTAGTGTGCTTAGTCAAGTTATTAACAGACTTGGGTGAACCCTTAGTCCAACTATCTTGCTTACTTAAGGCGCGCTTGAAGTCTTTAACAACTTCGATAATTTCATCACGCTCATGCCCAGCAAGAACTCGTTTAAGTACATCCATCAAGAATTCTTGTACATACTTTGGGGTATCAGCACGTTTCAAGTCAAGACCCATGGCCTTGATATCACCCTGCTTACCATCCTTATCTTTGCGCTTACCTTCTTTGTCAAAGATGTTGATAGCATAACGCTTCTTGGTGATAAAGATAGCACGATCACCAATCAGTTCTCTACCTGCTTTGATAATCTCACCGTTCTTACGAGGTGCGTGAAACGCTTTCTCCATGAATGAAGGGAAGCTTGCGTTTGCCTGATCGGCAATACCGTCGTACAAACCAATACAGGTTTCTTTACTCCACGCTAATTCACCATTAGCGATTTGTTCTTTGAGTACCGGATACGCAGTAAAGTAACAGGAGTCAGTGTCACCATATACAATTGCCTCACCGTCATGAGTATAGGTGCCTGCAACCGTCTCGTTGATGGTACTCATCATGTGTTTGACAATTTGACGACCAGACAGCGTGACTGACTGACCAATACGCTTGTCATAAAAGCGACAGTGTTCATTTAACAAAGCGCCATATGCCGAGTTAAGCAAAATCTTTCTGACTAATTGCCTCTTATCCCAATATTCTTTATCTTCATTGGTTGTCGCCTCACGCATCTGCTTTTGCATGGCTTTACGATCACTATACCAACGCGATAATAATCCAGGGATAACACCTTCTTGATCATATCTAAAGATAGTTCCATTAGCACTTATAATATATGGTTTGTTACTGTCAAAGACCATCTTCCATATCTCTGCCGCGGACATTTCTTCACTACGACCGTCCTCGAAATCAATAGTAAGCACAGTTCCACGTTCCTGTGCCATGATAGCGGTATACTCTAGAGAGCCGAACAATCCTTCCCACAGAACACTACCAGTTACATCATCATCGCCATCTTTGTGGCGTTTTTTCTCGCTGGCTAGTCTCCTTCCCTTGTCCTTCATGAACTGTTCTGTGAGGGTTTGCCTGACCTGTCCGACAATAGTTTCCGGGGCCATGTTAAGAGCGCGGATTGCTGACGGGTAGAGTGAGTTAATATCGACTGCTCCGACCCATTCGTGTATGCCCCTTTTGGGAGTAGCAACATAGGCACCTGCCGCTTGCTGTTGTTCTTCATCATTTTCTACCTTTCGTTTTTTGTCTGGTACGACCAGACCTCGCTCATGAGCCTCATTCATGACAGCCATTTCAACCATCATCACGGTACCCATAACTGTTGGCAGCAGCACAGTATTCTCATGTGCCAGTGCGTTTGCCAAATCTAAAAACTTAAGCTTGTTGTGTATCTTAACCAACAACATTGTATCCTGACGATTGTATTCAATGAACTTCTTAAAGTCCTTATTATACAGTTGGTCAAGAGTACCTTCATATTGTGTTTTGTTTTCGCCAACCTCCATTTCACCAATAGAGTCTAGCTTATAACTGTGGCGCGATTCATAATTGTATTTCTTATACAACTGTAAATAGTCCATGTGAACACGGCCTACTAAATCGTATGTTGTTTCTTCTTTGCCGAATCGTTCGTAAGTACGGGGCTTGGGAAGTTGACCCAGCAAACAGAATTTACGAGTATCATCTTTGCTCATAACCCGAGTCACACGATTGACCATATAGGGTATGTCGTACCCTTCTGAGTTCCAACCAGTTAGAATGTCACTATCTTCAATGAGTTGGAAGAATGTTTCAAACATTTCAAGTTCATTGTCAAATAATAGACAATTCTCAAACTGATTAGTAATCTCCGTGGCAGTCTCTTTGCTCATGTGCTTGGGGGCAATTACTAACGTTATCAACTGATCTAGCCAATCCAAGTAACAACTGATAGCAGTGACAGGATTAAAAGGATCAGAGGTTGGACTGAAACCTTTTTCAGGATCGAAATCCACTTCAATGTCAAAGAAGCAAGTGTGTAGCTTTGGAGGCTCTACTTTTAAGTAGTTCTCGCTCAAGCACCGGAATATTACATTGATATCACTCTCAAATAATTTCTTATTTGCGTGAATACGCTTCTCTTTTTCAAATTCAGAACGTTTGCGAGAACTGAATTTAGTTACAGGATCTCCGTATAAACTACGAGACTTGCCTTTGGCGTCTGAGTAGTAAAACGTATAGTTGGCAGGATGCTCACTATAGATGCGTTTACCATCAGGAGTTCTCTCTACTACAAAGATGCGGTCACTATCGCGGTCATGGATAGCGTCTACATAACTCATAGAGTCTTACCAACTGTCTCCAAAATAGTATTCAATTCATCGTGTTCTTTATTTGTTTGCCCCAGGCTAGCTTTGTGCGCTACGCGAATAGCTTTCTTGAGTACACTGGCTTTTACTTCCAGCTCCTCGGCCACCGCTTTAATGGTGTCGGCTAATCCACCATTTAGTGTGTCGATTTCGTGCATGGTCGCCATGCCCTCGTTGATAAGTTGTGTTAGCTTGATTTTGGCATCGCCATTGAAGGTTCGTTCAGACATTATTTCTCCTTGAAAGTTTTATTATATATGAATCAGAGTTGCTTTTCAACAATTTTCTTTACCACTGTGCCCAGGCCAGGATTTACTTTTAAGGCATGTGGCATCAATTCATGTCGAATGTAGTTTCTGGTAAATTTAGTGTCGATGTTGCTGGTATCTTCATACCACTCAAGTGCGTGTCGTTGACACCACGACAGAAATTCATTTTTAGGTGTGGTTAAGAATGGTCGAATGATATTGCCTCTAGTGAGTTGTGGCACTTTCGGTGTACCGTTTAAGGCTGACCAGATATAAGTCTCAATACAATCATCTAAATGATGTGCTGTGACTACAGGACCCAAATCTTTTAGAAAGTCATATCGTTCTCGTCGCCAGTACTCTTCCATAGATTCTTCTTTGCCTCTTTCTGACCGACATGTACCAAAAATTAAAGGTAGTTTGCGCTCCGTACAGAAATGGGCAACAAACTTCATTGCCTTTTCGCTATTCTCCGTTTTGTGATGGAAAAAAGCACATGTTACATTATGCTTTCTACTTAGAAAATCTACAACTGCTACACTATCCACACCACCACTAAAGGCTACTGTTAGATGTTTGGGCAAAGGATAAAGTAGTTTAAGCATTCATAGATTATAACACATCTATGAGCATAAATCAAACGGATTGGTTATAGACTTTTACCAAAGAAATGACCGATTGAATTCTTCTAGCGCAGGAGAATGTTCTTTTTGTAATATACAATTTCATGTGTAAAATAACACCGGTGCGTCATAAACAGTATACTTATAATTATATACTCTTATTGAAATATGTTGTGGTTTTTTTCCCCGTATATTTTAATATATTTACCAGCAAGCATATCAGCCATAGCTTCGATCGGAGAGCCCGGATAGCTATCACCCGGTTTAATCATACCTAGTTCACTTTGTCTGACATGTACCAATTCATGGAACACAGTACGCAATATATCTACTAGGTTTCTATTTTTAACATACACCCAAACTTTATTATCACCTTCAGTGTGACTTCCTGTATGATGGTGATCTTGTGCTTCGGCAGTATCCATACTTAACTCAATTTCAGGGAGCGTAACTAGATGTAGTCTATGTGCGGCCCACTTAATAAATTTTTGAACTTCTTCTTCTACGTTGGTTGAGTCAGGTGTAGATGTTTCACTAACCTGTAACTCGTCTAATTTACTTTTTATCCATTTATCTGGAGTTTTCTTAAACTCCCTAACAAATAAGTTATGTAGAGCCCTTCTCGTCAGCCGGTGCTTTTGCGCTACTGACCTCATTAAAACATCAATGGAATCATAGTCATGCTTGGCTAAGCCCGGCAGTTTTTTGGCTAATTCTTTCGCAGCACTGTGGTGTACAAAGATATCGGATATCATTATGGATTTGTGAATGTTTCGGTTACTACACCATCTATGAGAACGTCATGGGTTAATATTTGTTGATCAGCCCACCAACGTAGATATAATACATGTTTTTCAGGTGACACCGGTTCGTCCGCATCAACAGGGGCTTCGAACAGGTTAATTTCATCAGGTGTACACTTTTGATGGACCCAATTATGCCAAGTTAAAAAAGCTGAACCCAAAGCAGATGTATAAACGTGAATTCCAGCCATAATATATTTCTCCTAATTATATATCTATTTATCACAACCTAGCAGGTATCTTACTAACTAGTGTGCCTTTCTTGCTATGTCATCTTTATTTCGTAAAAATATCCTTGACATAAATGTTGATATTTTACCAGGCTGCATTTTACTAACACGCTTAACTATTAAATCAAGTTTTTGCCTAGCAGCGGATTTAATATATTTAGTGTTAGCATCATTCTTTAATATGTCATCCAATATTTTATTATGAGAATCGACAGGAAAATTTAACTGCCTGGCCAAATCGTCCAGATAATGACCGCGATACAAATACAAAAGCTCTTGACTTACAAAAACCGGATTTAATGAAGTTAGATATGACATGTTATTTTCAAAATCATATAAACTTATTGTGTCTCTTACTCGCTTTTGTTGAAAGCGTAGAATATTTTGATCACGACCGATAACCGTCACAATAACTTTAATACCCAATTCTTTCGCAGTCTCAATGAATTGCTGATATTTGGGGATTGATATAATGCCATCGTCAACATACGGGCAACTGATACTCGTAACCCAAAATTTATGAGATGACCAGTCTTTGCTTTTCAGCAGTTCAGGATCCCGCCAGCAATCCGCAAACGGTTCCTGATCATGACCTATCCAATATTGGTCGAGTAATGCGCTCCATCCGGAAACTGCCGGATGAAGGGCAAATACTTTACTGAATAGATGATTACCAGAGCCTTGCGGCCCTGTAAGAATCAATAGCGTTGGCATTACACTTTATATTCGTCTACTTTACGCAATTCTTCTAGAAATTTATATGTCTGATGAGTTGCTTTACCAGTAATTAATAGAGTACAACGAGGTTCATAGCTTGCGTTAGCAGTACCGTGTGGAACGTTCCACCAATCAAAAGTGAACATGTCGCCCGCACGCCATTTGGTGTGCGTATAATTACCTGACTGCCACCATTGACCTGCTTCCCAGTCATTTAAGTGTAGAACAGCGCGAAATACATTGCTAGGATTTTCAGGATCCCACTTCTCTAGCTTGTCAATGTGCA
>SESF01014613.1_pt1 | contig 10108 bp, 8 predicted proteins | sample 3171521 | NCBI WGS metagenome assembly SESF01 (sample SAMN10866945, study PRJNA518727) | freshwater metagenome | biome: subpolar coniferous forest; feature: holomictic lake; material: water; isolation source: holomictic Lake 227, 6 m and 8 m depth | place: Canada: near Kenora, Ontario | collected...
TGTCAATTTTCATTGGTAAGTCCTGCCTCCTTCAGTATTCTTCTTGCTAATCCCGGACCAATTTCCCGGCTTCCGTGATTAGGGAAGATAATGAAGCCTTTCTTCTGCAGATGCCTCATTTTTATATGCGACCCTCTCTGCGAAACTGCGTACCATCCTTCCCTTAACAGGATCCGGTATAATTCAGAATATTTCATATACCGGATGAAGTAATAATACTTTGCAAAGGTAAATAATAATTTACCTTCAGGAATGATTTTATTTTCATTTCTTTTATCATTTTCAGATTTCCAATTGGGAATCCCTCTTATTAATCCGCCAATTCGCGAAAAGTGATACCCGTTTTTCGTTTTTATTGAAAAACAGGCTTGTTTTTACCCGAACTTTGCATTTTCTAACTAGTAATCAATTTTAGGAGATAAAACCATGCTGAATTTTGAATTATACAATCCTACCCGTATCATTTTCGGGAAGGACAGGCTCGACAATATCGACAAGTATGTGCCCGCCAATGCGAGGGTGCTCATTACCTACGGTGGCGGAAGCGCCGTGAAAAGCGGACTGATCGCTAAAATCAAAACCATACTGGGCAACAGGAAGGTGGATGAATTCGGGGGAATAGAGCCGAATCCGCGCTTCACGACCCTGATGAAAGCCGCTGAAATCGTGAAGAAGGATAAGATCGATTTCATTCTTGCGGTTGGCGGGGGATCGGTCATCGACGGCACGAAATTTATCTGCCTCGCGGCCCATTATGATGGCGATGCAGAATATCTTCTCAAAAACGGCTTCCGCCGGATAACATCCGAGACGGTAAAACATGTGGTTCCTTTTGGCACGGTTCTCACGCTTCCTGCCACAGGCTCCGAAATGAATTCGGGTGCCGTGATCAGCCATAAACACGGAAAATATCCGGTGATGAGCGATCTGACTTTCCCGGTTTTCTCGATACTGGATCCCACACTTTCCTTTACCCTTCCGAAGATCCAGGTGGCTAACGGTATTGTGGATGCGTTTGTTCACACAACTGAACAGTATATCACATTTGCTGTGGGGGCGAAGCTACAGGACCGGTTTGCCGAGTCGATACTGCAAACGCTCATCGAAATAGGGGAGACCACGGTGAAGGAACCCGAGAATTACGTGATGCGGGCCAACCATTACTGGAGTGCGACTCTTGCCCTGAACGGACTGATTGGCGCGGGTGTGCCCCAGGACTGGGCTACGCATATGATTGGCCATGAGCTTACCCATCTGTTCGGTATCGACCACGCACAAACCCTGGCGATCATCCTGCCCGCTTTGCTGGAGATCAGGCGTAAAAAGAAACATGCCAAGCTCTTGCAATATGCCGAAAGGGTCTGGGATATTAAAACAGGAACCGAGGATGAAAAGATCACGAATGCCATCCGCAGTACACGCGAATTCTTTGAACGGTTAGGCATTAAAACCCGGCTCTCAGAATACGGAGTGAAAAGCGAACAGCTGGAAACCATTGTGGATCATCTGAAAGCCCACGGATTGTCGGTTATGGGTGAATCCGATGACCACAACCTTGAAACCAGCAGGGAGATACTGAAGAAAGCGTTCTGATTTCTCTGAAGTAGTGCTCTGACGGACTCAGGGTCGTCCCAGGCAGTCTTCGATCTGGCTGCTCAGGACACGCAACAGGTCGTTGCTGTATCCACGCTGGAAATAGGCGATTCGCCCGTGACGGTCGATCAGGAAAAAATTCGGGTAACCTTTGATACCCCAGGTCTTTTCGATACCGCTCGAATAAAACAGGGTGTAGCCTTCAATGCTGTTCTTCTTGTAATATTTTTCGACTTTCTCACGGGTGTCGGCTGAGGAAGAGAACACATTGATGATGATCACATCCTTGCGGGCGCCGTATTTCCTGTTCAGTTCCCTGATGACTTCGTTGCCTTCGGCGCTGTTAATGCAGGAAGTTGATGTAAAAGCCAGGATCAGTATCCTGCCTTTCAGGCTGTCGGTCGACACAAGCTTGCCTGCACTGGTTAAAGGTATTGCCAGCGCGGGAGCCTGATCACCTATCCTGAAAGGTTCGCTGCCAGCCATGTTATCCCTGACTTCTACTTTTTTTGGCAGACTTTTATCCCCCATCAGGCGATCGAAGCGGGAAACGGATTCTTTAACGTTTAAATATTTCACGCTTGAATACTGTCCAACCGAAAGGTTGTTGAGTGAAGCATTGCCTCCTTTGAAATCCTTGATCACTGCAAGGGGCAGGTAATTATCCTTGTCGATCAGGATCAGTTTCTGATACGAAAAATTCTTTTTTGGTTTGATCAGCCTGATGCCCCAGCATGTTATGCCATCGCTGAGGGTATCGCTGATCACCCTCAATATCGTCCCGTTCTTTGAATTCCCGGCTTTGATATCCTCGAGCATGGAAGTGATCTCATCTCCTGATTTCAGAAGGGATAAGGTATAATAAACCACTGAGGTCACTTCAGGTGAGGCTACCCCGTTCGGAGTGCTGACCGCCCTGAATTTATCGGGATTCCCGGCCACCGTATATCTTAAAACGAAATTGTAGTATTCAGGGGCATAGGAATAAAAAGCACTGCCGTTGTACTTGTAAAATCCCGAGTTTGCCGTTGAGAAATAGTAATACATCTTCGCGATCGTATCGGCAGGTATTCTTTTCAATGAACAGTCTGCGGATGAGCGATTCGTGTCGCCATTCATGAACGTGGTTTGCGAGATCTCGATGCGGTAACTCGCCTGTTCAAGGGCATTCACCGTATTCAGGGATTTCATGAGTATCTCTTTTGTATCCTGTGCCTGTAGCATCAGGGTAAGGAGCAACGATAACGATAGCACAAGTGGTCTCATTCTTAGTGAAAATTTCAGGGACCGAAAGTACGAAGAAATGACCATTCATTCGTTCAGTCTTAAGCCAGAGCGTATTTTTCATCATCGTAATCCATGCTGAATTTGACAACGCCACAGTTTATTAGTACTTTTGATCAAAATTTAAACTATGAGCCATTACTCTGAACGCATCGGTATTAAACCAGGCATTCGGTTTGGAAAACCTTGTATCCGAGGTACCAGAATAGCTGTTTACGATGTTCTTGGCTGGCTGGCATCAGGTATGACTTATGATCAGGTCCTAAATGACTTTCCGGAATTAACAATGGAGGATATCACAGCATGCCTCGCCTTTGCTGCGGATCGTGAACATAAACTGAAAATTGCTTCATGAAGCTTTTATTTGATCAGAATATTTCCTTCCGCGTGATCAGAGGAATAAGAGATCTGTATCCGGAAGCTAAACAAGTTCGAGAACTTCAGCTCGAAGATGCTGCTGATTATGATGTGTGGGAATATGCCAAAAATTATGATTTCGCTATTGTTACTTTTGACTCTGATTTTTATGATTTGAATCTGCTTCACGGCTGCCCACCTAAAATCATATGGCTGAGGATCGGTAATACTTCGACAGATAGTCTCATCACCCTGTTTAACGATAATCATGATCTCATCGAGGATTTTCTTGATAATCCTGATTATTCGGAGGTTGGTTGCCTTGAAATAGGCAAGGATATTATCAAGAGCTAATTGCCAGAAAAGTCAGACTTAAGAATATAATAACAGTTTTCACTCCGTGATTTTATTTTATTTCCTAAAGTAGTTTTGTAATTATTCTCTCAATCTCATCTTTAATTCCTTCTCCATACCCTACAATTGAGTATATTATCTTACCACTGGTATCGAGAATGTATATTGTCGGGTAACTGCTGACGTTCCACATCTTTGGAATTTCTTTTCCCGAAAGTAAAACAGGATAACTAATTCCGGTCTTGCTGACAAACTTCTCCAGCTCAGGTATTTTTTTATCCACAGGATCTATACCTACAACCACGAATCCATCATCCTTGAATTTTTTGTACAGAGCTTCAAGCTCCGGGATGGCTAAACGGCATGGATAACATGAACTGTAGAAGAAATCGATAAGAACAACCCTTCCTTTAAAATCGCTTAATGAAACTGAGTCTTTTGTCAACGAAACAAGTTTCCAATTTGGAGCTGTGATTCCATTCTTAAGTAGCGGTATCTGTGGAGTGGGTTCATAGGTTTTGATTTTAAGAAAAGGAGGGATTGATTTTAATGTCAACTTCTTATCCACTGATTCGTCGTTGAAATCAGTCTTGATCAGTACCTGACTTAAATACTGATCAAGTGTATCATTATTCATGATCCATCTTGAAATATCAACGATCCTGTTTGGGAGCAAGGTTTTCTTATTTATCCAGCATAAATACTCTTGTTTAATTTGTCTCATGTACAATTGCTTGAATGAACCTGAAGCTTGAGCTACTTCAATGCAATAATTCGAAGTCTCTAAACTGGTTTTATCCTGCAATATCCTGCAATTAAATTCTTTTTTAATTTCACCATTATTATTAAGGAATGGAAAACAGATGCTGTCGGCAAACGGTTTATACAAGCTGAATAATTGATTGTGCCTGGTTGACAGTAAGTATTTCCGGTATTGTTTAACCGATATGATTAGTGCAGTACTATCCGGTGGAAAATTCTCGACAAGTTCATTCCCGCTATAAAGAATATCCTTCAGGTTTTTATTATTGCGCTTTAAATAATAATGGAACAGACTCCCATAAATTTCATCATTTGGTTCTCTCTTAAACCAACACCTGATTTTATCCGATATTGTATCCTTCTCAGTCAGGAATTTCGACGACATAGCCATTTCATAATAGCCGTGATCAGCTTTCATGCAATTTTTCTGAGAAAGCTTCAAAATTTCTGCCACATTCTGTCCTGTCGCCACATTTAAGCTAATGCAAAACAAACTTATAGTTAATATAGTTTTGAGTATCATAAGATTACTTGACTTTTAGATAGAAATTGCATTTGATTCACATGAACCAGAGCAGGCCTGTAATCACCTTATCAGGACAACGGTTCCACGTTTACTCTTTTTTAAACTACTTTCAGTTGTAAGAGAAAATGCCTGGTAATTAATCACCCAGATATAAGTATCGGCAGGGGCCGGTTTGTTTTTTCTGTTTCCGTCCCATCCCTGATCAACAAGGTTGGTTTCGAATACAAGCTCACCCCAGCGATCGAAAATCTGCATATTGAATCGGCTGACATTCTCCGCAGCTCCCATGACCTTGAAGACATCATTTAATCCATCATTGTTTGGTGAAAACACATTGGGAAGGAACAAGGTTGAATCACAGTCTTTCATCTGAACAGAGTCACTGGTCTTACAATCGTGATAGTCTGTAACTGTTACTTTATAAATTCCTCTTTCTGTTGCGTTGTAATACTGGCCAGTACTTCCGTCCTGCCAAAGATAAGAGGCAAAACCCGGGCCTGCATTAAGCTGAATGGGATCACCTTCACATAGAAAAAGCTGATCGGTGAGTTTAATTACAGGGGAAGGATAAATCATGAGGGATAGTGGAAGGGAGCTTACAGGATTTGACTCCAGACAGTTGAAAGACGAAGTCAGCCAACATTTGACTTTATCTCCCGGTTTGAGATACCCTGTATATACAGTGGAACCTCCCTTTTGAACAGTATCCCCGTTAAGGGTCCATGCATATACTGGTGAATTACCTTCATTTACAGCATGAGCAGTAATAGTAAGAGGTGTTCCCTCGCAAACAGAATCATGCTCAACAGAAATGTTCAAACTTGCCTGAATCGCTGGAATTACTTTTACAGTTACATTCGCGCAAGCTGATGTCCCGCATTCATTTTCCCAATTTGCGTAATAGGTAGTTGTACTTTCAGGCGAAGGAATTGTTAAACTATTTGTGATAGGGTCACCCGTTCCAATCAGGGTTAGTCCGCAGTTGGCAGAATACCATTTCAGAACTGCACCCGCCCCTCCTGTTGCCGAAAGAGTAATAGTTCCATTATCGTTAGAACAAACAGAATCACGGTCACAACTTGCGGCAGAAGGGGAAGTTGGCAAAACACCTGAGACATGGGCGGTGGTAAAGGATTCCTCATTGTATGCACTCCCACGGGCAGGATTATACTTATTTCCATGGACGTAATCAGCACAATAGCGAAGAGCATAAATACGATAGTACAGCCCTGTTGTACAAGGAACAGCGACAGTATCGACATATTTCAGGATTTGTGAGGACTCAATACGTGCAGCGACAATCGCTTGCCCGATAGTTTCGCCTGCATCATACAATCGTCCGTCGGCAGGAGTGTCGAAGTTATCAGAAGTATTTCTCAATATAAGATATTTTTCTGTCCCGTCCGGAGGGTAAGCATCTTCCTGGGCATTCCAGATCAGAGTTACGAGATTGTCTGCATCGTTTGCAGATCCGGTCATGGTGGGATTTGTCCATAGAGGTTGCCGTAAATTTCTCCGGAAATCCGAATTGGCGGTGCCGGAAGCGGTACAGGTTTTAGGTAATCCCGGGGTCGAAGCGGAGCTTACACCAACAGAAGCCCAGGTTGATCCGTTCTGTGGAGCTATGTTACCATATTCATCAGGATTTGATCCAGGGCAAACAAAAAGAGCTTCGCCCGTATTAAGGCTGCCGTTATAGTTAAGTTTAGGCAAAGGAAGAGAATTAAAAAGGGGGCCCGGCAGGGATCTGTGACCAAGGGCATGGACCACGTTTCCGTTGGCATCTAAAAGCACAAGCAGTGCACCTGAAGAATTAATGTTTAGTGTAGGTCCATTGTAATCGGGAGGGTTGCCAAAATTTCCACCACTGAAAAGGGGCCAATTCGGATCATTGGGAGTGACCTGTGTATAACCATCTCCTTTAACACATTCTCCGTAATTGCAGCAGCGATGATAAATAACAATGATTGTCCCTGCGCGCATATGATTCCAGAATACTGTATCACTGAATGTAACCGCAGGTTCCCATGATGTTTGGGTTGAATTTGTGTTCTGAAGTTTCCAATTCGACATATTGGTGTTATCCTTGATCACTAACAATTCAGACCACTCATCAAGTGGTGAAGCAGCATTATAGTAACTGCTTATCACAACCGGAGGTGATTGGGAAAATGAGGATAATCCTAACAGATGAAAGAGTGTAAACAGAAGGAAATAAATTTTGATTTTCATTAGGAGATAAATGTCCGATTGCAATATTATGCATTAATTCATAAGCATTTATGTATCTATCATAATGTTTTTTGTAGCTTAATTACTTTGCTAATCTCGGAATTAGAGATTTTCATAAAATAGATCCCATCAGGTTGACTTTCAAGATTAATTTGAATCTTGGTTTGATCAGTTCTGATCGACTTGATTAATTGACCATTTATAGAATAAACTTGTATTTCGAGGTCATTATGTTCACTATTGACCATAAGTTGAAATAACCCATGGCCTAATGTGCATAGATCGAATGATTCATCTTGTTCTGAATTATCTAATAAGTATTGCTCTAAGAAAGTCGAATCAGAAACAGATTTAAGCATACAATTAGCAATATGTGGGAAAAATGTATTTCTGTACAAGACTCCTGAATAATTACATCCATTGCGAGCTCTAACATAAATTGGAACAGTTGTGTTTTCTAAAAGATCTGGACAATTTACGCCAACTGTTTGAGTTGTGTTTGTTGAGGTGTTGACAGGATCAGAGAAATTGCTGTTGCAGGACCATTGATATGATGTAGCAGTACTGATTGAAGATGTTGTTAAATAATAATAACAGGTACTTCCCAACCTAGATTTATTCAGTACCGTAGGAGTACTTGGATATGTAGTGTTATAATGGAGGGGTATATTAATTGTGCTACATAAATTAGCACTGGTTCCGGAGATTGTTAAGGTGGCGTTATTTGCTTGAGAAGGCATTGTAATTGAAACCGAACTAGCTGTTGTGGTACAAGGATTTGAACCATTGATTAACCATCCTGTCCCGTTTATACTCCAGGTTCTTGACCCCGGATTTGAAATATTCCCATAAAATGTTAAGGTGTAGGTTGTTGATGACGTCGGATAACAAACATCGGTATTGCCGGAAAAACCAGGGTTTACAACCTTGACGGTTTCATTATTTGAAGTAATAATACCTGACATTTGGTTTGTAAAACGAAGTATATAGTTGCAGGTTGAGTTACACCCGACATTATCCGGTACCGTATAGTTAATGGTGAATGTTACATTAATACCAGCAGGCATGTTTATTGAGGCTCCGCATCCATTTAAAGTATATATATACCCGTCAACATTAAAAACCACTGTTAGATTATTGAGCGTAAATCCTCCGGAACAGGGCAATGATACACTGTACATATCCGTACCCATGTTTGTTACAGTACCATTATTAATTGTCATAGAAGCGCCCGGCGACATGTTCCTGGTTCCACCTGCTCCTTGAAAATTAATGTTTAAGCTAAATCCCCATACAGGGCTCCTGATCAAGATAACTACTAAAATTGGAAAAAATTTTGGTTTCATGTTTTTAGGATTTTAGGGTTAAAACAATTCTTTGTATCGATTTAATATTTTGTAACTAATCAGTGGTAAAAATTTGAGTTTATTAACAAGATTTTGTCGTTATTAACAGGTGTGTTTTGATGAGGTTTTTGATTTTAAAAAATCTCTGACATGCTAACAAAATATATTTGTATTGGTTTATAAATATGAGGTTTCGTTCTTTGAAATGATGGGATATCGGGTGTAGTTTTGTACAAAACATTTCCGTGCCAACCCCTGAACAAATTATCATTGACGGTCAGAAGCAGATTATCGAACTGCTTCTTGAAGAAAACAAACAACTCAAGAAGCGAGTTCAGGATATTGAACAACAACTTGTGCGGTTTACTACTCGCAAAGACAGCCACAATAGTTCGATTCCACCATCTAAGGATGAGAATCGTCCAAGGCGGACAAATAGTTTGCGGGAGCCATCGGGCAAGAAACCGGGTGGGCAGCCGGGACATGAAGGAAGAACACTTGAGATGGTTGCCAATCCGGATCACGTTATTGATCATTGCAGCAATTATTGCCCAAGCTGCGGTGGGGATGTGAGTCATCTTCCGTCGGAAGTAGCGGAGACCCGCCAGGTGATCGACCTTCCTGTGATCAAGCAGATCGTTACCGAACATCGGGTTTACCAATATCGTTGCACTTGTGGTCATGTATTCCAGAGTGATTTTCCTGTGGATGTTCCCTGAAAAGTCAGTTATGGAAAAATGCTCGAGAGCCTTGTCGGTTACTTCAGTGTCAGGCAATATCTTCCTTTTAAACGGTTGCAGGAACTGATGTGGGATGTTTTTGGCGTCCCGATCAGTGAAGGAGGAATCCATTGTCTGCTGAACCGCCTGGCCAATAATGGTGTCACTACTTACAAAATCATCCGCAATGAAGTCATGAACAGTGAGGTGATCGGAACCGATGAAACAGGAATGAACGTTGATGGAAAAAAACACTGGTTCTGGAGCTGGCAAAGTAAACTGGCTACCTATATCGCAGCTTCTTCCAATCGCGAAATGAATACGATCGATGAACATACGGTAAAAATTTCCGATAAAGCGGTGTTGGTTCATGATTGTTGGAAAGCACATTTTCAAACCCCGGTCGGTAAGCACCAGTTGTGCACGGTGCATTTGATCCGGGAACTCAATTTTCTGGAAGAACTTTACAAACTGGCCTGGCCTGTGCGTTTTCGAGTGATGCTGATTGAAGCCGAGGAACTTAAAAAAAGAATGGTTCCGAAGGATTATCTCTATCCGATTCATGGACGAAGTTTGTTGGAAAAGGAACTTGATTCCTTGCTTTCTGAGGAGATTGATCCAAAATACAAGCAACTGGTTTCCTTCCAAAAACGCATTATCCGCTACAGAGACCATGTCTTTACTTTTCTATACCATCCTGTTGTCCCATCTCATAATAACGACTCAGAAAAGGCGATCCGAAATGTCAAAGTCAAACAAAAGGTGTCGGGGCAGTTTAAAACCCTCACCGGCGCAGAGAACTTTGCAATTCTTCGAACCATCATCGACACTGCAACGAAAAACGGGCAGAATGTCCTGGAGGCCTTGAATGGAGTCGCACAGTATCATAGGGACTGATTAGTTACGAGTTTGTAATGTTCTTTCAATTTTTCTTC
>SESF01030474.1_pt1 | contig 10106 bp, 4 predicted proteins | sample 3171521 | NCBI WGS metagenome assembly SESF01 (sample SAMN10866945, study PRJNA518727) | freshwater metagenome | biome: subpolar coniferous forest; feature: holomictic lake; material: water; isolation source: holomictic Lake 227, 6 m and 8 m depth | place: Canada: near Kenora, Ontario | collected...
AAATCGCATTAATTTTGATGGTAGCTTCCGGCATGATCACAAATTCATGTAACCCGTAGGTGAATTGTCCGATATCCAGTAAACCTTCTTCAAAACTCATTTTCAATTTGGTTATATTACGGCTCGAGTTTTGAAAAGAATAAGAACATTCGGTTTACTCTCTTGTGAGAGGTACGGAGAGGGAAAAGCTTATTGTCATCGTTCTTGTGCAATCTAAATTCAATATGTTATGGTTCCTCTATCTTCAGTTTATGAACGCTTGTCTCCTGACCCTTTAAGTGGTGATGATCTTGACTCCTACTATGTCGATGCGTTTGAGGGAAGGGGAGGTAACCCGATCAAGTCACTCAAAAGACGATTGCTCGACAAGCCAGGTGGAGAGCTGCAAATCCTTTTCTCCGGTTATCGGGGTTGTGGTAAAAGCACTGAACTGAATAAATTGCAGAGAGAAATCGCTGACGATTTCATTGTACTTAATTTTTCGGTGCTTAAAGAGCTGGATCCGGTGAACATCAACTATGTCGAGCTGTTTGTGATTACCATGGAAAAACTCTTTGATGTTGTCGGTCAGTACAACATCAGGATTAATCCTCAGTTGTTCAAGAGCGTCAGCGAATGGAGCCGTTCTGCGGAAATCGAAAAAATCAGGGTACTGACAGGGGAGGCTTTACTTGAAACAGGTATGGAAGCAGAGGTAAGTGTGCCGCTTTTTGCCCGCTTTTTTGGTAAAATGCGGGCTGCGGCTAATGCAAGTTTTTCAACAAAAAAGAGAATAGTCGAGAATATCGAACCCCGGTTATCGGATCTTGTCAGCCATTGCAATGACTTGATCCGTGAGGTCAAAAACAAGTTGCCTGAGATCGACAAAAAAGGGCTGATAATCATTATCGAAGATCTTGACAAATTGAGTATTGAGAAAGCCGAAGAGCTGTTTTTCAACCACAGCCATATTCTCAGTACGCTGCAAACCCATGTTATTTTTACCTTCCCGATCTCCTTGCGTTACCATCATAAATCGAGGGTTATTACGGGTAATTTTGATCTGGATTTCGAGTTGCCGATGCTCAAGGTGCACGACAAGGAGGGTAAGCCTTTCAAGGGAAGGGAGGCCTTGTACCATATCATAACGTGCCGGATAGGTAAAGAGTGTTTTGATCCCCCTGAACTTGTTTATGAATTTATCGATAAAAGCGGCGGATGCCTGCGTGACCTCTTTCGCATGATTCGTGATGCTGCCGATAATGCGCTCAATCATGAACAACTCATGATGAGACAAACCGATTATATCAAAAGTTTTTACCGGCTCCGCCATGATTATGAGAATACTATTGCCGAAAAACGGGTCAATAATGAGGTTATTACCTCTGTTGAAGAGTATTATGAAACCCTTAAAGCAGTGGCGTTAAGTGAATCAAAAAAGCTCGACAATACCGGAGCTGCGCTTGACTTGCGCCAAAACCTCTGTATTCTTGGTTATAACGACGAGGGGTGGTGCGATCTCCATCCGGTTGTCCGCAGTATTCTGCAGGAACGAAAATTGATTCCATGAGCAGGATGAAAGCAGCATCGGATGAGTATGCCGGTAACCTCAATATCGCCGAGCGGTTTTTTCTGAAAACCAGTCGCGGTGGTTTTTTGTTTGCCGTTACAGACGATGAGTTTGTTCAGAAAGAGATCAATGCAACGCTTCGGTTTCGTCTGTTAGGTAAAGGCAAAACTATCCGTCTCCATGTTTGGCAAAAAGATGGTGATGGCCTTCATCCGGTTGAACAGTTGCGTCTCCTGAAAAAAAGGTTCCCCGATACCGGTGGGCTTCTTCTGACCGGTCTTGATGCTGTGCTTGAAAATAATCCGAATCTGTTTGTCCAACTCAATTTTGGCCGTGAGGCGCTCTCTGCAATCGGCATACCAATGCTCTTTTGGTTAAGCAGTTCTTCATTGCAGAGGATCAGCTTTGAGGCTCTTGATCTGTATAATCAGAGGGCAAGTGCCAATCTTTATTTTGAGCACTCTCTGTTAATGACCGATGCTGATGATACGGCATGTCATACTTCTGCACAGGAAACGGCAGGCGCCAATAACAATAATCGTTTCGTTGAAGCGAGGCTGACGCTGCTGGAACAGCAACTTGACGAAGCCGAAAAAAAGCATCTGAACCCGGCGGAAATAGCCGAGCAAATTGTGCTCCAGCTTCTCCCGCTTTATGCTGAAATTCCGGGTAAAACGCAATTGGTGCAATCGCTGATTGATCGATATTATGCTGAGTTTGATCTGGAGAAGCCTCATCACTGTACGGTTGTTGCTGATTCATTCAATGCTTTGGAGGATGTTGAAAAAGCCCGTTTTTTGATTGAAAAGGCTTTATCACGATACCGTGAACTTGCCCAGGAGAATCCCGCCGCATATCGCTCCTCTTTGGCAGAGACGCTGGTCAAGCTGGCGAAGATGCAAAACGGTCAGCACAAATGTATGGAAGCGGAGTACAGTTACAGTGAGGCGCTGGAGATCTATCGCGAGCTTGCAACGGTCAATTCCCGGAGCTTTTTGGCCTCTGTTGCCGCAACGCTCAATAATCTGGCTACTGTACAGGCCACCCTGAAAAAATTTACAGCAGCAGAACAAGGCGGCAGTGAGGCGCTCGAGATCTATCGTCAGCTTGCCACAGACAATCCTGACCTCTATTTGAGCAGTGTTGCCTCAACGCTCAATAATCTTGCAAATGTGCAAACCATGCAGAACGAAAACAGGGCAGCGGAGCAAGCCTACCGGGAGGCTTTGAAAATAACGGGTGAGCTTGCCACAGCGGTTACCTGGCTGCACGTTTCCGACTTCCATCTTGGTGATGACGCTCCATACGATCAGGTGGTTATTCTTCGCTCCCTTGTTGAATCAGTGAAACGGTTCAGGCAGGAGGGTCATCGTCCCGACCTGATTTTTGCAACCGGTGATATTGCCCTGAGAGGCAAGGCAAGAGAGTATGCAATTGCAACAACATTTTTTGAGGCACTGCTCGATGCAGCAGGGCTTGCCAAAGATCGTCTGTTTGTAGTTCCCGGAAACCATGACGTTGACCGCAAGATGGGTAAGGGCCTTGCCAGAACACTCGACAGCAATGGAGATGCCGATGAGTACTTTGATCCTGAGACTCCAACTCCGCATCTGAGTCAGAAGCTGCAGGCGTTTGCCGCCTGGTACAATGACTATTTCAACGGGATCCGCTCATTTCCAGGCAGCACAACCTGCAGTCCGGTAGAAGTTGTCTCGATCAGGCAGAGCAGCGTTGCGATTCTGGCGCTGAACAGTGCGCTTTTCTGTATTGGTGAAGACGATCATGAAAAACTTTTCCTTGGCCGACGCTGCCTCGATGAGGCAAACAAGCAGTTCGTGCAGCATAAAGCCGACCTGACCATTGCCCTGATGCATCATCCTCTCGACTGGTTAAGTCCGGTTGAGCAGTCAAACATCCGCGCAACGCTTGAAGCATCGGTTGATGTGCTGCTTCAGGGCCACTTCCATCAGGTGGTGACAGAAAAAATTGTTGCGGCACATGGCGGATACCTGAAGCTTGCTGCCGGAGCCTCCTATCAGACAAGGTGCTATCCGAACAGCGCCATGTACGCAACCTTTTATGGTAATCAGGTAACCATCTTTCCGATTCGCTATGAGGATACTCCTCGTGAAGCATGGACGCTCGATACCAGCGTTTTTCCTTCACCATCCTATACCGGGAGCTTTGCTCTTCCGCGCCATACGACGATTTCCGGTTCAGTACCAATTACCGGTAATCAGAATCAGGAAACACCAACACCCGTCAAACCTCATGCAAAAGAGTCAGAACGCTACGAGTCAATTCTGAAAGAGGAGCTGGGCTTTATCAGGATGCTCGGGCTTCCGGGTGTCGAGAGCGTGAAGGTCAACCTCGATGATGATACCTTTGTGCCCTTGCGTTTTTCGCGCAGCGGGGATCCTGATCGCTCTTCATGTACGATAAGTGTAGCGCAGGAAGCTGGGGATGAGCAGATTCTCACCCCCGATCGAGTGATGCGCGAAGCCTTTAAGGTGCGCCGGATGCTGCTTGTCATCGGTGATCCGGGCGCGGGCAAGACAACATTGCTCAAGTATTATGCCTTGTGTGCGCTTGAGGATAATCACTATGAAAGGCTCGGATTTTCAGGGCCGGTCACTGTTTTTTATCTGCCGTTGCGTGAACTCCAACGTCAGGAAAACGGACGATATCAGTCGTTGCCTGCAAGCCTGGCGCTCTGGAGTGAAAAACATCACAACACGCTTGACCCAAAAGTGTTCGATGAGTGGCTGCACGGCGGAACATCGCTCGTGTTGCTTGACGGCCTTGATGAAATCAGCAGCAGGGAAGATCGAATAAAGGTGTGCCAGTGGATTGACGCAGCATGGAGCGGCTTCAGCAGGGCCTTTTTTGTCGTGACATCACGCGCAACAGGTTACCGCAAGGATGAGGGCATCGAACTTGAGGCTGACTACGAGCGAGCCGATGTGCAGGACTTTACCCTGGATCAGCAGACGCGTTTTTTGGCAAACTGGTTCAATGCGGCTTTTTTGAGGGAGCCTTGTGATGAGGGATTGATTCCGCAGGATTGGCAGCGTCAGCAACTGGCAAAGGCGGAGGAACGAACCCGTAAAATGCTGTTCTATCTGAATGCTCCAAAGAACAAGGGGTTGCGCCAACTGGCCTCCGTGCCGATGATTCTGCAGATCATGGCAATTTTGTGGAAAAACAGGGATTTTCTGCCCGAAAGTCGTGTTGAACTCTACAATGCGGTGCTCGATTATCTGCTTGAACTTCGCGACAAGCGCCGGGAGATTGCCGTTCTGATACCGGCAAAACGTGCACGGATGGTGCTTGGCCCTGTTTCTCTCTGGATGCAGGAGGAGCTGAAAACGGATGAGGTTGAACGGGGTGCCATGCAGAAAAAAATGCAGGAACGTCTTGACGTATTGAACGAAAAGAGCTATACGCCTCCCTCTGTTGAGGAGTTCTGCACGCATCTGGTGAACCGCGCCGGGTTGCTGGTGGAGTACGGAGGTAATACCTACATGTTCCGTCACAAATCGTTCAGGGAGTATCTTGCTGGTGTTGAACTGGTTAAAAAGGTTAAGCGAACCTCCGGTTATCTCGACACCCTGATTCAGGGTTTTGGCGACGACTGGTGGGAGGAACCGATAAAATTTTTTCTTGCCCAGGAAGATGAGGAGACCTTTGATCTTTTCATGGAAAAACTCTTTAATTCGCCGGTCAGTGCAGATTTAACACAAAAGCAGCAGTTGCTCTTGCAGACCATCATTGAGGAGACGCCTCAGAAGAAGGTTGAGGCCCTCTGCCGCAAGTTGCTCGATCCGTCAACCACCGCCAGTCGCCAGCGGGTGATACTTGACTGCCTCAATGCCATCGGCAAACCGGCAGCACTCGATGCCTTGCAGCAGTTCAGTGCCAATGGTCTTGCAAACAACAGAGACGTTGCAACGCGGGTTCAAGAGGTAATTTTTTCCATTGAACCTCAAATACTTGCCCACGCACGTGAAAAAATTGGTAGTGAAATCAATTCCTTTCGTAACTCGAATGAGCACAATGCAGAGTACATACGAATACCGGGTGGAACATATATCTATTCGGTAACAAAAAAGGAGGAGAAAGTCGAAGAGATCTATGTTGCCAAATACCCTGTAACCAATAAACGGTACCGCTCATTTATTAGATGGTTGCAGTCAGAAAATTTCGAGCCTGCATCTCCGGTAACGCTCTCCTCATTTTGTGTAGAACTGAACGCTCTTGCAAAGCAGGAATCATGGGGTCAGGAGTTTAACAATGACCTGGTAACCCTCTTTCGATCAACCTATGATGAAGATCGTAAATTCGACGGCGATGACCAGCCGGTGGTTGGCGTTACCTGGTATGCCGCTCGTGCATACTCTCTCTGGCTTTCACTCCTTGAAGGTAAGAGCGAACGTTACCGGCTTCCGAACGAAGTGGAGTGGGAGTGGGCTGCAGGAGGAAAACGGGAACCGATACCGCAGGACGTTCGAGAATATCCTTGGGCAGACGAGAAAGGTGAACCAACCCCGAAATTGGCTAATTATGATCGTAATGTCGGTGCAACAACACCCGTCGGCAGTTACCCCGAAGGAGCAACCCCCGAAGGGCTGTATGATATGGCTGGCAACGTATGGGAGTGGGCGGATAGCTGGTATGACAGAAGTCGTTCGCGCCGTGTGCTTCGTGGCGGGAGCTGGAGCCACTCTGCCGTGGACTGTCGGTCGGCTATTCGGTTCGTCTTCACCCCCGTCAACCGGTTCAGCACTGTTGGTTTCCGCCCGGTTTTCGTCCCGTAGTCAGTTGGCTGCTCATGCCGGCTTTGTTTTTTGAGCGAGAGGGCAGTTACAAAAATTGTGGTGAACGGCAGAGAGGGACGAACTGCCGTGCGCCATAATTTGGCGGTAACAACCGACTACAGAAATGTCCACCGAAGGTGGACCGCCGATACTTTTGAAAAACCGCCAATCTCCTGCAGGGTTATCAAACAGGCTTATCGTTTTACGCTGATGGAGATAAAACGTTTCACAATACCTGTCGCGGTGACAATGGCGCACATGCAAATAAACCTTTTTACCATACCCGTCGGCGACAGCGGGAGCGCGTTGCAGGAGATGAACTCCTTTCTGAAAGCGCATAAAATTCCGGAAATCCAGCAAAACATGATCAGCAACAATAAAAAAGCCAACGGGTGCTATTGTGTGCGTTTCATCGACAGAGTGTTGAGCGCCTGCGCGGGCAGGAGGGTTCGCGGGCACCTGAACGATTTTTTTTTGCGGGCCATCGTGGATATCTTTAAAGTGATTGGGGCTGATGTCGGATTGTTGCGTCAGTGAGCACTACCGGCAGGGTATAGTCATGAACATTGAACCTTGGCGTGGTTTTTTTGAATGCGTCGTCTTCGTTCATGGTAGCAATGTACTGGAAACCAGGTTTTTCAGCCGTTTCGGCTCCAACGTTGAGCTCACTCGCAACCTGGCGACCATCGACACCGTCAAAAAGGTGGCTGTCGTGAATGAGAAAGCCTGGTCGAATGCCGCGCTTTGTGCAAAGCCGCATAAGCATCATGTCGAAACAGAAAATCCGCATATTTCGAGCACACCATGACTTTTCAGGAGATTCATGACCACGGAACGGCGTTCGTCGAGATGTTGGCATAGGGTGAACGGAGAGAATCGCAACACGAATAAAATGCTTTCTGTGATGTAGAGAACTTTCAAAGAACTACGGCAAAAAGAAAGCGGGGTGGCGGGTTAACGTACATTTGATTGTGTAAGAAAATAGTATATTATCCACTGAGAACCAGATTCCTGTATGTGATGTGTTGCACTTTTCTTACAAATACGTTATAGCTCATTCAGAACATGAGATGTGGATTTTTTTGTCGTGATGCGCTTCGTCTGTCATTGGTTGCAATTCTGTTATTGTTCTCTCTGGATGCTCAAGCCATGCAGATTTTTGTGAAAACACTTACAGGCAAAACGGTCACCCTTGAAGTTGAGCCGAGTGATTCCATTGAAAATGTAAAGCAGAAGATTCAGGATAAGGAGGGTATACCGCCCGACCAGCAGCGGTTGATTTTTGCGGGAAAGGAACTTGAGGATGGACGATCACTTGCTGATTACAATATCCAGAAAGAGAGTACACTGCATCTTGTGCTCAGGTTATCTTATTCAACTGAAGATACGACAATAAGAAACCTTGTTGCAGCCCAGACTTCTGCTGCCCGTCGATTGACTGAAACACAGGGCAGAAATGTGTGGTATCATCTCGAATCATTGCGTGACTCTTTCAGGGTTCACAAGAACCGACATTCATTGACGTTGGCTCTCCCTGTTTCGGGCATTAATGGTGCAGGCGAACTACCTCTACTCATTGATGGCGCAAGAGTCAGCGAACTGCTGGCTTCAAGGGATCAGTTACTGCCTGCCGATTTTGGTGCAGGGAACAAGAGAGCTTCGGGTTCAGCCATCAAACCAGAGGCAGTTGTTTCGCCTGTCGATAGAGGAGCGGAGTTGGCTCTCTGGTCAACCGGTGCGGTAGATTTTGGTTCGGGGTTTGATGGGGCGAGTCGCTTTTCAGAATCGGGAGGAACCATTGGGCTTGATATTCCGCTTGATTCATGCTGGATTTTCGGGGTAGCGGTGGGCTATGGCAGTGGCAGGACAGAGGTAGATGATCGTGGTACGGAGATGAAAGCGCGGCAGATTACTTCGGTGGCATATCTGTCGTTTAGTCCACTCTCTCAGTGGACACTGGACATCATCGCTGGCTATGGTGATATCACTTTTCGCAATACCCGTGTCTCAGCAGAAGGCGCTGTTTATTCTGGCGTCCGTGATGGACATCTCTGCTTTACCGGACTTTCCTCAAGTGGTTCGTTTTCTTTGAAGGGTTTGATGTTACAGCCCTATCTACGAATTGAAGCCAGTACAACACGTCTCGATGCCTTTTCCGAAAATGGTGACAGCCAGTTGGCGTTACACTATGATCCTCTGGATATAACGGACTGCTCGACCTCTATTGGTCTCAGCGCTCATCGCGATATTTCGCTTGCTCCTGGAACAATCTCTCTTTCATGCAGAGCGCAGTACAGCCGGAATTTCAATGGCGAGAGTACCCAGGAAATTTTTTACTCGAGTACGGGTGTTTCCTGCGGACTTTACTCAATGCGGAGCATGCAGAGCGTTGGTACCTTTGGAGTCGGTCTTGGATACCTGACGCACAATGGGTTTTTACTGGAGGCCGACTATCTCGGCATGTTGGGAACTGATGGCTACAGAGGAAACTCTATTACGACCACTCTTCGCATACCTTTGTGAAGCTGACAATGGAAAATATGGAATTTTGAGATAACGCACTGTCGCATCATCGTATCTTCCCAGGTGTTAGTTTTGGCGGTTTCCTGTCTATTTTTTCTTATCTTAAACGTCAGGTTGCGGGCCTCTCTGGCCGTTTTTCTGGCTGACGGCGCTCGCTTGCAGTATGACTCAAAAAAAGTATCAGTTGAAAGTATGCTCCCGGACGGTGTGCAGCGTGGTTTTTGGAAGCCTATGCCAGGTTACTGTGGGGTATTCAAGAGGTTCTGAGAGGGGGCATTCCCCCCGGGGTTCTTGCCATTATAAAAGAGTGAACGAATGAAGAAGAGTTCGAATAAACAGTTGCTGATGAACAAGACCGGCGACGAGATACAGGTCGCGCTGGTTGAGGAGGGGAGGCTGGTTGAGCTGATCATTGAGCGTCCCGAGAGCCGCAGAAGTATCGGCGATATCTATCTTGGCCGGGTGCATAAGGTTGTTGAGGGGCTGAAGGCCGCTTTTGTTGATATCGGGCAGAAGTCTGACGGTTTTTTGCATTTTTCTGATGTTGGCACCACGAATGAGGATTACAGGGCGCTGATTGAGGATGATGATGATGATGAGAATGGTGGTGTGGACGATGGCGATGCGGATGATGCGCCTCAGGGTGCCCGAAATGGTGATGAGCCAGCCGTTGGTGCAACTGTAAAGCAGGCGGCCCGCAGTGGCGGCAAGAAGCCTTCGGCTGATGAGCAGGAGCGGGCTGAAAAAAGACAGTCGTATACCCAGTTGATTGCTGCCAAGCTCAAGCCGAACGATTCCATTCTTGTGCAGGTCATCAAGGAGCCAATCAGCAGCAAGGGTTCCCGCCTTACCTCCGACATTACCATTGCGGGGCGTTTTATGGTGTTGCTCCCTTTTGGTGGCGGTCAGGTTGCCGTTTCGCGCAGGGTCATTGCGCGCAAGGAGCGCTCAAGGCTGAAAAAGCTGGTGCGTTCCATCTTGCCGGAAGGTTTTGGTGCCATTATTCGTACCGTTGCTGAAGATCAGGAGGAGACACTGTTGAAGCAGGATCTTGAGAAGTTGCTGGCCAAGTGGACGCAGATTGAAGAAAAGTTGCAGGATGCGGCTCCTCCCCAGTTGATTTTCAAGGAGGATACCATTATATCGAGTGTGCTGCGCGATTCGCTCACTTCGGATGTTACAGAAATTGTTGCTAATTCACCGCTGATTCACAAGGA
>SESF01019783.1_pt1 | contig 10097 bp, 8 predicted proteins | sample 3171521 | NCBI WGS metagenome assembly SESF01 (sample SAMN10866945, study PRJNA518727) | freshwater metagenome | biome: subpolar coniferous forest; feature: holomictic lake; material: water; isolation source: holomictic Lake 227, 6 m and 8 m depth | place: Canada: near Kenora, Ontario | collected...
TTTCAAACAAGAATTAATTCTACAGCAACTAAAAACTAATCATAGGCCTAATTGTTCATCACAAACATGAAACAACACCTAACTATCTGATTATCTGCCATAAATAATTTCGTAAATTTAAACAATTTATCTATCCTGAAATGCTTTCCATCGAGGTATTAAATATTTTTTAACATACAATTCGCATTCAATTCAGGAAACCAAATTAAATCATTAATACCACCACCTAAATGGCTTTTCCCTGATAGTTAGAATGGGTAGCCGATGGCAAAGGACAGATTCAAATGGTGACTGGTTATCTGGTAATTTCCAGGGATGAACCGTTCGCCTTCAGGAAGTGACGGATCTCGAATTTTCAATCCCAGATCCAGACGGAAAATGAAATAGGTAAAATCGAAGCGTAATCCAAAACCTGATCCAACAGCAATTTGCTTATAAAACTCGTTGAATTTAAAAACTGCACCTTCGCGGTTATCTAAACTATTGATAGCCCAAATATTTCCGGCATCTACAAACATTGCTCCTTCCATTAACCAAAATAGTTTAAATCGGTATTCAAGATTGGCCTCCAGTTTAATATCAGCTGCCTGATTCGGATAAATACCTGATGGTGCTTTATATGAACCTGGTCCCAGCGATCGAACCTGCCATGCCCGGATGCCATTTGCGCCACCGGTAAAGTATTTCTTTTCGAATGGCAGCACGTTGAAATTACCATAAGGAAATCCAACACCGACAAAGCCCCGGCCAATCAGCGAACTTACCCTATTGATCATGTGACCGTAGCGATATTCAAAGTCACCTTTCAAATACTGCGAGAAACGAGTATTCAGAATTTCGTAATAAGAACTTGTTTGATTTGTTACCGAATCAATCTGACTTGCAATATCCTTATTAACTAATTTGCAATACAAATTCAGCAAATTACCTGCTGTTTCGAGATTGACCTTATAAAACTTGTAATCTTCCCGCTTATTGATATTTTGAGTATTGAATGTCCAGCTAATGTTACTTGCCACGATCAGGTGATCAGTAAAACTACTTTTAATAAACAGGTCTTTGATTGAATTAATGAATACAGGGTTGAGATTATAAATATGGACATAATTCAAATCAACCACGTTCAAAGTAAGAAACTGAAAATCAGTTGTTTTCCAATTATACCCAAACTTAACATTCGTTATATTCCGGGTATAATCCGGTCTGCTTTGATAGCTGTACCCAAAAGTAAGTTTAGTCTCAGGAATCTGAAATGCCAACATTTGTTTAGGCCTTACCGGGCTAAGAAACTTTGGAAAAGTCAGGCTGGATATAAAACCGTACTCCTGTGTATTAAAAATTTTGTTGTCTATTCGCTGCCGTTCTCTGGCTACTTTAAGCTGCAAATCAAAAACTTCAGCACCGCCAAAAAGATTCCGTTGCTGAAAATTCATATTGCCGCCAATTCCAAGGTTTCCAGAGGAGTTTGTTCCCTCCACATCAAACGAAACATTTTGCCTTGGCAGAGGAGTTAATTGAATCCGGCAATCTAAAAGTGGAATTGAATCATAGGTGTATGAATTTGTTTCAGTAAACCCAATATTAATAAGCTTGAATTGTTTGAGTCGGTTTAGGGCACGATAGGTCTTTTCAGCATTCAGGAGACAATAATATGTACTGTCTTTTATCCGGTTCAAATTGTAAAACAACTCCGGTTTATATTTTAACTTTCCTGAATGCACAAAAATATAATCATCTTTTATTAAGGTATCCGGTTTTTGTTCAAGTCGGTCTGCGGTCAGCGTTACAGCATTAAATGTGGGATTGATAAGGAAGTTTCTGATCTTATATTTCCGGTGCGCCACAACCTCTGCTTCCGGATTATCCAATATGGCATCATCAATATTTACCGTAAGATCAACCTTGTGGCTGTAAAAACTTGTGTCTGCCACAAAACTTATAGACTGTTCTGAAAAGATGTAATATCCGCTGTTTTTCAGATAATTTGTAATTCGCTGCCTCTCTGCATTTAAAACATCAAGATCGAATATATCTTTCCGTTTCAGAAGTTGATTGACGGTGTCCTTCATTATGATGCCAATCAGGCTTTTATCCTTAATAGAATATGAATAGTTGCGAATCCGGTAGGGCTGCCTGGCATAAATATTAAAAGTCAGATTTAATTTCCTTTTCCTATTGTCAATTTCCAGAGAGTCCTTGACTGATGCATTGTAGTAGCCTTTGTTCTTCAAAAAAATAATTAACTGATCCTTACTCCGCTGATTCTGAATTTCGTCATAAAATACAGGCGACTCTCCCATCCGTTTGAGCCAGCTATTTTCCTTCTTTGCAGAGGATAAATTATATACCCACAAATGAAATTTTAAAATACCTAATATTCTCAGGTTCTCCTTTTGTCTGATGTGTGTTTTAAGCTCTTCCTTTTTCAGATTTTTATCATCAACCTTAATGGATATTTTATTGAGTAAATATTTACCTTCGGGCACAAATCTGGTAGAATTGCAAGATCCAAACAGCATAATGCCAACCAGAAAGAAAATAGGATATACATTGAAATATTTGTTCCGAAGAAAGAATATCATCATTTTGAATTTTTACAAAAATAAACAGAGCATTTGGTTAACAAATCTTTCAGACCTTTTTATTTTTACCATTTTAGAACGAAGATTAATAAAATATGTTGAGTAAAAGCAAAATTAAGCTAATCCATTCATTAAACCGAAAAAAAGATCGGGACGAATCCGGATTCTTTTTGGTTGAAGGTATAAAAATGGTTGAAGAGGCACTTGTCTCAAATTTCAACATTGAACTTCTTGTCTGCAGCACAAAATTTGCTAACCAGCATCCTGAAATTCAACTCAGAGCGAAAGAAATCATTGAATCCGACAGCGAATCTATTCAAAAAGCCAGCCTTTTGCAGAATCCTCAAGATGTGCTTGCTGTAGTTTCCCAGAACTTGAATGTCAAACCGGAACTGAATTTAACCCACAAACTTGTTTTGGCACTCGACTTTATCCAGGACCCTGGCAATCTTGGAACTATTCTTCGGGTTGCAGACTGGTTTGGTATTCAATCCGTGATTTGTTCCGGGAATACGGTCGACGTATATAATCCAAAAGTAGTACAAGCCAGCATGGGCGCTATTTTCAGAGTAAAAACCTGGTACACCAGCCTTGAAGGATTCATTGGCCAGGCCGCAAAAGAACAGATTCCAGTTTACGGGACCTTTCTGGAAGGCAAAAATATATATCATGAAATACTTGCCGGAAATGGCATCATTGTATTGGGAAATGAAGGAAACGGAATTTCTCCGGAAGTGGCCAATCTGGTTGCTCATAAAGTTTGCATACCGTCGTTTTCTTCCGGAAAGGGCTCCGAATCATTGAATGTAGCCATCGCTGCGGCCATTTGCTGTTCTGAATTCAGGAGGAGATAAGAAATCAAGGAAATAGGAAAAGGAAAATAAGCTCAGTTTAATAACTCTTTTTAGAACGCAGCCAATAGTTTTCGGCAAAAGCTTCAGCACAACGCTCTCCATCCATAGCCGATGAAACAATTCCACCGGCATAACCAGCACCTTCACCACAAGGATAAAGTCCCTGAACCTTGACGTGTTCGCAGGTATCTTCCTTCCTTGGAATACGGATTGGCGATGAGGTTCGCGATTCAACACCAACAATAATCGCCTCATTGGTAAGATAACCGAATGCTTTTTTATCAATGAGCTGAAACGCTTCCTGAAGTCTTGTTCTGATCCGTTTGGGAAGTTTATCGTGCAACGGAACAGAAACCAGGCCCGGATGATACGAAGATTCCGGCAAATCCTGTGAAAAACGGTTACTAACAAAGTCTGCCATCCGCTGTGCCGGTGCAAACTGAGTCTTACCATTCAACGAAAAACACAATTGTTCGATCTGGCGCTGAAATGCAAGTCCGGCAAATACGCCCATATGCCTGAATTCATTTAAATCTTCCGGTCTGATTTCGACAACCATTCCGGAATTGGCAAACTTGGTATTCCTTTTTGTCGGCGACATTCCATTAATAACCATTTCGCCAGGAGCGGTTGCAGCCGGAACCATAATCCCTCCCGGACACATGCAAAACGAATACACACCGCGCTGTTCAACCTGTTCGACAAACGAGTAGCTTGCAGCCGGCAAATAAGGTCCGCGTTGAGGCTGATTGTACTGAATTGAATCAATGAGTGTTTGAGGATGTTCAGCCCTGACGCCTACAGCAAATGTTTTTGCTTCAATAGATATACCTTTTTCGTATAAAAGCTCATAGATTTCGCGGGCAGAATGACCTGTGGCAAGAATGACAGCCTCTGCTTCCACAATTGTTGTGTCCGAAAGCATTATTCCGCTACAACGATCATTTTCAACAATTAAATCAGCTACGCGGCTGTTAAAATGAATTTCGCCACCCACTTCAATGATCTTATTTCGAATACTCGTGATGATTCCCGGCAGCATGTTGGTTCCGATATGCGGATGTGCATCGATCAGAATTTCGGGTAAAGCTCCGTTTGCAAACAATACTTCCAGAATTTTTCGGATATTTCCACGCTTTCTGGAACGGGTATAAAGTTTACCATCCGAAAAAGTGCCTGCCCCACCCTCTCCAAATCCGTAATTCGAATCCGGATCAATGAGATGTTCCCGATGAATCTTCGCAATGTCGCGTTTTCTGTCGCTCACTTTTTTGCCGCGCTCAAAAATAATTGGCTTAAAACCAAGTTCGATCAGGCGCAGGGCTGCAAAAAGGCCTGCGGGACCAGCTCCAACAATAATTACGGAAGGTTTTTGTGAAACGAGATCGTATTTAAATTCGATTTTCTCTTCTGATGGAAGTTCATCCAGAAATACTTCAACTCCAAGATTCACTTTAATGGCGCGCTGTCTGGCATCAAACGACTTTCGCTTAACATTGATCAGTTTGATCCGCCCTTCATCAATACGAAGTTTTTCAGCAAGAATGGGTTTGTAGAATTGTTCGTCAGAGGCCTGTTTGGGCGAAAGTGACAAGTTGATTTCCTGTTTCAAGACTATTCGAAATGAAAACTTAGTATGAACATATTGGATGCCAACCTTGAAATCGCATTGGTATATACTTGTGGTTGGGTAGGTTTTGGCCCATTATCCAGAATATTATTCAGCCCAAAGCTAAACTTTAATTCGGTTGACAGCCTGAAGAACTGAAGATAGGCATCCCAACCCATACCCGCTTCAATGGATGAACTGAAGGGTTTCAATCGCACCAAATCTTCCTGCCCTGTTTTTGAAATATCGATGCGGTAAGCTCCGCCTGCAATGATGTAAGGCCGCTGATTATTCATCCGCCGCGATTTATATTTAAGCAACAAAGGAAAATCAAGAAAGGTCGATTTTATTGAATAGGATCTTCCCTTATTCTGCGAATCCGTTATATCCTCAATGGGAATATTGTATGTCAGTTTCCGCTCTCCAAAAGACATACCGGGCAAAAAGCGAAGGTCAAAACTATCAGAAAGACGAAGATTGGTGACAATTCCAACGGTAAACCCTGGAATAACTGTTGCGACATCTGCTCTTATTCTGCTGATACTATCAATTATAACTCCACCGATACGCTCCAGTTTTGAAGGATCAAATCTGGGGTTTTCTCCAATCAGATTGTAATGATCGATATGGAAATCAGCTGCATTAACACCAAGGGTAAAACCAAAATGCAGGCGTTTATCATCAAATGTTGTCAGATTTTTCAACAACACCTTTTGTGCCATTGCTGTGGAACAAATCAAAATTAAAATCAAAATATAGAAAAATCGCTTCACAATGATACAGTTAACTGGTATTCAATGAAACCGCTAAATTACAAATTTATTGTATGGCAGTCTTATTTTTGGGCAATGTAAATGGTGGCAATTCCAAAAGTCAATCGTTTTTGACTGGTTCTTGAGAACCCGGTTTTTTGAAGGACTGATAAAAATTTCTGATCGTCAGGAAAAGCCATGACCGATTCGGGCAGATAGGAATACGCAGAACTGTCCTTGGAAACCAAACGCCCGATAAAAGGTAAAATTTTGAAAAAGTAGAAGAGATAAAACTGTTTCATCGGGAAATACCTTGGTTTTGAAAACTCGAGTATAATAACCACGCCGTCAGACTTCAATACCCTGAAAAATTCCGAAAGTCCTCTTTCCAGATTTTCAAAATTCCGAACGCCAAAAGCCACGGTAATTGCATTGAACTGTTCATTCAAGAATGGCATTGCTTCTGAATCGCCTTTCAGAAATTCAATGGTCTGATCCAAACCTAATCGCTTCACTTTAGTCCGGCCAACCTGCAGCATTTGCTCTGAAATGTCAAATCCGATAATTTGCTTTGGGTTAAGTTTGGCAGCAGCTACGGCAAAATCACCGGTTCCGGTAGCTACATCAAGCAAATAATCTGAATTATAGTCTGAAAGGATTCGAATCGCCTTTTTACGCCAAAGCTTATCGATCCCAAGAGAAAGAAAATGGTTCAGAAAATCGTATTTAGGAGCAATGTTATCGAACATCTGCTCCACCTGAAGTTTTTTTTGTTGTTCAGAATCTTTATATGGGGTTACCTGCATGCAAAAAATTGTCAGTATTCAGTATCAGTATTCAGTTGCCGTACTGAGGCATTCCTTACCCTACTATCTTTTCTAAATTTAATTAATTGGCCGAAGTCATTTTATCGATAAAACCAAACGATTCATCATCAATCCTTATTTCACCTTTGGTAACATGGCCTAAAGCGAAAAACGGAACTTTCAGACTGCTCATTAAATCCACAAAATCGTCCACATTCTTTGGATCAACTGCTACAATAAAACGACCCATTGCTTCACCAAAGAGGAATGCATCCTTGCGAATTTCAGCATCAGAAGTAATATCAAATCCAAGGCCCGAAGGCATTCCGGCGCGCAACATCGAGAAAAACAAACCACCTTTACTGACCGGACTGGCAGAACTTAACATGCCAGACTGAACAAGTCGTTTCATCACGGAATCCAGTATCACCTCGGTGTCAATATCAAATACCGGAAGTGCCGATTCAGTAATTTCATGATAGAACTCCAGGTACTCAGAAGAATTAATATCATCGTAAGTCTTGCCTATCATGAAAATATTATTGCCTTTCTTCTTGAAACTATGCGTAATCAGTTTGTCCTTATCGGGAACTGATGCCATTATGCTGATAATAATGGTCGGAATAACAGGACCCTGTCCTGAAAAAGAATCAAACCTGATTTTTCTGTCGGTCAATTTGATATTATACTTATTGCACGCGTTTTCCAGTCCCTGCTTTGCTCCTGCTGCTACAAACTGTCCGTTTGGATCGGCAATATTGATATGATACAAAAATGAACTGATAGCCTCAGGAACAGCACCAAAACAAATCATCTTGCGAACAGCTCTGGAAACAAGAATTTCAGTTGCCTTTTTGGGATCAATCTCGAGATGATGATGTAGTGCATGAGTAGAAATAGCCATCATCTGACCACTTTCAGAACAAAACATACCAGTTTCGTCATTATCATCGTTTGAGATAGCTGAAAGGTCAATTGAATCTTCGCTGAAATCATTAAAATAATTAATCGCAGCAAGATTCGGGTCAGCCATCAGATTAAACACAATATCTTGAATATCTTGTTCTTCCGGTAATTGATCAATAGTAAATTCCATAATATCGTCATTTTGCTCTAACATGATATGTACTTTTGAAATAAATGAAGCAACAAAAATAATTAAGTAGTTTGTTATTCCATTAGATTTGAGTAATTTTTAATTTTGCAACGCACAAAAAATCTTCATTCAAATGAATAGAAAAATAGCTTTAATTACTGGTGCAACAGCTGGTATAGGCTACGAAACGGCCAACTTACTTGCCCAAAATAATTATAATCTGATTCTCACCGGACGAAGAAACGAGCGTTTGGAATCACTTAAAACTAATCTTGAGTCAACTTTCGGCTGTAAAACCCTCCTTTTAACCTTTGACATCCGGTCCAGAAAGGCAACTGAAACAGCTTTGAACAGTATCCCTGACGATTGGCGGGCCATTGATGTTTTAATCAACAATGCCGGACTCGCTGCCGGATTGGGCCCTGTAAATTCCGCAGATGTCGACGATTGGGAGAACATGATTGATACAAATGTCAAAGGACTTCTTTATACGATACGGACCATAACCCCGTGGATGGTAGAAAGACAATCGGGTCATGTGGTCAACATCTCATCCATTGCCGGGAAAGAATCCTATCCGAATGGCTCCGTTTACTGTGGTTCAAAACATGCGGTCGCAGCCATTTCAAGAGCGATGAGAATTGAGCTTATGCCTTTCGGAATAAAGGTATCATCGATTGCACCGGGAGCTGTTGATACAGAATTTTCATTGGTCAGATTTCGGGGCGACAAGGAAAAGGCGACTCAGGTTTATAAGGGATTTACTCCTCTGCAAGCTAAAGATATCGCAGAAACGATCCTGTTTGTTATCACCCGACCACCTCATGTTAACATCGACGATTTGCTCATAATGCCAACAAGTCAGGCATCAGCCAGAGATTTTCACCGGAAATAATATTTTCATGATTATATATCCTTCTGAATATTTAAAAGATTTCACGGCTGAATTGTTTCAACGTATGGGCTGTCCTGAAGATCAGGCCAGAACTGCTGCAGATTGCTTGAATCAGGCAGATTTACGTGGCGTAGATTCGCATGGAGTGGCACGGTTGAGCGGTTATGTGCGTTTATGGGAACTAAAACGACTTAACGCATCACCTGAAATGAAAATTATACACGAAACTCCAAGTACAGCCGTTTTGGATGGTGATTTGGGATTGGGACTTGTGACTGCGCCATTTGCAATGAAACTGGCCATTGAAAAAGCCAAAATAGCCGGAACAGGCTGGGTGGCCGTTCAGAATTCAAATCATTATGGAATTGCAGGATACCATGCGATGATGGCGCTCGAACATGACATGATTGGCATCTCCATGACCAATGCCAGCCCATTGGTGGCACCTACGTTTTCAAAAAGCCGGTTCCTTGGCACAAATCCAATAGCTGTAGCTATTCCTGCTCTAACAGAACCTCCGTTCGTGATCGATATGGCTACAACGACGGTAGCCAATGGTAAACTGGAAGTATTGCAGCGAAAAGGAATGGACGCCCCTTTGGGCTGGACTCAGGATAAAGATGGTAATCCTTCGACAGACGCGTACTCTCTCAAAAAAGGAGGATCCATGTTGCCTTTGGGTGGAGATCGCGAACATGGTGGCCATAAAGGCTATTGTTTGGGTGCTATGGTCGACATATTCTCCGCAGTACTTTCAGGTGCTAATTATGGTCCGTGGGTACCTCCATTCGTGAGCTTTCTTGAACCTCCGGCAAATCAGGTTGGAAAAGGAATCGGGCATTTTCTGGGTGCCATACGGGTAGATGCATTTCGTCCGGCAACCGGATTTAAAGAAGATATGGATAACTGGATAAAAACGTTCCGAAACGCAGAAACTTCAACCGGTCAGGAAAGAGTGCTAATTCCGGGAGACCCGGAGCGTGAATTAACCATTGAACGTATGAAAAATGGGATACCTTTGCATGAGCAAGTAGTAAAAGATTTATTGGAACTTAGTCAGAAATTTGGACTGACGTTCTTGGACAATCCAGAAAATAAATAAAAAAGAAAACCATTCGATGTACGAAGCATTAGTTATAACCCCTGTCAAAGATTCATTAAACACTACTATTGAAACGATACGATCCATTGGAAAGTCTGATGGCAAGTTTCATTACGCTATATACAATGATTTTAGCTCAGAAGAAACCACTCAGTCACTGAAATCAATGAGCTTGGATTATAATTTCGAATTAGTCAACTTATCTGAAATTACAACAACTCCATCTCCAAACTACAGACTGGTTCTGCAACTGGCTCAGAAGAAAGCACTGGAACTGGGAATACCACTGATTATTATTGAATCGGATGTTGAAGTAAATCAAACAACCATCAGCGAATTGATCCGGCAATCAAAAAGTCTGGTAAATTGCGGAATGGTTGCAGCTATAACGAAAGACATGG
>SESF01015091.1_pt1 | contig 10091 bp, 10 predicted proteins | sample 3171521 | NCBI WGS metagenome assembly SESF01 (sample SAMN10866945, study PRJNA518727) | freshwater metagenome | biome: subpolar coniferous forest; feature: holomictic lake; material: water; isolation source: holomictic Lake 227, 6 m and 8 m depth | place: Canada: near Kenora, Ontario | collected...
ATCCTGGCATTTCAATTGTTGTTTAATGACCCTTAACCCCAATTTGGGGGATCGGCCTGTTTTAATTAATGATATTATTTTCTATTCCTTACACCCTTTTAGAGGTTGGGGGTAGTTTTACACTTTGATTTCTACTTCAACTCCACTTGGCAATTCAAGTTTCATTAATGCATCAACAGTTTTGCTGGTTGAGCTGTAAATATCAATTAAGCGTTTGTAAGAACAAAGCTCGAACTGTTCGCGCGATTTTTTATTTACGAAAGTAGCACGGTTTACAGTAAAAATACGTTTGTGTGTTGGCAATGGAATTGGACCACTAACTACTGCACCGGTAGCTTTTACTGTCTTTACGATTTTTTCAGCTGACTTGTCAACCAAATTGTGATCGTAAGATTTTAATTTAATTCTGATTTTTTGACTCATTGTCGTTTTTTTATTTTCTGCCTCCTAACCCCCTAAAGGGAGAATTTGGCAAGCATTTGTTTAATTATTATTTTCTTTATCTTTAATCCAATTAAGAGTCATTCGCTAATTGGACATTTATTAAATGTTCTAACCTCAACTTCCCCCTTTTGGGGGTCAGGGAGCTTTACAGTAATTCTACCTTACCTTTAGCTTCAGCTACAACTACTTTCGCAATTGCATTCGTAACTTCAGCATAGTGATCGAATTCCATTGAAGACGTTGCACGACCCGAAGAAATTGTACGTAAAGCGGTTACATATCCGAATGTTTCAGAAAGTGGCACTTTAGCTTTTACGATTCTTGCTCCTGTACGGCTTGACTCCATACCTTCAACCTGTCCACGACGTTTGTTCAAGTCACCAATCACATCACCCATGCTTTCTTCCGGTGTAACAACCTCCATTTTCATGATTGGTTCCAACAATACCGGTTTTGCTTTTGCACAAGCACTTTTATAAGCGATTGAAGCACAAATTTCGAATGACAATTGATCCGAGTCAACTGCGTGGAATGAACCATCTAATACAGTCACTTTGAGGTTATCCAATGGAAAGCCTGCAAGGACTCCATTTTTCATGGCATTCGCGAAACCTTTTTGGATAGAAGGAATAAATTCTTTTGGAATGTTACCACCTTTTACCATATCAACAAACTGAAGACTTCCACCTTCAAAATCTTTGTCTCTTGGTTCAACTTTTACAATCATATCGGCAAACTTACCACGACCACCCGATTGTTTCTTATACGTTTCACGTAATTGAACCGGCTGAGTAATAGCTTCTTTATACGATACCTGTGGACGACCCTGATTACATTCAACTTTGAACTCACGTTTCAAACGATCGATAATGATTTCAAGGTGAAGTTCACCCATACCACTAATGATAGTCTGACCTGATTGTTCTTCTGTATGAACGGTAAATGTTGGATCTTCTTCAGCTAATTTAGACAAACCAATACCCAATTTATCAAGGTCTTTCTGAGTTTTAGGCTCGATCGAAATACCGATAACTGGCAAAGGGAAGTCCATTGATTCAAGCGTAATTTGATGATTTTCATCACATAAAGTATCGCCTGTACGAATATCTTTAAATCCTACACCTGCACCAATATCACCTGCTGAAATCATCTCAACCGGATTTTGTTTATTAGAGTGCATTTGGAAGATGCGTGAAATGCGTTCTTTCTTTTCGGAGCGTGTGTTATATACATACGAACCTGCAGGAAGTTGACCTGAATAAACCCGGAAGAAACACAAACGACCAACATAAGGATCGGTTGCAATTTTAAATGCCAGGGCACATAAAGGTTCTTTAGCATCAGGATGACGGATAACTTGTTTCTCAGGATCACGTGGATCAAAACCTATAGTTTCCGGAGTATCCAATGGGCTTGGTAAATAGGCACAAACGGCATCCAGCATAGTCTGTACTCCTTTATTCTTGAATGCTGAACCACAGATAATAGGATTAATTTCCATGGAAAGTGTGGCTTTACGGATAGCAACCTGAATTTCTTCGACAGTAATAGTAGAAGGATCATCAAAGTATTTTTCCATCAACACATCATCATATTCAGCAACGATTTCGAGCATTTTATCTCTCCATTCTTCGGCTTCTTCCAATAAATCAGCTGGAATTTCTTCCACATCATATTGAGCACCCATCGATTCATCGTGCCATAGAATGGCTTTCATTTTTACTAAATCGATAACGCCTTTGAATTTTTCTTCAGCACCAATTGGAATTTGAATAGGACAAGGTTTTGCACCTAGAACTACTTGAATTTGACGAACCACTTCGAAAAAATCAGCACCTGAACGGTCCATTTTATTAATAAATCCAATACGAGGAACACTGTATTTGTCGGCCTGACGCCATACTGTTTCTGATTGAGGCTCAACACCACCAACAGCACAGAATGTAGCAACAGCACCATCCAAAATACGCAATGAACGCTCTACCTCTACGGTAAAATCAACGTGTCCCGGAGTGTCAATCAGGTTTATTTTATATTTTTCGTCGAGATAGTCCCACGAAGTAGTTGTAGCAGCCGAAGTAATGGTAATTCCACGCTCCTGCTCCTGTTCCATCCAGTCCATAGTCGCAGCACCATCATGCACTTCACCGATTTTGTGAGTCAAACCGGTATAGAACAGAATACGCTCGGAAGTTGTTGTCTTCCCAGCGTCGATATGCGCCATGATACCGATGTTTCTATTATAACTTAAATCTCCTTTAGCCATTTTTTACTTTAAATTTCTTTATACCTTAATTATAGCTTTCAATTAAAATCTGAAGTGTGCAAATGCACGGTTAGCTTCAGCCATACGATGCATATCTTCCTTGCGTTTGAATGCTCCGCCCTGGTTATTGAAGGCATCAACGATTTCGGCAGCCAATTTATCGGCCATCGAGCGTCCTCCGCGTTTGCGAGAGTATAATATAAGATTTTTCATTGAAATGGATTCCTTGCGATCAGCACGGATTTCTGTTGGAACCTGGAATGTAGCACCACCCACGCGACGTGATTTTACTTCAACTAATGGAGTGATATTTTCAAGAGCTTTTTTCCAAACTTCTAGTGGGGATTTTTCTTCGTTCGGCAACTTGTTTTTCACAGTTTCGAGCGATGAATAAAAAATGTCGAAGGCAGTAGATTTTTTGCCATCATACATCAAGTGGTTAACAAATTTTGTTACCATTGATTCATTGAAAACCGGATCAGGTAATACGACCCTCTTTTTTGGTTTCGATTTTCTCATTTTTCTTAAAAATTTCCGTTTTTGTTTTTTTGGTTGCTTTTAGTCTTACTTCAACAACTCCTCCGAGTCATTTACTCAACCTTTCATCTGCTACCTTAAAACGCAAACAAGTGTTTAAACTTGATTTTGTTAGTTTTTTTGAAAGGGAATTCGGATTCAGATTTTTAAATCTTCAAATCCTTAGATTCTACTTATTTCTTTTTGCCTTTTGCTGGTGCACCTTTTGCGGCTACTGCTCCTGCTTTTGGACGTTTTGCTCCATATTTCGAACGACGTTGTGTGCGGCCATTAACGCCGGCTGTATCGAGTGTTCCACGAACCACGTGATAACGTACCCCCGGAAGGTCTTTTACACGACCACCACGTACCATTACGATAGAGTGTTCTTGTAAATTGTGTCCTTCGCCCGGAATGTATGCATTCACTTCTTTCTGGTTAGTCAAACGTACACGAGCTACTTTACGCATTGCCGAGTTCGGTTTTTTTGGAGTTGTAGTGTACACACGAACACACACACCGCGACGCTGTGGACAAGAATCCAATGCTGGCGATTTGCTTTTGTCAATGAGTTCTGCTCTTCCTTTTCTAACTAATTGCTGAATTGTAGGCATTTTACTTTGTTTTTATATCTTTAACTGCTTTATTTTTATCCCTTTGGTTTTTCTCCAAAATGGGTTGCAAAGATAGACATAATATTTTAATTGACAATACAGCTACCGCAAATATTTTTAAAACTTTCTAAAATCGGCTCGCACAGGGCAATTCAGAATGCTGAATGTCTAAGGATGAACTATATATCAGCGGTATGACCCAATTTATAGTTGACAGATGATGGCAGGCAAATGGAGGTTGGAGTTCCGACTCCGGAGAATGGACAAAAGACACTGTAAAGTTTACAGTTAACTACTTATTAATAATCACTAATGCCGCCCTGAAGGACAAAACACAAACAACCCAGTTTAACGTCCGGGGGATAAACAATAATAAACCTACTGCAAACTTCTGAACGACGGGGAGTGTTGTTTTAAACCCGAATTTTCATATCCAGACAATCGTTTATAAAACTTATAAGCCAAAAGTTAATCAACCTGAATCAATACAACACATACTCATCAATACATACTATCTTCTCCCAATGCAGGTTTTTTCCATTGATTGAGAGTTCTATATCTGCTTCTGATATATATTTTTTCCCGTGCGGATTGTTGGATAGTTTATTCAACAGGTAAAATGGCTTTTTAAACTTAAACTTTTCGGGGTCGATAAAACTACCGGATGCAGCCGTGAGCTTATGTCGAATCAAAACTTTGAGTGCAACACCACCCTGTGTTGCTTCAAGTTGGTAAACATTTTCATCGTTACTTTCTTCTTTACCTTCAGGCAAACCACTTATTCTGTTGTACTCTACTTGATCAAAGCAATATTTTTCGCCTCCGATTACCAAAAAACAACGTGCAACCTGAGTGCCTCTCTTCATTCGTAAGCAGCTGTAAGTGATTAAAAACTCTGGCGTCATCATCCTGCCCCAAAACATTTTATTAATGGGTATCTTAAATGGAAGAATATCACATGTTACATAATCGACGTATGAAGTACAACTGTTGGCTGTCAGTCGGATTAAATTAATCTCCATTGAGCCGGTTGCTTTCATATAATAAGGAACAAAAAACCACCGTATCGATTTACTTTTTTCCGACACAATAAAAGTATGGCGCGAAAAAGAATCAGCATAATTGTCCAGGCTTATGTTCATCTTCAAATCAGGAAAATTCGCCTTTATATTTAATGTCTGATTTTCGGGCTGTATGCTGAGTTGCTTTCCCTGTATTGTCAGTGTATCCCAGTCATCATTTGCAGCTTTAGATCTGATTATCTTCGATTTGGCAATAATTCCTGTGTCATTATTGTAATAGTTCAAAGTAAGATTCTTTACTTTAAACAATACAAAATCAATCTCTACAACAATAAAGTAGATATAGGTGGTTTCATCGATATTCAGGTCGAAAAACCATTTTCTCATGCAATAACTCATACTATGTTGATTTAAAAGAATGAATAAAACGTTTTATTTCAAGGAAAAAAGATATGTTTGTTCTGACGCATACGCAAAATATAAATCAGCAATGCTACTGATAAAAAAATCAGTCCGTAAAGTACCGAATAAACTATGGACTGTGTGACTCTTTCGCCGGAGAATGCCGACACCACAGACACCTGCGAAGGATAGAAAGCGGGTAATGACCGTATAAAAATTTTATGAGGTGCTGCGGCATAGAACACAGGATTCTGTAGCCAGCTTACATCCAGATTAGCAATGAGAGTAATAAAAAGTACTCCTTCCAGTTCTCCCTTTAAAACCGAACCAATCAATACACCATAACTGCCATACACAAACCCTATCAGCATATAGCCCAGAGTAACCTCTGCTATGCGTTGAGGACTGAAATAGAAAAGTGTAATTACTGAAATATAAACGGAAACAATCAGGATAAGCACCATCATAAGAATGAATTTCGACAAAAGGATTTCGGACGGTTTAAATCCGCATATAACAAGTCGCTTGTGTTCAGGCCTGTGACTCTGAATAAGCACCATGGAGGTGAACGATGACAGTAAACCTGTGACTGTAAGAGATATATATAACAATGCAACCTGTTTTTGGGAAACATCAACAACCACACCGGTTAAGCTGGCAAGCTTCAGCGAAAAAAACATATTGGTAGTGGTATAGTCGGTTATAATGAAAAACACAGCCGGAACAACCAGGATTAATACCGGAAAAATTCGCTTTCTCAACAGCGATTTGGCTGTTGATTCGATGCTTTTCAAAAGGTAAATCATTCGCATATCAAGCAGCCGTTTTTAATACTATACAGTTTGTCAATCAGGGTTTGATCATACACAAAATGCGAAACAATAAGAATACTTTTTCCTGTTTCTTTCTTTCTCTCAGCATAACTCCAGAAACGCTGATAAGTATCCCTGTCCAATGAGGCATAAGGTTCATCCAGAATCATTAAGTCGGGATTATGCAACAATGCCAGTACAAAATTTAGTTTCTGCCTTGTTCCACCACTTAATATTCCCGCTCTTTTATTCAAGGATTCGGTAAGTCTGAACTCCTCCAACAATGCGGCTGTTGTTGTTTTATCAAAGTAGTCCTGAAACTGCGCACTGTAAGCTGTTTCAAACAACGATAAATTTTCCTGCACTGTTAGCGCAGGGAATACCAGGGGTTCCTGCGGACAGAATCCAAAATTTCGGGTAATACCTATCGTTCCGCTATCGGGCTTCAACCAACCTGTAATTATATTGAGTAGGGTAGTTTTTCCTGTACCGTTTTCACCGGTAATGGCAACAACAGTTCCTGCCTCTTGAGCAAATGTAATCTGATTCAGCACGTGATTAGTACGAAACGATTTGCTTACATTATTTACTTCGAGCAATGCCATAATTGTTTAGAAAAATGATGGTAGCTTATCAACCACTTCTTGTTTGTCAATTGGTTCGTGATAAGGACCTTTGCAGCGCAAATCGGCATGTTTATACGTTCCAAACCATAGGTCGTTGCGGGCTTTACAGCCACCGCCACATACGCTTTTGTAAGAGCACTCCTGACAATCGTCGGGAGTAACTTTAAAATCACTCAATCCGGTATTCTTATACCTGTCCCGGTAAATCACCCATATATCGTTTTGTTTGATATTTCCCAAAGGCAGGTTATCAATAAACGGACAAGGCTGAACAGAACCATCAACTTTGACAGTCAGCACATAATTTCCACCCGAACAGGCATTTCCCGTCAGCATAAAGAAATTCCGGATATACTCCATGTGATCTTCATTTTTATCGTACAGCACCCAATGTTTTATATCGTGCCAGGTATCGTTGTCAATACAAAGGTTATCGCCCTTACAATGAGGAATATACTGATAAAATAATGCGTGAACCTTCAGCGTCTCTACTACAAAATCATATATCTGCTTGTAGTCCAGGTAATTATCGGCATGAATAGCACTAAAGGTGAAGGTATTTACTCCCGCATCGCGCAGATTTTTTATACCGGTTACGGTTTTTTCCCACGAACCGGGAACACCTGTAAATTCATCATGGTTCCCGGGAGTATCAGACACCAGCGTAACGATAATCGCATCCAGACCGGCTTTCTTCAAACCCTTTGCCATCTGAGGAGTTACCAGTGTTCCGTTGGTATAAAGCGATATAAAAGGAACATGGCATTTTGCTTTGGCATATTCAATTATCTGCAAAATATCTTCCCTCATAAAAGGCTCTCCACCTAATATCTCCAATCTTATCCCGAAATTACGAATGCTGTCCAACAATTTATAAATCTCAACAGCAGGCAACTCCTGATGGTGATGATCCACATAACACATTTTACATTTAAGTTGGCATTGATCGTTGATCTCCAGCTTGATAGAGTAAATAAATGCTCCTATCATATCCCGACTGAATGACGAGAAAGCTTTTGCAACCACAGAATTTGCAGGCAGTTTGCCAAAAATGCTCATGATTCTTTTCTGAATCCGGAATAAAATCCTGTTTTTTAGTTTCAAAAACCATACAGGGCCCGTACTATGAGCTATCTGTTTTCCATAATCTTCCCACATAATATCCTGATTTAGCGTGTGTTTATTGTTTTGGCTTCATCCAGCCAGATGGCCGATACCAAAATATCCTGCCACATAAGAACAGAAGCTTCGGTAAATCTGACAAGATATAGCTGCTCTTCTTTTTTATCATAGATATGTAGTTTGCTATTTACCTCTGTGGTCACAGAATTAATGCCGGCAAACGAAACCACCAGTTCTTTCTCCTGGTTTTTTATCCGCAGCAGTCCGTTTCCCACACTGAGCAAACCTTCCAGCAGCATATCATAATTTAACTTATTTTCCACATAGACTAAACATTTAGACAGATTAGCAAACTCCAGATCGTGCTTTTTTCTGTTAGTGTATTCAAACAGTTTGTCGGTAGGTGTTATTTTTACAGAATGATAGTATTGAGCAATAGTCAAAGGCGTTTCGGAATCATCCGGTATTAAACTGTAGTCCGCCATCACGCTTAATCCAAATCCACACTGACGGCATGTAAGCTTGTTTTCGTTGATTTCAAATGAATGGAGAGCACCACATTTACGACATCTGTACAGCACCTTTTCAATGCCATGGATGGAAATAGCAGCATCTGAACTGACAGGCTGTATTTCTTCAGTCGATTGCAAACGCCTTTTAATTTCAGCTTCCAGTTCATCGGTTGTGCAACCTGCAGGTGCATAAAAAGCTTCTCTGACTTCCACAACCACCTTGTGCTTTTTATACGAATCCGACCAACGTGGCCAGGCGAAATAATTCCCATCCAGCCTGACCGGTACGATGGGAATATGGCTAAACCGTAACATCAACTTAAGCACTTCAGGTTTAAATGATTGCGTCTCGCCTGTCCATGACCGTTCACCCTCAGGAAACAAACCAAGCACAGCCCCCTGATGTACAGCCTCTTCAAGCAGTCTTGCCGAACGAAAATCTTTTTTGTATCGCCTCAGAGGTATGCAAAACAACTTGTCCATAAACCAGGGCAAACCGGGATTACGATACGTTTCGTAAGTTGATAAATAAGAGAGCGGAAAGGGGAAAGCTGCTCCGATAAAGAACGGGTCGAGGTAGTTTTTATGTTCCGAAACAATGAAAAAAGGCATTGTCTTTGGTATTAGTTTCCGGTTTTTGACTGTCAACCCGAATAGTATTTTCATCAACAGCACCACCGGATAGCGGGCCATCTGCCAGAAAACAGGGATTACAATACCGGTTCGTTTCCGGTAAAACCGGTAAGCATCTCCAAATCGTTTGATCAACTGCTTTTCTTCAACGTAAACATACACCCTGTTTAGAGCAATAAATACCGGCATAACTATCAGCAACATCGACAATGAGCCTCGTATCATAGCTATACCGATGAACACCAGGATATAAAACAGATAAATAGGATGTCGCAGATAATTATAAATACCACGGCTAAATATAGCTTGCGGAGGGTATGCCGAAACGGGTAATTCACCACTCTGACGTACATACTGCACAATTGACAGCACCAGCATGGGCACAGCAATAATAAGTACCAATATTCCGATTGCAGTTAGACGGTAAGGCTCAAAGGCAAGCAGACTGTCCAGATAAACAGACGACCCCAAGAGGATGAACGGGATAACTCCCCAGAAAAACACGATGTAAAGAAGCAGGATAATGATTTTTCGCATAGTAGTATATTTTAAGGTGAGTATTATACTATATCAGATTAATCAGCCTTACACGGCATTTCAGTGATATGATATGAAGAGTAACCAGAGTAAATCAGCCCATCATTTCCGTATCAGATTATAAACTCGTCCATCATTCAGTTCATAACGTATAATACCATAATACATTGATGAATAGATCTTCCCGGGTTCGTCGGGAAAAACGGTTTTCAGACTTATTGTATCTACAAGATGATACACAATCGTATCAATTTTAAAATCAATGCTATAGGTTTGCGTCCACAGGTAATTAACCATATCGTTTTTATAACCTATTGCTTGAATGGTTGGAAACCAACCTCCGCTTCTGCCCCTTCTAATCCAATATTGTAAATAAACCGGTTGTGATTTTTTTGCATAATAGACACATAGATATTGATATCGTAATTCTTGTTCTGCTGACCATCCACTATCTGTGCTGATTAAAAATGTATCTATCCCGCCACCTGCACTGTCTTTATAACAAATTACCCGTTGTGCGATTAGCAATCTAATGCGTACTTGAGGTTGTTTATTGGTTTATTGTTTAAAAAATTGATATATTGT
>SESF01008123.1_pt1 | contig 10089 bp, 15 predicted proteins | sample 3171521 | NCBI WGS metagenome assembly SESF01 (sample SAMN10866945, study PRJNA518727) | freshwater metagenome | biome: subpolar coniferous forest; feature: holomictic lake; material: water; isolation source: holomictic Lake 227, 6 m and 8 m depth | place: Canada: near Kenora, Ontario | collected...
GGATACTGGTCAAAGACACCAAAGACGTTCCTGTAGCCGGTGCTGACGTTTATATTAAGTATCAAGGCGCGGTAATTTTTACCGACAAGAGCGACAAAGACGGCAAACTGGACTATGCGGTGGTAAACACAATCGGCGACGACGGCATAGAAAAAATGTTCGAGTTTTCGGCTAAAAAGGATGCTATATTCACAAAGCCGGTGAACGCCAAAGTGTTTTGTCCAGAGGGCGCAGATATTGCTCTAGTGCTTGAGTATGAAAAGATTGTCAAGTTCCACGCCAAAGACGCTGTGAACGGTCAGCCGGTCAAAAACGTCACTATATCAATGGACGAAGGCGTTATATGCTACACCGACGACGAAGGCAACTTCTACAGTTCGGCAGAGCGCGGACATCATAAATGCGTTGTTGGCTACGAAGGCAAGTCCGCTAATGGCGAATTTGACGTTACCGACGACGGCGTAAATGTTGAAATCACAATCGGGCGCACAGACGACGAGTGCCGGACATTCGCTACCGACAATTTCGGCGTAGCGTTTGGCACAAAGCTGGAAATGACTGTAGCGCAAATCATCACCGCAATTGCTCAGTTTGTTAAGACTTCCACATTTAACGAAGCTATAGCAAAATTGCTGCCGCGACCTGCTACTCCAGCAACGGTAAAACTGGTCACATACAACGAGAAAAACGAGGTAGGGTTAGCGGAAATGAAGGGCGGCATCGTGACGCTCGCTTACAATGTTCCGCAAGCTGAAACTGGCAAAACGTGGGCTGTTGAAAATCCTTTGTTTGCGAAATATCTTTGCGATACTACGATACTTGAAGAACTAATGCCGGACACCGATATGTACCGCAGTATTGGCACTATCGCGCCAAAAATCGACGACGCGCACTGGTACGGAGACTACGACGTTTATTATTCAAACGATACGCGAGTTAATGTTGACTTTAACCAGCGCTGGAAGAAGAAAGCCGACAAAACAAACATGAAAATAATCATCCAAGTTATGCCGATTGACAGAAAAACTTGCCAGCCAAAACCGCTGCCAACGTCGTTACTCTACCAAATAATCGAAAGCGAAGGAGACGAACATCAATGAAAAAGCACTTGCTGACCTTCCTGTTGTCGCTGCTCGTTATGGCTTATGGCGCGACGGCGTTTGCACTTCCTCAAGCGCCGATTTGGCCTACCGGCGGCGAGGACGGCTATATCATGGTAAAATCGGGCGACCACCAAGCCGAAAACGACTTCCACATGAGATGGTTGAACGGTACGCAAAAGTCCTGTTTCATCACGTTTGATGCCGCTGGCAATACTCAATATGTTGGTTTGGCTGATTACTCGTTATCCACGCACAAGCACAACATGAGCGAATTGCTAGGTACTGATACATTTTTATATCCTCATTCTGCGCTTGCTGACAGCGCAACACACGCCAATGCTGCTACACACGCCACGTCCGCAGATACGGCGCACATAGCTGATAACGGAATGAAGGGTTTAGTTGACGAAAGCACACCAAAAGAAGCCGAAGGATATTATTTTCATAATAATAAGTGGATACTAGGTAAGACCGATATGCCGGTTGGCGGAACTAAAGGTCAAATAGCCGCCAAGAAAACAGATGCGGATTACGACGTCGAGTGGGTGACTGCATCTATACCACCTGCACCGGAAAAACCTAATCAATTACTAGCTATAAACGACAAAAAACAAGTCCTGTGGATTGATAAAGGCTCGATAGTTGACCAACCGTTGCAGGAAATGAAAAACTTCTATCAAATATGTATGTATGTATGCTTCGTGTTCTGGTTGTTGTTCTCAATAACTACGATTATCCTGTTTATAAAATTACCCAAAAAGAGTGGTGAATAATATGGACATGATGCCACAATGGGCGTTTATAACGCTTTTGTGTTTGACTATAATCCCTAGCCTTTACGCCTTTTCTTGTTGTGTGTGGCATTTCCCTCAAAATTGGTGGAAAGACCCTCTGTACGAAAACGGCGAACGAATTGGAACTGTGTACTGGTATATGATGTCAGGTTTTGCTGGAATAGTTGTTCTGATAGCAATTATAGCATCACTATTTACTAGGTTCGATACTGGCGGTGGATTGGCTGTTGCGTGGTCAATCCCGATATGGCAGACATTTATAACGCTAATCTTGATATTTGCATCGGCGGTCACGAACAACAGCGGCAAACGCCAAAACTTTAACTGGATTTTCGCGTTGGCTCTGGCGATTTACAAGTGGTTGTGCAGGTTTGTTATCAGAATTAAAACTGTGTAAAGTGAGGGCATGGAGATGAGCAAACACAATCTTCATGCCTTTTTTGCTGTCCTGATATTTGCGTTGATAATAACCGCTTTAATGCTGGTAGGACAATGTGAAGCACCAGCAAGCAACCAAAAAACAACAGTTCCGACCGTCTCTGACTTCTCGTTTGACTTCAGCAAATTAGTGTCTCATACGTTCCTGAGATACGATATGTATTTAATCTCTCCAGAGCCAATTAGCGTAGTAGAAATGGGATTGACATATACGGTCAAAGACCCTTTTTATTTACAGATAAACTACTTGTCGAACGGAGATGTTGCCAGCGTTGGCGGTATGTATTATAAAAGGAGTGGCGAGTGGGTAGTAATAGTTGACGGTTTTTGGAACAAGCAGTTGGCGTCTGTTACGATGCCTTATGACGCAGAAAAAGGTGGAGATGTCACAACTTTCAACGCTTCGTTGTCTAACGTGTCTATAGGGCTGCAATTACAAAAAGACGATTTATTGTTCGAGTTTGACAGTTATATTCCGATAACAAAAATGGTGTTTAATACTAATCAGCAAGAAACAGCTTTAGTGTACGGAGTAGAGCCTGCATACGGATTTTCGACAACTCTTGGCGGCAAGTTTTCGATGTACGGATATAAGCACCTGATATACTTGCAGGGTTATCGGTTTTTTGCATTGAACGAACCGCCAGCAGGAATGGTTTTCAACGAGCCGCTATCAGGCGGCAAACTTGGTTACGGATTTTACATAACAGACGACATTATATTCAACATATCTTACGGAACTACGCTGAACCGGTCAACAAACGAAATGACACCTTATTGTATTTCCGTAGGGTTGACCTATGACGGCTCAATGGCTGGGAATGGTGACGATTGGAAATCGCCGATGTTCTGGCGACCTGATTTTTTTGGTATAAATACCGCCATGAAAACTGGTTATGGAATGTAGGTTGTGATATAATGTCAGTGCTAAGTAAGATATTTATTCCAGCACAAGATTACGTTCTTGTGCAACAAAATTAAAAGGAGAACAAAACATGAACGAAACAGGAATTGTAATCGACAAAGACAGAATTGGCCACTACGCTATTTTTATCGTTTGGGACGGCGAAGGAACTCACAAACGCCTTGCAGGGGCTTCGGTAACTCTCGGAAAGTACGGAACACAGGTAACAAACACAGAAGGCGCTTGTATCTTTTATGACGTAGAGCCTGGCTCGTATCCTTTGAAGCTTGAGAAAGTAGGTTATATTCGCATTACCAGCGTTTTCCAAATGCCGAATTTTAATTGCGACCATTTAGAGTTTATTATGAAAAAAATTGGATGTGAACTACAGGTTCAATTTAGCGAAGCGTTGATGTATGAAGGCATTAAGCAAATCCAAACCGGTGTTGATGAGTTTATCGGCGAGACGCTTTCCGATGATGTGAAACGTGTTGTAACTGACGTAAAACGCGTAATTGCTGGATTTCAAAAAGGCGAGTTCCCGATACCGGCTATTCTCGGTCTGCTGAATGACGTTTACGCCGTATCGACTGACGGAAAATACGCCAAAGCAGTAACCGACATTGCCGAAGGCGGCAAAAAAATTGGCAAATCCTTTGCTGAATGACGTGCTTTGTTGAAAGGACAATCGGCTACATAGAGATTGCCGCGCCGGACTGTTGCATCATGTGCGAACTCTATGTAAACGGCGAAATGTTAGGCTTTTGTGCGTTCACGAGAAAAAGGATAACAGAGCCGCGCAAAGTATCTGACGATTGTCCTATTGATTATTCACAAAAACAGAAAGAGGTATAGAGGGCGGTGACGTCCTCTTTTTTTATGAAGTGGTCAAAAGATTATTATAAAACTACGCATTGGTTTAACTTCCGGCAATTGGCAAAAAGCAAAAAAAAATACGCCTGTGCGGTCTGCTGCAAGTCGTCCTGTCTTGAGTTGCACCATTTAACCTATAAACGGTTAGGATGCGAAAAACTCACAGACGTTGTTTGGCTATGCGGTGTTCACCACGAGATTATCCATAAATCAGTAAAGAAGTTTACTATAACTGAACAACGCTGTATCATACGCCGCCTAAAGAGAAGGGAAAAGAAATAAAGAAAAGAAAGAAAACAACAAAAGAAAGAAAAGAAAAAAGAAAATGGAAAAACCGTAGGTAGAAAAAAGCAAAAGCAAAAACTTTGCACGTTGAACAAACTCGTTTCCGAGCCAACCTACCTGTCCGCGCAAGTTTCGAGTTTTCAAGTCTCAAAAGTGCTTTACCGGTCAAGCGCCAAAGGAAATATAAAAAAGCGTTGAAGAATTTAATCCTCAACGCTTGAATGTTACTGCTGGATATGTTAATATATCGTCAACAGCAATTCTAATCATTGAGCGATTAGGATTGTGAAAAGTCGAGAAGTTTGCGCTTCTTGGCTTTTTTTGTTTGTAAACCTATGTTACCACGAAAAAAACGGCTTGTCAACAGCCTAAATTTTGCGTTTTTTGGCAGGATATGCCGTATTCGCGCTAGAACGGTCACAGGACGCGTTTTGAGCGTTTTACGAGGGTTTTATCGCGCAAGGCGCAAAACCGCCTAGAAATCCAGCAAATCGCAGGGAGAAATAGGCAAAAAAATAAACCGGCGGTTAAGCCGGTCTTTTTTTCATCGGTAGCGTTCAGGAAAGTCAATTTTGTCGTCTTGGCTGACCTGCTCTTTGTAGTTGTAGTAGTCGTCCATGAAAACATCTTCTGTTTCGTCGTATTCGGGCGGCGTGGCTAATTTCCACGCATCGTAATTCGGTATAGTCATTTTGCAATCACTTCCTTTATTTGTCGCATTGTGTCTGCTGCGTCGCTGGCGTACCGGCTTTCGTCGGACAAGTAACCCTCGTATTGTTTGTCGGTCAATGGTGGAGTAAAGAAAAAACGATTGATTATTGCGCTATTCGCAATCATATAATCATGCCGTTCGACGGCGTACTGCTCAATGAGCGCCAGTAGGAGTTCTCGCTTGCGCTTAGTCATAAACCACCTCTAAGGACAAAGTGCCAACTCGGTTGCCATTCTTGTCAAGGATGCGCGTTTCGCGGTCGCCGTAGCACTCGAAAGCGCGGTTTATCGCTTCTTGCGCGTCCTCGGCATCTTGCATTGTGTCATTACCAAGAAAAACTGTTATGTGGAAATATTTTCTAGTCATTTCGCGAACCTCTTTTTTTGATTTTTTGGAATGAACAGTATCAAGCCGCCGCCTTTTTTAGATAATTTGTTTTAATTTTTTTAGGACTTCAAGTAGAGCTTGCTCTCGCAGTTCCGCGTCAGTTTGCGCTTGTTCTAAGTTAAAAACAATCTCAGCCATTTCTTCCTGCTTGGCTCTAAGTTTTTGTTTTTGTTCTATAACCATTCGCTCGTAGTGTATTATGTCGCTGAGCAAAAGGTCGGCTTCTTGGACGAAATTTATTATATTTTGCTTGTTGTTCATGTTATCCACCTTTCGGCGGCTTGATACTATTCATTCCCCTACCCCGATATATGCCGCCGCTTTCATTATATTTCGCCGTGTTCTTTGAAGGAATAATAACCGTCACGAGCTACTATTAAATGTTCTAATACTTGGATGCCTAGTAATTCACCGGCTTGCGCCATTCTGACAGTTGTTTTTCTGTCCTCGTCGCTAGGCACGAGTTGACCAGAAGGATGATTGTGAGCCAATATTATTGCGCTTGAGTTGGCTAATATTGCCGCTTGAAAACATTCTCTAGGATGAACCAGCGAACGGTCGTTCAAGCCGCAGGATATTTGGCTAACGCCTATAACCTCATTTGCGCCATTCAGCAATATCGCCAGCAGGACTTCTTGCGCTCTGCCGCCAATTATTTTGCTAACCAACTCGTGGAGCGTAGCCGGTGAAGTTATTTTGCTTTCGCAATCATATTTTACCGTTTTTTCTCGGACAAGTTTTGTTGACCAAATTTTTACATTCATGTTATCCACCTTTCGGCGGCATATATCGGGGTAGGTTCACCAATCCACACATCAACCGCCGCCTTTACATTTATTATGCGTATATTGAGGAATAGTCGTCGAACTCGCCGGAGTTCTCTGCGTCTTGGCAGGCACTCACTATGCCGTCGAACAACTCATCCTCGCCCAGGGATTGCCATATCGCTGCTACCACGAAGCCCGGAAGCCCGTACTCGTCGCGTAGGTCTATCAAGTATTCTTTTATTGAACTAAAGCCGCGTTCTTTGAGCGCGGAAATCGTCTCTGGTTTAGGTTGTCTTTTTGTTTTTGTGGAAGTTGTCATTTTAGCCACCATTCGGCGGCTGGTGTGTGGATTGGTAGTGAGTACCCAAAACGCCGCCGCGCTTTTATTTTTATTTGTTAGTCAGGATTTTGTCAATCTCTGTGCCATACTTGGAAGCAGCTTTGTACGCAACCAGTTCGCGCTCTTTGGAATAACTGTCATCCTTTTGCATGAACCGGTCGTGAATTATCATTTTTTCGGCATATTCGCCAATCAATAACTGGAGATTGTCGGCGGCTTGCTTGTCTAGCGTAACGGATTGTTCGCTCAACCAAACCACTTTATGTGGAAGGTTTCGGTCGGCGCAAAACATTGAAGTCTCACCGCACCGGAACTTGTCGTTGATGTATAGCACGTTGCCGATTAGGAAGCCTGCAACCTTGCCATAGAACATTAGAACACCGCTGTCATTTAGGAACATCATATACCTACCTTCTGCGGCGGTCTTTTGGATACTCACTTTGTTAGCACTCAAAAAAACCGCCGTTATTTTTTTATTGGAGATGAGACAGGATTGCTTGGTTGATATAATCTTCTGGTTCGATGTTTTCGGAGTTGGCTTGTCGCATTACTTCTTCTGGGAACAGCAACTTTATACATTGGCTGCTAAAAGTTACTACAAACCCTGACAAGCCGTCGCCGTTTTGGTATGTTAATTTGACGCGCACGCCGTTAATAATCGCCGTGCGCGTATCACCTGCAAGCGCTAACAGAAAATCGCTAAAATAAAACATTTTACCACCTTTTTTAATCGGCGGTTTTTTTGAGTGCTAACGATATTTTATTATCAATGTTCGGCGCGTTGCAGTCGCGCTTGCGTCTTATCGCTAAGATAAAACCCGCTATCAACTGCGAACGGTCACGGCCTGCGCCACGGCTGCGCTGCGCTGGTACTTGCTGCGCTGCTTGCTGCTATCGCTTGCCGGTAGTTATCAAACCGCTTGCGCTTTGTGCTTGCTGCGCCTGCGCCGTCTTGCGACTGAATGATTAACTATCTCACCGCCTATACTACACTATGAGCAGAAAGCTGTCAACACTTTTTTTCAGAAAGTGAAAAACATTCTGCAAGTAGACAAGCAAAAATTTTCTGCGTCGCGGCGGTAAATTTTGGCTATTTTATGCGAACAATTACGGCGGCGGTAAAATTCTGCAATGCGTCAAATTTGCGCTGTATATAGCCTAAAAACGGCGCAAAAACAAAAAAGGTATGAATATACACGGTACGCGCTCAAAAAAATATTTTAGCTGCAAGCTGCATAAAATAAGGCGTTGCAGCAGGTTTTTTTGTTGCGAAAAAACGGCGATTTATGCGAACAAAATAATTATCAGAAAGTGTAAAATAATGTTTGACATTCGGCGCGGTTGGGTGTAAAATTCGTATTGTCAGATAAAACACGGCGACGCGCCGTTATATCGCAAGCGGTAAACAAGAACCGCCGAGCTTGAATTTTTTAACCGTTCAAGTTCGAGATTGTGAACAGCTGCAACCGTTCACGCCAGCAGGCGAGCTGCTGAAATAAAACTTAAGTCACTTGCGGCTTTACCGCATGAAAGCAGGCTTGAAAGCTAGATTTCGAGCGTCTCATTTATGAGCGTTGCAGCGGTTATATATGAGCGTGGTTGATTGCGAAAAAAACGGCTTATAATCGAAAATTATCATCTCTTTTTTGTTGCGCGGCGGTCAGGCGAATACAGCGGCGAATACAGACGGCGGCGCGGTACTGATTAGATGATTTTTTGTTATGTTCGGCGCGGCGGCGGCGTGGTTGCGGTAACGTATAGGCAACCGGTTGCAGGTGCGAACAAATGACCAGCGGCGCGAATACTTTACACGGTCAAAAACCTTTTATAACGGCGCGGTTTTTTCATTCAATGCCACGGTAAAAAAGAGTAAATAAGAGGTTAAAATGTTAAGTTTTCAACAATGTTATCTGGATTTTCTAACTACAAAAACCCGCGACAGCGGCAGCATAGAGAGTTTTGCTTCCGGCATACTTGCAAAGCAACTCACAGACGCAATCGGGGAAAAAGAGTTCAAAAATCAGGTAACGCTAATTGAGGACGAGTTATTGTTGTTCACAAACTGGCTTGCTCCAGTAGATTGCCGCGATTTCGTCGCATTTGCTTATAAGTGGTACAAGGAACACGATTTGGTAACAGTCGATTTTATCGACGCTTGGGATACTTACAAGCAGACCGAAGAAGGCGCTCACTGGTTCAAATTGACCAATCCGAAAACGCTAGAGCAAGCTATCAAGGAATGTGATGAGACAATAATGCCGAAGTCCAAAAAACACGTCGAGAAATTCGCCAAAGACAAAAAAGTTGCGGACGATTTCAGAGCGCGTCGATTGGCGACGGCAACAGATATTGAAATGGAAGAAGTCAAAGCAGAAGTTGTCGAAACTCCTGCCGAGCCGGTTGAAAAGCCGGCAAAAGTCAAGAAGTCAAAACCGGAAAACGTGCTGCCGATTGGCAACGCCCGTGTAGAGGATGCGAAAGCTGACGCTAAGGCAAAAGCCAAGAAGGCAGAGCAAACGCCGGAAGTCAAGACGGTTGTTGATGCGTCAGAACCGGTGGAGAAAGCTTTGGCGGTATGGCAAATTGACAGCGTAAACCAAAAGATAACCGCCGCAGAAGTCCGACAAGGCAACTTGCAAGACATTTACGACGGCTTATCATCGGAAGCGTCGCAAGTCACCAATTTTGAAGTGGTACAAACGAAGGTTGGCGACTTGTACATGGACGGCGAAGGGTTGTTCAACACGAACAAATCCTGCTGTTATGTACGGTCAAGCGGCTGCCTGCTAGTCGGAAACGGCTTGCTATTCGGTGGTTGCGGCAGCGAAGGCAAGAGCCTGCCGAATACATTCTCCAAGAAAGCTGTGGCGAGCGAAATATTGTTCGGTTGCGTCCTGTCGGTTGACGGCGCGCTGGCTTTCTTGAGCAAGGCAGGCAAGACTTATCCAATAAATAACTAAGGTTGATTGGGCGCATCCGAGTGGTGCGCCTTGTTCAGCTTTGGCTGAAATAAACGAAAGGAGAAACCTATGCAGTATGAACGCCGATATGTTACCGAAAAGTGCATAAAGGCATCGGCAAACGTGTCGAGCATCCAAGATTGTTGCAACAACGAAAATCTTGATATGTTCGCGTGGTTTTTGTCCGACTTGAAGGCGAACGTCGAAAGTCTAGAATGTGCGCTAGAAAAAGCAAAGCGCAGGAAAGAGAGAAAGAAGGCATGACGAAGACCGAGGAAAGAAGGCTGAGAAACAGAAAAGAGGATGAACGGTTTTTGATAGCCGGTTTGTTGATTGTTGCGGCAATTTGTGTGCTGTGGATAATCGGCGACCACGTTTGGCTATACATGGCGACGAACGGAGAATTGATATGACGACTTACGAACTTTTCCAGCAGATGAGCGCTGACGACCAGCAGACATTCCAAGAAGAAATGCGTGTGCTGTATATGTCAACGCACCCGAACAAATGGATAGTGTGTAAAACT
>SESF01017095.1_pt1 | contig 10083 bp, 8 predicted proteins | sample 3171521 | NCBI WGS metagenome assembly SESF01 (sample SAMN10866945, study PRJNA518727) | freshwater metagenome | biome: subpolar coniferous forest; feature: holomictic lake; material: water; isolation source: holomictic Lake 227, 6 m and 8 m depth | place: Canada: near Kenora, Ontario | collected...
CAGGGGGAGCTTGGCGGAGTACAGGGACTCGAGGGCCGTGTTCGCTCCAAGTATGGTGAAATCACGGGCAAGGACGCTGATGCCATCGAGGGAGGCGTTGAAGATCCGCGTGAAGAACTGGTCGAACTCCTCCCGCGCGGCCGAGGGGTTGTCAAAGGATCCATTTGACGAAGACCGGGACGATATCCATTTGCGCAGGAGGCTGACGCCGCCCTGGACGGACTTCACATCCATAGGTCCTTTTTGAGGAGCAGAAACCCTGTTTCCCTCGGCGATGCCCGGAGCCAGGCGAGCCTTACCCCCCCGGGAGGCAATCGACATCTGATCCATTCCGTGCATGACTCAGGCTTCGGCCAGCTTCCCGAAGCGGTTGGCTATCGCGAGGGCGGGGTCAAGAGGAACCCCCTGGCGCTTCACATCCTTGGGCACGGCGATCGCTGGCACGGTCCTTATCTTCTTTCCGGCGTACTGTGGAAGCCAGGCGCGCTCGGCCTCGAGCATTTCTGCTGTCATCCCGCGGATCTCGGCGAGGGTGAGGACGGCAGCGGTGAGGGGATCCATGGCGCAGGCCTGGACGAGGAGCTCGGTGTCGCCTGAAATGGCTGCCTCTACGGAAAGCCCTTGAACCAGGACATTCGTCATATTGAGCGCAGCAAGCTGGGACGGGAGGGCACCGACGCCGGTCGGGCGCAGGCCGGTCCTGTCCACGTAGATCGGCACCTCGACACAGCAGCCCCGGGGAAGGTTGTCGATCCAGCCGTCGTTCCTGATGTTGCCGTTGAGGCGGAATACCTCCCCGGTCTCCCGGGCCTCGATGATGTGGGAGCAGTACTCAGCGCTGCGAGGACCGAGTTTCGTCGACTCGATGGACAGGGGGTCCAGCTTCTGGAATTTCTCGTCGATCATCGCGCAGTACCTGTAGTAGGCGCCGGTCTCGCCACCGAAGGCCGGCTCGTCGCAATAGGCCTCGAGGGCCTTCTTGTTCTTCCGGAAATAGGGAAGGTACTCCGACAGGTGGCCCGTGCTCTCGGTCATGAAGTAGCCAAAGTGGCGCATGACCTCGGCGCGGACCTTCTCGTTGACGTAGTAGCCAGGCTTCTCGAAGTTGGCCTTGAGGAGGGGATAGAGGTCGATTCCCCGGTGTTCAAGCCTGAGGAACCAGGCCATGTGGTTGATGCCCGCCGCGACGAAGTCGATCTCGTCCTTGGGCTTGTCGGTGTAGGAGGCGATGAGATCCATCGTGGTCTGGACACCGTGGCAGAGGCCGATGAACTGGAGGCCCTCCACCGTGCCCAGGGCCCAGCAGCACATCGCCATGGGATTGGCATAGTTGAAAAGGATGGCATTGGGACAGAGTTCGCGCATCTCGGCGGCGATCTCAAGGAGGGCGGGGATGTGGCGCTGGGCACGGAAGATCCCGCCAGGACCCATCGTATCGGCGATGCAGTTGTCCACGCCGTAGCGCATCGGGATCTCGTAGTCGGACTTGAAACCCCCGACGCCGCCGACCTGGATCATGACGACGACGTAGTCGGCGCCCCGGAGGGCTTCGCGCCTGTCCGTGGTGGCCATGACGCTCGCATCGACCCTGTTGTCGGTGATCATGCGCTTGACGAAGTCATGCATGCGGTCCAGGCGCCTGTGTGTCAGCGCCATGAGGCGGTACTCGCTGCCCGCAAGGGCAGGGGTACTGAGGAAATCGTTCATCAGGGTCTTGCTGAACACGAGGCTGCCCGCCCCGATCATCGCGATCTTTGCCATGCCATCCTCCTTGATTCCGGAACAATTAGGCGCAATCCGGCCACGCCCTGCAGGGCGTAGCCCCATCGCTCGCCCTCACCAGCCCGCCGGCCTCACCAGGAGATCGGAGAGCCGAGGGAAAAGCTGGGCGTAGGACTTGTATTTCTCGATGTAGACCGCGTGCCGCGCGGCGTCGGGTTCGAAGAGTTCGCCAGGCCTGACGAAGTGCGCGACAGCTTCCTCGTACGAGGCGAGCTCACCGACAGCCACCGCGGCTATCATAGCGGCACCGAGGGTGCCCGACTCCCCGATGGGCGAGCGTTCGAAGGGCACACCGATGACGTCAGCCTTGATCTGGAGCCAGGCCGAGGACCTCGCGCCGCCACCGGTGGCGACAAAACGCGAGGTGTCGATGCCGAGCGAGGCGGCGGCCCTGAGGCTCTCGAAAAAGTAGAGGGTCTCGCACTCCATGATGGCCTTGAGGATCTCGCCACGGGTGGTCGAGGTCTTGAGCCCGAGGATGAGCCCCGAACTGTTGTCGATGAAGGAGGGGGTACCCACAGGATCGAAGTGGGGCAGGACAAGGAGGCTGCTGGGATCGGCGGGCATCTCGGCGGAAAGGACATCATAGATATCAACACCGTCAGGCACGACCAGGCCCTTCGCGAAGGTGTCGCGGTACCAGCGGACGAGGCTGCCTGCCTGGTTGTAGATGAAGGAGACGTACAGGCCCGGCAGCGCGTGATGCTCCACATTGAGGCCATTGGCGAGCATGAAGTTGCCATCGGGGATGTGGTCGTAGACCGGGGTGATGCACTCCACGGTACCGATGCCACAGACAGCCTTGCCTGCGGAGATGACGCCTGCGCCCAGGGCATTGCAGCACTGGTCGTGTGCACCGACCACGCAGGTGACCCCGCGCCCGAGGCCGAGTTCCGAGGCCATTGCCGCCCCGAGTTCTCCGGCGATCGTGCCGGAGGGTACAGGCCTGCCCAGGAGCTCAGGATCCATGCCTGCCAGGGCAAGGAGCCTCTCCGACCAGCGCTCCGCACGGATGTCGAAGAGGAGGGTCCGGTTCGCCAGGGAATACGAGGTAAGCGGTTCGAGACCGAGCATGAAGAAGAGGAGTTCGTCGAAGAGGAGGAACTTCCAGGCCGATCCGAAGACCTCCGGATCCCTGTCCTTCCTCCACAGCAGCTTGGGAAGGGAATAATTGGTACCAGGGATGTTGGGATTGATCCCGAAAAGCTCCTCGCGCCCGATGCGCGAGTAGAAGGCATCGATCTGCTCGCGGCCGCGCGAGTCGAGGTGGATGATGGCGTTGCCCAGGATCCTCCGGTCGGAGGACACGGGGGTCATGGCCTCGCCCATGGAGCAGACCGAGATCGCGCGTATGGGATCGGCGGAGGTAACAGCGGCGACCTCCCGAATCACGTCCCGGGCCGCCGCGATGACCTGGCGGGAGTCGAGTTCGGCCCAGTCCGGGCGGAGATGGATGAGGGGGTACTCCCTCTCGGCCCGTGCCAGGACCCCGCCTCCGGCGGCTCGTCCCCCCACCGAGAAGACAGTACCCTTGCAATTGGTTGTACCGATGTCGATGCCGAGGATGCTCACCGCGCCGCCCTAGACCCGCTGGGTTTCATAGCCAAGGTACTTCGAGAGGGCTTCCTCGACGGGAGCGGCGACCCTGCCAGCGGTGACGCTGACGTGGTGGCGGAATCCACCCTCCCCTACTGCCGCAAGGACGTCCTGGAGTCCTTCGATCCGCGCGACACCGGCGCAGCCGAAGAAATTCTCGGCAATTGGATCGCCGGTGAACTCGCCCTCGCCAAGGTAGACGCGGCTCGCACCGTCTTCGGTTGTCAGGCTGCCGAAGCTCATCGGCGTCTGCCTGATGCGTCCGACGTCGCAACCATAGGAGCGGCCTTCGCCGACGGCGTTGGCGAGGATAAGGTGGTCGGAGATCTTGCCCCGCTCTGCCATCAGGGACTTCGGCACGGGACCGCAGTGGAAAAGGATGCACTTGTCAGGATCGTCGCCGTAGTTGTTGTTCCAGTCGAGGCAGGTGGCCGGGCTCCGCGAGGCCAGGGAGAGGGCCTTCATCGCCACGGCGTTGCCGATGTCGAGCTCGCAGGCGGAGGCCATGCCTACGTCGTTCAGGGCACCCATGAGGACGCAGGGTGAGATGCGGAGGATCTCCTGCATCTCCACCCAGCAGCGCAGGGCCATGCAGTCTATGTTGTCCCGCTCGAGAAGCTCGTCAAGGGTGGCACCAAGGCGGACGATGGTATCGAAGGCTTCTTCGGGAGCGGCGCTCCAGTCCGAGTAGCCGCGAAGCATTTCAGCCTTGTCGCGGTAGATCGTGCTCGACTTCCTGATCCCCTTCATGCGGTCCATCACTGAACTCAGGTCGTAGGTCTCCACCGTGACGCCGCGCTTCTGCAGGGCGAGCTCGTCGATGCGCACGGTCTTGAAGGCACTCGTCCTCGCGCCGATGGCTGCGACCCGGAGCTCGCGGAGCCCGCTGGTGACGGAGCAAAGCCGGGCGAAGTAATCGAGGGCCTCGGCGAAATCCCCGGACGAGGGCGCACAGACATGGGGCTTCCTGATGGTGAAGGGAATGCTGTTCTGTCTGAAGACATCCATGATCGAGAACTTGCCACAGAAGGCGTCACGACGGAGGGCAGGCGCCATCTTGTCGAGGTCGTCGGGATAGGCCTGGATGAGGATGGGAAGCCGAGCGTTCTTGAAGGCCTCGACCGCCCCGTTCTCGTCGCCGAAGTTGGGAAGGCAGAGGACGATGCCGTCGATCTTCGCACGATGCGCCTCGATGAAGGCTGCGAACTTGCGGCCCTCGTCGGGAGTCTCCACCGCGCCGTAGCGAGTCTGTTTTGCCTCCATCATGAGGCAACCGTAGCCAGCGGCCTCGATGACCCGCTTCATTTCATCGCGGGCACTGCTCTGGTGGGAGGCCGGGAAGAATCCCCTGTTCCCGAAATAGACCGCGAAGGTCGGCTTTGACTCTTTCATGCTCATACTCCTTGGCCCAGGCGCCTGGCAGATCCCCGGAGGCCCAGCGAATCGATCTCGGCGATGGTGGCCGCATAGACTGCTGCATCAGCGTCGGTCCCATCCCTTTTGGCTGCCTCGTAGGGAGCCCTGATGGCCGTGCCGATGTTGATCTTCGCAATACCCCGCTTCATGCCCTCGCGGAGGTTGTCGGGCTTGATGCCCGTGCCGCCATGGAGGACGATGGGCACGCCCGCCTGTCGCGCGATGGTGGAGAGCCGATCGAGGTCCAGTCGTGCCTCGGGCTTCTTCTGGCTCTTCGCGGCACCCGCGATCGCTCCGTGGATGTTGCCAATTGAGACAGAAAGCCAGTCGACCCCGGTCTCGGCGACAAAGCGTTCGGCGTCGGCCGCTTCGGTAAAGCCCTTCCCGCTGGCAAACAACTCTTCGTAGGGAGGAAGCGGTCCTGCCTCATGGCCCAGGACCGCCCCGAGCTCCGCCTCGACAGGTACGCCGGCAGCGTGGGCCAGATCAATGACCCTGCGCGTCGCCGCCACATTGTCCGCAAAGGGAAGCCGCGAGCCGTCGACCATCACCGAGGCGTATCCCGCCGCAAGGGCCCGGCGGATGATCGGGAGATAATCGACAGTAAGTTCATCCTCGTCCAGCACGGGGACATGGTCGAGGTGAAGGCGCATATACCTCTCGTCCTTGAGCCGGGCGTACTCTTCCGCGATGGCCTCGAGGCTCTTCGACTCGAACTTTTCCCACTCGAGCCTGGCCACCTGGATGAGGGCAAAGGCACCCGTGTCCTTGAGGGCCCGCACTACCGACGCCATCATGGGGAGGTAGGGGATATTGAAGGCAGGCAACGCGATGCCCGCTGCACGGGCCTTCTCGACTATCGACTTGCTGTCGCTCATGTGACGTCCTTGGTACAGGAATTTCTCAGACTTTCTTCGCGCGGATGCGCCTTGTTTCGGATGGCTCTAGGCCGTCGTGGGTATCTGGATGCGGGAACCGCCCTTCATGGCCGACTCATGCGCGCAAACGCCGGCCATGGTCCAGTTGGCTGCCTTCCTGGCATCCGCATAGGACTCGCGGCCCTCGAGGATGGCCCTGACGAACTCGTGTGCAAGGTGGGGATGCGAGCCACCGTGACCCGCCCCCTGGATGAAGGAGGTATGCTCGTTGTCCTCGCCGTAGACGCCATGGACGGTGTAGGGTGCGATCTCCTTCGGCAGCCGACTCCCGAAATCGGGCACCTCGAAGCGGGCGGCATCCTCGTAGTTGGTAAACAGGACCGGCTTCTCGCCGGCAAGCTGTTCCCACTCGATCGAGGACTTGGTTCCGTATACGTCGAAGCTCTCGCGGTACTGGCGGATCGTGTCGAAGAGCGAGCGCGTCACCTCGCAGGCAAGGTCCGAATCACGCAGCTTGATGAGGGCTGTCTCGACAGCAAAGGGCGAACCGTAGCGTGCCTTGTATTCGTCCCGGATGGTACCTGAACCGAAACAGACCACCGACTCCGCCTCGGCTCCTGCCAGCGCGAGGAGGGGACTCACCGCGTGTGTCGCGTAATGCATCGGCGGGAATCCATACCAGTAGTCCGGCCAGCCCGGCAGGCTCATGTTTTGCTGGTGCGATCCCCGGAGGAACTGGATCTTGCCGATCTCGCCCGCCTCGACCTTTCCCTTCACGAAGAGGAATTCACGGGTGTACACGGCAGTCTCCATCATCATATAGACCTTGCCCGACTTCTCCCTGGCCTCGACAATCCCGAGGCATTCAGAGACGGTAGTCGCCATGGGCACCGTGCTCGCCGCGTGCTTGCCCGCGTCGAGGGCTGCAATCGTCATGGGGGCGTGCGCAGCAATGGGGGTAACGACATGGATCGCGTCGATGTCCTTGTCCCTGAGCATGTCCTCGTAGCGGGTGTAGCGCCTCGCCACCTTGAACATGTCGGCAACCTGCTTGAGCTTCGCCTCGTCCCGTTGGCAGACAGCCACGCACTCCGCGTCCGGGTGCTTCTGGTAGAGGGGGATGAATTCCGCCCCGAAACCGAGGCCCACGACGCCAATCTTCAGCTTTTTTCCGCTCGCCATATGCTCTCCTTGGGAACAGTCGTCCCGCCGGCTTCAGTGCCGGCGGAACCACGCCGATCAGGCCATCAATTTCCTGAGGAAGGCGAGACCCTTCGTCGCAAGCTCGTCCGCACTGGGAGCCAGCGGGCGCCATACGGCGGCGGCCCTCGCGATCTCCTTCACCGAGGTCGAGAATGATTCGATGACGAGGGGGCCCGAATACTTGATCTTCTTGAGCGCAGCGGCGACCTCGGCCCAGGCCACATTGCCGGTTCCCGGGGTCCCGCGGTCGTTCTCGTTGGCATGGACGTGCACCATCAGCTTGCCCGCCAGCTCGATCGCCTTGCCGAGGCTCTTCTCCTCGATGTTGGCGTGGAAGGTGTCCATCATGAGCTTGACGCTCGGACTGTCGACCCGCTTCACGAGTTCCAGGGCCTGCTCGGTGAGGTTGATGAAACTCGTCTCGAAGCGGTTGAGGGGCTCGAGGGCGAGGATGACGCCCTTGTCCTCGGCGTACTTCGCGATCACCCTGAGGTTCTTGGCGCATCGCGAGAGGTCCTTCTCCCTCTGTGCGGCCGTCGCCTGCCACTGGCGGCCGACAGCCGCGTAGAGGGGACCGACGACAGCGACCGACTTCATCGTCACGGCGGCGTCGATACAATGCTTCATGTAGGAAATCGCGCCCTTCTGGATGTCGGCGTCGGGATGGGAGGGATCGCGGCCAGCGCCCATGACGGCGCAGATCGAGCTCTTGAGTCCCAATCGCCTGTAGGCCTCCGCCGCCTTGGCGTAGTCGAGGTCTTTTTCGCCCTCGATCGGGATTTCGACGAGGTCGTAGCCTATTTCCTTCGCCTTGTCGAACCAGGTCAGGTCCTTGGTCCTGAATGGAGAAGCCCAGAGGAAGGTATTGATTCCAAACGTCAGTGCCATGTGCCCATCCTTTCGCCCGATTACGGGCCTCTCATCAATCCGACCGCCATCGGATTCCCCCGCGACGGCGCGGGATCCGACGGCGCGGGATCAGCCCTGCCCGTACTTCGCGACAAGGATATCCATGAACTCCTTTGCGGGCTTGGTCTCCCCAAGGGCGTTGGACCAGAAGCAGAGGTCGATGGCCCACCACTCGTCGTCGTAGCCGGCCTCGATAATAGCCTTGGTAATTGCATCGAAGTCCAGGACACCCTTTCCGAAGGGCGCGTGGGTACTGGTCTCGTCGCCGTGGAGCGTTCCGTCCGAATCGATGAAGTGGACTGCGCCGATCTTGCCGGTGAGCATGTGGGCGAACTGTACAACGCCGCCGGGCAGGGTCTCGCGCTTTCCAAACTGCCTCGAGCCCATGACTCCGCACATGAATGCGTGGCAGGAATCGAACATGACCGTGAAGTTCGGATGGTCGACCTTGTAGGTCATTCCGACGACCTCGCTCGGCTTGTTGAAGAAGAAGCCGGGTTCAAACTCCCAGACCAGCTTGATGCCGGCCTTGGCGCAGAGTTCGGCCGACTCGTGCCAGCGCTCAGCCACGGTAGAGAAGCAGGCGTCGTAGCCCATGCCACCGGGGATGGCGGTGGGCGGATCGACTGCATCCACGCGGAGCTTCGGGATGCCCATGACCTTGCACATCTCGATGTGGCCCTTCACGGTGTCGAGGTAGGCCTGCTTGGACGAAGTGGCCGGGGAGGGGAAGGGCGCAGCCACGCCTGAGAATCCCATGCCCTGGTCGTTGAAGAGCTTCTTGATCTCCTTCCACTTCTCGGGCGTGTTGGGCTCGCAGTGGGGTGGGAAGGCGGCGAACTCGACGCCGTCGAACTTGTACTCCTTGAGGCGCGTGGCTACCTCGACGAGGGGGATCGGCTTGTCGGCATAGCCCCCCCAAATGTAAGCCCATGCACCCACCGAAATCTTTTTCTGCGCCATGATCGTCTCCTTCCGCTACCCCAAAGATACGTATCCGCCCCCACGAGGGGCGCGCTGCTCCGCTTTGCCATCCTCAGGAGGGGCGATCGGGTCTTCCCCGATCGTCCCTCCTGACTTTTACTTGTAGTCCGGATTGGCCCTGAAGACAGGGTCATTGATGTCGTAGATAAAGGCTTTCTTGTCGCGGGCCTCGATGTAGTCGCTGGTGATCCAGGGGATCATCTTCGACATGTTGAGGGTCTCCTTCTCGAAGGGAAGGAAGTTGACGTAGACGGCCTTCTTCGTGGTCTTGCCGGCAAACTTGGCGACGATCATCTGGTAGGCAATGTCGGCCTCGAGGGTCGGGCACTGGTTGACGTCCATCGTGGTCTGTCCCTTGGCGACCCAGATCCAGGACTTCTCCTTGCCATTGCTCGAACCCAGCCAGTACGTGCTCGTGTCGAGGCCGGCTTCCTGCATGGCCTGGAGGGCGCCGGTCATCATCTCGTCATTCTGCACGTAGGCACCGTCGAAACCGTTGGGTCCGAGGGAGGTGATGGCGTCCTGCATGACCTTCTTGGCGGGGTCAGCGAACCAGCCGCCCGAGCCCCAGAATACGATCTGGAGGTCCTTGCCGCCTGCGCCCTTGACGCCGACGCTGGAGAGGAGGTTGCCGATATCCTTGCCGGCCTTCTTGTAGCCCTGGAGGAAGCCCTGGGTCTGTCCTGCTGCTGTACCCTGGCCGAGCTTGCCCTCGATCATGATGATCTTCTTGGCCTTGTGCGCGATGGCGGACTTCGCGGCCAGTTCCCCGTCGAAGACCCAATCGAAGCCGGAGAAGCCTGAGAGGCCGGGCTCGTTCGGTGGGTTGTGGGTCAGGTTATAGAAAGGAATGTTGGCCTCTTTCGCAAGAGTGAGGCACTCCGAGGTGGTCTGGGGAGAGTTCTGTACGCACACGATGGCATCGACGCCCTGGGTCACGAAGTTCTGCACCGCGTCGAGCTGCTCGGGCGCCGTACCCTGGCCAACTACGTCGCGCACTTCCCATCCAGACCGGGTCGCGAGGACCTTGAAGACCTGGAAGCCGGCCTTGTAGTAGTCGTCGGAGGCATCCATGTAGTAGCCGATGACCTTCTTCTGGGCCGAGACACTCATCACCCCGAAGACCGCGAGAACCATCATCAAAATTGCAATTCGCTTCATCTCTCTTCTCCTTGCTTGACATGTATGACAATCAACACAACCGAAATCGATAACTGCGACCTTCTCCTATCTCAACCCCCTTTTGACGCCTCGGCTGTCACGGCCGCGAGCCCCTTCCTCCTGGAGAGGAACTCGGAAAAAGTGCTGGAAACGT
>SESF01008088.1_pt1 | contig 10082 bp, 7 predicted proteins | sample 3171521 | NCBI WGS metagenome assembly SESF01 (sample SAMN10866945, study PRJNA518727) | freshwater metagenome | biome: subpolar coniferous forest; feature: holomictic lake; material: water; isolation source: holomictic Lake 227, 6 m and 8 m depth | place: Canada: near Kenora, Ontario | collected...
GCGATAGCGGGCCCCGAGAGCTGCAAGAATTTCGGGCAGTTCGCGGGTGCCAAAAAAACCATCTACTTCGGCCATCTCTTCCTGAAGTTCACGGCGGTAGAGTTCGGTGAGGCATCCCATCACATAGACCTGCCTGATTTTTCCTTCACTCTTTTTCTCGATGGCTGCAAGGGTTTCGGCGATCGACTCCTCTTTGGCATCTTCGATAAAGGCGCAGGTGTTGATGAGGATGGTATCGGCCTCGTCGGCAGTTTCGGTGAAAATAATGCCCGAAGCCTCAGCCTGGGCCATCAGCCGTTCAGAATCAACCGTATTTTTGGAGCAGCCAAGGCTCAGAAGAAAGAGTTTATGCGTTGTCATTGTAGTTGAATCGTTCAAGAAAATCTTGTTTCCACTCCATGAAGGAGCCCTTCTGGATCTCCTCGCGTGCCGTTGCGGTGAGCCACATGAAAAAGGAGATGTTCTGCAGGGTGCAGAGTTTAAGGCCGAGAATCTCGCCGACGTTGAGGAGGTGGCGGATGTAGGCGCGTGAATAGTTTCGGCATACCTCGTTATCAAACCCTTCGTCGATGGAGCTGAAGTCGGCGGAATATTTGGCGGAGCGGAGGTTCATTTTGCCCTGGCGGGTGTAGACCCTGCCGTTGCGCCCTTCACGTGTCGGGATGACGCAATCGAACATGTCGATACCGCGCTCAATGGCGTTCAAAATATTTTCCGGTGTGCCGACTCCCATCAGGTAGCGTGGTTTCTGTTCCGGCAGCAGCGGGTGAGAGAGGTCAAGGATGCGGTACATCTCTGCGGCAGGTTCCCCGACGGCCATGCCGCCAATGGCGTAGCCGTCAAAATCAAGCTCAACCAGCGCTTTGGTTGAGAGGGTGCGCAGGTCGGCATGGATTCCGCCTTGCGTGATACCGAAGAGGTACTGCTCGTGGCCGTAGAGCGGGGAGGTGAGGCTGAAATGCCTCCTTGCCCGTTCGGCCCAGCGGATGGTCAGCTCTCCCGAGATGCGGACATACTCTTTGTCGGCTGTTGAGGGGGGGCACTCATCAAGCGGCATCATGATGTCACTGCCGATAATGCGCTCGGTCTCAATCACATTTTCGGGGGTGAAGTGCTGTTTAGAGCCGTCAAGGTGCGATTTGAAGATCACTCCCTCCTCATTGATTTTGCACAGGTCGGAGAGTGAGTAGACCTGGTAGCCGCCACTGTCGGTCAAAAGCGGGCCGTCCCAGTTCATGAAGCGGTGGACGCCACCGGCTTTCTGCAAAATCTCGTTTCCCGGTTTCAGGTAGAGATGATAGGTATTGGCAAGAATAATATGGACGTTGAGTTCCCGCAGCTCATGTGGTTCAACTGACTTGACGCTTGCACGGGTGCCTACCGGCATAAAGACCGGCGTAGGAATCGCTCCGTGGCTGGTTTCAAGAACTCCGCACCGGGCAGAGCAGTGCGGGTCGGTGGTCATAAGGCTGAATTTCATCTGCCAAAGTAGCCAAAGCCCGGCACAAAACAAAAGAGCCGCACAGGCCTTTGCTGCACTCTCGGATTCTTTTCCTCTTGTTGGTTCGATCACGGTCAATGTTTTGACGATCGAAGAGTTCCTTTCGCTGGATTCAAGAGAAAAAACAGTACTATTAATTTCTCTGAAAGTACTTTTTCAGAGCACGAAGAATAACCCGTATTTCGGCATTCTTGATAATTTTTCCGGAATCTGACCATGAAAACACACATCCTTGTTGTAACCCTTCTTGCGGCCGGGGTTATGGCCTCTTGTACCAAAAAACCGCAACCAGAAGCGGTAAAGCAGCCCGTGCCTGCACCTGTCGTAGTTCCTGTCGTTCAGCTCAGGACAGGAGAGCCTGTAAAACCTCTTGAAGCACCGAAAGTGGCTGATCAGGCAATGGTGGAGCTTGGCAAAAAACTTTTCTTTGATCCCCGCCTTTCAAAATCAGGATTTATTTCATGCAACTCATGCCACAACCTCAGCATGGGTGGCAGTGACAATCTTAAAAGCTCGATTGGGCACAAATGGCATCAAGGGCCGATTAACTCACCAACCGTACTCAACTCCAGCATGAGCCTTGCTCAGTTCTGGGATGGACGGGCCAAAGATCTCAAGGAGCAGGCTGGCGGCCCGATAGGCAATCCGGGAGAAATGTCGTTTACCCATGACCTTGCGGTCGCAGTGCTGCAATCCATTCCTGCTTATGTGGAAGAGTTCAAAAAGGTATTCAAGGTCGATACCATTGATATCGACAAGGTGACAACGGCCATCGCCGCCTTTGAGGAGACACTGGTTACTCCCAATGCCCGTTTCGACAAATGGCTGAATGGTGATAACGCGGCAATTACCAAAGAGGAGCTTGCAGGCTACGAGCTCTTCAAGAGCAGCGGGTGCACAAATTGTCACAATGGCCCGGCTGTCGGGGGGAATTCCTTCCAGAGAATGGGGGCTGTGGAACCATACAAAACAAAAAATCCAGCTCTTGGTCGTTTTGCTGTTACAAAAGACGATGCCGATCGGTTCAAATTCAAAGTGCCAACACTGAGGAATGTGGAGCTTACGTACCCCTATTTTCATGACGGCGGCGCGGCAACACTCTCAAATGCCGTTGAAGTTATGGGCCAGATTCAGTTAGGCAAAAAGTTTACTGCTGAGGAGAATGCGAGCATCGTTGCCTTCCTGAAGAGCTTGACGGGTGATCAGCCGAAATTTGAGCTTCCTCATCTTCCGCCATCAACGGATACAACACCACCTCCGCAGCCTTTCGGAAAATAAGCGATTAAGCTATCAATGAGGGAAAGCTTCCAAAAACAAGTTTTCCCTCTTCACTACAGAGGCTATGGCGTTTCGTTGCTTGCGGCTTTTTTGACCAGTTCCAGGAGGCGAGGATAGACGATATCGACCCGTTGATCGGGCTGAGCCGGGTCGATGATGTCGTGGGGGAGCTTCAGACCGGCCTCGAACGTGTTGGTTGTCAGGCTTGCATGGTGGGCCTTCCAGATGTTAACCATCTTTGTTGTCATCTCGTTATTGATCGAGCCGTCATGGTCATTGAAGACGATCACCATCGTTTTTGCGCCAGGAGACTTGTCTTGTGCATCTGCCTGAACGATAAAACCCAGACGGAGGATTTGCGATAAGGCATGACGGGAGTAACGGGGAGATGCGTGCTCAGGGAGAACCTTCTCTTTCAGCACCGGATCCCACCATTCGAGTGCATCGGGCAAGAGGGTATAAACGTTCATGGCTGCTGCGGTCAATGGCGTCGGGACTATTTTGAATCCCAGTGCGGGTGAGATAATGACCGCCAGATCAATATCGTTGCGGTTTTGTGCTGCCCATGCGGTGGTAACTCCGCCCGCCGAGATACCCATCATGATCACTTTGTCACCGAGTCCGTGGCCAATGTCCACTGTCCGGTCGGCGTAAGCTGCCAGCTCTTCGGCCCTCAGAAGGGCATGAGCATCATTCATTCGGTCAGCCAGACCGTGGTGAGGGAGCGGAGCAATGAGGACGTTATAGCCCAAATCATAGAAACGCTTTCCCAGATCCAGAAACTGTTGCGGGTCGCTTGTATAGCCATGAACCAGAATGATGGCACGATCTGTTTTATTGCCGTGGGTCATCAATTGGGTTCGGCTGAGTGGATGCATTCCTTGAGGCTCATCTGCCCTGAAGAATTCAACGAGGTGTAACGCTTCGCTGTAATTAAGTGCTGGATGAGGGTGAGAGGGGAGGTGCCTGCATTTCCAGGGTGTTATGAGCACAAGAACCATTGCAACCAGCAGGCCGCAGATCAACAACAAAATCGACCATTTCCGGCCGTGACGCCTTTCTCCCTGTGTCATGACAGCTCCCTCCGCTCATAAATGAATTGTACATCAACAACCGCATTTTCCGGCATGATATCACCGAATTGCTGTTGTTGCCCAAAAAATGGATATGCGCCAATGTAGTGATTGTGACGGAATTGTGAAACCGCTTTTTACGGTCAAATCTTTATCACTTTACTCCATGGAGCTTACTCTCACCGCGACAGTCAGCTTTTCAGTGGCATTGCCTTTGTAGGTTCCACGAACCGGAGGGACGTCATCATAGTCCTTGCCTGAACCGATCTTGATATAGCGTTGATCAACAAAGAGGGTTTTATGCGTGGGATCCATGCCGATCCACCCTTTTTCCTTGCCGCAGTAGATTTCGCACCATGCGTGAGTTGCCTCATCGTGTCCATCGGGCGTGCTTCCTCCATAGAGGTAACCGCTGACATAGCGGGCGGGAAGTCCGAGGTAGCGGCAGGTGGCAAGCAGGATATGGGCAAAATCCTGGCAGACGCCCCGTCCGAGTGCCATGACCACTGCGCTGGTACTGTGAACGTCAGTTACACCCGGTTCGTAGATGAAGGTGTCGTTGATGTGTCGGCAGATCGATTCGGCAAGCTGAAAACTGTCGGTATTGGTGGAAAAACGGGTTGTGAAATCGCGGATCGCAGCATCGAAATGTACATAGCGACTCTGGCATGAAAAATCCATCAGATAAATATCTTCATCCTCGATTGCTTCAGCGTGGCCCATGCCGGTCTCTACCACTGATGTTGCCACAATTTTAACCCGTTTGTGACTCTGGAGCAGGTTGAAGTGATTGACCTGGTTGCCGTAGAAATCGGTGTACTCAAAAATGGTGGCAGGGGGATCGATCTCAAGCGTGAAGCTCGCACAACGCTGCGGAGCCGCAGGGTTATTGTCGGGGTGGAGCCTTACTTCGGTCGCTGTTTCATAGATTGGATTGTCATATTCAAACAGGGTAGAGTGCTCAACTTTCAGAATCATGCTCTTGTGGTTTACGGTCGGGTTATTGCTGTTGCTGATGCTGCTGTGCCTGGCTCCAGTTGGCTCTTCCACCGGCTATTCCTGTAAAGGGAAGCGCCTCTTCAATATCTGATGACTCGATTTCCGGAGTGTGATAGGCAAAATAAGTGAGGTGAACCTGTTCTCCAACTTTCACCAGTCGCTGTTCCAGATCGGCAAGATAGTTATGCAGCCCGGTGGCAAAAATATCTTCAATTGCCGTATAGCTCAGCTCGGCCTCCAGCTTTCCGATAAGCCGGTCGGCGTTGTTGACATAACGGTGACGGGAGCTTCCCGATATGCGCCACAGGGCATCTTCCGCCGCACAAACAGAAAAATTGATGCTTCGCGGGAAGGTACGGTCCAAAATGAGAAAGCGCAGGATGTTGTCGGGATCAATTTTTGAGAGATAAACCTTGCGGAATGCCTCAAGGGCGCTGCAGCTCTTGAGCACGGCCATCCATTGAATAATATCTTCTGAGCCGGCAACGAGTTCCGGCTGGCTTTGCGCTTCGGAGAGCAGCATGTGGTATTTCACATCAATGAGCCTTGCGATGTTGTCCGTGCGCTCAAGATATTTTGCAATCTGTATAAAGTCCCACCCTTCATTGTGCGAAAAGGTGTTATCGGTAATACCCTGGAAGAGATGCGAGGCATTTTTGATCTCCTTGTAGAAACCGTAGGGGTCGTTATGCACAAACTGCGGGGTCACACTCTGCAGGTAGTGGTAGAGGTTATTGACCTGCTCCCACATTTCGCTTGAGATGCTCTCGATGATGCTGCGCGCATTCTCCCTTGCCAGACCGACACAGGAGGTGATAGAGTTGGGATTGCTTTTGTTGAAGACCAGGTAATCGGTCACGGTACGGGCCGAGTACTCGTCGTAGAGGCTGTTGAAACGATCCTTGTCGCTGGTGACAAGAATAAGCGCCACCCAGTAGCTCGGGTTTTCGATGTGAGTAATTTTATTGAGATCGAGCAGCAGGTTGAAATTGACGTCAAGAAACCTTGCAGTATTCTCTGCCCGTTCAAAATAACGGCTCATCCAGAAGAGCGATTCGGCAACACGGCTTAACATAGGTAATAGATAATTATTGTTTATTCGTCAACAACCCAGGTGTCTTTGCTTCCTCCTCCCTGGGAGGAGTTGACCACCAATGAACCACGTTTGAGGGCCACCCTTGTCAAACCTCCGGGGACTATAGTAACAGTTTTACCGTACAATACATAGGGGCGAAGATCGATATGGCACCCAAAAAGTTCGGTGTCATTGAAAAAGCTGGGGTGGCGCGACAGCGAAATGGTTGGCTGGGCGATGTAGTTGCGTGGATTGGCTACAATCATCTCAGCAAAATTCTCCTGCTGTTCAATCGTCGATTCCGGCCCGATCAACATGCCGTAGCCTCCCGATTCATTGGCAGCCTTCACTACGAGCGAGTCGAGGTTTGCCAGAATATATTTCAGGTCAGCAGGGTTGCTTGCCAGCCAGGTTGGCACATTTTGCAGAATCGGATCCTCACCGAGGTAGTATTTGATGATTTCAGGCACAAAACTGTAGATCACCTTGTCGTCGGCTACTCCGCAACCGATGGCATTGGCAAGCGTCACATTGCCTTTTCGGTATGCATTAACAATACCTGCAACACCGAGCTTCGAGTCGGGGCGAAACACAAGCGGATCAAGATAGGCATCATCCACCCTCCGGTAAACCACATCAACCTGTTCCAGTCCTCTGGTGGTTCTGGTGTAGACCTTGTTGTTGTTGACCACAAGATCTTTTCCTTCGGTCAACTCGACACCCATCTGGCGGGCCAGGAAGCTGTGCTCAAAGTAGGCCGAGTTGTAGATGCCGGGAGTAAGCACCACCACGTTGGGTTCACGGCGCGAAACCGGGCCTATTTCCTGCAGGGTACGAAGCAGCTCCTGCGGATAATTTTCGATGGGCCTGATTTTGTATTTATCGAAGAGCACCGGGAAGGCGCGTTTCATCGCTTGCCGGTTCTGCAGCATATAGGAGACGCCGCTCGGAGTGCGTAAATTGTCTTCAAGCACCAAATAGTTTCCCTCGCCGTCACGGATGATATCGCTGCCGGTAACGTGAATGTAGATGCCGAGAGGTGGATTAACCCCTACAAATTCTCGTCTGAAATGCTGGCTTCCGAGGATAAGTTCGGCTGGAATAACCTTGTCTTTGAGGATTTTCTGGCCATGATAGATGTCGTTCAGAAAGGCATTCAGTGCTGTAATGCGCTGGGTAAGCCCCCGCTCGATGGTCTGCCATTCGTTGGCAGGCACCACTCTCGGAATAAGATCGAATGGAAAGAGCCGCTCAACTCCCTCCTCTTCGCCATAGACGGTAAAGGTGATACCCTGGTTCCGGAAAAAAATATTGACAATCTCCCGGCGTGCCTTGATATCGTCCACCGAAAACTGGCTGAAGCGGTGAAGCATCTTGTCGTAGTGAGAGCGTGGGGATCCCTCTTTTGAGATAACCTCGTCAAAAAACTGTGAGGTTTCGGCTTCGTAGCGCTCAAAGAAGCGAATCATACAGGTATGGATTCTTGTTGTTTATGGAAACGTATACTCAAATCGCCCGTCCGTGCTTAAATTATTTCGGTATATTCCTGAGTATACCTAATAATATTAAAATATCGAGGGGCTTTTTGCGTTTTTATCAGATTTTTTGTGACAGGTTGCTTGCTGTGCGGTTTGTCGCAATTATCCGGCAGTGAACACGGCTCGCTGTCGCGGTTCTCTTTTAGCTTGTCGAAGCGCTCAATTGTTTTTATTATGGATGGACTAAAACAGCTAAAATTTTTCAGAAGCCGCACTCATGTCGCGGTTATCACCCCATTACTGATAAAGTGCCATGAAGATATTGGTTACCGGTGCCGCCGGATTTATAGGATTTCATCTCTGCAAACGGCTGCTCGAAAGGGGAGAGCTGGTCACCGGTGTCGATAATATGAATGACTATTATGACGTCTCACTCAAAGAGGCGCGGCTTTCGATGCTTGCGCCTTTTGAAGGATTTACCTTTGTGAAGGCGGATCTTGCTGATCGCTGTGCAATGGAGGAGCTTTTCAGGACGGGTGAGTTTGAGCGAGTAGTGAATCTTGCTGCCCAGGCTGGTGTACGCTATTCTATTGAGAATCCCCATGCCTATATTGAAAGCAATATTGTCGGGTTTCTCCATATTCTCGAAGGGTGCCGTCATAACCATGTCGAGCATCTCGTCTATGCCTCTTCAAGCTCGGTCTATGGTGCCAACGAAACGATGCCTTTTTCGGTGCATGACAATGTCGATCATCCGCTCTCCCTCTATGCGGCAAGCAAAAAGGCCAATGAGTTGATGGCGCACACTTATAGCAATCTCTATAATTTGCCAACAACCGGGTTGCGTTTTTTTACCGTTTACGGGCCCTGGGGAAGGCCGGATATGGCGCTCTTTCTCTTTACTGATGCCATATTGAACAACAAGCCCATACAAGTCTTCAATTTCGGCAAACATCGCCGCGATTTTACCTATATCGACGATATCGTTGAAGGGGTGCTGAGGACGCTCGACCATGTAGCCATGCCAAACTCCGACTGGTCGGGCCTCAAGCCCGATCCTGGCACAAGCAAGGCTCCCTGGAGAGTTTACAATATCGGCAACAGCAGCCCGGTTGAGCTTATGGATTATATCGAAGCACTTGAAGGTCAGCTTGGCCGAACTGCCATAAAAGAGTTTCTGCCATTGCAGCCCGGTGATGTACCCGACACCTGCGCTGACGTCGACCAACTGATGGAGGACGTCCACTACAAGCCGGAAACAACCGTGCAGGAAGGTATTGGCCGTTTTGTGGCCTGGTATCGGGATTATTACGCGGTATCACTCTGATTTTGATGGAGTTATACTATCGAACCGCATAAAAAACAATCATTTATAAGGTGCTTTTAAGCAACGCGGAAAGCAACATAAAGCCCTGTAATTCATATCCCGTCCGGTTAAAATGGATAAAGTCCGGACGGTAAAGCCCGTAGGTCTGAAGCATGGCAAGCCCTTTGTTTCCTCCTATAATGTCATAATAATTCCATAAACTGATCTTCTCTTCATCGCTCACCTTTGCAAGCACCTCGGTAACGGTTTTGATTTTCGGATTGATGGCTGCGCCACGCAATAAAGATGGTGCGGGAGTGGTGATAAGGAAAACGGCATCGGGAGATATCAGCCTGAGATTCGATATCATACTCCTGATCTGCAAAGCAAAATCTTTACTATCCAACTTCTGCTTCTGAGCTTCATTGGTTCCAAGCGAGATGATATAGCAATCGGCTTTCAGTGCTCCAATCTGTTCAAAGAAAAGAGGGTCACTGTTATAAGAGGCGAATTCAGCGCCGTTAACTCCTATGGAGTGATAGAGTACTCCGGAGGCCTTTTTCTTTTCGAACGAAATACCGTAAAAAGTAAATGCAGTGAAATCGGACGACTTTCCGGAAAGAGATATGGTGTTGGTTTTCATGCTTAGCGTAACCTCTGCGGTATCGAAACTCTTTCCTGGTTCCATCCAAACCTCGTTCTTTTCCGTTCCGTTATAGCTGATGTTGATGCAACCTGAATTTTTTCCGGTAAACAAACGGACCATGTCGAAAGCGTCTTCATCCCCCCGTTCAGGCATTGATCCAATTTCAAGTTCCCAGTTTGCAGCATCACCTTGTAATCCATATCCACAAACTCCGCATTTTACCGGGCTATTTTCCATCGACAGATGCCCGTACAACCATGCTTGATTCGAAGATGAAAAAATATCAGCGGGAGCGTTGGTCTTTGCTAACTGCAAGGGAAAGACAATTCCCCGGCCAGCATTCCCGTAACGGTATTGCAATCCAAGCCTTAAGACCCTTGTCATCATATCAGCCTGGACATGCGAATCCCCGATATGAACAATTCTGACAACCTTTTTTCTTGATAAAACGGCCTGCTGCAGTTTTTCTTTTAGTCTGGCAAGCTGGCCCGGGTTGGTAAGCCTGTTGTCTTCGCTGTTGATGAGGGTGCGCCGAAGAGTGTCCGGCATCATCCTGGGCGGTTGCATCGTTCTGTAAGAAGGCCTTTTAGCGGCTGCGGTTCTTGCATGTCTGTTGTGTAAAAAAACTGCGGAATGCCTCCTGTCGTCTGGAACAGCAGAGTGCCTTTTGTGTGCCGCTACTGCGGTGTGCCTTTTTACAGAGGCTGCGGTGTGCGTTGTTTTGTG
>SESF01020871.1_pt1 | contig 10082 bp, 6 predicted proteins | sample 3171521 | NCBI WGS metagenome assembly SESF01 (sample SAMN10866945, study PRJNA518727) | freshwater metagenome | biome: subpolar coniferous forest; feature: holomictic lake; material: water; isolation source: holomictic Lake 227, 6 m and 8 m depth | place: Canada: near Kenora, Ontario | collected...
ATCAAAAGGAAAAACATAAGAAAAAAACTTTCGCTCAGGAATACGAACAATTTATGAAACATTATCAGCAAACTTTAATTCCAGAAAATAAGGTAGAATAATACCTAGATTTTTTCTACTAAGGGTGGATTATTTACAACAAATACTTTAATATCAACAGATTACCCCTTAGTAGAAAAACAAAACATAATATTTTCCCCTTATTTTTCAGTTAGAGTTGCGATAAAAGTCCTTTAGTTTTTGCATGTAAAAAAGGGAAAAGGAAGATTATTCTGTAAAACAAGGGGGAATATCTCTTTATTTATTTCTACTAAGGGTAAATTATTTACAACAAACACTTTAATATCAACAGATTACCCCTTAGTAGAAAAAAAAATCGCATTAAGCCCCCCTTATTTGGAATTATTTCGAATTAAAGTTAGTTATTTCTTAAAGTGACCTCATTATATTTATGCCAACACCTTTCCCCTACCCTTTACTCAATAAAAAACAACTAAACGACGAACTAAACCGCTTGGGCAGAACGGGCATGCCCTTTTTGTTTATTATCGATTATAAAGCTGAAAGCGGCTATATCATTCAGAAAGATGAACTGGATAAGCAATTTGTTCGCTTTTTCATTGATGGGAAAACTTCAAGTCAGTCCATGAATAATACCCAATCAACAAATCAACCAATAACCTGGCAACCAAAACCTGTCTCCCTCAAAAATTACCAAGCTAAATTCAATTACGTTATTAAGGAAATTCACAAAGGAAATTCTTTTCTGACCAATCTGACACAACCAACCGAACTGACCACCAATCTTTCGTTGTCAGACTTATTTCAGTTTGGTTCAGCAAAGTACAAACTCTGGTTGAAAGACCAGTTCACAGTACTATCACCTGAAACATTTATTCGGATAAATGGCCGGACAATCGCATCATTCCCCATGAAAGGAACGATTGATGCCTCGCTGCCGAATGCCGAAGAACAGATACTAAATGACCCGAAAGAAAAAGCCGAACATGCCACCATCGTTGATTTAATCCGGAATGACTTGAGTCTGGTGGCTGATCAGGTGCTTGTGAAACGCTATCGCTACATTGACAAAATTACCACCAATAAACAGGATTTATTACAAGTCAGTTCCGAAATTAGCGGACAGTTAGCTGAGAATTACAACGAGCGAATTGGGGACATTCTGTTTGCCTTGCTGCCTGCAGGTTCCATTAGCGGAGCACCCAAGAAAAAAACGCTTCAGATCATTGAAGAGGCCGAAGGTTATGAAAGGGGGTTTTACACCGGCATTTGGGGTTGGTTCGATGGAAAAAACCTTGATTCAGCGGTTATGATTCGGTTTATTGAACAAGTTGGCAACAATCTCGTTTTTAAAAGTGGAGGTGGTATTACGGCTCAAAGTGACCTGCAAAAAGAATACGAAGAACTTATCCAAAAAGTATATGTACCGATTTATTGAATCCATACAATTAAAAGAGGGCAATTTCAAGCGACTTCCTTATCATCAGGCCCGCCTGGAAAAGGCTATGAAACAATTCTTTCCAACTCAGAAAGTGATCAATCTGGCTGAAAGTTTACAAAAAACAAACTTTCCCGCTATTGGATTGTATAAGTGCCGTGTGGTTTATGATTCCGAAATTCGGCTGATTGAGTATGTTCCCTATCTTCGGCGGGAAATCCACAGTTTGAAAATAGTGCATTCAGATCAGGAAAGTTTTCCGTACAAACCGGAAGACCGAAGCGGATACAATGCTGCCTTTGCGCAGCGTGGCGATTGCGACGATGTACTTATCGTCCGAAATGGTTGGCTTACCGACTCATCCTATGCCAATATTGCGTTGTTTGATGGGAAAAACTGGTTCACTCCACGAAATCCGCTTATTTTCGGTGTAAACCGGGCTGAACTACTGGAAATGGGAAAAATAACAGAGAAAGATATTAAGCTTACAGATTTGCCTGATTACACACAAATTGCCTTGTTTAACGCGATGATCGAGCTGGGTGAGATAGTGCTTGAAGTGGCTAAAATAATGCCTTAAAAAGGGTTCTGTGGTATCATGTTTTATGTTTCATGTTTTCTGTTTTCTGTTTTCTGGTAAATAAAGGAACATAAAGAATAAGGGTTAAGATAATTTCGCGTATTTTTCTACAAAGGGAAAGAAGAAGAATAAAAGGGTTCAACAGTGATTCAAAAAAACCATATTTTTGGTTTGTAAACCTTAGTAGAATAATTAACGCCACAACCAACTCATACCTTATTTTATGGAAGAAATTTGATTTGAATATCAAAAACAATAGAAGAAGAAAAATAGCAATCTATTCCGCTTTTCCTTTCGGATTAGTATTCGATTTAAACAAAGAATAATACTTCCCTTTCAACGCAATCAACTGTTTGTGACTTCCACTTTCCACTAATTCACCTTCGTGAAAGAAATAAATCAAATCAGCCCATTGCACCGATGTGAGTCTATGACTGATAATGATCGCCGTTTTATCTTTCGATAATTTTTTCAGGCTATTAATAATCTGATATTCGGCTTCTGCATCCAGGGCGCTCGAAGGTTCATCCATTAGAATTAAGGGCGTATTGCGGTAAAATGCACGAGCAATGGCAATTTTCTGCCATTGACCAATACTTAACTCCTCGCCCCCTTTAAACTGATTTCCCAAAATGGTGTTATAACCATCGGGCAAGTGCTCAATCACATCAGCAATACCGGCAGCTTCGGCAGCCTTCTGTGCCTGATCGCGTTTAAAGGCTGATTTGGTACTTCCCAACCAGATATTTTCAATAGCCGTAATATTGTAAAGGGCAAAATCCTGAAATACAGCCGTTATATTTTCGCACACAGCGGCCTGCCCCAGTGCTGTTGAATCAATATCATCAAACAGAATTTTGCCTGAATCAGGCTGATAGAATCCACAAAGCAGTTTTATCAGGGTAGTTTTACCTGAACCGTTTGCTCCGACAAAAGCGACTGTTTTACCGGCCGGAATCGTCAGATTGATCGACTTCAGTGCTTCCCGTTTGCTCGATTCATACTTGAAATGTACGTTTTCGAAGCGGATTTCTTTTTTAAGCGAAAAAGGCGTAGAAGTCAATCGATTGACCTTGACCTGTGAGGGGATATTAAGAAAGCGAATAAAATCGTTTAAAAAAGTCTGGTCTTCGATAATCTGCGTAATAGAACGAAAAAAATCGTTCAACACCGAATACCCGCGCTGAAAAGCAAAGAAAAACAGCACAACGGTTCCAATCGTTATTTCATCGTTTATCTTCAGAAAAGTAACATATCCCAAGGATAGGAAGATCATACTGACGGCAAAAAACTGGGCGTATAATCCCATTTTAAGCTCTGCTTTTCGGTGTTTTATTTTTTTTTCAAAAAGTGTTTGCTGTGTATCGGAAAACAGATTCCGGAAGAAATGGAAAAAACCAAACAATTTCAATTCCTTGGCAAAGGGAAAGCCGGTCAGAATGCGGTTGTAATAATACATTTCACGCTCTTTCGTACTTTGTATTTCCTTCAGTTTATAAAGCTCTTTGGAGAATTTCAATCGCACAAAAATACCCGGAACAACTGCCAGGAATAGCACCAACACCAAATACCAACGAATTGATAGGAAAATACCCACCAGGAATAAGGCTGATGCAACGGATTTTAATCCCATGAGCAGTTCGTTGAGTATCTTCAACGGTCGATACGATGCTTCCTGAACAGCCCGGTGTATTTTGTCCTGTTTATCCGGATTTTCGTAGTTCGAAAGATCCAATTCGGCATGTTTGCTGTGTAGTTTTTGAGAAATCGTTCGGGTAAGCGATTGGGACATTTTCTCGAGGTAAAAAGCACTTATTTCGCTAAGCACGGCGCTCAACAGAAACACCAAAGCTGTGGCTATCAGTAAGGCTACAAATACAATATGCTGATGGGCATTATAAGCTGTCGTAACCGTCAGCTGATCAATTAAGGACTTTATACAAAGTATAATGACAAAAGGAAGAACTCCTTGAAAAACGGAGATAATGGCATTTACGAAAAATAATTTCTCTGAATTCTCAGATACAATAGCAATATTCTTTTTCAACGACCTGAAACCTGAAAATAGTCTGTTAGCCAGACTTCTGAATCGAATAAATAAGTTATCAAGCGGAATCAGTATTTTCGATAAATGCCTGGAATTAAAGCTATGAAATTTCATATACAAGCTATCCGTTTTAATGATCCGTTTTTTGCGCTGAATGGACGAAATTTTGCCAACTAATTCATTCGCCGTAAAGGGAGGATCTTTGTGAAGATTATGATCGCCTTTAGCCACAAATACCTGCTGATTATTCTGATGAACGATATCAATTAAGCGGTGGGCAACAAGCTTATCGTTTAATTTAAAAACAATTAAATCGCCTATAGTCAATTCATCCGCCGAACATTTTATCACACGACCCAGGTCACCTTCCTTCAAGGTTGGAAACATGCTGTAGCCCTTCATACGAAAACCCAATGTGTGATTTTCATCCAACAGCGCTTCGACGAAATCGAGTATCTGATTAGTTGTTTTCTCCTGCTTCATTGGTAAGTACAAACTTAACTACGCTCTGGTCAGGTACAAAACCCAGGGCATAAACGGGAATGCTTGAACAAAGCGTACTGAAAAAATTCAGTCGGACCTGAATATATTGGGTATCAAAATTATTCTGAATACTAAATGCCATCATCCGGGTAACAGCCAGTGCCCCATTCAGTTTCTGCATAATATTTGCTGGCGAATGGCTTATTAAATACACGGCACTCAGAGGCGCCTTTTTAGGTCGGTCGACATAATACATGGGGGTATTGTATACATAATAGCTCTCGTTTTGCTTACGAACTATTAAGCGATCGTCGTTTACAATCTGATTTTGCGCTTCCGACCATATTTTAGACATGGTGCTTTTCCCGGCCCCCGAAAAACCGGTAAAAATACGGGCATCTTTTCCATCAAAAGCACAGGAAGCATGCATCATCACAGCATCCGACAGCAAAGTCATATAATGCATCACGATAGGTCCAAGTGGATATTTCAACGGCAAAAGCGCATTAGTATCAGTGATTTTCGAATAAACTTTCCAGTGGTTGAAGCTTGCATTGAGCATAGCTATTTGTTGGATACTTTGATCCTGTTGGTTGTAAATCACAAATCCCAGGTCCTGGCCTATGCGGTAAATGGAGTAATATTTTTGATCTTCGTTTTCCGCCTCAAAAACCAAAACCCCTTCAGGAAAGGGTTCATCGGAAATTCCCGCAAAACATTCTATGTCTACATCTGCATCCCGCTTACTGTCATCCGAAAGAAAAAGATCATATCCTTCTTCCAGCTCTAACGGAAATTCCGAATGAAGTGTAATTAAAAAATCGGCTATTAATACGCTTTTTCTGAATGCTTTTTCCATCATTTCAATTAGCTGACTTTTTTTGCAAACAGGGTTTCCAATTTATCCAAAAACAGGGCAATATCTTTTTGGGCCGTTTCTTTATCTATATTGAAATTATCAGTCATTAAACTCACCATATCGTCTATGCTATTGGTTTCGGCTGAATTTCCCCAGATAAACCGGGCCGTTTCATTCATCGTAAACAGCTCGCTCATTTGAGCTACGTTCTGTGATAACGGAACTAATATTAATTCATTTCCTACTTCGCGTGTTACAAATCTTGTCTTTAATGCCTGAAGTTCTTTTATTTCCATAGTAGTCAGTATTTAGTGTTAGATCATTTTTTTCGAATCAAAGCACAAAGATAAAAATTTATTTGAATTTATCGTATATGCAATAGAGTTTATATAAGTTAGATTTAAGTACATGACAATAATTTATAATCATTTGATTAACTGCACAGTAGTGGCATTATCGCTGGATTGACTTCGTCCGGTGAGCCGAAAAACAAGTGAAGTTGGCGCAAGAAACTGTCCTGTTTGAGCGACGAAGGAGCGAGTTTGGACGGTTTCAGCCAACTGAGCGCAAGTTTTTCGAGCGAAGCGGGCGTAGTCTTGAACTATATCCGATAAATCGGATTGTTCCATTTGCTTACTTTTTGTTTCAAGACAATTGGAGCGAAGCGGAAATCGCCGACACCAAAATAAATAAACACTCCGGAGGCAAAACTTAAGTCGGGGTTTTAGGGGCGGAAGCACCTGTTGTAAATCATTGACATACTACACAATAACAAGTTCTGCTAAATTTTTATCATGTATTAAGAAGTTAGATTATTATTGATTATGAGGATGTCTAATACCTTTTTTTGGAACGCTAATTACGCAAATGGCACAAATGGCCACAAATATCATCTTTACAAATACCACGATATCAACAATTTATAATTTGCGTTCTACTTTCTTTTTGGACACCCTCATTTATTTAATAAAATATGACATTATATTATGTTCATTACTTATGTACAGTTGTTATAACTTTGGCATCCCCATTGGGTCTTCACAATCACACACAAAAAAGTCCCCGAATGTTCGGGGACTTTTCAATTTATGCCTGATTCGTTTTAAACGGATCGTTGTTTAAATACTCAGGGGTTTGCAAATGAGTTTCCCCCGGTGCCGGTGGAGGTGTTGATTCCAATTGCAAGGAAATTTCATTATCAAGTATAACACGCTCAATCAATGGAGTGCTATAATTCCTTTTTTCGGTTGATTTGTTCGTAGTATTCATAGCCTGTGTTATTTATTCGTTGATAATTACTTTTTTAGTTATTTTATTTCCGCTAAGATCGACAGTTACAAAGTAAACTCCCGAACCAAGTGAATTATTAAGTACGGTTGTATTTCCGCTCAGTTGCCTGGCAAGCAATTTCTGCCCCAGGGCATTGTAAACAGCCACAGTGCTTTCTATGCCCGAATTTCCATTCACAACTATCTGATTGGCACCGTTTACCGAAACCCAAACCTTTTGACTTGCATTATCGTTTAAAGCGGTTGTAACTGAAGGAGCTTTGAATATCAGCGCAAAACGGCTGGTATTATTCGACGTAATCCCCGAACTAAAACTATAGCTGCTACCATCGCTTAAGTCTGCAATGACCGGATTATTTATATCCAGATAATCTTTCAGTATCAGCTTTGTTCCGACAACGAAATTGCTTATTTGTGAAGCTTTAATGCTGAATGTTCCTGCTGTACCTGTTGTAAAACCAAGAGGCATTTCGGTATCAACCGGAATAGCATTCATACCGTTTATTGCAAGCTGTTCAGTATTAATCTGTGTATAAATTTCGGGTATTGAAGCACTTCCATTCGACATTTTTTGGGAATCGTAGGCATCATATCCATTCAATGCATTCGGGTTAGTATAAAGTAATGTTTCATCACTATTAATTCCATTTGATACCTGAAGTCGAAGTGCGGGCTGCAAGCTTGCAAACTGGTTTTTCACTTTCAGTGGATTAACCGTATCATTTAATGCTGTAGCATGGGTACGATAGCTGTTGTTGAAGTTTATAGAGGCCGATGATAAAGCGGTGCTAACATGCACCCAGAAAGACTGCATAGGTGCAACGGTTCCCGAAATATAATTTACGTTAGCACTATTATTAGTCCCTATTTTTCCTGCGGTATTATAGGTATCAAAATAAAAGGTTGTTGTTGCATTTTTTTGGGTACGATACCAGATTGATTTGTCGAGATTTGCAGTTGAATTTACAAGAGTTGAAGCGTAAAGATACGAAGGATATGGATTTCCAATCAGATTATATCCCGCATGGTCAGGGGCAGCAGTACTTGAAACAGTAAAGCTTGGAGTAGTTCCGGTATTTAGTTGACCACCTGTAAAGTTAAGGGTAACACCATCAGCAGCCGGTTTTACAACATAACCATGTCCCGGAGTTAATGCTGTGGCATTGCTTGTAATTGCTGTCCATCCGTTAGTTCCTCCCAAAGTTTCGTTATACAAATATAGCAGATTTGAACTACCTGCCGGGTCTACTACACTGGCTGTTGCTCCGCTTACCGGCGATGACATATACCAGTTACGTGATTTACTAAGATATTGATAAACATTGTATGTTCCACCTGCAGCAATTGTAGTTGGCGTTAATATAGTAGCAGTACCTCCACTGGTTGAGAGTAAATTTAATGTTCCACCATTTGTCAATGTAGTATTTACAGTCAATTGTTTACCGGCACTGACATTTAAAATTCCACTTGCATTAATTGTCAAATTACTTACCGTACTTAAACTGGAGGTTAAAGATAATCCGGCAGTATTATTAACCGTTAATGTTGTAATAGTAGTTGAAGCTGGGAATTCATTAGCGGGAGTAAGTGCATTGGAACCATTATAGGTCAAATTCACAGAACTTCCAAAAGTAGGAACTGCAGATAATATTCCATCAGATTTTACAACTGTAGCAGCATTTGCAAGTGTCAAATAAGTTGAATTGGTTAATGTACCTGAAGTTAGAGTTAGCGTTGATACTGTCAATGCTTTATCCAAAGTAACGCCTGAAGAATTGTTGATTGACAGGCTATTCATATTACTGATCGTTGCTGAACTACCCGGAAAAGTCTGAGTTGCAACACCTTGTAAAATAATGGTACCTTGATTATCAATAGTTCCACCAGAAACCGAATATGTTCCGGTTATGGTTAGTGTTTGTCCGGCATCTACTTTTAAGGTGCCAGATGTCATTGTCAAATTGCCAATGGTTTGAGATTGTGTAATTTCAAGAGTTCCACCACCAATAGTTACTGCATTACCTGATTTCAGTGCACCTCCCGTAGCATCAAGTTTTAATGTACCTCCATTAATTGATGTAGCACCTGTGTAAGTATTAACAGCAGAAAGAGTCCAAGTACCAGCATCAGCTTTTGTCAAAGTTCCAGAGCCTGTACCAATAACGCTTGCAACGCTACCTCCGACACCACCACCTAAGGTAATTCCAAATCCTGAACCTGTTATAGTTCCTATATTTGAAAGAGCTATTGTACCTGTGCTTCCATTGATGGTAGAAGCACTTCCTAAAGTCAATAATCCAGCATAAGTGGCTGCACTTGAAGAACTATTATATAAAGCCCCACTACTTGAAACTCCGGTACCATTAATGGTCAGAGCTTCTGATGTAGAATAATTTGTACCATTCATATCAATAGCACCACCGCTATTAATACTTGTTATCCCATCAGTTGTTCCAAGTGCTTGGGAGTTCCCCAGCTGTAAGGTTGCATCACTGTAAACTGTTGTTATACCTGTGTAGGAGTTTGTTTGGTTTAAAAATACTTTTGTACCTGCAGCTCCTCCTACATTTACTACATTAGATGATGTTGTGGAAGTAGAGGAAGATGTTGTTCCATCTGATATTAAACCGGGAGTATAAGTTCCGGAGCTAGAATAATATCCTAAATTTACAGATCCGTTAGCGTTATGAGTAAAAGTTTGTTTCCAATAAATATTTGAATTACCTGAGCCATTAAAGTCGTCCATCAAAAATAATGAGAAACCATCAATATTTGCGCCTGCAGCACCATTCATTGTTAAATTATAAAGTCTATTATTAAATGTGCCATCTACAAAAAGCTCAACATCACAAGTTGTATATGATGTAATGAAAATTTTAAACATATAAGTGTGACCGGTAGAACTAACAGAATAACCTAACGATGTACTTCCTGCTGAATTATGAACATTCCAGCTACCAGTAGTTCCAGCAGCATCTATATATAGTCTGCTATTACTAATTCTGTTAGCCCAACTACCATTTGCAGCGGTAGCATTCAGTGAGAACCCAATTGATCCGAAGGCAGCGGTAGCATAAACTGACATTGTTACAATATCACCGACCTGTAACGAACGTGTTGAACCTGTATTATCACCAGCGGTTTTGAAATTTCTCCAGACAACAGATTGTTTATTACCATTTGTATTGGCATACATACCTAATTCAGCAGTACCACTATTTGCAAATGAACCAGCACCAGGTGAAGCATCATAAAATGTAGTATAGTAACCCGTATTACCCAAGGTGTAAGTTACCTGTGCATTAACTTCAAAAATATTGCTTACTAAAAATAAAAAAGTTAATAACAAGCAATTAATAATGAAA
>SESF01031741.1_pt1 | contig 10080 bp, 4 predicted proteins | sample 3171521 | NCBI WGS metagenome assembly SESF01 (sample SAMN10866945, study PRJNA518727) | freshwater metagenome | biome: subpolar coniferous forest; feature: holomictic lake; material: water; isolation source: holomictic Lake 227, 6 m and 8 m depth | place: Canada: near Kenora, Ontario | collected...
TGGGCAAGAAGCTCGGGGACGACAAGGATCCCCTCCTTGTCTCCGTCCGCTCAGGAGCCGCCCGCTCGATGCCCGGCATGCTCGAGACCATCCTGAACCTCGGTCTCAATGACGCTTCCGTCGAAGGCCTCGCCACCAGGACGAGCAACGCCCGCTTTGCCTACGATTCCTACCGCCGCTTCATCCAGATGTACTCCACGACAGCCATGGGCCTGTCCAAGGAGCCGATGGAGGAGATGCTCTCCCACATGAAGAAGCACAAGGGCGTGAAAAACGACACCGAGCTTTCCGCCGATGACCTCAAGGCCCTCTGCGCCGAGTTCAAGGCTTTCTACAAGCAGAAGAAGGGCGAGAACTTTCCCCAGGACCCCATGACCCAGCTCTGGGGCGCCGTCGATGCAGTCTTCAACAGCTGGGAGGCCGACAAGTCCATCACCTACCGCCGCGTCGAGAAGATCACCGACCTCAAGGGCACAGCGGTCAACGTCGTACAGATGGTCTACGGCAACAAGGGCGACAACTCCGGGACGGGCGTCTGCTTTACCCGCGACCCCAACACAGGTGTCAACGAGTTCTATGGTGACTGCCTGATCAACGCCCAGGGCGAGGACGTCGTAGCCGGCATCCGCACCCCCCTGAAGCTCATCGAGCTCGAGACCAGGCTCCCCGTCGCCTACAAGCAGCTTCTTCAGGTGCGCAAGACCCTTGAGAAGAACTTCAAGGAGATGCAGGACCTCGAATTCACCATCGAGGACGAGAAGCTCTACATGCTCCAGTGCCGCACCGGCAAGCGCCTTCCTGCGGCCGCCTTCAAGATCGCCGTCGACATGGTCGGCGAGGGCCTCATTACGCGATCAGAGGCAATTGCACGCATCACTCCCGAGCAGATCGAGGGCATCTTCTACCCCATCATCGACGTGTCCAAGACCAGCTTCGCCAGGCTCAAGGAACTCAAGGTTGCCACTGGCATCGACGCAGTGCCCGGTGCTGCGGCCGGCAAGCTCGTGTTCACCGCAGCCGAGGCAGAGGCCCGCGCCGCCAACGGCGAGAAGGTCATCCTTCTCCGCAAGGAGACAAGCCCCGAGGATGTCGGCGGCATGCACGCTGCCCAGGGCATCCTGACCGCCACCGGCGGCAAGACCTCCCACGCCGCAGTGGTCGCGCGCGGATGGGGCAAGTGCTGCATCGTAGGCTGCGAGGCCCTCGACATCGACGAAAAGGGCAAGACCCTCAAGGTCGGCGGCAAGGTCCTCCACGAAGGGGATGAAGTCACCCTCAACGGCACAACCGGCGAGGTCTTCCTCACCTCCCTCCCCCTCAAGAAACCCGAGCAGACCAAGGAGTTCAAGACCCTTCTTTCCTGGTGTGATGAAATCCGCACCCTCAAGGTCCGCACGAACGCCGATACTCCCTACGACTCCGCAAAGGCAGTCGAGCTTGGCGCCGAGGGCATCGGCCTCTGCCGCACCGAGCACATGTTCTTCGACACCGAAGAGCGTCGTCTTGGCATCCAGGAAATGATCGTTGCCGATGACCTGGCGGGCAGGAAAAAAGCCCTGGCCAAACTCCTTCCGATCCAGCGTGAAGATTTCAAGGGCATTTTCAAGGCCATGGACGACAAGCCTGTCACCATCCGCCTCATCGATCCCCCTCTCCACGAGTTCACTCCCAAGGACGATGCGGGCGTCAACAAGCTTGCCCAGATTACCGGCAAGAGTCCCGCGCACATCAGGCTCCGCTGCGACCAGCTCCATGAATCCAATCCCATGCTCGGCCACCGTGGCTGCCGCCTCACCATCACCTATCCCGAGATCCTCGTGATGCAGGTAACTGCGATCATCGAGGCCGCCGTCGAGGTGGACAAGGCCGGCACCAAGGTCTTCCCTGAAATCATGATTCCCCTCGTCATCGACAGGAAGGAACTCAAGATCCTCGTCGACCAGACCCGTGCCGTCGCCGATGAGATCATCAAGAAGGCCAACTCCAAGGTCAAGTACATGGTCGGTACGATGATCGAAATCCCCCGTGCAGCCCTCCTGGCCAACGAGATCGCCGAGGTCGCCGAGTTCTTCTCCTTCGGCACCAATGACCTCACCCAGATGACCCTCGGCCTCTCCCGCGATGACGCGGGCCGCTTCCTTCCCGACTATGTCATGTCGGAAAAGGACGGTGGCAAGGCCATCTTCGCCCAGGATCCCTTTGTCAGCCTCGACCAGTCCGGCGTCGGCCAGCTTGTCACGATGGGCATCGAAAAGGGCCGCTCCACCAGGAAGGGCCTCAAGGTCGGCATCTGCGGCGAGCACGGCGGCGAAGCCCGCTCCGTGAAGTTCTGCCATGCCGCCGGGATGAACTACGTTTCCTGCTCCCCCTACCGCGTGCCCATCGCCCGCCTCGCCGCCGCCCAGGCCGTGATCGAAGCGAAGCTCTCCGCGCGCAGTGCGGCTACGAAAAAGGTGGCGAAGGCAGCCAAACCTGATGCAAAGGCAAAGCCAATCGCGAAAGCCGCAAAACCTGCGGCCAAGGCCAGCGCGAAGGCAAAACCCATTGCCAAGGCGAAGCCTGCGGCCAAGGCCGGCGCCAAGGCCGGTGCCAAGAAGCTCGCCGAGTCTGCCAAGGCCAGCAAGGTGGTGAAGAAGGCAGCCGCCAAGACAGCGAAGCCAGCGGCCAAGGCCGTGGCCAAGCCCGGCACCAAGAAAGCCGCAGCCAAGTCAGCCAAAGCGCCAGCCAGGAAGGCCGCCGGGAAAAAGACCAGGTAGATTAAAGACATAGTACGTACGAAGGGCCGTCCGGAAGGGCGGCCCTTTTCACGGCTTTGCCCGGAAGGCGCAGTTGCCTGGGCATGCCCCCCCTGCCATCCTCCCCTGAAGCCCGCGGTGCCTTGTCCCTGCTCTTATGCCCTGCCAGCCCGAAAGAGCCCCATGATCCTCGGCGCAAGGTCGATCATCAGCACAGAAGTAATTATGAGGATTCCACCCAGGATCTGTGCAGGACCGAAGTGTTCGCCCAGGAGGAGGGCTGACAAGGTGACTGTCAGCACCGGTTCCATCGTCGATACCAGGGAGGTGTCAGCAGCGCCGATGAGCTGGATCGAAGCGAAGAGCATGGTGATCGGCAGTACCGAGGAGAAGAGCGCCACTGCGATGAAGACGCCGACCGAAGGAAGGGTCGCAGGAACCTTGAGCCCTCCCGTCACGAAGGTGATGATCCAGTACACGAAGGCGGCAGCCCCCATGACCAATGCGGTGGACACGATTGGATCGACATCGGCGAATACCCGTTCCCCGATGACGAGATAGACCGCATAGGATAGGGCGACAGTCAGGCCGAGGGCTATCCCCAAGGGCGGATAGCTCCCGGCCTTCCAGAAGGTCACGAGGCAGCCTGAGAGTGAAAGGAGAAGGGCAGCGCTCCGGATCCAGCCCGGCCGTTTCCTGAAAAGTGCCAGCCCGATGAGGACGACAAAGGAGGGATAGAGGTACAAAAGCAGGCTCGCTATGCCGGGATCGAGGATGCTGACGGTCAGGAAGTAGAGGCCCGCCTGCGGGGCAAAACCCAGGAAGGCCATCAGGAGGACCGGCAGAAGTGGTCGCGGCATGGGCCGCTTTGTCACAATTACGACAATCCAGAGGACCAGTCCGGCGATGGTGAAGCGCCAGGCCAGGGCGGCAGGAATGGAAAAACCCTCGGCATAGATCAGCTTGGCAAAGATGCCGAGGGTCGAAAAACCGAGGGCCGACAGGAGGGCAAAGGCGATACCTCGTCCGCGATGGCCTATTGAGGCCTCAGCCCCCATCGTGGCTGTCGAAGACCGTCTTCCCGAGTTCAGTGCTGCCTGTCTTCACCGCTGCGCGTGCCTTCGCCACGTCCTGCTTTGCGCGCGCAATCGAGGTCCAGGTCCAGCTGCCGTCCGACCCAGGTTCGCCGCCATCGGCTGCCGCAAGCTCGGTCACGATGCGGTCGAGCGCTCCCTTGCCGGCGGGATTCGCTGCATCGAGCGAGGGTACAACGCCCTCCGGCTTGAAGGCGATGGGCTTGTCGAGGATCGCGGGGTAGACAAAGCGCTTCAGGTTCCCGACCTTGATGGCCTCGTTCCGCCGCTTCAGCCGCGCATTGCGGATTGCAGGGATTCCATAGAACAGGATTCCGAAGGTCACGGGAACCACGCCCAGCCCGATACCGAGGGCGAGCGAGGGGTTTGGCAGGTCGAAAAACATCTTTGCAAGGCCCGCGGTGATGAGATAGAGATAGTCCCAACCGGCCTGCACGACCTCCCGCCCGCGGTAGATCACCGTCTTCACATGATGGGGAAGGATCGAGCCCGCTATAAAATAAGAACCAAATGCGATATTCACGAGGTTGATGATTCCGAACCAGGTGTTCATCTTTCCCTTGTTGGCGGAGAAGACCTCGGTTTTCTTGAGGGGAATGGACTGGCCGGAGTTCCCGTCGGAAGGGTCCGCACGGCGGAGGAGTTCCGGAAAGGCGAAATATACCGTTCCTGCCTCGGACACCTCGGGATTGCCCTTGAAATCCGAGAGGTAGCGGTTGATGCGAGCCTCGGCCTCGAGTGGCGACAGACCAGTGAGGGCCCTGAACTCCGGCATGGTAAGCAGACCCTTGTTGGCCTGAAGAAAGGCTACGACGGTCTTCCTTTCGGTTTCATCCCAATCGGCGTTCGGATCGGGTTCCCCGAACACGAAGGAAAAGATCGCCTTGTGGAGGGGCCGCCCCGAGCGGCGTTTCTGGGCCCTTTGGTCATGCTCCCACTGCCGCTGCCGGGGGTCCTTGAAGAGCTCCGAATAGAACCAGATGTCGAAAATCATGCCGATGACGCGTCCGGAGAGCAAAAGGCCGATGGCACCACCGCCTTCTCCATCGCTGTCTCCCCTCCCCGCCGTCTTCATGGCGACAGAAGCGAGCAAGGCCACAAGGGCCAGGAGGATGAAAAGGGCGAAATAGCCGACGAGCATGACCGCTATCCAGGCCTTGAACAGGAAGGTAGCAACTGTAACGACTCCCTTCCGGAAGCCCTTCCAGAACCGCCTCAGCCCCGGACCGAAGCCCCGGAGCCTGCTCTTCATCCCCTCGGGGAAGGACCACAGGATCTCGCCCGATTCGGTGACACGGAGCCGTGCGCCGTACTCGTCTGAAATGGACGGGAGCTCGGAAGCGACGCGATCGACGGGTAGTCCCGTCGCCGCCACGAGATCGGCCGTTGTCGCCGCGTTCTTGCGGCGGCGGAACTCCGCGATCAGGCGATCGCGGAGGGCCTCGTCGGAACCGCTCACCGCGGTCAGGGGTGCTGCCATGGGAGAAACCTCCGGAAAACCGGGCTACTTTCCCCTGATGTGGGAAAGCGCCATTTCGTACAGTTTGCCATATTCTACCGCGCTTTTGTCCCAGGAGAACTCCCGGGACATGGCGCGGTCACGCATGAGCCTGATGTGCTGGGGCTTGTTGTACCAAGCCCAGATCGCCCAACCCGTCGTGTCGAAGACAGAGCCAGGCGTCAGTACGTCGAACATGAAACCCGTGCCACCGCCGGAGCCTTCATCATAGTTCTCGACGGTGTCTGCCAGGCCACCGGTACGGCGTACTATCGGAAGGGTGCCATAGCGCAGGGCATAGAGCTGGGTCAGGCCGCAGGGTTCGTAATGGCTCGGCATGAGGAGGAAATCCGAGCCTGCGATGAGGAGATGGGCGAGGTCGTTGTCGTAGCCTATGCGCGCCTTGAAGTTGGGGAGGCAGGCGGCGAGGGAGCGAAGCTCGTCCTCGCACCAGGCCTCTCCCGAACCCACGATCGCAAACTGGAGGGCGATCTCGTTGCACATACGCCAGGCGCTTCCATGCAAGGGACCGAAAAGCTCGCCGATGCCTTTCTGCTCCGTCAGCCGGGTAACCATTCCCACGAGCGGGATCCTGGGATCCTCGGGCAAGCCAAAGGCGCGCTGGAGGGCAGCCTTCGCAAGGGCCTTCCCGCCGAGATCCTTTGCATCAAAGGGCTTTGGAAGGCAGCGATCCTTGCTCGGGTTCCACTCCGACTCGTCGACCCCGTTGAGAATGCCAACAAGGCTTGAGGATCGGTGCCTGAGAATCGAATCAAGGCCCGCACCGTATTCGGGGGTCTGAACCTCGCGTGCGTAGGTCGGGGAAACTGTCGTGAGAAAATCGGCAGCAAGGAGGCCAGCTGCGAGAAGATTGATGCTTCCTCCCCTGTCAAAGCCAGCCACGCTGAAAAGCTCCCAGGGCAGGCCCAGGGCCGGGAAGCGCCCGCCAGGATAGCAGCCCTGATAGCCAAGATTGTGGATCGTAAATACGCTCGCGGTGCGGGCAAAGCTCCCGCTCCTTTCGAGATGGCGATGGTAGACGGGTACGAGGGCAGTCGGCCAATCGTGCGAATGAAGTATGTCAGGATACCAGTCGAGGGCCCGGCATAGCTGAAAGGCAGCTCGGGACAAGAGCGCGAAGCGCTCCGAATTGTCGGCGAAATCAGGTTCTGCCTTGGTTCCGTAAATCCCGTCCCTCCCGAAGTATCCCTCGTGCTCGAGGAAATACACAGGCACCGTTGAAGCGGGGAGCTGGCCCTTGTAGATGGCCGTCCAGACCTCCCCCGAAGGAAAAGGAAGGCCGAGGGGAGTCACTTCCGGCTCCAGATCCTTACGGGAAATGAAATAATAACGGGGCAGGAGGAGACGTACATCATGCCCTGCCTGCGCCAAGGCTCGACAGAGGGCAGAAACTGCATCGGCAAGCCCGCCAGCCTTCGCGAAAGGGGCCGCCTCGCTCGAGACCATGAGGATCTTCATAGGCGAGTGTTCTCCTTCCAATCGTAATGGTGCAGCAATATACAACGAGTGGGCCCCGGAGGGCAATGAAGGCTTCGGACCAGGCCCAGGAGGCCCACTCGATGGCGGCAAGCCCCAGTGGCGCGCTATAGTGCTTACATGGCCCTTCGCCAACTTGCACGCATCCTCGCCCTAACGCCCCTCTTGGGCCTGATCTCTTGCCAGAACCTGGCGGCGCTTCTCGGACTCACCGATCCCTTTGCGTTGTACCGAAACCCCGCAGACAACTTCATCGCTGCTTCGGACCTGGACAAGCAGGATCTTTCATCCGCTGGCTTCGAACGCACGGCTGTCTGGACCTGGGCCTGGAGGGGTGGAAACGACACCAATGACGCAGCGGGCGGTTTTTCCTATATGAGCCTCGAGGCTGCTGGTACGGTAGCCGCAGGCACCCTGACGGGCGTTTCAAAGGATATCCATGCTTTCAGGCTCGGCCTTGTCAATCTGATAGCCGGTGGGGACTTCGAAGGCGCCAATTCCACTACCACGGCCCTCGTCAACCATGGCTGGAGCTGGACAGAGTCTGATCCCGTTCTCGCGCAGCTGGAACCAACAGTAGCCATATCAGCGACCGACCACGCGATCAACGGAAACACTCTGTCGGTCAGCATAAAAGGTTTGAATAACAAGCAGCTACAGGATATTAAGGCCTTCCGGTATGCGATTTCGAGTCTGGCTGATTCGTCAAATACCCAGGCTTCTCACAACTACGCCATGACCTTTTTTGCGGCCGGGAGTAGCGATATCGGCTGGCAGGCCTGGAAGTCCCCTGACTCGAGCGACTTTCAGCGCGCCAGCAGCCTGCAGCAGATCTATGAAACCACTGCGCTCGAGATTTCACCTTTCTACTCTTACCCAGGCTCTGATTCTTTCCTCGTATTCGGAAAAACCATGCCGATCGTGTTCTGGATGGACAACTTGCGGGTCATGCGCACTGATCTTGCGGGCGATTACCGTCTTAGGCTTCTCCTTTCTCCCAAGGATACGGTACCCGAACTTATCGGAGGCTGGGGCTGGAAATTCTCGCTCTGGGTGCGCAAGCCCGCCGGGCACTTCTTCCCCGATGAGGCTGGGGCACGAGAACCCTATGCCTCGAAAAAAGTCACGCTGCGCATCCTGCAAACCGCGCAGACTCCGGAGGGAGGAAGCCAGGACGCCAGCTACGATGTCTACGACGTACCCACCAATGGCGAATGGACAAAGATGGAACTCAAGATCACCAACAAGAACAGTACGCTTTTTTTCCCCACGCAAAGCCTCGGGGCGGTTATCGAACTAGCTATTTTCCCCTTCGATTCGGCCAGGCCCGAGCCGGGTTTTGTGGAGATCAGCGATCCAGAATTCACAGTGGACCTTGAGTACAAGATCGAGTAGCCAGCTCGAGCCCGCCACCGATTTCCCTGCCTTCCCCAGGAGGACGAGCGCAGCTCTTTTCACCCTCTATCGCACCACCATGACCTTGCGGATCTCATCGATGCCCTGGGCGACGACGCGGATAAAGTAGACGCCCCGGGCTACCGCGTCGCCCGAGAGGTTCCTGCCATCCCAGAAGAAGGTGTAGCTGCCTGCCGCCTGCCGGTCGTTGAATACCTTTTTCACAAGATCTCCATCGAGCGTGAATATCGTAACTGTCAGAGTTCCGGCCTGGGGCAGTACGACCTGGATGGCGGTCCTCTCGCCCTTGGTCGGGTCGATCACGTTGCTCTGGATCGTCACGCCCCCGCGCTGGGTTTTGACTTCGTCGATGGCGAAACGGAAAAGGTCGAATTGCCGTGGATCGTTCGGGTCCGTCGCCCTAAGGCAGAAAAGATCCCCAAGGGAGAAGAGGAATCCCAGTTTCGCGCCGGTCTTCATCTCCGGATCGTTGCCGGGAATGCGGAAACTCCTGAGGAGACTGGTGCTTCCACCATTCCAGAATGAAGTGATCGTACGAGCTTCGGTATTTGCCCTGTCGTTGAAGGCTGACAATATTCCAGGAAGCCAGACCGATCCGATCGTTTCATCGCGCCCGGTAATTGCAATAAAAGGCTTGTAGATGGTTGAGGGTGCGATGTCGTAGCTGAGCTGGAGGGGCAACTGCTCGAACCTGGATTTGCCCTTGAGCGCAGGATCGAGCGAGGAATAGACCGTAATGTCCCGGTCAAGGAGACGGCCCGAGCCATCGAAAACCCTGAGAGCCCCGAGCGCGCTCGTGGGCGTATCGGCTTCAATTCCGAGGGTCCAGGGATTCAGTGGGTCCTTGACGTCGTGGACCCCGTCGGTAGCTGCGTTGACTTCCACGACCGAAAGGCCGATGTCCGAGAGTCGATGGGATTCAGTGGGTGACAGGGGGGTGGCGGCGGCGTCGTCTATGATGAAGGAGCCGGGTATCTTCTCCCCGGTCATTGGATCCTCGGTATCCAGTTTTTGGACACTGAAGGTAACTCCCACAATGTCAGCTGCGGTTACTTGGCGGTTCATGGTCAACATCGCCTCGTTGCGGCCCTTGCTGCCCGCTATCGCCTCGACCTTGGTTACCCACAGGTCTGGATTGCTGAAGGAGAAGATACCCTTGAGCTCCGATTCGTTCTTCTTTGTGAGTCCATCGGTATTTCCTAGCGCTTCGATATTGACAGCCTTGGTGAACTGAAGATACATCCATCTCCTTTCGCTGCCCGCGATAGCCAGGGAGAGCCGGAACCGTGGAGCGACGCGCTGCACCGTCTTGATGTCGGCTATGGATTTGAGCCTGATCCCTGCGAGGTCTGTCAGACAGCCTGCGACATCATAGCGGACATGGAGTTCGGAACCGCTGGTCCAGGCGTAGCCAGTATCCGTATCGCGGAGGACGATCGCGAAATAGGGGTCATCGGGGGAATCTATGGATCCCGACGCTTGGAACATGGGAGAAGTCACATATGTTCTGAAAGCCGCATTGTGCGCCGAGGAAGCCGTGGCGGCGACCGCATCGAGGCTGAAGTCCCACATCGAAAAAGAAGACAGGGCGGCCGCGGTGAGGCTGGAATCGCGGATGCCACCCAAGGTCATGCTGTTGACCGGAACCGGTCCGCCCGAGGTCTGGCGTTGCGGTCGGGAGCCACCCCGGCTGTCCGCTATACTCGGGAACCATTGGCTGGCGGTCTCGTCGCCGGGCAGGTCATCCAGTATCCAGCCACGGATGGTGGCCCATCGCTTGGTCATATCTTCAATGGCCGGGGGTTTGGTCAGGGGGAATTCCCCGTTGTCAAGGAGATGG
>SESF01014598.1_pt1 | contig 10076 bp, 10 predicted proteins | sample 3171521 | NCBI WGS metagenome assembly SESF01 (sample SAMN10866945, study PRJNA518727) | freshwater metagenome | biome: subpolar coniferous forest; feature: holomictic lake; material: water; isolation source: holomictic Lake 227, 6 m and 8 m depth | place: Canada: near Kenora, Ontario | collected...
GCGGCGCCCCGCTGCTGGAACGCTCGCTGCAGACCGTCCGCTTTCTCGTCAAAGAAGCCGACGGACGCATCCCGGTCATCGGTTGCGGGGGTATCGTGTGCGCCAAAGACGCCGGTCGTTTTATGGACGAAGGTGCGTGCCTCGTACAGGTCTACTCGGGCCTGGTTTTCCGCGGCCCAGAACTTGCGCGGGAAATCAACGAAGGCCTCGCCTGGCGTCAGCGCGCCTGGATCTGATCAGCCATGGACAACCTCCTCCAGCAAACGATCTTTTGGGCGTCTATCACGGCCGCGATGATGCTAGGCGCTCCATCCTTCAACCGGGTGACGCGGCTTGTCTTCGCGGCCATATTTGTAGCCATCGGGACAACCTGCGGTGCCGTCTTCCTTTACGGAAAGTTCGTCGGCTAGGCAGACGACGAAACGCTCACTTCGTCGGGGCGACGAGGATGTGCACTTCGGACTGCTTAAGGAAGAACGGCACAAACGGACTATTCCAGTAAACCGCATACGGTTCGCCGGCCGGCTTCACATCCGTCCGCTTGGCGAGCCATGCCCGCAGCTCGGCCAGGGCTTCCTCATAATTCTCACGGCTGTACGAACCACGAATGCCAATGGCGGCCACGCGACGCTCGGGCACCGACGAGAGTTTCACCAGCGGCGTCTCGGCGAGGTCGGCACGCTTGGCCGAGGCCTCGTCCATATAGAAGACCATCGTGCCCGGCTTGATACCCGCCTCGACGGGCGCGGTCATCGGAATCTTATTCGAGTCGATGTAACGGAACAACTTCATGAACAGCCCGTTGTCCGCGGCGAAATAATCGTTCGCCGATTCCGTGCGCATCCAGCGTGCGGCCGGCAACGTCTTGAGCTCAAGGTCGCCGGGGGCGGTGCGGGGATAGGCTTCAGACACGGCCTGAAGTATGCCAGGAACCAGGGCCAAAGCGAGGGTAAGGCAGGCCAGTTTCTTCATCCCCCCAAGATAACGCTCTTCCACGGCCCGCCAATCTCGGAAAACACCGACCACCCTTGCCAGCGAGGGCGGTCCCTATTTTGCTGATGGCATGAGCCCGCACGAGTCATCCGAGAAAAACACCTTCGGGTCCCGTCTCGGTCATAATTTTCTTACCGGGTTGTTCCTGCTGCTGCCGATCGGCCTGACGCTCTACGTCCTATCCGTCCTGCTCGACCTGATGGGCAAATACGCCCAACCCTTGGTCGAGATCGGCCTGAAACTTTACTGGAAGGAGATCAATTTCACGGAAGGCCTGCCGAAGCAGGGTCTGGTTGTGATTTCCGCGCTGCTCACGGTCCCGATCCTCATCGTGGTCGGCTACCTTTCCAAGCGGCTCTTCGGCAAGCTGCTCCACCGCTGGTTCGGCCAAATCGTCGAACGCACCCCAGGCTTCGGCTCGCTCTACAGCTCGATCCGCCAGATGGTCGACGCCCTCAGCGGGCGCAACAAGGAGATGTTCCGCCGCGTGGTGCTCGTCGAATACCCGCGCGCCGGCTGCTGGAGCATCGCGTTCCTCACGCACGAGAAACCGGAAGCCTTTTCCGACGCGCTCGGCCGCAAGGTCGTGAATGTGTTCGTGCCGACCTCGCCGACGCCGACCTCGGGCTTCGTCCTGCAGGTTCCGCCCGACGAGATCCGCGAGACCAAGCTCACGGTTTCCGAGGCCATTGGCCTGCTGGTCAGTTTCGGCGCGGTGATGCCCAAGTCCGAAGCGAAGGAGTAGGCGGGGATGTCCAACTCGTGCCTCCGTTGCCTGGTGCTGGGCCGCGACCCTTCAGGGGAATCGCATTCCTTGCTCACGCTACTCGAGCCTGCTGAAGGCATCCTCCGCTGCCTCATTCGTACGAATCGCGGCAAGGGCTCCACCCTGCCCGACCTCTTTGACGAAGGCGAGATCACGCTCGAACGCCCCAAGGACGGCGGCACCCGCTTCGCCCGCGACTACCGGCTCCTGACGCGCCGCGCAGGCGTCGCCCGCGATCATCGCACGCTTGAACGCGCCTGCCGGCTCGCCTCGATGCTGCGCAAGAATCCGCCGCCGCCGGAATCCGCCGAAGTCTGCTACCGCATCGCGCTCGAAACCTTTGATGCGATGGCGAGCCGCCCGCGCGCCGATTGCGCCTATTTCAAAAGCCTCTGGCTGATGCTCAAGGATGGTGGCTGGGGGGTGCATGAACAGTGGTATACCCGGCTCGGCGCCCGCCAAGGCTACGCCGCCGCCATCCTCACCCAGCCTCTCGACGCTCAGACGACCGACGAAGAAACCGTCGCTTCTTTGGCCACCGACCTCGAGCGCTGGGCCGCCGGGGAAGCCCATTTCATCCTGCCCTGATGCGCATCGACATCAAGGCACGGCGCGTCGAACTCAGCGCTCAGGAGTTCGCCACGTTTCGCCCCGGCCCGGGTGCCGGCGCGGGCGGGGCGCCCTGGCGGGCCGAAGCCGGCCGTCAATGGCACGAGACCATGCGCAAGGTGGCCACGGCCGAGAACCCCGCCTGGGAATTCGAACGGAGCATGGAATGCGAAATCGGAGCGCTCGGTTGGAAAATCGCGATCACCGGCCGCTCGGATCAATGGCTGGAAACCGCCGGCGCCATCCACATCCGAGAAATCAAGACGATCAGCCTCAAGCTCCCGCGCAAACCGGAATTCCTGATCGGCCGCTACCCGCAGCACTTCCTGCAGCTCGCCGCCTACTGCCACGCCGCCCGCCTGAGCTCTGGTGCCAGCGAGGTGAAAGGCGAAGTCATCTTCATCGATCCTAACGACGGCACCCGGCAGCCCGTGCCGCTGCCGACTTCCGCCGAAGCCGATCTCCTCACGCAGGCGGAGACCGTCGCGGCCCACGCCGAGAATCGCCGGGCCAGCCACGCCCGGCTGCTAAATCTCCCGGATCGCCTGCCCTTCAAGGAACCACGCCCGGAATGGTTGCAATGCTGCGCCGATCTCGATGCCGCCGGGCTCGACTCGCCCACGCGCCTGCTCGTGGCCCCGACGGGCTTTGGCAAAACCTCCGCGGCGTTGCGACACGGCCTCGCGTTGCTGCGAGGCGGGCGGGCGGGCCGGCTGCTTTACCTCACCGGCAAAGGCACCGGACAGCTGCAAGTGCTCGCCGAACTGCGCCGCCTGGCGAAACCCGGCGAACTTCGCGCCCTGCTCCTCCGGCCGCGCGCCGAACACGAGGTCGATGGTATCACCGACGACCCCGAACAGATCCGGCGCAACTGGGCCAACGCCAAGATCAATCCGCAATCCCTCCTCGAAGACGCCGCGGATCTCCGCCGTATCCGCGAAATCGGCCGTATCGCAGGCGTGCCGCCATGGGATATCACCAAAGCGATGCTCGGCCACGCCGACGTGGTCATCTGCGATTACAACTACGTCTTCTCACCGCGTAACCGCGCCGCCCTCGAGACCGTGCCCGGCTGGGACATCGCCGACACCGTGCTGATCGTCGACGAAGCGCACAACCTACCAGAACGCGCGGCGGAATGCCTCTCCCTGCGCGACGAAGCTCAAGCTGCGGCCGACTTCGCGTTCACGCTGACCCGCTTCCGCGCGCCGGAGGCTTGGTGCCAGACCTCCCAAGCCTGGGCCGATTTCCTGCTTCGTCTGCCCAAGGCGGATGCGATTTCGCCCGATGACCGCATGGAAGCCATGGCGATCGCCGAACGCATGTCCGTCCTCGCCGCCGAGCATCCCTTCAATACCGACGATCTTCCGGACAGCGCCAAACAAGCCGTATGGAACGCCGCCACGTGGTCGGAACGTCTCGAAAGTGTCGACCTCGGCTGGTTGCTTTGGTCGCAGCGCCCCGGCCTCCTGAGCCTCGACTGCCTCTCCGCCGCCAAGGCCACCGGCGAACGCCTGCGCGCCTTCGGACATGCCTTACTGATGACCGCCACGCCCGGACCGCGCGGTTCGCTCGCCGCGGATTGCGGGCTTGATCCGGATAACCTCGTCATCGTCAACGCCCTCGCCCCTTGGCGACAGGGAGCGTACACCGTCGCGATTGACGGACGCGTCGACACGCGCCTGAAAACGCGCGAGGGCCACATGGCCAAGACCGCCGCGGCCCTGCTCCGCCTTTCGCAGGAAGGCGCCGTCGCGGCCTTCTTCCCCTCTTATAAATATGCCGAAGCCGTGGGCCGGGAAGTGAAGGACCTCGACGCCAAGGCCGACGTCGCATTGCAGCCGCGCGGTCTCGGCCCCGACGGCACGGCGCGCTTCGTCGAGGATTCATTGGGGCGTTTTACCATCCTCTGCCTCATCCTCGGCGGCTCGCTTGGCGAAGGCGTCGACATGCTCGGCGGCCGCATCCGTTCAGCGGTCGTCATCGGACCCGCCCTGCCAGAGGTCAACGCCCTCCAGGAAGCGCGACGGAAAATGTTCGTCAATGACGGTGCCGAAGACGCCTTCGCACTGGCCTATGTGCGGCCCGGCATGCGCAAGGTAAACCAGGCGCTCGGGCGTCTCGTACGCTCACCTGGCCACTCGGCGCGAGTGCTCCTACATTGCCGGCGCTTCGCGGACGAAGCCTACCGCAGCCTACTTTCGACGGAATACGGCGACCCCGAAGTCCTCGCGGATGACGAAGCGTTCGTGCGCTGGTCCGCCCGCAGCTGATCAGACGCGGCCGAGGACGCGGCTGGCCGGGAAGCGGATCTTCTTGAACGCGGCGTACTTGTCTTCAGCCGAGCGGTAACCGACGGCGCAAGCGACCACGACTTCGAAGCCCGAACCCTTGAGGCCCAGGATTTCGGTATAGGCCGCGGGATCGATGCCTTCGAGGGCGCACGTGTCGACGGCGAGCGCCGCGGCCGCACCCATCAGCTGACCAAGGGCGATATAAAGCTGACGTGCGGCCCATTCCTTCTGGCCGGCGGCATCTTTGCCGTTCACCACGCCACCAATCATCATCTGGCGATAGGGCTCAAGCTTGGTGGCATCTGCGCCGCGCTCGGAGACCATCTGGTTGAAGAAATCATTCACGTCCTTTTCGGTGATCTCCGTGCGACGGGCGAAGACGACGAGATGCGAGGCATCCGTGACCTGCGTCTGGTTCCAAGAGACCGGGCGGAGTTTGGCGCGGATTGCCGGGTCGGAAATGATGAAGAACTTCCAAGGCTGGAGGCCGTAGGAGGAAGGCGTCAGGCGCAGGGATTCCTCGAGGGCGGCCCAGGTGGCGTCCGGCAGTTTGCGGGTGTCGAAGAGTTTGGTGGCGTAGCGCCACTCAAGCGAAGCAAGGAGCTGGGAAGGAGTCAGGGCGGCGTTCATCGTCCCATCAGCCAACCCCGACCGAGCCCATTGTCAAATCAGGCGGGTGAAAGCACGCCACCGGACAACACAAAACGACGCCCGGCCCGTTCCGCGAATTCACGGCTGTGTGTCACCAGGATGAGGGCGGCCCCGCGCTCAGCGACGACCCCCAGCAGCAGATCCATGATTTCCACGCCTGTGCGCTCATCGAGATTCCCCGTAGGCTCATCGGCCAAAATAATCGAAGGGCGATTGACCAAGGCGCGGGCGATGGCGACCCGCTGGCATTCGCCGCCGGAAAGGCGCGCGGGCAGATGCTCGAGGCGATTTGCCAGACCGACCTGCGCCAGCAGTTCACGAGCGGCAGACTCGGCCGGGCCGGCCGCGACACCGGCGATGCGGGCCGCCAAGGAAACATTCTCCAATGCCGAGAGCTCGGGCATCAGCTGGTAATTCTGGAAGACAAAACCAACGCCGCGACCCAAGGAGGAGCGAGGTCGCACGAGACCGAGCCCCGGCGCCAGCACGCGCACCTCACCGACATCCGGCTCATCGAGACCGCCGAGCAGTTGCAACAGCGTCGTCTTACCGGAGCCCGAGGAACCACGGATGGAAACAGACTCGCCGGAGAAAACCTCCAGAGAGACATCGGTCAACACCGCCAGAAGGCCCGAAGGGGCCGCGAAGGCCTTCGCCACGCCGCGGGCTTGGAGCACGAGGTCAGGCATCGCGCATGGCCTCCGAAGGTTTGCGGCCGGCCGCCCAGAGTGCCGGCACGAGGCCCGCCACGGTCGTGGTCACGAGCGTGAAGAAAGCCGCGATGATGAAATCCGAAATGTCGTAATGCAGCGGGACTTTCGAGAACTGGTAGACATTCGCGACCATGTCACCGTCGCCGAAAACGGCGTTGATGCCGCCGAGGATATTTTCCCGGAAGAAGAGCATTACCCAGGTGAGCAGGAAGCCCAGCGCCGTGCCGAGGGCGCCGATCAGCAACCCTTGGACTCCGAAGAGACCCACCAACTGCCAGCGCCCGGAACCCAAGGAAACCAAGACGCCGATCTCGCGTGAACGTCGGATCACCGCGGAGAAAAGCGTGCTGCCGATCGAGAACGAAGCGACCAGCGTGATGATGAACATCAGGAAGAAGAGCATCGTCTTCTCGAAGCGGATCGCCTCGAGGAAGTTCTTTTTGATGTCCTGCCAAGGCACGAAACGAAGGTCGGGGTGACCGACGCCGAGGCGGCCGGCGACTGCCGGTGCGTCGGCAGGATGCTTTAGACGCAGGATCACGCCATGGGCGCGCGGACCGAGGTTCCAGATTTCGCGGAAACGGCGGAGCGGGATCAATGCCGCGCGATCATCGACTTCCGTGAAGCCCGTGCGCACGATGGCGCAGACCACGAGGTCCGCCGGCAGCGGGGCTTTCCCTTTTTCGGCGCGCTCGGCCATCGCCGGCGACCAAAGTTCGATGTGGTCGCCCACATTCACGCGCAGATTCCGTGCGAGGCCCGCGCCGAGCACCACCCGGCCGTCATCCAGGTCGTCGAAATTTCCCGCCATCACATATTGGCGCGCCGGCTGGCGGGCATCCGCGGGATCGATGCCGCGCACCGCCGCCACACCGCTGAAATCACCCTGTCGGAGCAAGCCCGGTCCTTCGGCGAAAGCCGTCGCCGCCTCGACCTCCTTGTTCTTACGCAGTTCCGTCACCAGCGCATCCGGCCGGGCGATCGGCGCGGAGCCCACGATGACGCAGTCGCCGAAAGATTCCCGGATGCGGAGGCGATGTTCCTCACCGAAGCCGTTCATCACCGTCTGCACGACGAGCAACGAAGCCACGCCCAGCCCGACGCCGAGGATCGACACCGTCGCGAACGCCGGGAAGCGCTTACCGGGAGGAAAGAGCTGACGGAGCGCGAGATGGAGAAACCAGGGCAAAGGGAAAGATCAGGCCTGGGCTTCAGGTGCGAGGGTCGGGAACAGGATGACGTCGCGGATGTTGGCCGCGCCCGTCAGCAGAATGACCAAGCGGTCGATGCCGATGCCCAGGCCGCCGGCGGGCGGCATGCCGTGTTCGAGCGCCAGCAGGAAATCTTCGTCGATCTTCTGGGTCTCTGCGCCGGCCTGAAGCTGGAGCATCTGGCGCTGTACGCCGGGATCGTTCTGTTCGGAATACGCCGGGGCGATTTCCTGGCCGTTGATGCAAAGTTCGAAGACGTCGATCGTCGTGTCGTCGCCGATGGTGACCTTGGCGAGCGGGCAGAGCTCCTTCGGAATATGCGTGACGAAGGTCGGCTGGATGAGGCCGGGCTCGATGAGTTTACCGAAGACCTCATTGGTGACTTCGAAGTCCTCCCAATCGGGGCGGGGCTCATGCAGGCCGAGGGCCTTGCACGCGGCGATCTTCTCTTCCTTCGGGCGGGAGAACCACTGTGCGTCGCCCGTGCGCTCGATGATGAGATCCTTGTATTTCGCCTCGCGCCATTCGCCGCCAAGTTCGATGGTCACGCCGTCTGGCCGCACGACCGTGGTCGTCCCCAGCACCTCGGCGCAGACTTTCTGCACCAGCGAGCGGACGAGTTCCATCATACCGCGGTAGTCCGTATAAGCCTGGTAGGCCTCGAGCATCGTGAATTCGGGGCTGTGCTTGACCGACACACCTTCGTTGCGGAAGACGCGGCCGATTTCGAAGACGCGATCCATCCCGCCGACGAGGCAACGCTTAAGGTGGAGTTCGAGTGCAATGCGGAGATAGAAATCACAATCGAGCGCGTTGGAATGCGTCTCGAAGGGACGGGCGGCGGCCCCGCCGGCGATTGAGTGGAGGGCGGGCGTCTCGACTTCGGTGAAATCGCGGCTCCAGAGGAAGCGGCGGATCGATTCGACAACGCGACTGCGGATGAACAGGCGGCGGCGGGACTCCTCGTTGACGACAAGGTCGAGGTAGCGCTGACGGTAGATCTTCTCGGCGTCGGTCAGGCCGGCCCATTTCTCGGGCAAGGGACGCAGGGCCTTGGAGACCAGGCGATACTCTGCGGTGCGCACGGTGACCTCGCCCGTCTTGGTGCGGAAAAGCTTACCGCGGACGCCGACAAAATCACCGGTATCGAGCATCTTCTTGAAATGCGTGTCGTAGGCCTCGCCTAGGGCATCGCGGGTGAAGTAGGTCTGGATGATGCCGCCGCGGTCGAGAATCTTGACGAAACTGGCCTTACCCATCACGCGGAGAGCGACGATGCGGCCGGCGACGGAGACCTCGGGCCCTTCCTCGACCCCCTCGGGGAGGAGCGCTGGGCATTCCGTCGAGACGTGGGACTGGTTCCAGTTGGCGCGGAAGGGGTCTTCACCGGCCGCACGGAGCTGGCTGAGTTTCTCATTTCGGACCGCAAAGAGGTCGTGAGAGATGGCATTGAGGTCGGGCTTTTCGCTCATAGGGGCTACCCCGAAATGGGTGCCTCCGAGCAGGCGGGGTGGCAAGGGCGAAAGGTTCGGCTTTCCGTGTTGCGGCGGGACCTTTACGGCGAATAACCGAACCCCATGAAGGCGTATCTCGACCTGCTTCGCCATGTCCGGCAGCACGGAGAAATCCGGAGCGACCGTACCGGCACGGGGACGATCGGCATCTTCGGCGCCCAGCTTCGCTTCGACCTGGCCGAAGGCTTCCCGCTGCTGACGACCAAGAAGGTCCACATGAAGTCCATCACGCACGAGTTGCTGTGGTTCCTTTCCGGCAGCACGCAGAACGCGTGGCTCACCGCGCGGGGCATTTCCATCTGGAACGAATGGGCCACCGCCGAACAGTGCGCCAAGTTTGGCCGCGCCGAAGGAGATCTCGGTCCTGTCTACGGACACCAATGGCGCCGCTTCGGCGCGACGAAACTGCCCGATGGTACCTACGCGAACAACGGCGTCGATCAGGTCCGCCGCGTCGTCCAAGAAATCAAGCGCAACCCTTCCAGCCGACGCCTCATCGTCACCGGTTGGAACCCACAGGAAGCCGACCAAGTCGCGCTGCCGCCCTGCCACACCCTCTTTCAGTTCCACGTCTCGACCGACGGCCGGCTCAGCTGCCAGCTCTACCAGCGTAGCGCCGACTTATTCCTGGGCGTGCCGTTCAACATCGCCAGCTATGCGATGCTCACGCACATGATCGCACAGGTCACGGGCCTGAAACCAGGCCATTTCGTGCACACCTTCGGCGACGCACACATCTATTCTAACCACGCCGAGCAGGTCGAATTGCAACTTTCCCGCGAGACGCGTGCCCTACCCCGCCTCGTGCTCAACCCCGACGTAAAGGATCTTTTCGATTTCAAGTTCGAGGACATCGTCATCGAAGGTTACGATCCGCATCCGGCCATCAAGGCACCGGTGGCTATCTGATTCCGTGAATCTCGGACGCCCGCTCATCGCAATCGCCGCCGTCGCCCGCAACCGCGGCATCGGCTTGAACAACAAGCTGCCGTGGCGAATCCCGGAGGACTTCGCGTTCTTCAAAGCCACGACGATGGGCCAGGTGCTGCTCATGGGTCGCAAGACTTACGAATCGATCGGACGCCCGCTCCCTGGTCGCACCACCGTCGTGCTCAGTCGCTCGGGCTTCACCGCTCCCGGCATCATCGTGGCCCGCGATTGGCAGGAAGCCGCCTCAGTCGAACCCACGAAGACCCTTTTCCTCGCCGGCGGCGGCGCCCTTTACGCCGAAGCGCTGCCTTGGTGTTCTGAGCTGATTCTCACCCATGTGGACATGGAGCCGGAGGCTGATGCCTTTTTCCCGGATTGGACCGCACGATTTGATG
>SESF01016679.1_pt1 | contig 10071 bp, 7 predicted proteins | sample 3171521 | NCBI WGS metagenome assembly SESF01 (sample SAMN10866945, study PRJNA518727) | freshwater metagenome | biome: subpolar coniferous forest; feature: holomictic lake; material: water; isolation source: holomictic Lake 227, 6 m and 8 m depth | place: Canada: near Kenora, Ontario | collected...
ATTACCATTTTGTCAGGGGTGATATCACCGATGGCGCTTTTCTGATGCGCCTCTTTGCAGAGCAGCAGTTTGACGGGGTGGTTCATCTTGCTGCCGAGTCACACGTTGACCGTTCAATTGCCAACCCGACGGAATTTGTGGTGACCAATGTGCTTGGTACGGTCAACCTGCTCAATGCCGCAAAGGCGGCCTGGCATGGTGATTATGAGGGGAAGCGGTTTTACCACATTTCAACCGATGAGGTCTATGGTTCGCTCGGCAGTGAGGGACTCTTTACCGAAGAGACTCCTTACGATCCTCACAGTCCCTACTCTGCGTCAAAAGCCTCCTCCGACCATTTTGTCAGGGCATGGCATGATACCTTCGGTATGCCGGTGGTGATCAGCAATTGTTCAAACAATTACGGTTCTTTTCAGTTTCCCGAAAAGCTCATTCCTCTTTTTATCAACAATATTGTCAACCGCAAACCGCTTCCCGTCTATGGCAAGGGCGAGAACATTCGCGACTGGCTCTGGGTTGTCGATCATGCGCAGGCGATTGGCGAAATTTTTCATCGCGCTCGCAACGGTGAGACCTATAATATTGGCGGTCATAACGAGTGGAGCAATATTGAGCTGATCAAGCTGCTTTGCCGTATCATGGATGAAAAGCTTGGTCGTCCTGCCGGAGAGTCCGAAAAGCTGATCACCTATGTGACCGACCGGGCTGGCCACGACCTTCGCTACGCCATCGACTCGTCGAAGCTGCAACGCGAACTTGGCTGGGTTCCGTCCATTTCTTTTGAAAAAGGGCTTGAAGTGACGGTTGAGTGGTATCTTGCACATGCCGAATGGCTCGACGATGTGACCTCGGGGGGCTACCAGCGTTATTACGAAGAGATGTATGGCAACCGTTGAGGGTGTTGATGGGCAATTTGTTTCATAACTATGGGTAAGTCTACTTTTTATGCGAATTTTGGTTATTGGGGGTGCCGGCTATATCGGCAGTCATGTGACAAGAGCCTTTCTTGATAAAGGATATGAGGTCACGGTTTTTGATAATCTGCAGAGCGGTCTGAGAGAAAATCTTTTTTCGGATGCCCGCTTTGTCTATGGCGATATTCTGCATCCCGAACAGTTACGCTCTGTGATGGCCGCAGGGTATGACGGTTGTGTTCATCTTGCAGCGCTGAAAGCTGCCGGTCAGTCGATGCTGAAACCGGAGGAGTATGCCGCAACCAATATTGCCGGAACGATCAACATTCTCAACCAGGCGGCTGAGGCCCATTTATCGCCGATTATTTTTTCCTCAACGGCCGCAGTCTATGGAAGTCCCCGGTATCTGCCGATAGATGAGGAGCACCCGAGGGAACCGGAAAATTTTTATGGTTTTACCAAGCTTGAAATTGAGCGTCTGCTTGGCTGGTATGACCAGCTCAAGGGGATGCGATTTGCGGCAATCCGTTATTTCAATGCTGCCGGTTATGATGTTGAGGGGAGAGTCAAGGGGCTTGAGTTGAACCCCGAAAACCTCCTGCCTATTGTGATGGAGGTGGCTGCCGGTCTTCGTCCCAAACTCTCCATCTACGGCACTGATTATCCGACACGTGATGGAAGCTGCATCCGCGACTATGTTCACGTGACAGACCTGGCTGAAGCGCATGTTGCAGCCTTTGAATATATTGTACAGCATGACAAAAGTTTGACGGTGAACCTTGGAAGCCAGACCGGTGTGAGTGTGCTTGAGATGGTTGAACGGGCCCGCATCCTTACCGGCAGGCCAATTACAGCAGAGGTTACCGGCAGACGTGCCGGCGATCCTTCAGAGCTTGTTGCCTCATCAGGCCGTGCGCAGGAACTCCTCAACTGGGTACCAAAATTCAGCGATGTCGATACCCTTGTTTCGTCGACCTGGAAGATGTATGAGAAGTATGTCACCCCTTAACTCATCACTTTTTGCTTCATGATTATTCCTGTGATTCTCAGTGGCGGTTCGGGTACGAGGCTCTGGCCACTTTCCCGCGCATTGTACCCGAAACAGTTGCTTGCTCTTTCGGGAGAGAAGACCATGCTGCAGGAGACGGTGCTTCGCCTTGTTGCTGCCGACGATATCGGGCCGGTCTATTGTCTCTGCAATGAAAGTCACCGCTTTCTGGTTGCTGAGCAGCTCCATGCAATCAATGCCGATATCGGTGAGATTGTGCTCGAACCCAAAGGACGAAACACCGCGCCTGCTGCCGCCATAGCCGCAATGCTTGTTATGGAACGGTATCCAGGTGCCACCATGCTGCTTTTGCCTGCTGATCATGTCATTCGTGACACGCTCGCATTTGGTGCCGCTGTAGCCGCAGGAAAATCAGCCGCTGAAAAGGGGGAGTTGGTCACCTTTGGTATTGTCCCGGCTTCTGCGGAGACCGGGTACGGTTATATCAGGGCATCTGTGCCAACTGAAGGTGACGTGGGTGTGTATCGGGTGAAGGAATTTGTCGAGAAGCCCGATACACAGAGAGCTGAACGCTATCTCGCTTCGGGTGATTACTACTGGAACAGCGGTATCTTTCTCTTCAAGGCTGAAACCTATCTTCTCGAACTTGAGGCGCGTGCTCCGGCTATTGTTGCGGCATGCCGGGAGGCTTTGCAGAAAGCGGTGAAAGATCTTGATTTTTTGCGGCTTGACAGTGTTGCCTTCTCGGCATCTCCTTCCGACTCGATCGATTATGCCGTGATGGAAAAAACCACAAAGGCCTCACTTGTTCCCCTTGATGCAGGATGGAATGATGTTGGAGCATGGTCTGCACTTTGGGATGTGCAAGAGCACGATCAGGCTGGCAATGTCAAGCGGGGAGATGTACTGGTGCACGATGTAAGGAACTGCTACATCCATGGCACCCATCGTCTTGTCGCTGCTGTTGGCCTTGATGGTCATATCATTGTTGAAACTGCCGATGCAGTGCTGGTTGCTTCACGTGATCGCGTGCAGGATGTCAAGGTGCTTGTTGAGGAGCTGAAAAAAATGGGGCGGGATGAGGTTGAGACGCATCGACGGGTTTGCAGGCCGTGGGGTACCTATGAAACGGTTGATTTTTCAGATCGCTTCAAGGTCAAGCGCATTACGGTGAATCCTGGTGCGGCGTTGTCATTGCAAAAGCATCACTATCGCGCCGAACATTGGGTTGTCGTCAAGGGAACAGCCCTGGTAACGGTGGGAGAGAAAAAAATTATTCTTTGCGAGGATCAGTCAACCTATATCCCGGTCGAAGTGTTCCACCGCCTTGAAAATACCGGAACAGCTCCGCTTGAACTGATTGAGGTTCAGTCGGGCAGTTATCTGGGCGAGGATGATATTGTCCGGGTCGAGGATCGGTATGGGCGCCAGTAGGGCGAAGCGCGACCCTTTCTGAAGGGGCGAATGGCAGGGTAGGCGATTTGGTGTGCGTTGGCTGATTTGCTTTGAAAGGTTGATTTAAAATATTACCTTTTCAAAATTGTTTAGTTATCGGCAAACCTAAATAGCAGTGTACTATGGCTGAAGAAACGAAAACTTCCGGACAGGAGCAGCAGGATCGCGGAGCTTTGACTGGCGACATGTCAATGCTTTTTGTCAGTGTAGGCACTTTTCTTGACAGTACGATTGAGCCGATGAGCAAGATTGTTGCGCAGACGCTTGATTCGATGGCTGTGGTGGCAAAACAGGTCCTTGAAGGGGTAAATACGACACTCGGCAGCAAGAAGTAAGCGTCGGGAGGTGTTGGCGGGGGCGTTTTGCAGCCAGGCATTGTTCCATAAGTGTTTTCAGGCAAGCTTTTCCGTTATTGAGAGGCTTGCCTGTGCTGTTTTAATCCCGTTATTCTGGTCATGGTTGCTTTTTTTATAATGACAGGTCATTGTGCTTGTTTTTGATTTGAATGATTTTGAAGAATTATGGACGCTAAATTTGTTGAGTATCCCTCCAGTGTACCCTACAGTGCTGTCGAGGCGGAAGTTTTGGCTTACTGGAATGAACATGGAATTTTTCACAAGAGCCTTGAAGAAAAACCGGGAGACCGGGTTTACTCTTTTTATGAAGGTCCTCCGACGGTCAACGGCAAGCCGGGAGTTCATCATGTCTTCAGCCGTACCATAAAGGATGTGGTTTGCCGCTACAAGACCATGCAGGGGTACCGGGTGCCGCGCAAGGCGGGGTGGGATACGCATGGTTTGCCGGTTGAGATTTCCGTAGAAAAGAAGCTCGGCCTGAAGAACAAGGCACAGGTTGTAGCTTATGGCGATGGCGAGTTTAATGCCGAGGCCAAGGCGCTGGTTTACCACCATATCGACGATAACCGTGAAGGGTGGGGAAAATTGACCGAGCGGATGGGATACTGGGTCGATATGGAGCACCCGTATATTACCTGCACCAACGACTATATCGAGTCGGTCTGGTGGGCGCTGAAAACCATCTTCGACAAAGGGCTCATCTACAAGGATTATAAAATTGTGCCGCAGGATCCCAAGTCGGAGACGGTGCTCAGTTCGCATGAGCTTGCCCTCGGTTATAAAGAGGTGACCGATCCGAGCATTTATGTGAAATTCCGGATCAAGGATTCTGCTGAGTCGCTGCTGGTTTGGACGACGACACCCTGGACACTGATTTCAAATGTAGCCCTTTGTGTGGGCCCGGATATTGATTATGTCAAGGTTGCACACCGCGAGAGCGGAGAGGTGCTGATTCTGGCAAAGTCGCGCATGAAGGTGTTGCTTGAGAAGAACGACGAGGGGGAGTCGCTCTGGAGCGTGGTTGCTGAACTGAAAGGGCGCGATCTGGAGGGGCTCGACTATGAACCGCTGTTCACCTATATGCACCCTGAAAAAAAGTGCTGGTATGTGACGTCAGGCTCATTTGTTTCAACCGAAGATGGTACCGGTATTGTGCATATCGCCCCGGCTTTCGGCGCGGATGACTATGAGATTGCCAAAAAATATGATTTGCCGATGCTCCAGCCGGTTGGCCGCAACGGCTGCTTTACGGCCGAGGTGAGCGATTATGATGGCATGTTTTTCAAGGATACCGATCCGCTGGTTATTCGTCAGCTCAAGGATGCCGGGAAATTGTATCGCAAGGAGATGATTACCCACACCTACCCCTACTCCTGGCGTTATGATGTGCCGGTGATCTATTATGCGCGGGAGTCATGGTATATCCGCACGACAGCAATTGCGGAGCGAATGGTGGAGCTCAACAAAACCATCAACTGGTGCCCGCCCGAGATTGGTTCGGGGCGTTTCGGCAACTGGCTTGAGGATAACAAGGACTGGGCGCTTTCACGCGAACGTTTCTGGGGCTCTCCACTGCCTCTCTGGGTTTCGGAAGATTTTGCTATCGGTGATGATGTCTCTTCGGGAAAAATGTTTGCCGTTGGTTCAGTGGCAGAACTGCGCGAGGGATTTATTGATATTGACAGTCAGCAACTCATCCTTGGAGATGCGCTCGACAGGGGGCTGGTGGAACTCGATCTGCACAAGCCTTTTGTTGACCGGATCTACTTTATCAGGGATGGCAAGCGCTTTAACCGGACACCCGAGCTGGTTGATGTCTGGTTCGACAGTGGCTCCATGCCTTTTGCCCAACTGCACTATCCCTTTGAGCATCGCGAAGAGTTCGATGCCTCTTTTCCGGCCGATTTCATTGCTGAGGGGGTCGATCAGACGAGGGGCTGGTTCTATACCCTGCACGCCATTGCCACGCTTCTTTTCGACAAGCCTGCCTATAAAAACCTGATTGTCAATGGCCATATTCTCGACAAAAGTGGCCAGAAAATGTCGAAGTCGAAAGGCAATGTGGTTGATCCGTTTGAGACGATGGAGCGTTACGGTGCCGATGCGCTTCGCTGGTATCTGATGGTGAGCAGCCCTCCCTGGAGGCCGAAATCGTTCAATACGGCTGAGATTGAGGAGGAGCAGCGCAAGTTTTTCCGCGCCTTCATCAACAGTTACAATTTTTTTGTGCTGTATGCCAACGTCGATCACTTTACCTTTGCTGAACCTGTCATTCCTGTTCATGAGCGTTCCGAGCTCGATCGCTGGGTGCTTTCCTGCCTCAACACCCTTGTTGACGGCGTGCGTATGCGTATGGAGCAGTATGACCTTACCGGAGCCGCAAGGCTGATCAACGATTTTACCGTCGATGATCTTTCAAACTGGTATATCCGTCGTTCAAGAAAACGGTTCTGGAAAAGTGACATGGGCCCAGACAAGATTGCCGCCTATCAGACGCTTTACAGCGCTCTTGAGACGGTTGCAAAACTGCTTGCGCCCTTTACCCCCTTTCTTGCTGAGCGCATCTATCTGAATCTGAATGGAATCAGCAAGCATGAATCTTTTGAGTCTGTTCATCTTGCAGATTTTCCCGTGCTTGATATGTCAGCTCTTGATCGCCCTCTTGAACAACGGATGAAAAAGGCGCAGATTATCACCTCGCTTGTGCGGACTATGCGCGAAAAGGCCTCAATCAAGGTTCGTCAGCCGCTCAAGCGGATTCTGCTCGCCGTTACTGATGCGGCTGCAAGGGAAGAGTACGCATTGGTCCGTGATGTCATTCTGGAGGAGATCAATGTCCAGAAGATCGAGTATATCGAAGAGGATGGCTCGGTCATCAGCAAGAAGGTGAAGCCCAATTTCAAGGCCCTTGGCCCCCGTTTTGGCAAGGAGATGAAAGCATTGGCGGAAGCGATCAGGATGATGAGCCACAAACAGATTGCGCTGCTCGAAAAAGAGGGCCATCTTTCGCTTGAACTGGACGGAAGGATTTTTGAACTTCTGCGCGAGGATGTCGATATCATGCACGAAGATATTGAGGGGTGGCTTGTCGCCTCCGATGAAGCGAACGGAATCATGGTCGCACTCGATACCGAGATGACTGAAGAGCTTGAAATGCAGGGGCTTTCGCGTGAACTCGTCAGCCGTGTACAGGCGCTTCGCAAGGAGAGTGGCCTTGATATTACGGATCGCATCGCACTCTCTCTTCAGGGTTCAGAAAAAGTGCTGGAGGCGGTGAGGAGCAATGAGGTCTACATCAAGGCGGAAACGCTTGCCACAACTCTTGCTGTTGCAGCGCTTGATCCCTCTTCCGCGACAATATGGAAAGAGGAAAGCCTTAACGGTGAAATATGCAGGTTATTGCTTGAAAAATATGCGAGTTAATAGTATTATCCGACTCTTTGTTTTTATAGCATTCTGTTAGTGTATAAATAAGTACTATTATGGCGAAAAAAAACGGCAATGCTTCCAAAAAGGACAACGAGGTTATGGAAGAACCTGTCCTGACAAAAACCTATTTAACCGATGAAGAACTTGAGCATTTCAGGCTGTTATTGCTGAAAAGAAGGGAAGAGGTGCTTCGTGATCTCGATATTCTGCGCTCTTCGCTGTCGGACGAAAATGTGGAAGACTCCATTAATTCCAACTACTCCATGCACATGGCCGATCATGGGACTGATACCATGGATCGTGAACAGCGATTTATGTTTATCGCCCGGGATGAGAAATATATCGGCTATATCGATCAGGCTCTTGACCGGATTCGGAACAAGGTCTATGGTATCTGCATCAAATCAGGCAAACCCATTCCGAAGAAGCGGCTTGAAGCCGTGCCGCATACCTCGGTGAGAATCGAGTTCAAGCAGGGAAAAAGTAAATGATCAGTCGTTTTCCTCTTTGTCGGTTGTCGCATCGGTGACCTCAATCGGGTAGTCTCCACTGAAACATGCAGTGCAGTAGCTGCATGTTTCTCCCTCAAATGACGGAACGCTGTTCATCAGTCCCTGCATGGAGAGGTATTTCAGTGAATCGACGCCGATATATTCTCTGATCTTTTCAATCTCCTCCACATCATTATCGAGAGAGTCGAACATGTGGGTGAGGAGTTGCCGCTTGGTTGGAAAATCCATGCCGTAAAAGCAGGGATTAGTGATTGGCGGAGAGCTGATGTGCAGGTGTATTGCCTTTGGGTCAGCCTCACGAATCAGTTTGATCAGCATTTTGGCCGTTGTGCCGCGCACAATGGAGTCGTCAACAAGAATGATCGGCCTGTCGAGGAGCACGCCGCGTACAATGTTATATTTGGATCGCACCTTGATGTCACGGCTGTGAACACCTGGCTGAATGAAGGTTCTGCCGACGTAGTGGTTGCGAATAAGGCCGTGTTCGAACCTTGCCGGTCGCTCCATTTTAAGGCTTTCGCGCACAAAGCCGAGTGCCGCGGTATTGGATGAGTCGGGAACGCTGACAACGGTAAGCTCTTTATCGCCGGGTTGGGGTTCAATTGAGGACTCCCGTGCAAGGTTTTTGCCGAGATTGCGTCTGATCTTGTCAACAGAATGCTTGAAAATAAAGCTGTCGGGGCGGGCAAAATAGACATACTCAAAAATACAGCGTGCCTTGCGATCTGAAGATGGCAAAAAGAGTGATGTCGGTTTTTCGTTTGCTACGGCCAGATGGTCGATCAAAAGAATTTCACCGGGCTCAATATCGCGGATATATTCCGCCTGTATGATATCGAAGGCGCAGGTTTCACTGGCGACAACATAAGCAAGCTCTCCTGTTAGAGGATCAACCTTTTTGCCGAGGGCGAGTGGCCTGAAGCCGTAGGGATCCCTTGCGGCAATCATCTGGTTGTTTGCCAGAAGTACCATCGAGTAAGCTCCCTGAACCTGCAGCAGTGCCTCGTAGAGCTGCTGTATCGGCTCTTTTGCACGGCTTCGTGCTGCCAGATGCGGGATGATTTCAGTATCTGAAGAGGCCTGAAAGATAACGCCAAGCTCTGTTAACTCGCGCCGCAATGTGCGGGAGTTGGTCAGGTTTCCATTATGGGCTATGGCAAGGCTTCCTGAACGGTAGGTCAGTGAAAATGGCTGGATATTACTTACCGACGCGGAGGAGCCTGTAGTGGAGTAGCGGTTATGGCCGATGGCAGCATATCCGCCAAGGGTTTCAAAAATGGTCTCATCCCTGAAAACTTCAGCCACCAGGCCCATTCCCTTGTGCTGCTTGAAGAGAGTCTTTTTTTTGACCTTGTTGTATTCTGCTACGACTATACCTGCGGCCTCCTGACCCCTGTGTTGCAGCGAGTACAGTCCATAGAAAGTATCTTCCGCGGGAGTTTTTGAATTAAAAACACCGAAAACTCCACACATAAGCAATGGTATCTTAACGTTGAGTAAACCTGGTATCACAACCCGAGCACAACCGTGCGAATGAACATAACCATTCGAACTCTAAATGTAAAATAATCGTTGCAGTTGTTCTTGCTCATTGGTTGTTGAGCCAATCTGCTTTGAGTCGGGATTATGTTTGTAAAGTAAAAAGAGGTGACTCTTCAATTATTTTTGGTTCGTTTTCCCTGCAAATTTTCTTTTTCATCAGGAGGGTTATATTTTCTGAGGCGGGGGATAGCTCCGGGTTTTTTAATAAATTTATTCACAAGGGACGTGTTCATGGCTGTAACGACAAAGAAAACTCCACATCCTCCTGGCGTGGCAATATGGGTTTTGGTAACCCTGCTTTGGGGAACCGTTTTTTACTGGACATCGATTTTTATGCTGCAACTTGCATCATACCAGCTTCAGGAGGGCTCGTTTAACCCGTCAGGGATCGAGCAGCGGGAGGTGTATGGAATCCAGGTTGTTGTGCTTATTCTCTTCGCGCTTGTTGCCATGATGGTCAAAAATATGTTTGAGCCGGGAGGCCAGAAACAGATTGCCCGGTGGCAGAAGATTTCGGAAGGGAAGGGGGAGAAAATTTTTATCTCTTTTGCCGGAAGTCTTGCAACCAGTTTTTTCTTTACAGCGCTGACAGCCTTGACCTTTCTCGGAAGTTCCGCTTTTCTTGGCTTTGTGGTTGATTTGACCGTTCCGGTTGTTTTGCTTGCGGCCCTGTTCAATATTGCAGCAGGGATAGCAGCATCACTGATTGTTGGCCTTGTTTTTCTGATTGCGAAAGTCGGTCGTAAAAAGGGCTGAGGAGGAGATGTCGTCGTGTGGAGGGTAGAAAAACAAAAAAGCGCAGTTTTGATCACTGCGCCTTTTTGTTTTTTTTCTGTGGAGCTAAGGAGACTCGA
>SESF01023806.1_pt1 | contig 10071 bp, 5 predicted proteins | sample 3171521 | NCBI WGS metagenome assembly SESF01 (sample SAMN10866945, study PRJNA518727) | freshwater metagenome | biome: subpolar coniferous forest; feature: holomictic lake; material: water; isolation source: holomictic Lake 227, 6 m and 8 m depth | place: Canada: near Kenora, Ontario | collected...
GTAACCTGTGTAGAGCCCACTGAGCTACTGGAGGTCATTTCAGTAATGCCTGCGATGCGGCCCAAGGCTCTTTCCAGTGGAGTAGCAACCGAACTGGACATCGTTTCGGCACTGGCGCCGGGTAACTGTGCCTGAACGCTAATGGTCGGGAAATCAACTTGAGGCAAAGAAGACACAGGCAAATTTATAAATGCCAGTGACCCTGCTAAACCAATAGCAATAGTGAGCAATGTGGTTGCTACCGGTCTATTGATAAATAAAGCCGACAAATTCATTATAAGCTCCTATCGTTCTCAATAGCTTCAGGTGGGTTTAGGTTAAGCCAGCCAGCTAAGTTTCTAGCCAGGTTATCCATTCCCAAATAAATAACAGGTGTTGTATACAGGGTTAATAATTGACTGAGTAATAAACCGCCGACCATCGTAATCCCTAAGGGATGACGTAACTCTGAGCCCACCCCTGTACCTAGCATTAGGGGTAATGCTCCTAATAAAGCGGCCATTGTTGTCATTAGAATAGGTCTAAAGCGCAATAAGCAAGCCTGGAAAATGGCTTCCCTAGGGGATAATTGTTGTTTGCGTTCTGCTTCAAGAGCAAAGTCGATCATCATAATCGCGTTCTTTTTAACAATACCGATTAATAAGATGATGCCAATAATGCCGATAATGCCTAAATCCCCTCCAGACATCATTAACGCTAATAAAGCACCGACGCCTGCCGAAGGGAGTGTTGATAAAATGGTCAAAGGGTGAATGTAGCTTTCATATAAAACCCCCAGCACAATATAAACAGTGACAATTGCAGCTAAAATTAACCACAAGGTATTATCCAAGGAGGCTTTAAAAGCTAATGCAGCACCTTGATAACTGGTGCGTATGCTGATAGGTAAGTCAATCTCTTGCTTGATACGATCAATCGCTTTTACAGCATCGCCTAAAGCAGCACCCGGCGCGAGATTAAACGATAAGGTTGCAACAGGAAATTGATCAAGATGGTTAATAGACAGTGGCGTCAATCGTTCAGAAATTTCTGAGATAGCCGACAAAGGTACCTGAGTGCCATTACTGGAAGGAATACGCAGATCCTTTAAAGTTTCAGGTGAGTTTTGTGCAGAAGGATCAACTTCAAGTACGACTCGATATTGATTGGCTTGAGTAAAAATTGTAGATACCAGACGTTGCCCATAAGCACTGTATAAGGTGTTATCAATGGCGGCGGTAGTCACACCCAAACGACTTGCTGTGCTACGGTCAATGTTGACATAGACCTGTTGACCTTGATCTTGAACATCACTGGTTACATCATTAAATTCAGGTTCGTTAGTCAGCCGACTCACTAAGAGTTGAGTCCAGCGATTCAGTTCATCAGAGTCTGGGGTTTCTAAGGTAAATTGATATTGAGTACGACTAACCCTGTTTTCCATGGTCAGATCTTGTACAGGTTGCAAGTAAAGTGTGACACCGTTTAATTGCGCTAATTTGGGTTTTAATCTGGCTATCACAGCGTTTGCATTTTCATTACGCTCAGCGTGGGGTTTAAGGTTAATCAAGAACCGACCGCTATTAGGTGTCGTGTTAATGCCATCAACACCAATAAACGAAGACAGGTTTTCGACGGCAGGGTCCTCAAGAATGATTTTGCCTAGCTTTTGCTGATATTCACCCATAGCAGAAAAAGAAACATTTTGGGGAGCTTCAGAAATCCCTTGAATAACGCCTGTGTCCTGGATAGGAAAAAAACCTTTTGGAATCGTAATGTATAAGGCGACGGTTAACCCAACGGTAGCAAAAAACACCAATAGGGTTAACGTCTGGCGTTTTAAGACCCACTCCAAACTACGTCCATAGAGTGTTATGAGTTTATCGAACCAGTCAGTAGATTTTTTGCTTTCTCTTGCATGATGCGAAGGATCTAAGTGTAAGAGCTTCGCACACATCATTGGGGTGAGGGTGAGTGATACAAAAGCAGAAATCAAAATGGCGACAGCCAAGGTGATGGCGAATTCTCTAAATAATCGGCCCACAACATCACTCATGAAAAGTAAAGGAATCAATACGGCTATCAATGAAAATGTCAAAGAGATAATGGTAAAGCCGATTTGTTCCGAACCTTTTAAGGCCGCTTTTAAAGGTGATTCTCCTCGCTCGATATAGCGGGATATGTTTTCAATCACCACGATGGCATCGTCAACTACAAAACCGGTAGCAATCGTTAGTGCCATCAAGGTTAAGTTATTGATACTGAAGCCCGCCATATACATGACGGCAAAAGTACCGACTAATGATAATGGCACCGCAACCCCGGGAATAATTGTGGCGCGTGCATTGCGTAAAAACAGAAAGATAACCATAACGACGAGCGCAATAGCGAGTAGTAGCTCGAATTGTACGTCATGAATAGAGGCCCGTATGGTGACAGTGCGGTCGGTTAAAGGGATTACTTCAATGCTTAAGGGTAGGGAAGCTTGTAATTCAGGGAGTAGCTTTTTAATATCATCGACGACTTCAAGGACATTGGCGCCGGGTTGACGCTGTATGTTAACAATGACAGAGGCATTATCGTTAGCCCACGCTGCTAAACGGACATTCTCTGCGCCATCTATAACTTTTGCGACTTCTGATAATCTGACAGGGGCACCGTTACGGTAGGCTACGACCAGTTCACGGTATTCTGAAGACGAGCGTATTTGATCATTACTGTCAATGATAGCCGAGCGCAATGGGCCATTAAACATACCTTTGGGTTGATTAACATTGGCGGCAGCGACAGCGGTTCGAACGTCTTCAAGGCTAATGCCATAAGCAGCCAGGGCTTTGTGATTAATCTGTATACGTACTGCGGGTCTTTGGCCTCCACTAATACCCACCAAACCGACGCCCGGTAATTGGGCGATTTTTTGCGCTAAACGGGTATCGACTAAATCTTCTACCTTATATAATGGTAGCGATTTAGAGCTAATCGCTAGTGTCATAATAGGCGTATCAGCAGGATTAACTTTGCTGTAGATGGGTGCTTGAGGTAAGTCCGTTGGTAAGAAACTGGCAGCGGCATTAATTGCGGCTTGCACTGTTTGTTCGGCAATATCCAGATCCAGGTTTAGATTAAATTGCAAAGTAATGACCGAAGCGCCACCTGAGCTGGTTGAGGACATTTGAGTTAAGCCAGGCATTTGTCCGAATTGCCGTTCCAATGGCGCAGTGACAACTGATGTCATAACATCAGGGCTGGCACCTGGATAGAGAGTGACCACCTGAATCGTTGGATAATCAACCTGTGGTAATGCTGAAACCGGAAGGAGTCGATAAGCCAAGACCCCAACTAACAGCATGGCTACCATCAGTAACGAGGTAGCAACAGGTCGTAAAATAAACAGTCGAGACGGATTAAAGCTCGATTGGGATTGCGTTGAGGCTGTCATAATGATTAATGTTTATTCCGTCTACGAAATTTATTTTCAGAGGCCGCAGCCGCTGCAGCTATTGCTTCTGGAGTAGCGGCGACTGCTAACCCATCTTTTTTGGCGACATCAACCTTGCTACCCTCGTGTAATCGGTCAACTCCTTCAACGACGACAGTTTCATTAGGGGCAAGATTATTCTCTATGATGACCTTATCTGCTTCAGTTGCACCGACTTTGACTCTGCGAATCTGAACCGTATTGTCTGCTTTAACTACATAAACAAAGGGGCCTTCTGAATCTTGTTGAATGGCAGCACTGGATACTTGAATTACATTAGGCTGAGTTTCCAAGTGCATTTTGATGTTAACAAACTGATTAGCAAACAAGGTACTTTCAGTATTATCAAATTGCGCTTTGAGCTTGAGTGTACCGGTTGTTGTGTCGATTTGGTTGTCAATGGCCAATAATTTACCTTCGGCTAACTTGTTTTTTCCACTTCTATCATACGCAGTAATAATGACAGGTTCATTAGACCGAAAACGCTTAATAACAGGCTGTACTTTGTCTTCAGGTAAAGTAAAAACCACGCTGATCGGTTGCAGTTGAGTGATAACGACCAGGCCATTCGTATCATTAGCATGTACGATATTGCCTTGGTCGATTTGGCGAAGCCCTACTCGACCTGTAATAGGTGCGGTTAGTCTAGAATAACTGAGTTGAAGCTTGGCATTATTAACCTGAGCTCTATCCATTGTGACCAGGCCTTGATATTGTTTAACTTGGGCTTCTTGGGTCACCGCTTGTTGAGCAGCGATTGAATCCTGTTCGAGCAGCTTTAAGTAACGATTGTGATCGAGTTCAGCATTTTTTAACAAGGCTTCGTCTCTCAGTAACTGACCTTCTGCTTGCTGCAATTGTATCTCATAGGGGCGTGGATCAATTTCAGCTAATAGATCCCCTTGCTTAACTAATTGGCCTTCGGTAAACCCGACTTTGACTAATTCACCATCCACTCGCGCTTTAACAGTGACGGTGCGTAAGGCTGTGACTGTTCCTAAGCCGTTTAGATAAATGGGAAAATCTGCTGTATTCGCTGTTTCTATTGAAACGGGAGAAGGAGTATCTTCTTCATCATGACGATCTCCTCCGCGCTTGTCTCCTCGTGCGTCGCCACGTGATGCAAACTTATTGTCCGTATTAGAAGACGCAGGTTGCAAGAAATAATAGCTGCCCGCAGCGATTAGTAGCACGCTCAAGGTGCCTAGCAAAAAAATAGGTTTGCGTCGCTTAGAAATTGGGGAAGGGGATTGATTATTTTGACTCATGCGAACACTGTTAATTTAAAGTTTGAGAGCGAATGGCTTGAATGCCAGCCAAAGAAAATAGTACGACATGATCTGCAAAGTCTTGAATGTCGCTTAAGTAATTGGGATGATTATGTGAATGACGTGCCTTTTGCATGTGTTTTAAACGCAATAGCTGAAAACATTGCCCCATAATACTGGTATGGCAATAATGTATCTGTTTATCACTTGCGCTATGACCAAGACATTCTTTTAATAGATCGAGCATTTGTAAGCGTTGAGGATTGATTTCCTTTTCTAAAATATCCGAAAGCAGTCGAGTAGGTTGAGCCATTTCTTTATTAATAATTGCAAATGAATAAGATTTATCGTCAGCGACCCGGTTTATTATCGAGCGAATGCGGATTGCCAAGCGCTGTTCTGCGGTGGCATCCGCAGCTAAGACACCTTCGGGCGGATAAAGTTTTAGCTCCTGGTTAAAAGCAAAGCGCCAGGACTCAAGGTACAGAGTTTCTTTGTCACGAAAATGATAGTTCACTGAAGCGATATTAGTTTCCGCCTGCTCGCAAATTTCGGCAATAGTGGTCTCTTGAAAACCCTTTTCAGCAAAAATGCGACTTGCCGTAATTAATAAACGGTTGCGGGTTTTTTCAGACTTGGTTTTAAGGTCGGTCATTCGAACAAGTTGAAAATATAATAGACACGTTAATGGGTTTGAAATACTTAATTCAAATGTGTATTTTAAAATTAGCAAATAATATGCCATTGAGTGTCTTTATGAATATTCATGCGTTTGGGGAGAGGGGTTCTATAAAGGTTGTTTGCTGATCAGCAATAACTGCTTGATGAGTGTTGATTATTCAGCAGGTGAGCGACTGGTTTGTTGACAATCAAATGGACGATTGGCTTACTGACCCAATCGTCGGGCTAACAATGCAGTTAATTGGTCAGTCACCAATGGTTTGGTTAAATAATCATCCATTCCAGCCAATAGACATTTTTCACGTTCTCCATCGAGAGCGTTGGCTGTTAATGCAATAACTGGTTGATGGGATAAACCCAACCGGCTTTCTAGCAATCGCAGTTCTCGGGTGGCTGTATAACCATCCATAACTGGCATGTGGCAATCCATGAAAATTAAGTCATAGCTTGTCTGCTTTAACTTATCGAGGGCAACTTGCCCGTTTTCTGCCACGTCGGGATTAAGGTCAAATTTAGCAAGCTTTGCAATAATGACTTTCTGATTGATTTTATTATCTTCAACGACGAGTACTTTTTTGTTCTGATAGCTAATGGGTTTGTTATTGGCTGGCGTCACTGGAAAAACTAAGGGTGAAATTTCCTGACTGTTACGGGCAGGTAAAGGTAAGGTAAACCAGAAACAGGCTCCCTGTCCTAGGTTACTATTGACACCGATTCTGCCACCCATCAGCTCAACAAATCTTTTGCTGATCGATAAACCCAGACCCGTGCCCCCAAATCGTCTCGAAGTAGCGCTATCTGCCTGGGTAAACGGGTTAAATAAGTGTAGTTGTACCTCTGGTGAGATGCCGATACCCGTATCACGGACTTCAAAACGCAGTTCATTGGGTTTATCGTGGCTGATATTCAGAGAAACTTTGCCTTTATCAGTGAATTTAATGGCATTGCCGATTAAATTGGTGAGCACTTGCCGGATTCGCATAGGATCACCGCACCAGTTCGAAGACGTATTGATAGATGTAAAAAAGTTTAATGCCAGGCCTTTGGCATGAGCTTGACTAGCCATTAAGGCGCAGCAGTCCTCCACCAGATTAGTCAGATTAAAGTCAATTTGTTCCAGTTCAAATTGCCCTGCATCTAGCTTCGAGAAATCCAGAATATCATTAATGATTTCCAGCAGGTTTTCACCAGAACGATGCGCTGTCTCCAGCCAATCCAGTTGCTTGGGCGTCATTGCTGTTTCGCGTAGCAAGTCCAGCATCCCTAAAACCCCATTCATGGGAGTGCGTATTTCATGACTCATATTGGCCATAAATTCGGATTTTGTTCGGGTGGCTTCCTCGGCCATGATTTTTGCTTTAAGCAGGCTTTGAATGGCTTCATGCTCTAGGGTAATATCATCAATAATAGCTACTAATCCCTGACCATAGTCGTTGTTGTCCAGTGCTTTTCCTGAAAAACGGGCCCAAAATAGACTACCTTCCTTGCGGATGAATTGTAGTTCAAGACGCTGAAATTTACCTTCCAGGATAGTCTGATAGACAGGGTGTCCCCCTGATTCATAGGCATTATCGTCGGGATACCACAGGCGTGTTGGTTGACCATTGAGTTCTCCAGGTGCATAGCCAAAAATCTCTTCTAGCTTACGGTTGCAGCGTTGAATCACATTATCCTTGATAAGGACAATGCCTGAGGTGGCAGAATCGAAAATAGCGTGTTCTTCAGCACTTGCGATGCGTAAAGTTTCTTCTGCTTGGCGTTGACGTTCCAGTTGCAAGGCTAGTATTTTACGGGCTTCCATTAGCTCGGTGACATCGTAAAACCATCCCAATACTGCACTTTTATTTTGATACTGGATAGGCATATAGGACGATAGCGCCCAGAAGGTCAAACCGGTATAAGGATTTAAAAACTCAATCTGACGATTAAGTACCGTATGCCCTTGTTCCAGTTCTGACAGTATGGCCAGGTAATCTTCTTTTTTGGCGTAATATTCTACGGGGTTGACCTCCAGTACCTGAGGATTCTTTATAAGACTGGCGTAGGTAGCATTATAAAACAGGATCTCATTTCCTTGATTGCCTGAGATTCTAACCGCTATAGGACTCACATTCAGAATGTCACGCAGGTGCTGCTCGTTCTGCCTGATCAATATTTCGTTGTGCTTGTTTTCGGTAATGTCACGCATAACGCCGATAAAGTGAGAAAGGCGTCCCTGTTCATCACGAACCAGCGAAATCATTAAATTGATCCAGAAGGTCGAACCGTCTTTACGGTAGTTGAGGATCTCGCCTGAAAATTCCTGTTCATTCTTCAGCGCCAAATCAATTGCCTTTACGGTTACAGGGTCGGTTTGAGGACCCTGAAGAAAGCGGCAGTTTTTACCGACAATTTCAGGGAAGCTGTAACCCGTGATAGTAAAAAAAGCATCATTTGCCCATTGAATGGTTTGGTCTGGGGTGGTGATGATGACCCCTTGAGAAATAGCTTTCAAAGCGAGGTCGCTCATCCGAAGTTTATCCCTCGCCAGTTTACGTTCGGTGAAATTTTGCACGATACCACGTATCCGAAGGGCAGAGCCTTCCGTATTACGCTCGACTTGTCCGATTGAACGCATCCAGGAAATGCTTTTATCTGCCTGAACTATCCGATATTCAACCTCAAATTTTGTCCCATGATCCAGGTGGGACTGCAGCGCGTCAATAACACGTTGACGTTCTTCATGATGAACTACTGAAAGAAAATCATCCCATGTAGGCTCGTTATAAGCGTTTAGTCCCAGCAGAGAAATGCAGTTTTCTGACCACGTATATTTGTTATTGACCAAGTCTGTTTCCCACGTTCCAATTCCACCATCTCTTTGGCTAAGTCGTAAGTGAGCTTCACTTTCTTGCAATAGATATTGTGCGGCTTTACGTTCAGTGCGTCGTCGATAGGAAAAAATCACGCCTATACCCATAAAAAGCACTACGATAGGAAGAATGAATTTCAATTGATAGAGTAGACTCCCAATATCTATAGTATAGCCAGCTACATCTGGATAATTGATTAAAGGATATAAAGAAGCCATTCTGTGTGGGGTGGGGGCGTGCTGCTGACGCGGCAAATAAAATGTATTTATGTATAACATGGATACAAAGATAGAGTAAATACCATTACTCTAATATTCTTCATAGATAAAGCACTTCCTGTATTATGCGATTAAACAGGGGCTGTGCTGGTGATTAGCATCAGTTTTTATATTTTATACGTATTCACCCGCTTGGGCGACACTTGAATTTACTGCCACCCAGGCTTGTGAGGCTACTCCACCAACTGAGTGGTAGAATAGCTTGAATTGCGCTAACATCATCAATTCTATTGCTAAGGAGCTTTCTTCACCTATGAATTTTTTCAAAGATTAAAAGAAAATTTATTTCCATCGGAACTTCAAGCGCATATTTTATATGCGCTTGAAGTTATTTTTTATAGACAATGCCTATGTTGCTAAATTTCTGATGAATTTGGACGGCCAGTTCGGATTTTATCAACTTGATCAACTGCATCTTTAAGTTCGGCTAGATTTAGTTTTGTAAGTAAATTGAGGCCTGCTCGAAGAACTTCGCTTTTCTTAACATGAATTCCTGCTGCTAAACATGTTTTTTTGAGTTCGGAAATTTTCAGGTAATCCTGTTCCGGAAATGAAAAACTATCTCTGATTACTTTTGTTTTTACGGTTTTACTTTTTTTAATAGAGGGATTTACGGCGCTATTGACTTTTTCAACCACTTCTTTGATTTTACTGTCTTCGTGAGATTCTGCTATTAATGATGGCTCAGAATCATTGATGGTTGTTTTTTTCTCTATTGAGAGGTCAATTTCAAGCACTTCAGTTGCTGGTTTTTTTGATTTTTGTTTAGTTGTATTCATGATGAATTTCCATTGAAGATTAAATAGTATAAACAGTATATACAATTTATACGGTTTATCAACTATAAATTATTAATCATTGCCAAAAACTTATCTATTTGGGTATAGATTGCAGAATATTTGCTAACCTATGCTATCCCGAAGAGTAATCAAAGTTTTTTTATCATCCGTTTTATGTCAGTTCTATTTTTAATATAACGCCAGCCAAAGGAGGCAGAGTCAGATTGATCGAGTTTAATTGGTTCATCCAGGGGATCGGTTCAGAGGTTACTTCGCTATTAGCAACATTGCTGCCATCATACAAACCTGAATCAGAATTAAATACCTCACGATAGGTACCGGCTTCGGGCACGCCTATGCGGTAATTCTCCCTGACTACCGGGGTAAAATTGAGAACGACGATTAGTTCCTGATTATCACCCTTACGGCGATAACTGATCACTGATTGATCGGTATCATGGCAATCTATCCATTCAAAGCCCTGGCAAACAAAGTCCTGTTTAAACAAGGCAGGCTGTGCCTTGTAAATCTGGTTTAAGTCTTTTATCAGGGTCTGAATGCCTTTATGATGCGGATAATCCAATGTATACCAGTCCAGTGACTGATCAGAATTCCATTGTGTACCTTGACCAAACTCACAACCCATGAAGAGCAGCTTTTTACCTGGATAAGTAAACATCAGCGTATAAAGCAGGCGAAGATTGGCAAACTTTTGCCATTCATCACCGGGCATTTTATTGAGAAGTGAGCCTTTGC
>SESF01007655.1_pt1 | contig 10070 bp, 7 predicted proteins | sample 3171521 | NCBI WGS metagenome assembly SESF01 (sample SAMN10866945, study PRJNA518727) | freshwater metagenome | biome: subpolar coniferous forest; feature: holomictic lake; material: water; isolation source: holomictic Lake 227, 6 m and 8 m depth | place: Canada: near Kenora, Ontario | collected...
TCGCACAAATATACCGATTACCGCGAAAGTATGGCAACAATAACACTCATGCAGTTAAAGAGTCTTTCTGGCTTTGCGAATTGGCGGCCATTATCCGCTCACCGCAGGGCCGGAAAGGCGGCTGCGCCCTCCTGAGCCAGGATGCACCCTGATTTGTGTGCTGATGCGCTCTTTGATGGCCGGTACGTGCGAGATGATGCCGATGATTTTGCCCTTTTGTTGCAGGGCGGCAAGGGTCTGCAGGGCGGTATCAAGGGCATCCTCGTCGAGTGTGCCGAATCCTTCGTCAAGAAAGAGCGAATCGACCCGAACGTTGCGGCTCGACATCTGCGAGAGCCCGAGCGCAAGGGCAAGGCTGACAATGAAGCTCTCTCCGCCCGAGAGGTTGCGGGTGGAGCGCACCTCTTCGGCCTGATAGTTGTCGATCACATCGAGGCCGAGAGGCTGGTTTGCTGAACGGACAAGGAGGTAACGGTCGCTCATGTTGACCAGTTGACGGTTGGCATGGCCGATCATGATCTCAAAGGTGAGCCCCTGGGCAAAGTTGCGGTATTTTTTGCCATCGGCTGACCCAATCAGCTCGTGGAGGGTTGTCCACCGCATACATTCAATCTGCTGGGCAGCGAGGGCGGCTGTTTTTTCACGCAAAAGGGCGTAAGCTTTTTCGTGCTCGTAGAGACGGATTTTGAGTGCGGCGATCCCGGTGCGGATGGTGCCGAGGGTGAGGGTGAGCTGGCTAAGCTCTTCCTGCAGCTCTTGAGACGAGAGTTGGCTGAGAGCCTTCTCCTCTTCCTCCCGCAGCTTCCCCTTGCGTTCACCCTGCAGCGTTTCGAGTTCGAGACGGCGTGCAGCAAGCCTTTTGGAGCGTTCTTCAAGTTTTGCAAGCGCTTCACGCTCAAGGCGTGCGGCAAGAAAGCTTTCGATGCTCTCGAAGCCTGCGCCAGCGAGTTCCCCGGTGAGCCGAGAGTTTTTCTGCGCGATCTCCAGCGCCCTTGTGCCTGATGAGGTGGCAATCATGCCGAGGCGAGCTGAAAGCTCACCAATTTGCAATGAGGCTGCATCACGGCTCTTTCGGGCAACGTCAAGTGCCTCTTCGGCTCCCCTTCTTTTGCCCCTGAAGGTGATCTCCTCTTCATCAGGATTTTTTGCTCCAAAGAGTTCCTGCCGCTGCTCCTGAAGAAGGGCGCATGAGGCTTTTGCGGCCTGGAATAGCCTCTCTTTTTCAGCATGCTCCTCTCTCCTTGTCTGGCAGAGCTCCTGGCGGGATTGAAGAGTACTTTCGAGGAGGGTGAGCTGTTGCTGCGCCTCACCCCTGGTGTCGAATGCCTCTTGCCACCGCTTGCTGCGGGAGTGAAGGGCAAGGAGCAGATCATGGCAAAGGAGCGCATTGGTTGAGGGGAGCTCATATTTTGAAAGCTCCCGGTCGAGGCTTTCCTGAAGCTCCCCTCTCCGCTCACCGCTTTTTTTGAGGGTTTCCCCTCTCCTCTCAACCTCCGCTTCAGCCGTTGAAGAGGCATAACGGGCCGCATCCTCCTGCCTGACAGCTTCCGCCAGTTGCTGGGCATGTTGCTGCTCCTCAGCTTCGGCAAGCTTCTGCTCTTGTTCTCGTTGCTCTGCACTGGCGAGCACCTCTGCACGCTCAGCAACCTTTCTCCGGGCAAGAGAGAGCAGTGCAACCGCCTCTTCATGGCCCGGTTCAGCAGCAATACCAAGTTGAGCGGCAAGCGTGCCAAGAAGGGTACGCTCCTCTGCAAGGGAGTGCCGCTGTTCGCCGCTCTGGCGTTCGTGGTGCTCCCGGTCACTTAAAGCCTTGGCGGCATCAATCTGCAGGGTGTTGAGCCTGGCGCTGCTCTTCTGCAACGCGGCCCTGGCCAGTCGCAGGACATCATCATCACCAGTCGTTTCGGGACTTTCAGCGACCCAGGGGTGGTGCAGCGATCCGCAGAGGGGGCAGGGCGAGCCTTCAAGCAGCAGCTTGCGCTCACGATCGAGGGAGATGATTTTTTCAAGCAGTTCAGCCTCCCGCTCCAGCGATGCAACAAGCTCACCCTCCCTCTGCTGAAGGAGGGTGACACTCTCGATCTCTCCGGCGAGATGGAACTGATGGGTTGCACAAGCCTCCAGAGCACGCTCTGACGACGCAACACGCCCTTCAATTTCTTTGACGGTGGCAACCCTTGCCGCAAAGGCCTCCAGCGCTCTTGAACGCTCATGCAGCCCCTCAACCTCCCTGCGCAATTGCCCGATATCCGACCCTGCAAGCAGGGATACAAGGCGTTCCGTACTATGCTGCCGCCGGAGGCGTGATGCATCAAGGATGAGGCGGGCTTGAGCCGTTTGCGGTTGCACCCTGGCGAGCAGTGTTTGAGCCTCTCCAAGAGCCCGTTGCCTCTCTTCGAGCGCAGTTGCTGCCTCTGCCTCCCCTTTTTGCGCCTCCTGATAATGCTGCACCGCAGCCTCAATGCCGCTCAGCGATGCGGGGAGATGCTGGTCGGTTGGATGAGCCGCAAGATAGCTCCCGGCCTCTTCAACCGTTTTCCTCTTTTGCTGCATCTCCAGTCGGCACTCGGCAATCAGCTTTTCGGATGCTGATATCTGCTCACCAAGGCGGGTGGTTGCCTCCGCCTGCTCCCGGCACTGCTCCTGCTTTGCCGTCAACTGCACGTCAAGCGCCCTCACCTCGCGCAAAACATCGGAGAGCGTTTTCTCCTGCTCGTTGAGCCCCTGCTGTTGCTGCTCCGCTTCAAGGAATGCTTTTGTACGATCGGCAAGAGCTGTTTTCGCAGCTTCCAGCTTCCCTTCGAGGGTGCTTTTTTCCTGCATCTCCCTCTGTTGCGTCTCCTCGATATGGATGAGGGTTGTGTAAGCGGGCTCAAAGGTTGCAGCGAGACGGGCAAGCCCCAGGCGTTGACGGTCGGGAAGAAAACGCTCTTCATAGTCGGCAAGCTGATTGAAATCACCCTCCATACCCTCAAGTTCAGCTTTCATGGCGCTCAGTTGGTGGAGCCAGCGAAGGGCGGCTCCAACTGCGTTCTCTCTGCTGATGATGGTGCTCTCCTCCCTCTCTTTTGCCTGAAGTTCGGCACTCGCTATGGCAAGCGCCTCTTCATCAAGCAACTGGATAGAGGAGCACTCCTCCCTGAGTGCGGCAAGTTTCTGCTGCTCCTGGCGATTGCGCTCATGCACACTCATGGAGATGCGTGAGTAAATCTCCGTACCGGTAATCTGCTCAAGCACCGGAGCCCTTTCGTCGGCAGGTGCCTGGAGAAAGGCGGCAAATCCACCCTGCGCAAGCAGCATGGAGCGGGTGAACTGATCAAAATCCATCCCGGTTCGTTGTACCACTGCGGCAAGGGTATCCTGCAATTTCGATTCGATGATTTTGCCTGTTTCGTCGGCAATCTCATGTTTCGGACTCTGCAACTCGCCGCCCGGTTGCTTTCGGGAGCGGTGCTGCGACCAGTGGCATCGGTACCGGCCACTGAGGGTTTCAAAGAGCACTTCCGAAAAACACTCTCCGCTCTGGCGCGACATAATTTCATTGCTGCTCTTCGTTATTCTGCCAAGACGGGGTGTCTGGCCGTAGAGTGCAAGCGCAACAGCATCAAGAATGGTGCTTTTGCCCGCACCGGTAGGGCCGGTAATGGCAAAGATGCCGTCGAGCGCATATTCCGGAGCAGTAAAATCAATATGCCACTCTCCCGAAAGAGAGTTCAGATTTTTGAAGCGTAGCGAGAGGATTTTCATGGGAGTGGACTCTGCAAGGGAGTGGTGGCGGAAAGTGGTTCATCATCTTCATGCAGCGAGAGCACGATCTCCCTGTAGGCCTGCACAAGAGCCGGGCGCTGGGCATCGGGCACTTTTCCGGCGTTGAGACAGCGCTCGAAAACATCAAACGCTCCAAGTTCGTCGAGTGATTCATGCTCCCTCAGTTGCTGCAAGACGAGGGTGGCCATGCGGTTGTTTTTGATGCGCCTGATTTCGAGGCAGGAGCCTTTGACAGCCTCTTCAAGCAGCCCCCTCAAATTGCCGGGCAGTTCAGCTCCGGTGTACTCAATTTCAAGCCAGGCAGAGCTTCCCCCTGCCTTGAGGCAAAAGATGCGTGAGGTGATAGCCTCGACGGTGCCGCTGATGCGTTCAAGCGACTGAAAGAGGGGAACGGCAACCTCGGTGATGCACCGCTCTCCTTCCGGGAAGTTGACCAGCACCACCTCTTTTTGCTGGCGTGCCTCACCGAACCCCATCGGAAGTGGAGAGCCGCTGTAGCGCAGGTGCTCCTCACCCCCAACCTTCTGGGGAACATGCAGGTGACCGAGTGCAAGATAGTCGATCCCTGCCGGAAAGATTGAGCGACTGACATGAGCCAGAGAGCCAACATAGAGTTCGCGCACCCCGTCACCATCAACGGTTGTGCCTCCGGCGGTGAAGAGGTGGCCCATGGCAACCATCGGTACCGCACGACCCTCTTTCTGCCGAAGCGCCTCTCCAGCCTGGCAGACCTCCCGGTAATGTCGCTCTATGCCTTCAAGCAGTTTGCGCCCCTTCTCCTCCACGCTCTCCCCGGCCTCAACGGTGCGGATGTCGCGGTCACGCAGGTAAGGTACGGCACAAACAACGGCTTCGAGCACTCCCCGGCTGTCGCGAAGCGCTACCACCTCACCCGTCGGCTCGTCACTTGCCGAACCCACCACATGCACATCGAGCGCCCGCAAAAGCGCTTTTGGTGCATTGAGAAAAGAGGGCGAATCGTGGTTTCCGGAGGTAATCACAACATGGCGACAGAGTTTGGAACTGGCAACCTTGTGAAGAAAGCCGTAATAGAGTTCCTGTGCGCGACTGGAGGGCACAGAGCTGTCGAAGATATCGCCGGCAACAAGAAGCCCTTCAACACGCTCTCTTTCAATCAGCGAGGCAAGCCAATCCAGAAACGCTGAAAACTCGTCGTAACGGTTCCTGCCGTAGAGGGTTCGGCCCAAATGCCAGTCGGAGGTATGAAGAAATTTCATGGTTGACCTTCAGGGCTTGTGGTTGATTCTCTTTGCCGGGTTTTGCTTCATTGCCCGGCAACGCGTTTTGCAGCAAAATTTACCATTTAATTTTATTCAGCAACGAGCTTTTGTTGTTTGACCGTCGTTGCCCCTCCATTTCACCCGCTGTTTCAGCCTGACGCAAAGAGCTTTCGTTCGGTAAACTGTTTTCACGGCACACTCACTTTTCTTGTTTATGATATAATTTCTGTAAATTTATTGCAGATTACAGAACAGGCAAACGCAGCAAAATTACACAAGAAAGCAGTTTACGAAGTCCATCAAAAAAAGGAGAGCTTAACAATGACTACAAACAAAAAAGCGTTGTGTGTCGGGGTCAACAACTTCAAGAACTATCCTGCTGCCGCATTACAGGGTTGTGTGAATGATGCCAATGACATGTCGAAATTGCTGCAAGGTCTCCTTGGTTTTAAGGCTGGCGACATCACCGTGCTGACCGATGCTCAAGCCACGAAAGCCAACATCATCACCAACCTCAAGGCGATGGTTGATGGCGCAAAGGCGGGGAAATACACGTGGCTGGTCTTCAGTCTGTCGAGCCATGGCACACAGGTACCCGACCTGAGCGGTGATGAGCCAGACCGTGCCGACGAAGCTTTCTGTCCCCACGACCTTGCACAGGCAGGCAACCAGTGGGATCTCAACCACATCATCCTCGATGATGAACTGCGCGACCTCTTTATCCAGTTGCCAGCCAATGTGCTTCTGGAGGTCTATCTCGATACCTGCCACAGCGGATCTGGCCTGAAATCCATTGACATGCTGCTCGATCGCACACCCCGATACCTGCCACCTCCCTCTCTGGAAGCATTCGAGCAGGTTGATCAGAAGCGGTCACGCGGACTTCGCCACGGATTTCTTGAAAAGGGTATTGTTCATAACATCCTCTGGGCAGCCTGCCGTGCTGACCAGACGAGTGCAGACGCCAACATTGCCGGCGGCTGGCATGGCGCATTTACCTACTATTTCTGCAAGGAGATGACCGCGTGCAAAAACTCCCTTTCCCGTGCTGTCTTACTGACCAAAATTCGCGCCGACCTGGCAGCAGGAAAGTACAGTCAGGTTCCACAATTGGAATGCGAGGCAACAACTCGCAAGTTGAAAATAGGTTAAAAAAAAAGAGGCCATCATAACCTGCTGCCTGGCAGAGGTTCAGTTGCCCATTACCGGTTAAGGGTAACTGAACCTCCTGGCTTCGCATAACTATTTCCCGTTTTTTTTTTCTAAATTCAGCCTTGTGGGGAGCTTGTTTTACCGAGCTCTTTTTATGGAACTTGTCTTTTTTTTTGTTCATGCCCGGCTCGAAACAGCACCCTCTTTCGGTTAACGATAAACGATAATGACGCTCATGTATTTTGATCCCTTGTATTTTGTTTTCGCCCTGCCTCCCATGCTGCTTGGTTTATGGGCACAGTTCAGGGTGAAGTCTGCTTTCAACAAGTATGCACAGGTGCGCACCCAAAGCGGTATTAACGGTGCGGAGGCTGCCCGGAGAATTCTTCAGCGTAGCGGACTTGGAAATGTAACCATTGAGACTGCCCAGGGAATGCTTTCAGACCACTACGACCCCAGCCATAAGGCGTTGCGCCTGAGTGACGAGGTCTACCGCCTTCCGAGCATTGCCTCCGTGGGTGTTGCGGCTCATGAAGCTGGCCACGCCCTTCAGGACAAGACAGGCTACATGCCGCTGCAGTTGCGCTCAATCATGGTACCTGCGGTCTCGATCGGCAGCAATCTCGGTCCTATTATCTTTATGGCAGGCATGTTCCTTGCCGGAACCATCGGTACAACCCTTGCCTGGGCAGGGATCATCCTCTTTGGTGCGACGGCTCTCTTTGCCCTGGTCACGCTCCCGGTAGAGTTCGATGCAAGCCGCCGGGCAAAAGAGCTGCTGGTCTCGCAGGGAATTGTGTCGAGCGCGGAGATGGAGGGGGTCAATGCGGTACTCAACGCGGCAGCACTCACCTATGTAGCAGCAGCGGCGCAGGCAATTATGCAGTTGGTCTATTTTCTCACTATCATGAACCGCAGGAACTCATAGCATGAAGAACAGTTTTCGTAAAAAACCCTTGTCACTGCTGCTGGGTGAAATGGATGGGGAACACCGCCTGAACAGGATTCTCGGGCCTGTTGCCTTGACCGGCCTTGGTGTGGGTGCCATTATTGGTACCGGCATCTTTGTTCTGATTGGCGTAGCCGCTCACGACAAGGCTGGACCGGCCGTGACACTCTCTTTTGCTGTTGCCGCTCTTGCCTGTATTTTTGCCGCACTCTGTTATGCGGAATTTGCCTCGATGGTGCCGGTTGCGGGTTCTGCCTACACCTACGCTTATGCTACGCTCGGAGAGTTGATGGCCTGGATCATCGGATGGGATCTGATTCTTGAATATGGCGTAGCTTCGGCGACAGTTGCGCATGGATGGTCGAAATACTTTCAGGATTTTCTCGGGATATTCGGCATCGGCATTCCTCGCCTTTTCGCCAATGCTCCTCTCGATTTTAACCCCGACACCGGCCTGTTGAGCTTGACCGGTGCCTGGTTTGATCTGCCAGCCGTGCTTATAGCCCTTGCCGTCACAATAATTCTTGTCAAGGGGATCAGGGAGAGCGCCCGCTTTAATGCAGGAATGGTGATTGTCAAGGTTGCCATTGTGCTGCTGGTGATTGTGCTTGGTGCATTCTATGTCAACCCGGAGAACTGGAAACCCTTTGCTCCGTTTGGCTATTCAGGCTTAAGCCTCTTCGGTCATACCGTTCTCGGTGAACCGGGTCCTGGTGGTTCGCCTGTAGGAGTACTTGCCGGAGCTGCCATGATTTTTTTCGCTTACATCGGCTTTGATGCCATTTCGACCCATGCCGAGGAGGCACGCAATCCCCAGCGTGACATCCCTGTTGCCATTATCAGTTCGCTGGTCATCTGCTCTCTCCTCTATATTGCCGTGGCGGCCGTCGTGACCGGTATGGTTCCCTACAACCAGATCAGTATTGATGCTCCGGTCTCCAATGCTTTTATGCAGGTGGGTATCGGCTGGGCGCAACTGCTCATTTCATTGGGAGCAATCACCGGTATCACCTCTGTTCTGCTGGTGATGATGCTGAGCCAGCCGAGAATTTTTCTGGCCATGGCGCGTGACGGCCTGCTGCCGAAGTCGTTTTTCGGGGCAATTCATGAAAAGTTCAGGACACCCTGGAAGTCGACCATTTTGACCGGTTTTTTTGTTGCGTTGCTGGGTGGCCTTCTCCCCTTGCGGCTGCTTGCCGAGCTGGTCAATATCGGCACCCTTTTTGCCTTTGTTGTCGTTTGCAGCGCGGTGCTGATCATGAGAAAAACACATCCTGATGCCCATCGTCCTTTCAGGGCTCCTCTTGTGCCGTTTGTGCCCATTGCGGGTATTCTCACCTGCCTCATGCTCATGTTCTCCCTTCCTGCTGAAAACTGGCTCCGGCTGATTGTCTGGCTGCTTTTGGGATTTGTTATTTACTTTTTTTATGGACGCAAACACAGTGCATTGAACACCATCAAACCATGACCATGAACGATATGAAGGGCAAGGTATTTCTCATTACCGGCGCATCAACCGGTATCGGTGAAGCAACGGCAAGGCGCGCAGTTGAAGCGGGCTTTAATGTGGTGCTTGCCGCCCGTTCTGCCGAAAAACTTGAGCGGCTGGAGGCGGAGCTTGGCCCGCAAAGGGCGCTTGCGGTTACCTGCGATGTTGCAGACTGGAACTCCCAGGTAAATCTGGTGGAACAAACGCTGAACCGGTTTGGCCGCATTGATGTGGCCTTTGCCAATGCCGGTTTTTCGAAGGGATCGACCTTTTATGGTGGCGATGACAAACCGGAAGAGTGGCGAGAGATGGTTATGGTCAATGTCTATGGCGCTGCTGCTACGGCTCGCCTGACCCTTCCTGAGCTGGTCAAAAACGGGGGACACTTTCTCATTACGGGCTCTGTTGTCGGGCGGGTCACCTCTATCCGTAACCTCTATTCAGCCACAAAATGGGCCGTCACCGGCATGGCGCAGGCTATCCGTAATGAGATGGCGGCAACCGGGGTGCGCGTCACCCTTGTTGAACCGGGAGTTGTCGATACACCGTTCTGGGACAATCTGCAAAAACCCTGCACAGCAGAACTTCAGTCGGACGACATTGCCCGCGCCGTGATGTTTGCCATCAGTCAGCCGTCGCATGTCGATATCAACGAAATCCTGATCAGGCCAACAGGCCAGCCCCATTAATTTTCGCCTCTGGCAAGCTTTTCTGAAATACAACGCGACACAATGCTGATAACCTTTGAAGGAATTGATGGTGCTGGCAAATCAACCCAGATAGAAGAGCTTGTCCATGCCCTCGCTGCAAGGGGTACAGAGGCAATAACCCTGAGAGAACCCGGCGGCACGGCAGTGGCCGAAAAAATCCGCCATATCTTGCTTGAAAGCTCACATGAGATCAGTCCGATTGGTGAGCTACTCCTTTTTTCGGCAAGCAGGGCCGAGCTGATACAGCACGTTGTCATGCCCGCCCTTGCCAACGGTAAAACGGTCATTCTCGACCGTTTTTTCGACTCCACGACCGCCTATCAGGGATATGGCCGGGGCATCGACCTCGATCTGCTCAGTTCAATCATTGCCCTTGCAACCTGCGGCATCAAGCCTGATATCACCTTCTGTCTCGATCTTGAGCCGGAAGAGGCTCTCAAGCGAAAATTTTCAAAGACATCAATTCCCCTTGCTTTCGAGGGCGATGTGCTTGACCGTATGGAACGATCAGGGCTTGAATTTTACCACAATGTCCGCCGTGGGTATCTCGACATTGCACGCCTCAACAGTGGTCGTTTTGTGTTGCTCAATGCCCTTGATCCTGTTGCCGTGATTCACAACAGGATTCTTGCCCTTCTGAACGATCGCTTTCCAACCTGAACAAAATCGGGGTCTGAAGCTCCCCACATCCCCAATGGCTCTCCCCCGAAACTCTTTATTGTGATACTTTTGCTTTTTAGTGAAATTTTTCTAACAAAAAA
>SESF01019331.1_pt1 | contig 10067 bp, 9 predicted proteins | sample 3171521 | NCBI WGS metagenome assembly SESF01 (sample SAMN10866945, study PRJNA518727) | freshwater metagenome | biome: subpolar coniferous forest; feature: holomictic lake; material: water; isolation source: holomictic Lake 227, 6 m and 8 m depth | place: Canada: near Kenora, Ontario | collected...
TAAGCGAGCTGGAGCACTACGGCGCGGACGGCATCCCAGCCATAAAGCACGACGTTAAGGCCGTGGAATATTACCTCAAGGACAAGCTGGCGCACACGTCCATGAAGGACCTCAGGGAGTACGTGCATTTCGGCCTTACTTCAGAGGACGTCAACAACATCTCCTACGCGCTGATGCTGCGCGACTGCCTTAACGGCGAAATGCTGCCGGCGCTGGAGGAGATACTTAAAGCGCTGGACACTCTGGCGCGCGACCACGCCGCCGATCCCCTGCTGGCGCGCACCCACGGCCAGCCCGCAGTGCCCACCACTTTCGGCAAAGAGTTCCGGGTTTTCCACGCGCGCATCTCCAGGCAGGCGGAACAGCTCAGGAACCTGCACATCTGCGCCAAGCTCAACGGGGCTTCGGGCAATTACAACGCGCACGCGGCCGCTTTCCCGGCCGTGGACTGGATAAAATTCTCCAGCGAGTTCATCAGGAGCTTCAACCCCGAGCGCGGCCCGATGCTGGAGAACAACCTTTTCACCACGCAGATAGAGCCGCACGACAGCTACGCGGAACTGTTCGACGCGCTGCGCCGCGTCAACACCGTGCTGCTGGGCTTCTGCCAGGACATCTGGCGCTATATCTCCGCCGGCCTGGTGGTGCAGAAGGCCGTGGCCGGGGAAGTGGGCTCCTCCACCATGCCGCAGAAAGTGAACCCGATACATTTCGAGAACGCCGAGGGCAACCTGGGCATGGCCAATTCCATGCTCACGTTCTTCTCCACGAAACTGCCGGTGTCGCGGCTGCAGCGCGACCTTTCCGACTCCACCGTGGAGCGCAATTTCGGCGCGGCTTTCGGCCACAGCCTGGCGGCTTACCGGTCCATTATGACCGGCCTCGGCCGCGTTTCGGTGAACGCTGACTTCGCCCGCGCCGAGCTCGAACAGCACCCGGAGGTGGTGGCGGAAGGCATACAAACCATACTCCGGCGCGAAAAAGCGGCCGGCCCCTACGAGCTGCTGTGCAAATTCACGCGCGGCCGAAATATCACCGCGCCCGACCTGGGCGAATTCCTGGACGGGCTGAAGGTAAAGCCCGCCGTGAAAGCGGAGCTCAAGAAGCTTTCGCCCCTTACCTACACGGGGCTGGCGGCCAAACTTGCGAAACTTCATTAGCGGACTTCAAAGGAGACTTAAATGCCTGTTGATATAGTGGTTGGCGGACAAGCCGGCGACGAAGGGAAAGGGAAGATCTCGGCCTACCTGGCCAGCAAGAACGATTACGCCTATTCCATCCGCGTGGGCGGGCCCAACGCAGGGCACACCGTTTTTTACAAGGACAAGATCTACACGCTCAAGACCATGCCCTCCGGCTTCGTGAACCCGCGCACCAGGCTGGTGCTGGGCGCCGGCACCTATATAATCACCGACTGGCTGGAGAAAGAAATTAAGATCACCGGCGGCGGCGACAGGCTGATCATCGACCCCAACGCGGTGATAGTGGAGCCGCGCCACACCAGAGAGGAGCAGGGCGACGCGCGCATGATGGGCAAGATAGGCAGCGTGGGCACCGGCCTGGGCGCCGCCGTGCGCGACAGGATAGAGCGCAAAAAACTGCGCTTCGCCAAGGATGAGCCGCGCCTGAAGCAATACGTTCAGGATGTGCCCGAGCTGCTGAACAAGTCGCTGGCCAAGGGCCGGCGGCTGCTGCTGGAAGGCACGCAGGGCATGAAGCTTTCGCTGCTGCACGGAGAATACCCGTTCGTCACTTCGCGCGATACGACGGCCTCCACTTTCATGGGCGAGGCCGGGCTGGGCCCGAAATACGCGGGCGACATATACGCCGTGTTCAAGCCTTACGTTACGCGCGTGGGCCCCGGCCCGGTGGCGAAAGAACAGACGGACAAGAAGCTTCTGAACAAATACCATACGGCCGGCCGCGAGGTGGGCAGCGTGAGCGGCCGCCTGCGCCGCGTGGGCGAGTTCGAGATGGGCCTGGCGAAGAAGACCGTGACCATCAATTCGGCCACCATGCTCGCCATCACGCACATCGACCTGCTCGACGGCGCGGATATTTCGAAAGGGACCAGGAGCTTCACCGGTTCGGCCAAGAAGTTCATGGCCACGCTGGAAGTCCTGTGCAGGACCTACCCCAACCCCAAGGTTGCCCTGATCTCCTACGGCCCCGGCCTCTTCGACGTCCTGGACCTGCGGTAAAAGCCGGTTGAATTAATAGAAAAACAGGCCGCAGCTGCGGCCTGTTTTTTTACGGGGTCAGGCCCTGTTTTTTAAACCGCAAGACTCGGGTCATCCACGCGGCCGATGAAAAAGATCAGGCCTGTGAACTTGTCTTCTATCAGGAAAATGAAAGGCCTGTCGGCTCTGAAAACCAGCGGCTTCTTCCCGCGTTTCTTCCGGGCGGGCGCGACGGGGGCTGCGGCTCCTTCCGCGCTGACCTCTATGTAAGCTTTCTGCACCGCTTTCTGCAGGTAAAGGCCCTTGCGCCCGGTCATCCCGGAAAGGTCGGCCGCGTCCGTGAACGCCTGCGGCATACCCATTGCGGACAGCCCGGCCGCCAGGTCCCAGGAGCTGGAGAACTTAAAGCGCGGCAGATAGACCACCGCCGGTTCCAGCCTGGCAGCCATGGCTTTTTTAATTTCCGCCAGCCTCTCGGGCGTAAGGGCTTTGCCTATGGCGGCGGCGCTATGACCCGCGGCTGGCAGCAGCACCAGCATGCGCAGCCTCCCGCCGGTGTAGTCCAGCCCGGCCGCCTGAAGCTCTTCGTCCTCGTAATAATTTATTTTCGCGGGCTCCGTGGACGCCATCATCTGCGCCTTCACGGTCCCGCCCCCCGGCAGGGTAAAATCCTGTTCCGCGGTGCCGCCCGCGCCGAAGGCCCTTTTCCATCGGCCTTTGAAATATACGGCGCTTACCAGCGCCAGCCTCGTCAGCTGCGTTACGGAATCCTGTTCCAGAACGTCCGTTATCCGGTCGCCCGTCTGTTTTTTGCTCCAGGCGCTCTCGGAGGACCTGGCCCTTTCCGCCGAACTCCTGAAATCCGCCGTCTCGCCGGAGGCCGAATGCGAGGACTGAAGCACCGCTTCATAGTCGGGCAGGAACTCGTAGCCTTTCTGGTACCAGAAGGAATTGACGCGCCCGAACTCGACGCCTTTCATGGCCTTGATGGCCCCCCGCCGCAGCAGCACCGCCCCGGTGCGAAGGATATCGCGGTCTTCGGGAAAGCTGAAAACCCCGCGTATTTCGGCCGCCGTGTTCTCTCGCGCGCAGTCATAGACCATTGAAAAGGCGGAATAAAGACCGTACGGCGAGAAGAAAATATTGCCGGTCTCCGCCGCCCGTGCGCTGAATTTGAGCCCTATCGAGTTGGCCAGTTCCGCGGGCTGGGGAGCGGCCGGCGCCGGAGGCGGTACGGGTTCTGCGGACAGCGGGCCGCAGACCAGCGCCGCCCCAGCGGTCAGGAACAGCGCTCTCCTGGCGTGCATACTGAGGTAAGTAATAACTTTCATCGTAAGATCTCCGGAGGAAGCAGTTGAGCCGACAGCGGGAACCCTGCGCGGGATCCCTATCAGGTAATAATAAAATACTACTGCCGGGCGCCACAAGAGGAAAAGACAATTCTCGATCGGCATTGTGATACAAATTTAAGTAAAATTAAAGCTATGCACACAGATCCCAAGAAACTTGATATCGGCCCGGCCGAGCTGGAATGGCTGGCTTGCTCGTTAATTATTTCATGCCCCCCGGAAGAAATGGTCACCCTTAAAGATCTTTTCTCCGGCCTGCCGTCCCTGGGACTGTTCGAATATCCCCCCGGCGCGGAGGTCTTAACGGAAGGCGGCTTAGGAACGGACGTGTTCGTGGTCTATTCGGGCAGCCTTTCCGTTCACAAGGTGCTGGCCCTGGAGCCGGAGCTGATAGGCAGGCTCGGCAAAGGTGATTTTTTCGGCGAGATGAGCTTTCTCGCCACCTCGCACCGCTCCGCCACCGTCCGCACGGAGGAGCGCTGCGCGATATTCAGGTTTTCCGCGCAGGAGCTGGCGGCGGTAGTAAGCGGCAACAAAGCGCTCGAGGCGAGAATAAAAAAAGTAGCGCTGGAAAGGCTGAGCAGGAATTTCGAGGATATCGACAGAAAGAACATTTGAGCGATAGCGGGAACTTTCCGGTGAGCGCGGCCGAAAGGCCGCGCTTTTTTTATTGCGGCAGGGCCGACACCGAAAGCCAGTAATCGCCGAAGCGGTCCAGCAGGTTTTTAAACCCCTCGAAACTGTCAGGCTTGGTTATGAAGGAGGCCGCGCCATTCTCATAGCTGCGGACAATGTCGTCCTGGGCGCAGGAGGTGGTAAGCATTATCACCGGGATCTTCCTGAGGGCCGGGGACGCCTTCAGGACCCGCAGCAGGGAGAACCCGTCCATCGACGGCATATTGATGTCCAGCAGCAGGAGGTCCGGCAAAACCGCTTTTCTGCCGGCATAATCCCCGCGGCAGTGCAGGTAATCCAGGGCGGCGCGGGCGTTCAAGATCGTTTCCAGGTGGTGGCGTGTCCCCATGCCGGAAAAAACTTTTTTAACCATCACGATATCGTCTTCGTTGTCGTCTACCAGCAGGATGTTCAGATGGCCGTAAGATTTGTTCATAACTGCCCCGCCGCTCCTGAATAACACGAGCGGACCGGCTCTGCGATCCAGCCCCCGCGGTCTGTCGGTATTGCCGTGATCTGCGCGCTATACTATAGCAGGCGTATTAAAAATATCAAGTGCCGGTCGAGTACACAAAGCCGCTGTTTACAGTATGCCCTTAAAATTAAGGAACACGATGAAAGTGAAGACGATAGCGAAGATGCCGCCCCAGAACAGAAGCTGGCCTGCCACCCTGGCCGCTTTGCGTGAGCCGGGTTCCGCGGCCGCGCCTTCGGGCCCGGCCGCCGGCCTGGCGAACCTGCGCCGCAGGAAGGCGCCCGCCGCCACCACGCAGAAGGGCAGGGCGATCATAATGACCGCCTCCCAGAGAACTGAAAGATCAGTGGCGGTCATGGGACAGGTACCTCCTCACCGTTGCGGTAACAGGCTTTGCGCGCCATAACGTAGGCCGGGCTGGTTGCTTCCATCCTGCCCGCCAGCTGGGCCACGCCGGGCAGGCGCTCGGGGACCAGGCCGAAAGTGCGGTTGCCGCAGACTATCGCGCCCCTGAGGCCCAGGCTCGCATCACGGGCCAGGTCCTTATTCCATTCGCCCTCCCACATCCGGCGGGTTTCATCAGCGCCGCGGCCCTCAAGCCGGTCCTGAAAATAAGGCAGGCTGAAATACAGCAGGCGGCGGGCCACTATCGACAGTCCGTACAGCGGGTTTATGCTGGTTTTCGTGCCCACTCCGGCGGTGTTGCAGCCCTCGAACATCACCACGCCATTCGCGGCCATTTTACCGCGCAGCAGCTGGGCCGCTTTTTCTGCGTCGACATCGTAATTGCTGCCCACGGTCTGCAGCCCCGGAGAGCCGTGACCGTAGAAAACTACGCGGCTGACGGAGCCGTCGGACAGGCCGCGCAGATAGCCCTCCGCCTCGGTGCCGCTGCGGAACACCGCGGGCTGGCCGGAGCTGCGGGTGTAAACGGTAATGCCGTAGGCGTCGGGCATGATGCCCGTGGCTTTGGCCGCGGCCGCCGGCACGCCGGCCGGGGCGGGAACGGCGGCCGCTTTAACCGCCGGCGGCCGCGCGCGCGCCGCCGGCTGCTGCGCCGCAGCGGCGGGCCGCCCGTCCGCCGCGGCGCCGCCCAGCACCACCGGGTCGTTGCCTTTGACCACCTGCCCGTCGTAGAATTTAGCCAGGCCGCCGGCGTTCAACCCGGCCGGGCCCGCGCCGGCGAATTTTTCCAGCCCGCCCGCCGCGCCCGCGCCGGCGGCCGGGCCGGTCCTGGCCGCGGAGCGCGCGCCGGGCCCGCGCGGCCCCGCGGGCTTAAGCGCGCTGATAGCTTCGGCGGTCAGATACGGCCGCAGCGCCGCGGCGTCGGCCGCGTCTATGCCCCGCGCCGCCGCTTTGGCGAACACTGAACGCACCACCGTGAGCTTGCGGAAAAGTGTCTGCGCGTCCTCCCTGCCCTGCCACAGGAAGACCGGTTTCACGGTATCCGTGCCGGCGGCTATGTAGTGCCGAGCGGCCGCGGTGTCCCAAAGGCGCATGCCCCCGGAGAAAGAACGCCGCACGGCCTCCTGCCGGGCAGCGGCCGGCACGCGGAACTTTTCAAGCTCACGCGCCTGCTCCGCCGGCGGCAGAACGGCCCAGGCGGCGCTGGTGTATAAATTCCTTTCCTGGATGTATTTGAACTGGCGGGCATAGTCCGGCGAATTCCAGCTTACGGCTTCCTGGGCGGAAGCCGCGGCGGAAAACGCCAGCAAAAGACAAAAGGCCGTCCTCATCATAGCCATACGCTGTATCCTGCCCTCAGGTATAGTCTACCTCCCGGCAAGGGAAAGTCAAGGGGTGAATTGGGGGCGGCCCGGCAGCGAGGTATTTACCGCCGCGCACTTCCGCGGCGCGTCAATCGATCCACTTTATTTCCTGGCCCGCCGCGTTCTTGAATATGATGAAAGTAACGGTCATGCCCTTGCCGAACTCCGATTCGGCAAAAAGCCTTCCCCGGTGGGCGTGAGCTATCTGCTGGGCCGTCCAAAGGCCAAGCCCCAAGCCCTCCAAGCCGGCGTTCACCCGGTTATCGGCGCGGAAGAACGGCGTAAAAAGACGCGCCATATCGGCCTGGGACACTCCGATCCCGTTGTCTGAAACGGTAAAGATACGATCTTCTTCCGTTTCACGGTACATAAGTTCTATCTGCCCGTTCTCGCTGGTATATTTCAGGGCGTTTTCCAGCAGCTGCGTCAGCAGTTCGGCCAGGTAATCGAAATCTCCATAGAAAGGATTACCGTTCCCAACGCATTCAATTTTAAGCCGCTTTGAATGGGTCTGGACGTAGTAAGAATACTTCAGCCGCAGATAGTCGAGCAGTTTGCGCGGGTTCACTTCCTGCATGCGCAACTTCGGGGCCCATTTAAGCGGTATCTCCGGGCCGAAACAGGCCGCCAGCTTGCACAGCAGCTGGTTGGTATTCTGCGTCAAGCCGGCCAATACGGCGTCCGGAGGCTTTCCCGGGGCCGCCGTTTTCTCTATCTCCTCCAGGTAATTTTTGATCCGGCCTTTGATGATCCGGAAAATATCTATGGCCAGGCTTTCTCTGACCTTTTCAACGACCAGCGCCTTATCTGCGGGCCGCGCGCAGCCGCGGAAACCGTCGAACCGTCCCTCGGACTTGCGGAGATACAGGTCAACCAGGAGCTCTACCGTGCCGCCGGTCTTTACTTTGCCGGTCATGGTAAGCGTGCAGCGGGCCTGTCCCTTCGGCATGATGGTCTCATCCGGAGCCCCGCGGGAGTACTTCAGATAGTTCCAAAGGCATTTGCCTTTTAAAAAATCGGCGTCATAGTGCAGGAACTGGGCCATGGCCGTGTTTACATCACGCACCGTCCCTTTCTCATCTACGCTGAACACCCCGTCGAACACTCTTTCCTTGAAGCTGTAAAGTTCCACTTCGCTGTGCACGGCGCGGGTTTCGGAATCTTTTACGAGCTTATCCACTTTAACGGCGCCGGCCAAAGTCCCCATAAGCGTGAAGACCAGCATTGCGAACGCGGTATAGATGAACGCGGGGTTAAGGCTGTCCCCCATGTTGAACAGGTAGCCGAGCGGGAGGAACGAAAAGATAAAAATGGACAGGAACAGTCTTGCGCGGAATGTCATGCGGCCAGACCCAGGAAAGACTTAATATTATCCAGCAGATGCGTGGAGGAAACGGGAGAGGGCTCAAGCCCGAGCGCCCGCACGCCGGAGCGCCGGGCGATGGCGTCGGCCATCTTTTCGGCCAGCACCGGGTTGGCCTTTACCTCTTTGCGCAGTTCATCGGGAAGGAGCGCGAACAGCTCCACCTCGCTTTCCGCCACCACCGACGCGTTGCAGATCTCGCCCGTAAGAATGGACACCTCGCCGAAATACTCGCCTTCCGAAAGTTCGGCCAGGTGCTTGCGCCCCTGGGGATGTTCGGCCCAGACCGTAACGGTGCCGTGCAGGATAAGGTAAAGCGCCGGGCCTTTCTGCCCCTGGCGCAGGATGGCGGTACCGGCGGGAACCGCGCTTTTTTTGATCGAAAGCACCAGCCGCGCAAGTTCGTCCTCGGAATGATACGACAGGAAGTCGAACTTGCTCAGTTTATCAAAAAGCCATTTTACGTCAGAGGATGATAGCCCCATGAGTTACATTACACAAAAAAAACAGCGGCGCGTTCAACCCGTATAAAAACAGCCGCGCTTTTACCCCTCCAAAGGCCTGATCTCTATTTTGCAGAGCGCCGCCGCGTGGCCGTGGGAAACTATTTCCCGCTCATGCAGCAGCAGCGTCACCTTGCTGAAAAAGAACAGGGTCCGGCTCAGGCGCTCCGGCTTGTCGGTGGGGATAGCGTAGACGAAGCAGGGCTTATTCTTCAGCTCGAACCCAGGCCAGCGCGCCGCGCCCAGCGAAAACAGCGTTTTCCTGTACTCCGCGTTTATCTCCAGCAGGAAAGAGGTAACGCTGCCCTGGCTGAACAGATGGCTGAGCGTGGCGGAATCGTTCATTTTCTTGACGCAGATGAACCGGCCGTCCTCGGTAAGGAGATCGCAGGCTTCCGCCTTCTGGCTGCCCGGCAGGCGGAAAGCCGGGCGGTCGAGCTTCAGCGCGCCGATATGCTCGGCCGCGCGCGCCTTGTACGCGTCCGCGTCCTCGTATTTCCGCGCGTAGGCGTCCACCGACATGTTCTTCAGCATCGGCGGCAGGTCCAGCTCTCCGGTAAGGTCGGCTATCCTGTCCACCGCCGCGTTCAGTTCCGCAAGGTACTGCGCGTTGATCCGGCACCACGCGTTGTTCGAAAGCACGTACATCACGCCGCCCAGCTCCAGCTCGGCTATCAGAAGCTCCTTGAGCGTGTACTTGCCGCTCACGGGCTGGTCCTGCGCGTCGCAGGCGGTGATCCGGACCGTCTCGTAATCCTCTATGCCGGCCCGCTCCATGAAATCGCTGACCTGCGCGATGGAAAGATACTCCACGAACACGTGCTCGCGCCCCGAAGATATTTTAAATTTATCGGCCTCGGCCTCGCCTGTGGGGTCAGGGTACACCACGTGCAGCCGGTCCGTGTCGAAAGCGGCCAGCCTGGCGCGCAGGTCCTCCTCCAGCGCCGGCACAACGGGGTCCTTGTACGGCAGGAACTGGATCTCGTCGATGAACTTGAACTTGTCCTTGTACTTTTCCTCGCGGAACCGGGCCAGCAGGAACCGGCACTGCTCGCCCACCCGCGCGAAGTCCTCGCCGAAAGTGAAGGCCAGCGCGTCACGGCCCTGCAGCGTCTTCAGGCGCGGCTTGCCCGGCGGGGGCTCGTCCGCCCCGCCGAAGGCGCCTTCGGCCGTCTGCCCGGTGATGGCCTGTATCCAGTTCACGGAAGTGTCCAGTTCGAAATCGTCCATGTCGCTGTTATGGCTCAGCTGCGTACGGCGCTGGATAACGTTGGCGTCCACCTTCAGGCTGTCCACGGCCTTCAGCTGCCCGGGGTCTATGGAGTTGGCCACCACTTTCAGCCCGAAGCCCGGCTCCAGGTCCTCATGCGCCACCGCGCCGCGCGCGTTGAAAGGGATAACGAACACCCGGCCGTCCGCCTCCACGAACACCACGCAGGAGACGCTGGTCTTTTTATATTTCTCGCGGTCGACGCTGAAAGCCGACGAGATGAACCGGATGGGCTCGGGCGCGTCGAAATAGGGGCGCACGCGCACGAAGGCCTTCGCTTTGAACGGCAGCGGCACGTTCGGCCCGGGCGCCTCGCCGTACCCTTCCAGGTCGGCCCGCGCCACGGCGGCCTCGATATCAGCAACGCTGTCCCTCATCAGGTAAAAATGCAGTTTCATAAGTAAAAACGTCCGCCCCGGCCCCGCACTGTATTATAGCTCAGGGAACGGGTTCTGGCAACTTCCTGTACGATATCGATACATA